>Ga0315321_10003415_pt1 | contig 12337 bp, 11 predicted proteins | sample M180m21515metaG_FD_203464 | JGI IMG/M metagenome (GOLD analysis project Ga0315321, IMG submission 203464) | Ammonia-oxidizing marine archaeal communities from Monterey Bay, California, United States - M1 80m 21515 | ecosystem: Environmental > Aquatic > Marine > Intertidal zone | place: USA... | reverse complement strand
GAATTTCTCCACCCATGAACCATGCCAAATTACCAACAGAAAGAGATAGGTCATAATCGCCAATCAAACTTTCTCCCGTCGGAGTTGAGCCGGTATGCATCCGAGCGCCATCGATGACAGAAGTTGGCGCTGCTCTTTCTTTACCCACGTCATTATCAGATGATTCTCCATATGTAGAAACCCATCTTTCCTCAGTACTGTTACTTCCAAATGGATCCTCGGGTTCAAACCAATGTCTATGATAGAGAATTTGTACAACATCTAAGCCGGATGCTGCTTCAATCATAGCACCCTCACTAGTTATACAATTTTTACACCAAGTTGCAGTGTAAGTCTCAATAATTATAGGTAAATCTACATAATCTGTTGTAACTGATGACGAGTTTCCATCAAGATGTAATGTTAGTCCACCAAAAGTTCCTGCATTCTCTTGATTACGAGCTACAACCCATACCGAATCACTCTCAGCAAGGGCAGCGCTAGGAGCAAGAAGTATTGCCGTTAAAACAAGGGCAATGAGAGTTCGCATTGGTTTCGCGAGTCTGGGGCCTAGTTGAAGCATTCGCATCTATTGCATCGAAGAAAATGCAGAAATAGCATGCTCGATATCTTCGTCAGTAATATGTAAATGAGTTACAGCACGCACTACTGAATCATTGATTGTTAGAATGTCAACACCCTGAGATGCAAGATGTTCAACTACCTTGTCTGCAGTCCCTTCTGGAGTTCTTGCAAATACCATATTTGATTGAACTGAATCCAAATCCACTTCAAAATTAGAAATTGAATTTACGGCTACTGCAAGCCTCTGAGCCCGCTCGTGATCTTCTGAAAGACGATCGATATTGTTGTCTATTGAATATAGGCCACAAGCAGCAATTACACCTGCCTGGCGCATACCTCCACCGAACATCTTGCGCCAACGATGAGCTAAGGCTATGAAATCAGAAGAGCCGACCAATACACTACCTACAGGAGCACCAAGACCCTTCGACAAGCAAATGGAAACAGAATCATAGTCCCGAACTATACGAGCAGGTTCTGTACCAGTAGCAATCGCGGCGTTGAATAAACGAGCTCCATCCATGTGTGCAGCACAATCATTGTCATGAGCAATCTTAGCAATTGCATCTAGAGTTTCTTGCGGGTAACATGTTCCACCACCTCTATTCGAGGTATTCTCAACACAGACTAGAGACCCATTAGGAAAGTGACCGAGACTACCATCTCCTTTGCGAATAGCCTTAGCAACATCTTCAGGTGTCATGATTCCAAGTTTCCCCGGAACTAAGGCTACTGAACATCCCGAGAGAGCAGCATATCCTCCTCCTTCGTAGACGTAAATGTGACTAGTACTCTCAGTAACTATCTCATCACCAGGATTAGTATGAGCACGAATTGCAATTGCATTAGACATCGTGCCGCTTGGAACAAAGAGGGCTGCTTCCTTTCCTAGCATCTCTGCTAGCCGGTTCTGCAACTCGATTACTGTTTGATCATCGCCTAGAACATCATCTCCAACTACTGCATTTTGCATGGCATCTCTCATTGCTGCAGTTGGCTGTGTTACAGTATCACTACGCAAGTCAACTCGGTTGGAGGGGTACTCGCGCATGGTTCCCACAGACAACTATACTTCATATCCGCTTTGATGACAAAGAATTCGATTTACAGTGAAATTACAGAAGCGCGAACCTCTTGAGCCGAGTGGTACACGCAAGGTTATGGAGGAGCATAATAGCGGCGATAAACAGGTCGAATCTTTTCTATCCGACAACTGTCCGCCGATGGGAATTTACGAGACGCTTTACGCTTTCAGGGACTCCTTTGGAAGTTTCATAGGAACTGAAGGAACCCACCCCTGGTCACAGGGTTTTCCATTAACTACTCCATTGGAAAAATTCGGGGGGCCATCCCTTCCAGCAAATGTCAATGTAACTCGGGAAGACCGATTCTACCCGAAGGCTTGGGGTCATCCAGAATTACGTGAGGCTATCGTCGATTTTTACAACTCAAGATATGATTCAACCATAACTCCGGAGAATGTGATGGTCTTCGCGGGTGGAAGGCCAGGAATCTATACTGTGATGGCCTTCCTAAAAAATCACATCAAGGTCAGAATCGGCAACATAGAATGGCCTGCTTATCTCGACATCCTAACCCAAACAAATACCGAATACGAAATTGTTCCATTCACCAAAGAGAATAATTTCCATCCGAACAATTCGGAGTATTTTGATCGCGAAGGGGTTAGTGATGGGATTGGTTTGATGCCCGTAATCTCAAATCCTCAAAATCCATCTGGACAAACTCGTTCGGGTGATGAATTACGAGAACTCATTGAGATGGCAGAACAGTCTGGCAACGGCATTCTACTCGATGAAGCATACGAGATGTTCCACGCCCCATCTGTAAGTGGAATCGAATTTGTTCAAGACCTTGACAATAGCAATGTTTTCCTTGCTGGCGCTTGCACCAAAGGATTGCAATCGCCAGGAATACGAATAGGCTGGATAATCGCAAGTAAGACCAATATCGAGACTATGGCGAATTACTCCAGTTTTGGAATGGGAGGAGTCAGCCACCTTTCACAAAACTATGCGGTGATGCTTCTTGAGCCGAATCGAGTGAAGAAGGCCCGCTCTGCTGTCGAGCAACATTACAATTGGCAACGAGAACGATATGGAAAGGCATTCGAAGATATGGGGCTTGGAGTCTACACCGGTAACGGAGGCTTCTACCATTGGCTCGAATTGCCGGAAGGAATGACTAGTGATGAGTTGAACAAGCGATTGTTCAAACGAGGAGCTGCAATTCTTTGCGCCAAGGATTGTGATATGGCTAGACCTCACTCAAAGGATCCAAGTTACCAAACACCATACTCTCGATTCTTACGGTTTTCCTTTGGGCCTTTGTTACCAGAAACCTTCGAATCGGACATCCAACTCTTTGGTGAAGTGCTTGAAGAGTACAAGCAAGACGCTGGAATAAATCAATGAATTCTATTTTGATGTGCGACCGCTACGCGGTCGAATCGGGAGCCGCAGTGTAGACAGCGTAGGAATGCAAAGGCGGAGTGTATACATGGACATTTATCAGTTCGTGTTCCGTATCATTTGAAACCCGATGAATGTCGGGTTCTTCAGCTGCACAGACTTCCCCAGGTTGGTATGTGCGAACCTCAACCGGGTAAGCAAGACCTTCACTATTCAATTCGTAAATCGTCTCTGTAGAGACGCCATCTACTATTCTGAAAGCACAATCGGAACCAACATGATCGTGAATCGATGTTTCTTGACCTGGTGTCCAACAAATTGCGACGAGTTCGTAGAACTCGGTTTTCTTGATGATATTTCGCTGATAACCTTCATCGGCGTAGCCGATGCATTCCTTCAGTGCTACAGCATTGAAGTCGTTTCCTGTAAGGTGCTCGGCAAGCTCAGATAGTCCTGGACGACGATCTATGGAGTCTAGCCACTCGACCAGGCCTGTAAGGCCTGAACATTCTGAAAGCAGATTTTCTCGAACCTCTGGTTCGAGTGAGAACTGCACGACCATGGTTCTGAGAGAAGGGGTCGACTCATGACCATTCCTGATTCGGTGCGTAGCACCGATGAATGTAAGACACACTCGATGAACTGTGAGTTATCAGGTGTAGTTCACAACACCGGCATTCGGAAAAATGTAATGAAATTAGGCTGTATTTCCGGTTTACGTCAGTTTCGATTATATAGTCACCGAATAGCGCGAGAACGCTCACTAAGGTGAGGAGGAATAAAAAATGGATACAAAAAGTTTGATGAACGAAATGGGCGGAGCATTCGCCGTAACTTGGTTGGTCTTCGGAGCGACCCTTTGGACAGATGGTGCAGGATCAGCCATGGAAATGACTGGACTAGGACTTGCCACTGTTGGTGGAATGTTTGCTATGGGAATAGCTTGGATGGCTTTCAATGGAGCGCACATCCTGCCACCTGTGACCTGGATGAACATAATGACGAGTGACATGAGTGACCAAGACATGTGGATGAACAATGGATTGAAGTTAGTCATGCAAGTAGTTGGAGCTGCTTTGGCTATTGTTTTGATGGCTGAAGTTCTTGAGTGGGATATGGTAACATATGCTCAAGCATACCCTGCTGGACAAGGTGACTATGAATTTGATGCTATGGCAGTTGCTGGTTTAGTTGCTGCTGGTGCGGTACTAGGTCATATCAACAGTAAGGTGGACAATGATTGGGCAATGCCTGTTGCTGTAATGGCAATGGCTGGACTAATCAACTTCGAGTCCGCTGCAGACATGGCTTCAATGATCATGAATGACACTGGTGATGCATTGGCTGTTGCTCTACCATGGTTATTAGATGGTGCATTCGTTGGTGCTGGTGCCTTTGCTGGTGGCTGGATCGACGAAAACCTCTGATCACAATATATCAGAATAATTTGTTTTAATCTGAATAACGTAAGGCAGACTGGGGGATTTCGATCTCCCAGTCTCGCCGATTCTCAAAACCCCCCACAGGGCACTCTCGCTCTGTGGGCTTCTTTCGTTTCAGGTACTCTGCCTAGAAATCAACCGACTAACTGCAGGTCGCCGGTTATCTTGTCTATCTCTGAACGTGGACCTGGTCCTATTCCAACAACGGTTACTGTTCCGGGAGGAATTTCGGTATGTCCTGCGTCTTTAACCAAATAACAAACTAAGCCAGCAGACTTTGCGCGGCCCAGTATCTGCTTCAATGAGTTCTCATCTGCCACTTTGCAAACAATCTTCCTCGCACCTTCTCGTCGATAACGATCAAGCCCTCTTGGAGAATCCTTTCGAGCCCTTAGTGTGCATTCCATTACAGCATGACCACATTGTGCTGCAAGTTTGCCTTTTGATAATTTGAGATCGGCTCGAGTTACTAGAACCATTGTCAATTCTTCAGTTTGTGACAACTTCACTCACCGCCTTGTGATTAGGAGATGTTTGGTGACGTAGCATCATTTCTCCCAAAGGCTCGGCCATCCATGCAACAAAGAGGATGTTGCCTGCTGCGTGATACATATCGAAGGTTAATCCTGAGAGAACATAAGGAATTAGCATAGAGGGGTCAGTCCTCATCAGAATGCTGAGAGATACTATCCAATTGAAAACGAAGCCGGATACTGCTGCAAACACAGCTAAGCGGTTCAAATTCAATTTGCCATCAATCAACAGTCGGTCAGAGAGTAAGGCCCCTGCAACGCCTATACTCCCCCAACCGACTACCTGAAATAGAGTCCATGGCCCGTGACCTAAAACTAGGAAATTAGTCGTAAGGGCCACAATTCCTGCTAATGCAAACGCACGCGGGCCTCCATAGTAAATTCCCGTAAGAAGGACTACGACTGTGACTGGTTGGATATTTGGTAATGGATCCAAAAGAATTCTTCCAGTAATAGCAAAAATTGCTAGAATGAAGAGCATAATCCATGGGTCACTACCATCCAATTTGCGCTCTGCTCGATAAAGAGCAGTAGCGATTAAAACCAGTATTACCGTGTTCAACAAAATAGTCTGATTAGGGGTCAAAGCGATGTTATGCAAGTCTGACATATCGTAACCCCGTACCCTCTGGCTGTAAAGTGACTATTCATCATTGCGAAAGATAGCCTCTCAATATATGGCAATACTCCATACTAAAACATCGCCCTCGGACATTACTAAATCGCCTATTCCAACCATCGATATTTCTCCATTATGGTCGAGATTCCAATAGGCAGCATCGAATTCTCCAGTGAATAAATTCGCATTTAGGCCGCCAATAGTATGCACATATGGACCCCATTCACCAACTTCGTACCCAACTGCTAATCGGCCACCTGTTGTTCTTGTGGCATCCATCATGAAATCCATTCCTTCAGTATATCCACCAAAACCACCTACGCAAGCACCAGTGCCATTGTAATCTTCATTGACTGAGATAACTAATCCATCATCATTTATCATAGTCATACCTTGATTATATTCAGAATGTGTATAATCAGAAGGAAAAACAACACAGATTACTTGATTATCATTCCATTCCGAAGGGAGTCCTTGATGTGATGATTCACTGTCATTGACGTATTTCGATGCTTCTTTCGAGAGAGCATCTTGAATTGAAGGAGCGAGCAATACCAATGCAACGAATATCAAAATCGAAGCGGGTTTGAGTTTGTCTGACACAGAAATAGATGGCTGATAGAGTAGTCTATCAATGTAACAGGTGAATTCACTCTTCTAGAAGTTCGCCTATCTTTTGCTTGAGAATTTGGCTGACTTGTTTTCCATCGGCTGAACCGCCTAGTTTACCCATAACCATACCCATTAGAGGGCCAACAGCAGCCATGCCTCTTTCTTGGACGAATTCTGCACGTTCGGATAGAATGGCATCGACTGCATCCTCTACTGCACTACTATCAGCTGGTGTTAGACCCTCAGATTCGGCTTTCTCGGCGAACCATTTCATACAGTCATCAAAGGAAGTGGAAGCGAGTGAGGGGCCTTCGAGAAGCAAGGCTCTAGCCATTGGCACTAGGCCCTCTCTAGTGATGAGTGATTCTTCGCGCGCGTATAGTGAAAGTGTCAGAATCGGCCAAGTCACCTCGGAAATTGCAAGATTAGTTCCTTCCACAATTTCAGATCTAGTATTGTCCAAAAGAAGAGATGCCATTGCTTTAGCCGGTACGCTAGGTGTACCAAACTCATTACCTTCAACTGCTGATACTAGAACATCATCGAGTTCTGCACCGAGAAGGGCTTCGGCTTGGTTATCAGATATGTCGTAGTTACTCAATCTCTCAATTCTCTGAGTCCTATTGAGTGGAAGGTTGTTTGAGATATTGCTCCATCTATCTTCTTGAAGATGAAATACTGGTATGTCAGTCTCTGGATACATCCTAGCTCCTCCTGGAAGTGGTCGCATAGCGGTAGTAGTTCCATCCTCTGGAGCGCCCTTTCGAATTACGACATTTCGAACTTCCTTCGAAATTCTATGATACGCATTTCTAGCACGGAATATCACTGATTCAAGTGCTAAATTAGCCTGCCATTCAGGGGCTACACAGAGAACGAATGCATCTGTCTCAGATAGGTTGAGTGTGTTTCGTACAGATTCTACTTGCTGCATTTCGATACCATAGGCGGGTAATTCGTCTGAATGGAAAATGCCAGCCACTCCTGCCAGTTTTGCTGCACTAGCGAGTTCACGTCCAAGTCGTGGCAATTGTGAGTCCTCATTATCCATTTGTTTGCTGCCTATTTTTCCTGCAAATCCTGGAATTATTACCGCTTTTACAACTGAACCTTTACTGAGTGAGCTCTCAATCATAGTTGATGAACAATCAGCAAAAATTTCTGTGGTGTCGTGAATAACCATTGGAATACGAGCAGATGCTGCCTTAGCAACTCTATTTTCTATCGGAAGTTGATCATCACGGCGGTCTGTCGGAAGTTCAGGGAGACCTGCTTCTTCTCTAAGTTCGTTGGCCAAACGATACATGTGCAATTGACGGGCCATCTCTAGTCGGATAATTTTTGGAATCCAATCAAGGTCTTGGCAACCCTTGATTTCAACACGATCCCCACATGCTATGCTGACATTCAAATCTTGACGGATGCTTCCAAGACCTCTGCGAACCATTCTAGTATCACGCAACATGGTTCCTAGAGCGAGAGCTGTTTGCTTAGCGTGCTCGGGTGTCTGCACATCGGGTGCGGTGGCGATTTCTACTAATGGAACTCCGAGTCTATCTAGTGTGTAGATGACAACTTCTCCATTATCTGAAGACTGTGTGTCGAGTTTACGAGCAGAATCCTCCTCCAAGCATATGACATCCACTCCTACATCACCAGATTCTGTTTGGATTGAGCCATCTGTTGCGATTAATGTGGTTCGCTGGAATCCACTAGTATTGGAACCATCAACTACGGTTTTGCGCATTGCCTGTAGGAAAGGAACTGGTTTCGCATCCATCATAGCTGATATTGTCAGAGCGGCATCGACGGCTTTCTGATCATGACGAAGAGGAGGAGCTTCATCGAGTTCGATTAAACCTGAGTTAGGCGATTGAACGTAGACGAATGAGCGATTTCTTTGGGCTTCAAAGCGTGCTGCAACATCAATCCTCCCTCCTTCTCCTTGGGCCGCTCTAAGACGGCGACTTTGCCGATTCCAAGAATCAGGAATCTCATCAATTCCCATTTCAAAAAGACGGCTGGGCATCCGTGAATGTAACTTACCTGTGGCAAGTTGTTGATGAATTTCAAGGCCACACATGAAGCCCAAACTAATGGGGTCAAGAGATGAAGGAGTGGCCTCGTCTCCGATAGGTTGTGTGGCGCCCACGTACATGAGCGGATGGTCATCGCTCATAGGCTCAACGGGCGAATGAGTACTCTCCATTGACGGGACTAAACAATTCGCCAGCCTGAAGCATCTTGGAAATCACCTCTTCAACTTGGAACTCACTGATACCTTTTGGTTCACAACGATTCAGAACATCAGTCAGAGTTGCTATTCCTCTTTGATGACATATGTCACGTATTGCGGTGCGAACTATTTGGTTAGAATTTCTTTGTTTAACTGAGACACCGGAGATTAATTCTGATTCGTCTTCGATTCCTGATTCTTCGCGCCAATGACGGAATACTGCAAGTGACATTTTTGCATCATCAGCGGTTGCAGTTTGGCGGAGATTCATGCGAGCATTGGCTTCAGTCAGTCGAATAAGTGCTTCAAGAGCACGAGGAGTGATTGGAATTACCTCTGCTTCTCCATACTGATCTTCCCTTCCAAAAGATTGGCGCTCATTAGTATAATATTCAAGAATCATTGCTTTGGCGTCATCATTCAAATCAGGGTGGATATTTCGCTTTGCATATGCAATATATTTTCTTAGAAATTCGATTGAGAGATGATCAGAGCCATCTATACCTTGCATGAAAATTTTACCTTCGTTTTCTTCGCGGAGGTCATATTCCATCGCCTCATCTATTTTCATTTCACTAACTCCATCAGTTCGAACTGCGAGAATGTGTCTCGCAATTCTTTCATCATCTTCGACTCTGACCTCATCTCTAAGCATCCAAATTATATCGAATCGGGATGCCAAAGGTGGTGGAAGACCAGTTTCATTGAATGACCTCATCACACTCTCATTCGGTCCACGTTTGGTAAATCTGCCTTCTTTAGGATTAGCCGCGGCAAGAATGGAACAGCGAGTATTCAAGGTTGCTTTGACGCCTCCCTTTGACACATCAAGACGTTGTTGTTCCATAGCAGGATGCATGGTTCGACGATCCTCTTCGCTGATTTTGTCAAACTCATCAATAGCAGCCATACCACGATCGGATAGAGGTAATACTCCTGCTTCTAGAGCGAAGCGCCCTCCTCCACCAAAATCGTCTCGCACAGCAGCAGCAGTAAGTCCAGCTCCTGATACTCCTCCTCCGGTAGCAAACATTCCTCGAGGTGAAAGTTTAGACATGTAAGTCAATAATTGAGATTTCGCAACGCCCGGATCTCCCATTAATAGAATGTGAATATCTCCTCGTGACCTTGTTGCATCTCGATTAATACGTGACACACCACCGAATAACTGCAGAGCCAAAGAACGTTTTACGAAGTGCATTACGCCTGTTGCATATACTGAAGGAGCGATTGAGCGTTGCATTATCTGAAGTAAATCCGGTCGATTCGAAATTTCAATAATAGTTTCACGATCTTCGTCGGAGATTTTTATTTCGGTAAACGGTGTACTTTCATGCTCTGAACTTACAAGGTGATAGATGATATCAAACATCGGTGTCTTGCGATTACGTTTGACTTCAGAATGAACTACTGGAATTACATTCACAACCACTCTTTGACCTGGAAGATGCTTGTTCACCATGTCCCCTTCAACGAGTACATGAGCACGAGAAGGTTGAGCCCCACTAGGCACATTTTCAGGAACCTCCTGAACCTCAACCCACTGATTATTTACCATTCTTGAGATGTTCATTACAAGGTTGAAACGGGTTCCTCCACTACGGCCCACTGCCTCTCCACAACCCGTTTCAGGGGGGCAGCGAAGAGGTTCCCTCAATTCCCTCTCATTCTCCTGTATCATTTCTACTGTGTGCCCACAATTCTCACACTGGAATACCGCTCGATGAATGCGAGGTTTGATTTCACTGATTTTTGTGATAATAACTTCTGCACTCCTCAATCGTTCAATATCAGAACTACCCACATCTCGTAATTCGCGACGGCTGTCTTTTGGCAATTCACCAACTCGAAGTAAACAATCGATATCCTCGCCACGCTCACGGCATATCTCATTCAGAGTATTGCGGCCATTATTGAGAATTTTTCTAGGATCGGAAAGAACATCTTCAGCGAACTCGGGATCGAAAGTTTGTAACTCATGAAAATCTACAATGAGTACAGGAGAATCGGCCTGTTTAGAGAGTAGTAATGCTATCTCGGATTCCTTTGCCTCAGTAAGGAAAGTTCGCCACCGCGCAGATGAATCATGTGCTGCCATTGTCATCGATTATCGCCGCCGGGCATCGGAAGTGTTCCGACGCAGTCTATGAACAGTTTGGATACTAAATTCCACCCCTACATTTCCATTGGAGATTTTTCCCGTAGGACGGCGTTAAAATGCAAGCCTGCACGCTTCCACTGCAAGTTGTTTCAATTAAACGCCAAATGCAGAGGAAGAAGACCTTGAGTGGGATTGAAAGATGACCCCCCCCTATCGGATGGCATGGAACATGTTAGAGACGGCGATGATGTGATTTTAAGGCTCGATCCAGGAGATGAGATTCATGCCTCAATCCAAAGCCTCTCTAAGCATGGAATAACCTGTGCATCTATTACTAGTGGAATTGGTCGTGTTCAGGATATCAAAATAGGTTACCTAGATTCAAATGGAATTTACCAGACTGTTACGCATAGTGATTCCATGGAATTGCTTTCAACGCAAGGAAATTTAGCACCAGGGCCAGATGGTCCATTCACCCACATTCACATATTGCTATCTGATAATGGACACATTGTACATGGTGGACATTTATTCGAAGCAACCGTACATATTGTTGCAGAAATTCATCTTAGAGTATTGAATCCTGAAATAATGAAGCGAAAGCCCACACAGAGCGAATTCATTGCATTGAACCTTTGTCAACAGGGGTGAATCAGTGAAAGTTCTCTGGGCTCATGGATTGGAAGGTCGACCGGACGGAACAAAACCAACTTACCTAGCGAATGAATTAGGATGGGATGTGGTCTCTCCTGAAATGAATTCTCAGGGTTGGGCTATTGCAGAGCATGTCTCAATTGTAATCCAAGCAATTGAAGAAAATCCTGACTTAGAGGTCATCATGGGATCTTCTTATGGAGGATTGGCGGTGGCTAATGCTGCTGCAAGAATGACCAATTCTAGTCTCAGACTTGTGTTATTGGCTCCTGCCTTTGGTCTTGCTGAAAACTTTCGTAATACCGTTGGAGTTGAAGGCATAATCGAATGGGAAGAAACTGACTCGCATGCCTATTTTCATCATGGATTTGGTCATGAAGTAAATTTTTCTTGGGATTTTATGACCTCTGCAGATGAAATGTCATGGCCCAAGATTATACATCCTACAACTATCATACATGGCGTTAATGATGATATAGTACCCATCGATTATTCGCGCCAAATTGCAGCAAATAATGAAATGATTGAACTTATTGAAGTTGAGGATGGTCATCGATTATCCGAATCTCTGCACTACATACCACTAGCAGTAGAGCGAGTGTTGAGTCATTGAATTAGTGAGACCCAAGGAAGTACTCACCGATTTCGGGATCGGTCAAGATATGTTGTGCATCGCTTGTATGTACAACTTTTCCACTCGCCAAGATATAACCTCTATCAGAACGAGCTAGAGAAAGGCGGGCATTTTGCTCAACTATGAGAACTGTAATGCCCTCAGCGCGTAAAGAATCTATTCGCTCAATTATTTGCTGTTGATACAATGGTGAAAGAGCTGCTGTCGGTTCGTCGAGCAAGAGGAATTTCGGGTCGGAAATTAACGCTCTTGAGATAGCGAGCATCTGCCGCTCACCGCCTGACAGAGAAGCTGCGAGATCGTGAGTTCGATCTTCTAAATCAGGGAACATTGTCAAAGCACGCTCAATCCTTTCATTGAGAATTTTGGTAGAAAGTGAATTACCCCCCATCTGTAGATTTTCATGTACAGTTAGCGAAGGAAATACATTGTTAACCTGAGGAACATATGCAATACCGCGATTCACAAGTTGGTCGGTACGCCATCCAGAAACCTCCTCTCCATTGTGTT
>Ga0315321_10003414_pt1 | contig 12340 bp, 10 predicted proteins | sample M180m21515metaG_FD_203464 | JGI IMG/M metagenome (GOLD analysis project Ga0315321, IMG submission 203464) | Ammonia-oxidizing marine archaeal communities from Monterey Bay, California, United States - M1 80m 21515 | ecosystem: Environmental > Aquatic > Marine > Intertidal zone | place: USA... | reverse complement strand
ATGGGACCAGCTGTTGCGGGTCTGATCGCCGGATCATTCGTAATCGAAACCATTTTTGCCATCCCCGGCCTTGGCCAGGACTTCGTCAAGAGCGCATTCAACCGCGACTACACGCTCGTGCTCGGCGTGGTGATGTTTTACGCGACGCTGATCATACTTCTCAACCTAATCGTCGACATCCTGCAAGTCACCCTCAACCCGAAACTCAAGTTTGACTAGCCGATGAGCGACATCCCCACCACCAAGCCAAGCGCAATTGACACCGTCGAGAAAGGCGAGTCGCTGTGGGTTGGAGCGTGGTATCGACTGCGCAAAAACAAGATGGCGCTCGCCGGCGGGGTATTCATCCTGCTGCTCGCCGGCCTGTCTTTCATCGGGCCGTTTTTTCTCGAGAGCGATTATTACACGAACACAGTGCTCGAGGATAAACTGACAGCTCCCGGTACAGAGTACACGCTTGGCACCGACCACCTTGGACGCGACCAGCTTGGCCGCATTATCAAGGGCGGCCAAATCTCGCTTTTGGTCGGCCTTGTTGCCACCTTTGTCTCCCTCACCATCGGCATCGGCTACGGCACCATCTCCGGTTATTTCGGAGGCAAGATCGACAGCGTGATGATGCGCCTCGTGGACATCCTCTACTCGCTGCCGTTCGTCATATTCGTGATTCTGCTCATGGTGTTCGCGAAAGACCTCGGTGACTCAATCGACGAGTGGTTCCGGGCGCGCGGCTCCGAATTCTCCATCTCCGGCCAGTGGAACATGCTGCTGCTCTTTGTCGCCATTGGCGCGGTCGAGTGGCTCACGATGGCCCGCATCGTCCGCGGCCAGGTGATGAGTTTGCGGCGGCAAGAATTCATCGAAGCGTGCATCTCGCTTGGCCTCCCGACGCGTCGTATCATCTTCCGCCATATGGTGCCCAACGTCCTTGGCCCGGTGATTGTTTACACGACGCTGACCATCCCGGCGGTGATGCTGCTCGAGGCGTTTCTCAGTTTCCTCGGGCTGGGCGTTCAGCCGCCGACCCCGTCGTGGGGCCTGCTCATCAAAGACGGAGCCGACCGGATGCGTGAAGCGTGGTGGATGCTCGTTTTCCCCGGCGCCCTGTTTGCAATAACACTCTTTTCGTTCAACTTCGTCGGCGACGGCCTCCGCGACGCCCTAGATCCCAAGACCTCAAAAGATTGAACCACTGAAAATGCCACTGCTCGACGTCAACGATCTCACGACCTACTTCCACACTCGCAACGGCGTGGTTAGGGCAGTGGACGGCGTCTCGTTCCAGCTCGAGAAGGGCGAGACGCTGGGCATCGTCGGCGAGTCCGGATCAGGCAAATCCGTCACCTGCATGTCGATGCTGGGCCTCATCCCGCAGCCCCCGGGCCGCATCGAAAAAGGCACCGCCAACTTCGACGGCACCGACCTGCTTCACTGTTCGCAGAAGGAACTGCAAACGATCCGAGGCCGACGCATTGCAATGATTTTTCAGGATCCGATGACGTCGTTGAACCCGTATTTGCGCATTGAGGACCAACTCATCGAGCCTCTGCTCATCCACGGCCTGGCTGACAAGGTGTCCGCCAAAAAACAGGCGCTCGCGATGCTCGACGCCGTCGGCATTCAGGACGCCGCCAGCCGAATACGTGGCTATCCGCACGAATTCTCCGGAGGAATGCGCCAGCGCGTGATGATCGCCATGGCACTGATCACCAAACCGGATGTCCTGATTGCTGACGAGCCGACTACCGCGCTCGACGTCACCGTGCAGGCGCAGATTTTGGAACTGATCAAAAAGGAACAGCAGGAGCTCGGCACCGCGGTGATTTTGATTACTCACGACTTGGGTGTTGTCTCCGGTTTCTGTGACCGCATCAACGTCATGTACGGCGGCAAGATAGTCGAGTCCGGTCCAACCAAGGAAATCTTTTACAACCCGCAACACCCGTATAATCGCGCCCTGCAAAACTCCATTCCCGCGCTACAGGCCAAAGGCAAGGAGCTCTACACCATTCCGGGCATGCCTCCGGACATGTCAAAGCAAAGCGCCGGATGCTCGTTCGCACCCCGGTGCGAACACACCACCGACCTCTGCACCAGCAAGCCACCCGAACTGCAGGACATTGGGCAGGAGCACACCACCGCTTGCCTGCGTGTGCAGGGCGAAAACCTCAAGCCGTAACCGATGAGCGACGCCTACCTCCAGATTAACAACTTGAAGACCCACTTCCCGGTGGAGAAAGGGATTCTATTCCGCAAGGTCACCGGCACGGTCAAGGCGGTCGACGGCGTATCGCTGAGCTTGGCCAAGGGCGAGGTGCTTGGCCTCGTCGGCGAGTCCGGCTGCGGTAAGTCCACCCTTGGCCGCACCGTCCTGCAACTCATCAAGCCCACCGAAGGCACCGTCACTCTCGGCAGCCAAACCCTCACCGATTTGGATGGCAAAAAACTCCGTTCAGCGCGCGCCGATTTCCAGATGATTTTCCAGGACCCGTACGCCTCGCTCAACCCTCGCATGACGGTGTACTCGATGCTCGCCGAGGCAATTCAGGCGCATCGCAAAGTGCCCAAGGCCGACTTAGCCAGGGCGGTAGGCTCGTTGATGGAAAAAGTAGGCCTAGCAGCTCGGTTCATGCGCAAATATCCGCACGAGTTTTCCGGTGGCCAACGCCAGCGCATCGCCATCGCCCGCGCCCTAGCCGTCGAGCCCGAACTCATCATCGCCGATGAACCGGTCTCCGCGCTGGACGTCTCCATCCAGGCACAGATTCTCAATCTGCTGAGCGACCTCACCCGCGAGATGGAACTCACAATGATTTTCATCTCGCACGACCTGTCGGTGGTGAAACATATCTCTGACCGCATCGCGGTGATGTACCTCGGCCGTATCGTCGAGATCGGCCCGGCGAAGGAAGTATTCGAACATCCGCAGCATCCTTACACCAAGGCACTCTGCAGCGCGGTGCCGATGCCAGATCCCGACAGTGAGCGCACCCGCAAACGCATCCTGCTGCCCGGCGACCCCCCGTCGCCACTTTCCCCACCCAGCGGCTGCACGTTTCACCCCCGCTGCTCCCACGCCGAGGAACGCTGCCAAGCCGCTTGGCCGAGTTTCGAGTCGCTGAAAAACGACACTCACGAGGCCGCCTGCGTCCGCCTGGCCGAATTGAACCAGTAACTCAGCCTGTTTCAAGAGAGTCCAAGCCTTGGCCCTGCAAGGGAGAAGACAAAGGGCGAACCATGAAACGGCTTTCATTCAATTCTTTGAGGCACATTTTCTAGCTCCATGCTCGCGAAAAAGGGGATTTGCAAGTGAGGTCAGGCAGAAGCTAATGGTACAAAGTTCCGACGCTAGGAACCAGAAACACACTCACCCTGAACTGGAGAAGCCTCCTGAAATTATAAGTGCGATTTCCGATTTGAAGAATCACTTCCTTTCGGTTTTCAATTCTTACCCCGTCTCGCTCCAGTATTTGCGAAGGATTGAATTTGACCTTGTGACACCGGTACATTTTTGAAACTCGTCGACAGTAATGATTTCAACTAATTTCAACCCGTATTCTTTGAATAATGCGAGTAATACTAATTTTTTCAGTTGTTATCGGCTTCATTTCAACCTCATCGAGAAGCCAGGCAGAGGTCGCTTGGCCAGGATGGATGGGGCCCAAGCGTAATGGCTGGGTCTCCTATTTTAAGCCACCAAAAAAATGGCCCAAGCAACTTAAGCAGAATTGGAAAGTAAACGTCGGTGACGGCTATGGCTCTCCAGTTGTCGATGGCGGGCTCGTTTATCTTCACACCCGCCAAAAGGATGACGAAGCTATTTGGTGTCTCAACCTGGAAACCGGCAAAACAAAGTGGCGTAATCACTACTCGGTTCCTTTCAAGATAGGTGGCGGTGGCCAATCTCACGGCAAGGGGCCGAAATCAAATCCCACTCTCGCGAATGGTCGTTTTTTCACCATGGGGATAACCGGTATTCTTTCCGCTTGGGACGCCAAGTCCGGGACTCGACTTTGGACAGTCGATCATCGCTCTAAGTTTGGTAAACGCCCTCATCCATATTGGGGAATGGCCACCTCTCCACTCGTAATTAATGATCGGCTCTATGTGCACTTCGGTGATGACGAGAAGGGATTCCTCGCAGCGCTCGATGAAGAAACAGGAATAGAAATATGGCGGCATGGTAAAGACGGAACCGCCTATGCTTCGCCACTATTCGCTGAGTTTGGAGGCGTACGACAAATCGTCGAATGGAACCACGAAGACCTGCTTGGAATCGAAATCCAGTCCGGCCAACTCCTCTGGCAGTACCACCTGCCTCACCGGGGATCGAATCAAAACATGCCGACTCCCACGATCCACAACGGGCACGTTTTGGTGGGCGGCGAAAATCGTGGCACGCGAAGCATTCATCCACATATTAAAGAGGGCAAATGGGTCGTCACTGAGAAATGGAAACAAAAACGCGCTCCTCTTGACATGAGCACAGCTGTCATCAACAACGGGCAGCTTTACGGTATGACACATCAAGGCTTGGGCCGGCTTTTCTGTATCGACACTGAGTCAGGCAACATCATCTGGCAGGGCCCTGGTCGCGTAGGTCAAAACGTGGCGTTTCTCTCTATCCCCGGGCATCTAGTTGCCCTGCTCGATAATGGTCAGTTGCAAATCATCGAAGCGAAGGGGGCCGAGTCGAGAAAGGTCGTGGAATACAAAGTGGCTGATCGTTCAACTTGGGCTGCGCCAGTCCTTCTTAAAGACGGAATCCTGATCAAGGATCGTCAGGAATTGATCCGCTGGTCTTTTACAAAAACAAAATAAACCGCGAACCAGCGCTTGACCAAGCAGCTTGCTCAGAATCGCTAATTGATAATCGATATGTAAATGCGATTGCTATCCCGCTCCGCGAAAATTTTTTTGACAAGTAAGGGTTTCAGAGGACGGCGAAAAAACTAGTTTTTTGAAGAAGGCTTCAGATCGACCGACCAGTTTTTATTTCGGCGTAAGCCGTAGTAGGGATAAAAGTCCCAAGGCGCATCCAGACCAAGCGCGCGAGGATCCTTGGTTTTAATTAAATAGTTCTGCAGTTCCGATCGCAGCTTCTTCTGCATATCTGCAAACTCGGGATTTCCCGCCAAATTGACAAGTTGACCGGGATCGCTTTTGATCAAATAGAGTTCCTCGGCCGGCCGCTTGGCAAAAGCCAAATCATAAAAGCGATTGAAGCCTGGCCTGTCTTTGTTCTCCATGATCAATGTCTTGGTCGGCGAGGAGTCGACTTCGCCAAACGGGATGTAGCGGGCGCAGAACTCCCGGTCCGGATTACCCGCAGGCCAGCGGGTGGGCTCATAGTTTTTAATGTACAAAAAATCTTTCGTCCTAATCGCCCGACACGGAAATCCCTTACCACCTTTGCGACAACCATCGTGGCGCTCCATTGCAATATAAGCACTTGCGCGAGCTACCTTCGGTTTATTGGCAAACACATCCATCAAGCTGACAGCAGTCATCATTTGTGGAGGCCCCAACCCAGCCGCCTCCAGAAACGTCGAGGCAAGATCGCTGAGATTCACGAACGATTTCACAGCACGGCCCGGGTTCCGAATACCATTTGGCCAACGAATCGCCAACGGCACACGGGTACCGTCGTCGTACAGACTAGCCTTGGCTCGCGGAAACGGCATGCCGTGATCGCTGGTGACCACCACGATGGTGTTGTCAAGCTGGCCGGCTATTTCCAGGGTTTTGATCGCTCGGGCGACCATGCGATCGAAATGCTCAATCTCCACATAGTAATCGAGTATGTCACTTCTCACAATCGGATGATCCGGAAAGATCGGCGGCACTACGACCTTGGCCGGATCTTTTCCTGTTCGTCGCCCCGCACCGTTCTCGAAACCTCTGTGCGGTTCGTGCGTCCCGAGCCAAAAACAGAATGGCTGATCTTTAGACACTTGAGCTAAAAATTCGTCGAAGTTTCCTGCATAGTCTTTTTTTGTCATGCCCTTGAAGGGAGGCTTCAATTCCTTGCCTTCGAACCGAGGACCAGCCGGATTTGTCGTTCGGCCACCCGCCTCAAGTCGACCCGGGCTCCAGCCTTTACCGGTGAAACCTATTGCATAACCAACATCCTCAAGCAGCTCGGTATAGGTAGCGAACTTAGCCGGCAAAGTACTGTGAATATTACCAGCCTCTTCCAATCGCCAAATCGGTTGCCCCGTAAGAATGGCACTTCGCGAAGGGCCACAAGTCGGGGCATCACAAAACGCATGAATAAATCGCAACCCTTCACGTGCGACACGATCAAATCCCGGCGTCTTCACCACCTGATCCCCGTTGGCTCCCGCATGAGCATAAGACTGATCGTCGGAGATGCAGAAAAGAATATTAGGTCGAGACTCTGCCGCTTCAAAACTTGCAACAAATATTGCAAATATAAAGGTTACAGGGAGGAATGCCTTTGAGTTGTTCATTTGTTCTTTGCGGCTAAGCGGGCTCTACCGAATCAAACCACCAGTGGCAATTCTAATAGTACGAGGTCGATTCTCCTCTCGCTCGGTAATCACCAGCGACCCCCCATCGATAACCACCTTGCTGACACCCGAAAAGTCATCCGGTATCTTCGCTAAGAAACAGGCATAGCTCTTGGTGGTATTCTTGCCCGCATCGAGATGTTCGAACAATTGTTGACCGAAAATTTCCCTTTTCTTTACCAACACCGAAAATGGCTGATGCAGTCCAGTAGAACCAAACTCCAACCCGCGCGCATGCGGTTTGCCATCCTTTAACTTCCACCAATGATTGAACCACGGATAGTCGCTCCGCTTCCAGACGTAACCGAATAGCAATCCCCTTTTTCCGTTGCTGGCGATCACCCAGCCTAGGTCTTCGTCGATCACGAACGAAGTGACGCTTGGTTCTTCACTATCGGTCATTTGACGCATTAAAACCCGTTTGCCGCCCTTTGTAATCGCGGTTGGCCAAAGAAATTCAGGCTGCTCCGGATTCGGCATCAAGCCACCCTGCGCAAACCCGCGGCGGCCGTTAGTATCGACTACACAATTCTCTTCGAGGAACGGCGGGCCAATAGTCGGATGCTGAACAATATTGAAAATTCGACCCAGCTTGTTGTTATTTGTGATCGTCTCGCTGACAACAAAAAACGGCGAGGACGCAACCAAAGTCACGGAGCGATCAACTGCCAACCCTGCCAGCGGCAAATCCGCCGCCATACGGGCATGAATGCCATTAGCTGTTATCTCGGTATCCTTCAACACACTCCAAACAACTTTTGCGGATTCACCGTGATAGGGCATGCCGTTTTTCCCTTCGGCATCAGACGGAGGGCCCCAACGGTCGCAGCATAGAAAGTGGCCCATCGAGCCGGGCTGATCGCCCGGGTTGCGACTGCCCCAGTTGAGAGGGTTAAGTTCAGAGTCATTAAAGCGAAACTCAGGAATCGAACCGCCGGCAATATCCAATACCAGGCGCGCCTTGTCATTCTCCAGCACGAGCGAACGTCGGCCCTGAACTCGTTCCTCTGCCATCACTTGGCTAAACGGCCAAAGAAACGCAGCCATTGTAATCCATCTGTAAATTGTCATGCAAACTGCTGTTAGTCTCTCCGTCCGCTTGACTAAGTCAATCATTCTAGCCTGAGTCAGGTTCAATGGCTAACGGGGGATACTGTTTTAGGAGGAGTAGGCTAGTTAATTTTTATCTACTTCGGCTGAAGTTTCCTGGCCCTCAAAGGCATCGAGTCAAGCGCGCCCTTGAGAAGTGTTCGTGCTGCATCAGCTTCTTTGTCTTCACCGAAATCGATCGGCGTTTCTTCATGGCGATCACTTGTTGCGTACAGCGTCCCATCCCGATACAGCTTAAAATGTTGATTTTGTGCCCAGACAATTTCCAATCCATTGATGCCCTGGCCATGGTTCTTGGCAGCTTGAACGAACTTTGGATAATAATACTGAAAAATCCACTTCCTGGGATTGCCCGTTTGGCCGAGACACTGTGGCCAGAAACTGCGTCCATCAAGTTCGACATCGGGTAATGTGGCCCCCGTGATCCCAGCAATCGTCGGCATCATGTCCGAAAAATCAACCAAGTCATTACTCACAACACCAGTAGGGACAGTGCCCGGGCAGCTTATGATCAATGGTGAATGGGTCCCGCCCTCAGTAGCGAAAGCTTTTTCTCCGGTGCGTTTCTCCTTTCCGAAAGGATAAGTAAGGCTTCGGTGAGTGCCATTGTCGGTTGTGAAAATGACAACCGTGTTTTCCCGAAGACCATGGCTTTCAAGTGCGTCAATGATTTTGCCAACAAGCTTGTCAGCGTAAAGGGTCATACCTCTAAAATTCTCCAGCGCCTCACCTTTGGCTTGTGCAGTTTTGCCATTAGTCCCGACATTGTCAGGTGACTTGGGGAAGGGGGAGTGAACGAGCACCATGGGGTAGTAGGCAAAGAAAGGTTTATTCTTGTTCCTCCTTATAAAATCGATGAGGAAGTTGGTGAATATGTCGGGGCCGTAGTCATCTTTGCCTGTCTGCAGCAATTTTCCGTCCTGCATAATGCTCGGATTCCAATAACGCGAACGCTCGGTCCCGGGGTAATTCCATAGACAATAGGTATCAAAGCCGCATGCAGGGGCAAGGGTGCCACGATTGCCTCCGTGAAGCTGCCACTTGCCAGCAATGGCCGTAGCGTAGCCTGCTTGCCTCATCATCGTTCCGAAGGTGATCTCGTCCCTGTCTAGGGTTCCGAATTGAACGTAATTCCGGATGCCGTCGCGGCCGGTCATGATCTTCACCCGACTGGGTGTACAAACCGGCTCAGAATAGCAGTGGTTGAACTTGGCTCCAGTACGCGCCAGTGCATCCAATCGGGGAGTTTCAAAGAAAGTACTGCCGTAGCATCCATAGTTATCAACGGCCGAATCGTCTGCCATTATCAGGATAACGTTGTAATGCTTCTTTGTTTTTGCAGTGCCCTCGGCAATAGACACCAGGAAACACGCAATTATCAAAAGGAATAACCGGGCCGTGAATTGTTTTGTGCTAAGAACAGACATTGCGAAGAACAATCATCCTTCCACTTGAAAGCCTGCATTATTGCAACGTCTTAATCCGAATCTTTCTAAAGGCAATTGCCCCGTGATCGCCCTGCAACATGACCGGCCCTGGTTGGTCCACATTCTCATCCAAATGACCACCGGTACTCCGATCCACCTTTAAGCCGTCATGTATTTTGACCCCGTTGAGCATTACGGTGACAAGATCGCCACGGATTGTGGCCTCGGCGGTCTGCCATTGACCTGGTTTACGGGAAACAAATTTTGATGGTGCAGAAAAACTGTAAATACCACCATTGCCACCCGATTTCAGTTTGCCATTCTTGTAGTCATCTAAGATTTGAATCTCATGTCGCCCTCTGAGGTAGAAGCCACTGTTGCTGCCCGCAGGAATCATGTATTCGTACCGCACAATAAAGTCGCGGAACTTCGAATTGGAAACAATGTCGGTGCCATGTTTACCGCTGGGGATTTCATTTACCAGCATGCCATTTTGCGCGCTCCAGCTCTTGAGACCATTAGGATTCCTAAGTTTCCAGCCGTCAAGGTTCACCCCGTTAAAGAGAGGTTTGAAACCGTCCTTTTCCTCCTCCTGACTGACACGATAACGTGCGTCCTGAGGTTTGGAATCCCCCTTAACCAAACCTAGTGCCCAACGAATTCCACCAAGAACGTGAGCTTGGTATTTCTCATTCTCCCAAACATCATTTCGATGGCCAAGCGATGTATAGAAAATACTGCCACTCCCCACTTTTTTGTTCCAGGAAATAGGGTAATCCCCGGGCATCTTGCTATTTGGATGCTTATCCAGAGTCAACAACCCGTGAACACGGTTTCGGTGAAAACTTTTTAGTAGATAAATCTCATCGTAAACCGTGAAGCTTTCACCAAAATGCCGAACGGCAGGATGGCTCAAATCCTGATTAAGACACTCAACTGTTGCCTGGGCTCCGTGCGTTTGAAACTCCCCTCCAAGCATATCCACAAAGGCAGGAAACCCATGAAATGTATCACTGCAACTATGCATCCCGATAAATGCCTTCCCAGACTTAATCCACTGGACAAAGCCCTCCCTGTCGGGAAGAGGCAGATCCCCCGTGGTGTTGGCAAAAATCACACCATCAATTGTCTTTAACGATTCAAGGGTCATCTTGGTTTTCATGTCCTCGTCGTTACGTACATAATCGACCTCAAAATCGCCACTGCTTTTCGCCAACTGCCCCAAAACCTTCTCAGCCGTTGGAATGGACCCGTGACGAAAACCCTTGGTCACCGTTACCACCAACAGTTTCTTTGGGGCCGCAACGATCCCAGTTGTCATACTTAGTATTGCCGCAACGCCCAGCAGTCGGAACATAATTTTATTTATCATTTTTTTCATTTTTAGACCTTAAATGGGTAAGAAAATAATGCCCCTGAATCCCTGAACTTCCAAGGAAAACATGATGCTAGAGAGTTAGCGCCTTCAATATTTTGCCTATTCAGGCTCGTAATCTCCCATAATCAACCAGCTCTTCTCTCTACTAATTTTGTGGAAACCAATATGGCTTCGAGGGCGTTGATATCGTTTGAGGCTATTCGAAGACGATGGTTCTAACTATTATCGCTTCAAAGTTATTTATAAAATACAACTCAACCTACTTTTTAAATTAATCTCTTTTTCTTTTCGAGCTTACCTTGAGCATAAGCAGAAGATGTAGCAGAAGTAACGCAAAGCTTCGATAATGAAGCCAGACTGGTAGGGCTTTGATTGTCTCTTGGACCAACTGGCCTGACCAAGATCTTAACCAATTCATTGCTCAAGGAAAGTGAAGCTCTTACCCCTTATTCTGAGGAACAAAAAATAACAAAATCAGCCGACTGCTAAAGGAAAAACCCCATACTCAAGAGTATAGGATAAAAAAGGAAGTAAGAGAAATTAATCACTAAGCCAATTATTGAGTTTCGCTTTTAATTTTCGAGACGCTTTTGGAAAGTCAGACACGACGTTTGACTTTTCACCTTGATCATTTTCAAGATCGTATAAATGTTCCGGGACGGTATCCCATTGATGAACATATTTGTACTTGGTCGTATCACTACCCTTGTCTCGCAATAAGTACTTCCATTTCTTGGTTATCGCCCATCTGTACTGGCGAGTATCTGCCGGATTTCCAACTGTCATATTGTAAATAGAATAAGCTGCACCAAAGATAACTTTTCTTTCTTTACGAATTTCGGTATCGAGAAGATTAATGCCCGGAAGATTCTTGGGGGCATCAAAACCACAGACTGCTAGAATTGTCGGAAAGAGATCAATAGCACTGGCTAAATCATCTGAAAATTCAGCTTTTATTTTTCTTGGAAGTTTAAACATAATAGGCGTGCGAATGCCATTTTCATAAGGAGAACCTTTTGATCTTGGAGCATAACCTTGATTCCAATTTTTTGGAATTTTCATATCGGATTGACTAGGGGCCTTCCAGCCATTGTCGGAGATGTAAACAACAAGAGTATTTTCTTCCTGTTCCTTTGTCATTATATAGTCAAGAAGCTCACCGCAAGTTTCATCAAACCAATCGATCATCGCGAAGTATTTTGCTGCGTCTTTATCGCGTCCTTCCTGCTGGTATTTTTTAAGTATCCTTTCAGGTGGGTTATGTGGCGTATGCGGCAAAAATGGTGCATACCAAATGGCAAATGGCTTTTGCTTACCTACTGCAGAGTCAATGAAGTCAGTTACCGGTTTCATGCCTTTACGTCCGATCGTCAGTCCTTCATCACCGTGTCTACCTTTGCGCTTGGGATCGCCATGAGTCATACCGTGGGTAAAACCCCCATCCTTCCAGGAACCTTCCCACCACTTACCCGATTGATGGGCGAGATATCCGTTCTTTACCAGTTCTTTAATAAAGCTAGCTTGTTGATTAAAGAACTTTTGTACCGGCTTATCCAGCTCTGCTCTATTGTTACGACCATCAACATCATTGCCTGTCACTCTGTGCTGATGTGTATGAAGGCCGGTCGCCATCGATGCCAGAGAAGGGCGACATAGAGGTGAAGTGACATAGCCTCGTTTGAAAACAAGGCTTTCTTTTGCCAACTTGTCAATATGAGGGGTTTGGACTTCTTTGCTTCCCATAAAGCCATAGTCTCCCCAAGCCTGATCGTCCGAGAGAATAAAAACTACATTGGGTTTAGTTTGTCCAAAAACACTAAGAGAAAAAAATAAGATAGATAAGATTGTAAATTTCATTAGTTAATAAAATCCATTTTTTTTAAAGAAAGTTA
>Ga0315321_10003413_pt1 | contig 12342 bp, 15 predicted proteins | sample M180m21515metaG_FD_203464 | JGI IMG/M metagenome (GOLD analysis project Ga0315321, IMG submission 203464) | Ammonia-oxidizing marine archaeal communities from Monterey Bay, California, United States - M1 80m 21515 | ecosystem: Environmental > Aquatic > Marine > Intertidal zone | place: USA... | reverse complement strand
GTGATATTTCTTGGTAGGCTTGCAACATATAAATATCTAGATATGTGGATGGCAATAAAGCAAGTAATGACTAAATTAAAATAATGAAACCCAAAGTAGCATTTTTAATTCGAGGTCACATTCGAGACTCTTTAGAAAATCGGAAGCTTAATGATTTTTTATTGTCATGTCAAGATATAATTGATTTTGATTTATACATTCAAACATGGGATAAAAAAGAAGCTTCTCAATCTTGGAGAGATTTAAAAATTAAAAGATTTTTAGTTGACGATCAACAAGTCTTATCATATTTTAGTGAGCCAGTTAAATCTAAAATTAAAGATTTGTCAGTTTTAGATGACTCGGATGACTCTCAGCTTTATTTACATGGCAACTTAAAGGGCAATATTGGGAAAACTAAATGTCCTACTATTTCTTGGAAACGCATGTGGGCTGGTATGCGTCGAAATATTTCACAAGTTTCAGGCGATTATGATTTCGCCATTAATACTAGATTTGATATATTTAACAATGATTTGAATAAATTTTGTAGGATGCCAAGAAATAGAGAATGGTTGATGCCTCTTGAGCATTTAGATTTAATCAAAAGGATGATCTCCTTAAAGTCGTACAACGACCTTTCCTCGACTCATACTCTTTATAAAGAAGTCGGTTGTGATAATTTTTTTTGCTCAACGCTTGACCATATGAAATTAATAATCAATAGTTTTCATTTCGATCTCGATAAGATTGCAGATGAATGGCTTGAATCTGATTTTTCCTTAAATAGACAGGAATGCTGTTTTCAATTTTTCTGTAAAAATAACGGGAGCCTTAATTTTTCAGGGAACCTTATTAAGCCAAAAGATTTTGAAAATTTGTGTCGCGAATATGAATATAAAATATGAATGAAATAAATATAAAGCATTTTCTAGATTCATATTCATGTAAAGAAATTATATACATAATGAATCCGGGAAACGGGGGCGACGCTTTAATAGTAAAGGGCACTTTCCAAGTTTTTAATGATTTAGGATTATCATATAAGATAGGTTCGCATCTAGATAAGTTTTCGAACAAAATATTGTTTTATGCTGGGGGTGGTAATTTGGTTGGCAAATCAATGAACGGAAAAAAGTCCGGCATGAGCTGTCACAATTTTATCAATAATAATATTAGAAGAAATGAAATTGTTATTCTTCCTCATACAATAACTAACGAAGACTCTTTATTATCAAGTTTACCTGAAAATATCAAATTCATATGCAGAGAAAATATATCTTATAAATATGTCTCTGATAAATTTAATTTCAAGTCTAATGTTTTCCTATCACAGGACATGGCTTTTTATTTGAACGACCTATCTTTATATTCTGATAAAACTCCTCGCTTCGATGTTCTGCATGCATTCAGGACTGACCGCGAATCCAGCGGGCGCAATATCTTACCAGATGACAACATAGACCTATCGAATGAATGCAACAATCCAGATTGGTGGAAGAAATCAGATTTAAAAGTTCTTGACGCAACTTATGATAAAATCTTTCAATTCGTTTCTGACTATGCCCTCGTAAAGACTGACAGACTTCACGTGGCAATAGCTTGCGCCTTAATCAATAAGCCTGTTCATCTTTATGCCAATTATTACTATAAGTCTAAGGCTATATATGAATATTCGCTTCATAAATATAGTTCTGTTAAATTTTTTGATTGATTTTTGTCATGAAATATTTGGGAGTATTAAGTCGATGCAGAGATGAATTTTACGTTCAAGAATTTTGCGATTATTACTTGTCTCAGGGTGTGGATAAAATCTATATTATTGATGATGACTCTGAGGACAAATCAATATATAATTTTTCAAAAAGCGAAAATTATAAGTCAGTCGAAATAAAATACGTTTCCAGAATGTATTCAGACAAGTCTACTGGGCAGCATGTTTCTTCTTTTAGCGATACCGATGAACCTAATAAATTGTATAAAAAAATCAAAAATGAATATGAATGGTTAATTTATGTTGATATTGATGAATTTATTGTTACTAAAAAAAATTTTGATAAAACAATACGGGAAGAGCTGAAAGATATCGATGAGAACCATAAGCATATTGAATGTATAAGAGTTCCATGGGTTTTTATGTCTGGAGCAAATTTAAAAAATAATCCAAAAAGCGTCTTAAAGAATATTTTGTATAGACATGATAATGATAAAAAACACCCACATCCAGTTGGTAAGTTTAGATGTAGATTTAAGGAGATAGAATGTAAATGCATTTTTAGACCAAGTTTTTTTGCTTCTATTCGAGACCACGGCCCAGACTCAGAAGATTCTTATAATGGTGCAGACCTTACTAAAAACAGACTTAGACTTAATGGAAGATGCTACTTTTTTTCTAATCTTAGGGAAAAAGATGTAAAAAACGGAGTATTTTTATGCTATCATTATAGATACATTTCAGACGAAAACTCCATAAATAAATTAAAAACTAATGGTTGGTATATAAATGATAGATTTTCATTTAACGACTTAAAAACGTCAAGTTATCCAGAAATTTACGATGACTCTATCCTTAAAAAACTACCATGATTTCTCATAAAAATAAATGCATTTTTTTACACATACCGAAGGCGGCAGGCACTTCGGTAGAAAGGTTCTTGCGGCAAGTAGACCCAGAAATACCTCAGAAAATTTTAAGAAAACGTGGTTTTTCTCATTTTCTAAATGACCATTTGGATTATTATGTATTTTCTTTTGTTCGTAATCCTTATGATCGTTTTGTTTCCGCATGGAAATGGGGTGAGCTAAAATTTTCCAAAGAAGGTGACCTTCCTTTTTACAATAAAGAATGTGGGGTATCATTCGAAGAATATGCACTACTAACTACTGATCTTGATTATCGCAAAGACAATGAAAATTTATGGAGCGAATACGATGAATATCATACGTTGCCTCAATTTGAATTTTTTCCTCATTTAAATGGTGGTCATTATTTTTCAGATAAAATTAACCCCAAATTCACTTGCGATTTTATAGGAAAGTTTGAGAATCTCAATGAAGACTTTAATAAGGCTTGCTCTAACATAGGCGTAACAGAATTAAAATTACCCCATACATATAATTCAAAAACTTTCAAACGACCCTTTGAATTGACTGATAAATTAAAAGAAAAAGTGTATAATTATTACAAGAAGGACTTCGAGCTTTTTAGCTATGAAATATAAAACATACATTCTTTCACTCTTAACTGAAGATAGGCTGCAATATGTCAACAAAACAACCAAGCTTTTTCCTTTTGTCAATATTGTAAAATCGGTCAATGGCTACGATAAAAACGAAACCATCAATGAATTTATTAATCTAGATCTGGAATTTCACAAACTAAAGATTGGCCCTAAAAATGATTTCAATACCTACGGTACACTTGCTTGTTGGATAACCAAGGTTAAGTTTTTAAAATTTCAAATAGATAATGAAATTCCTTACGCTCTTTTTCTTGAGGATGATGCTAAGCTTCTCCCCGGCTTTTTCGACTCCTTAAATGACATAATGTCGGACAAGTGGAGTCTACTTGATAATAATATCAACATAGTAAGGCTTTTTCAATGGGGAGAGGGCTATATAACCTCTCTTTCAAGCGCAAAAAGACTCCTCTCTATCATAAAAGACACTGGTGTTGTTGATAATATAGATAATCAATTAAGAGAAATGTCTGGGCCTGAACTAAAGCTTAACTTTAAGGCTTTTTATAGAAAATGGGTAAAAACAAACGAAGGTGATATACTAAAGTGTGATAATTTAGATGATTACTTTTACAATAGTATCAAAAAGTGATTCCCAAAATCATACATCAATCATTTCCTAAAAAGGATCTACCAAATGAATTAATTAATTTAATTGACAAATTAAAATCCGACAACCCAGAATATCAGTACATACTTTATGATAACGATGATATTAAAGATTTCATATCATCAAATTATGATGAAGAAATAAATCGGGCTTACCATAAAATCAATCCAGAGTACGGCCCAGCAAGATCTGACTTATTTAGATACCTTTTACTTTATAAACTCGGTGGAATTTATATTGATCTTAAGGCTGGATTCAAAAGGCCTATTCGAGAAATTGTTTCTGATAATGATGAATATCTAGTTTCTTCTTGGCCTGACGCATACTGGGAGCCTAGATTAAAGACTGGTCATGGCGAATATCAAAATCTATTTATTGGATGCGTACCAAATCATGATTTTTTATCAGCTGTAATTAAACAATGTATTCATAATATAAATATAGCATCTAAAAAAGCTATTGGAAAGTTTGCCGTAACCTTAATGACTGGCCCGTTAATGTATACATCCGTAATCCATCCAATGATGCAAAACGGCGATTATAAATTTACTTTTAGACCTAAAAATTACGCAGGAGATCTAGAACCATCTTCGTTGCCAAACTTAAGCTCTCATAAAAAATACTACACCACTCATTATAGCAAATTAAAATCTCCAATTATTTTAAATGAATCTTAAAATCATATCATTTTGCAACTATCCTTATAGAGAAGTAGCCCTGAACTGGGTCAAGCATTTAGAAGAGTTATCTATAGATAACTATGAGGTTTTGTGCTTAGACCCTGAATCTGATGAGTATTTAAAATCTCATGGCTGTCATTCTAGAGTTTTAGATGAATTCAACGACGATTGGATCTCTGGGTGCAAACATACAATGCGCAGAACATTGATTTTCAAGAAGTATCTTGATGAAGGTTATGATATTATTCATTCTGATACTGACGCTCTTTGGCTTAAGAATCCAATACCCGATTTAATTGAATCTAATAATCACGATATTATTGTATCGACTGTCCGCCACAGTGAAGCGTTTCCGCCAGAAGTTCGCGAAGCTTTTGGATTCACGTGCTGCATGGGTTGGATATTTTTTCGCAGCAATTATAAAACAATTGGTTACTTGGATCGTTTTTTAAACACACGTGAAATCAAAGGTTCTGATCAGAAAAATTTCAATAAATTTTTGCTAAACAATCGACCTTCCTCTCAACTACATGAATTTGGAAACCAATTAACTATTGATAATACTGCAGATCAGGACTATAATTATAACGAGCTGTCTTTGCTAGCTTTAAGCAAGCCTCTTGTTAAGCGCGGCCCAATTGAAGACGAAACATATGTTTGGCACCCTAACACAAGAAAAGAAGCTGAACACAAAAAACAGTCATTTATTGATAGGAAAAAATGGAAAGTTTAATTTCACGTATCGACAACCCAAGCAAGCAGGTTATTAACTTAATAAAGCTTCCAAGCAATGAAGTTGTAAATTCGCCCAGTAAATGGCTGAGTGATCGTTGGTTTTTGCGACAAACAAAATTTCAGAAGAATTTAAAATGTGTCGAAATCAGCCCGTTCAGGAATCCAGAAAGAGATTCTAATGTTTTTGTCGGTGAAAAATATTTAGGGCATAGAGTTATTAGGTCACTACAGAATCCTTTGTGCTCGCTTATGTACATGCATGACGAAATTGATTTGTTTTCTATAATAGACCCCGATCATGCTCTTGAGTTTCTTCAGAAGATTGACTTTTCAAAACACAAGATAAAACATTTTATTATATCAATTAACCCGCTAAAAGAAAAGAACTTCAAGCAAAACCGTAAGAATATACAAGAATTCATGCGGGACAAGGCTGATTTTGTAAAACAAAACAGAACAGAGTTCTTGTATAGTGTAATATAATTATCATGGACAATATACAAATCAAAACAGGAGCAAATCTTAGTCGGCTTCTTCAGTCTACCGTTAATATCCCTCAGGCATTTACTGAGCTTGTTAAAAATTCTATTCAAAATTTTGCGACTTTTTGTTCTATTGAGTTAAAGCATAAATCTTTTGGTGATAGTGCTTGCTCTGCTATAATTACGGATGACGGGCAGGGGTTTAATCACGAAAAAGACCCAGAGAGTAACATGAATGCGTTTGAGAAGTACTTTGTTTTTGGTAATTCTTATGACTTAACTGAAGGCCAAGGGATAAGACTAGGACAGATGGGTATAGGTGGAAAACTAGCTAATGACAAACTTTCTAGTGAAATCGATATACATTGGTCTATTGAAACTAAAAATAAGCATGGGCGTTGCTTTATTGTAGAATATTGCCCATCTGATTCTGAGTTCTTAAATGAGTACTCTCCCTCCTTAAAAGAGATAAATGCTGAAAATTGCTCTATCAAAACCCCTTCAGGAACAAAAGTAATTATACATTCCACGAAAAGCCATATAGAGTCAACTGGATGGAATAAAAAAGCTATTGATTCTGAGCTTTCTACTTTTTTTGGGTTTCTTGTGCCTCAATTAGAAAAAGAAGGCAAGCAATTTAAATTACTTGTTAACGGCGAAAGCTTGGATTTTTCATATAAACTTCCGGGCTCTAACATACCAATAATTAATCGAAAATTTAAATACGATTACTATGGAGAAGAGCGCGAGTCAAATGCAGAATTCAGACTTTCTCTGGTTTATGACAGGTCTGTAATAAAAAACCATCCTCTTAAAAATATAGATATCGTATCTAAAGTTAAAATTTGCCCACTTCATCTTTCTGACCCTGATCTAGTCAAAAGCGTGTTAACTTGGCTTGATTCTAAAGGTGATGAAGCTCTTGAAAACGAAGGTAAAGTCCATGATATTTTTCATAAGCTCATTGGATTTATTTCCTGCAATGACCTTTCTGAAGTTCTTGATGATACAGGAATGCCTGCGAAAGATTTATCTCATCACGGCTTAAGAGATGATCATCCTATCACTATTCCATTTTTAAAAGTTTGCTATGAGGTAATTCTTGAATGGATTATAGAGTATATTAAATTAAACGAAGAAGAGAAGATGGATATTCTTGATGCATTGGCTTCTGAGGTTTCTAAAATGCTCGCTGAGTATTTTAATGAAGATAATTTCTCTGACTTATGGGACGATGAGGATGGGTCTGAAAATGATGACGATGATGAAGATAAACCTGACCTCGAAAAAGAAGACTTGAAAGGAAAGGCTGTCTTTGCTATACTTAGGAAAGATGATTTTGACCCAAGTCCAGAAGAGGATCAAGAAAAGCCTCCTCCGCCTCCTCCGCCACGCAATAACCCTTGGCGTCGTTTCGCTAATAAAAAGAAAGACAAGTCTAAAAGAATCAGGTATAGAATTATTGATTTTGGAGAAGATCAAAAAAATGTTATGTCAAGAGTCGATGACATTTCAGATTTTACTGTGTTAATTAATAGCGGCAACCCAAAATTTAAAAACTTTTCTAGTGAGAGGTGGCCTTTCTTACTAGCCCTTCATATTTCCGAGCTATTGATACGCGAAATTACATTGGCCAAAAATCCTTTGGCTAGAGCTCCAGATTTGGATGAAAGCATCAGTCAATTTTATGACAATCAATATGATAACTTAAAACGTAAAAGTGGATAAGCTTAAACCAACTAGAATTATTGGAAACCCCCATCTTTACGATCTTCCTTTCGAGGAGGATCGTTTTAGGTTTGGTCGTGTTGTGATTGAAAAAGTTTCGGGAAAGATTGCCTTTCATTATTATGATCACTCTCCTTGGAAGTTTGAATCTCGAAACTCAAAAGCAATAAGTTTTATCAAACAGATTGAAAGAGCCGACAATTCCTTATCTCTACCGAATTTTAAAGCTGTAAAGATTTATTTTATTGATGTCCCTCCTTTAGACAGGATAATAAATGAATCAAAAGAGCCTATTTTCTTTCAATCATATATTGACAAAGACGAGCCAGAATGTCCTCCTAAATTAAAGAGGCATCCTGATTTTATTTGCTGTCCTGATTTCACATTCTGGAACTGGTGCGCTATGAAATACGATAAGTATTTTCCAAAAATTCGCTCAGCAGGAAAACTACCCGCAAAATCTTCAAAAATGTTTTGGAGAGGAACTAAATATCCTAAATTAAGAGGCCCACTAGTTGATCTTTCTTTGTCTCACCCTGATTTGATTGATGCTAAATTTGCAAAGCCAAATCCTAATGATCCTAATTTTCTATCCCTAGAGGACGCTGTTGTCAATTTTAAGTACTTTATTGATTTACAGGCTTCAGGATGGAGCCCTCGGGTAAAATATTTTCTTCAATCTAATAGGTTGACTTTTTTACAAGAAAGGTTTCACAAAGCTTACTACGAAGAATATCTTATACCTATGGTCCATTATATTCCTATTAAGAAAGATCTTTCTGACTTGATTAAAAAAATTGAATGGGCAAATGATCACCCAAAAGAGTGTCAAGCTATCATAGATAACGCTTTCAATTTTAGCTTAGAACATTTTTCCGTAGAGGCTGTAAATAAAAAATGGTATAAAACCATAATTGATTCTTAAATGGTAATGATTATGTAAAAAGTGAATGATTTATATATAATAACTACAGCAATTTGCCGCCCCGAATTGCACACCGAATGCCTCATGTCTTTTGCTAACGATTTAAGGGAGCAAAAAATTAAATGCCATTGGTTTGTTAATATAGATCCTGCACTTGGAGATCAATCTGAAACTCATAAAAATTTTTCATACATCCTAAAAGATATTAATCATACGATAACTTGCGCTCCTGAGCCTTGTTTTTTCACTGCCGCCAGTAATTGTATTAATTCATGCCAAAATAGCATTAATGAACTTAGCGACCAAGGATATGTCTTTTGGCTTGAAGATGACAAGAAGCATGATATCAGTTATGACATAAAAGAGCTAATAGACAGCGATTATGATTATATTGGTTTTCATCCAAATCATCTTTTTGATTTTTCATTTCATCCGTCTATGTGGAGCAAGCAGTTTTTTATAGATCAAGTTTATTATCCTTACTCAATCAACTCAAAGAAGCAAGACCCAGAACAGTTATTAATTGACTACCATCGGAACAAACGAAAAGAAGATCGTACACATTTCAAAAATATTAAACGCGTTCATTTTAATGGAGTATTTAATCACGTTGGTAGGGAATGGAATGATAAAAACAATGTCAAAAAATGGAAAAAATCGAAACAAAACGAATCGATAAGTTATGAGAATATCTCACAAATATAAATTTGTTTTTATCGCTGTTCCGAAAACTGGCAGTACATCAGTCAGATCTGTTATCGATCCATATAGCGATATAGTAAGTGTTAATGATGGAAATTCACCATATAAACATCACACAACAGCACTTAATCTAAAATCTCATTTCAAATCTCAAGATTGGGACTGGAATGGTTATTATAAATTTTCTGTAGTACGAAACCCTTGGGAAAGACGGGTTTCATCATGGGCATATAGGCTTAAAAAAAACCAACATAACCATACTGAATTTAAAGATTTCGTCAGGCATTATCCAGCATCCCCTCAATTTAATTGGCTTTCTGATGAAGACAACAATTTGTTAATGGATTATGTTTTTAAACTAGAAGATCCCGATGGTATGGATAAAGTTTTTGATAAGCTTAAGGTCCCTAAAGCGAAGTTACCTCATAAAAACAGAAATGGCCACGAACACTATACAGCATACTATGATGACGAAACTCGTGAGATTGTTTCGAAAAAATATGCAAAAGATATCGAGTATTTTGGGTATAGATTTGGGGAATAAGAGTGTATATAGGACTATGAATGTATTAATTACTGGTGTTGCGGGCCTCATTGGAAGTAGGCTAGCCGATTGGCTTTTAGAAAACATTTCAAATGTGAATGTTATCGGGATTGACGATTTTAGCGGCGGTTATATGGAGAATGTAGATGAAAGAGTGATTTTTTATCAAGCTAATTTGCACAAGGATGATATAGATGAAATTTTCAAAACGCATCAAATAGACTATGTTTTTCATTTGGCGGCTTATGCAGCAGAAGGATTAAGTCCCTTTATTAGAAAATTTAACTACCTAAATAATACTGTTTCGACTGCGGCTATTATTAATGGATGCATTACTCATAATGTCAGCAGATTGGTTTTTACTTCTTCTTTAGCTGTTTATGGTCATGGAGATGGAGGAATCTTTAAAGAAGAGCAGACTCCAGTTCCAATTGATCCATATGGAGTTGCAAAATATGCTTGCGAAATGGATATTCAAATTGCTGGCGAGCAACATGGATTAGATTGGTGTATTATCAGACCCCATAATGTATATGGCGCAAAGCAAAATATTTGGGATAGATATAGAAACGTTTTAGGCATCTGGATGTTTCAGTATATGCAAGGTTTACCAATGTCTATTTTTGGAGATGGTGAGCAAACGCGGGCATTTAGTTGCGTTGATGATATTTTGCAGCCACTATATAATGCTGCAATCAAAAAAGAATCTTCAAAAGAAATTATAAATCTTGGTGGGGTCGAAGAGCATTCCATTAATGAAGCTAATGAAATTTTACTTAAAATCATCGAGGATGGAGAGTCTATATATAAAGAGGCTCGTCACGAAGTTAAGCATTCCATCCCTACTTATAAAAAATCTGTTGATATTTTAGGCTTCAAGCATACCGTTTCTCTGCAAGATGGTTTAGCAAAAATGTGGAAATGGGCTCAAACACAACCAGTCCGTGAGATTTTTAAATGGGAAAAGTACGAGATTGACAAAGGCATATATGATTTTTGGAAATGAAAAGGTACGACATAATTAACCGATTCATAAACCAACACAATTTGTCTAGGTATTTAGAAATTGGCGTATTTAAAGGTGAATGTATAGAAAAAATAAACGTTCAACATAAAGATGGCGTCGATCCGGGTCATGAAAAAGAGATGCATAGAATGGTAAACTACAATATGACTTCTTGTCAATTCTTCTCTGGCTTTTTTCATGGCATGTCGGTCAAGTTGTATAATCTAATTTTCATAGATGGTCTGCACGAATCACATCAGGTAGATAAAGATATTAAAAATTCCTTAATCTCAACAGAAGATAATGGTTTTGTACTGTTGCATGATTGTAGCCCTCCGACTAAAAAACACGCTCAAGTACCTCGTGGTTCTCAAGTAGACTGGATGGGGGATGTTTACAAATCCTTCCTTCGCTCAAGATTAAATAATCCGCAATACAAACATTTTGTTGTTGATACTGATTGGGGAGTTGGAGTTATATGCAAAAATCAAAAAGATGAAAATTTTGATAAAAACTTCATTCAAAAAGGTATCGATTCTTGGGATTTCTTTTGCGAAAATAGGGCTAAATTACTTTCGCTTATCTCTGTAGATGAATTTAAAAGAAATAATTAATGAAAGTTGGTTTTTATCCAATGGTTATATAGATTCAACTTCTTCCATAGATTTACTTGAGCAAAAATATATTAAGTATAACTTACCTATCTTAAAGCAATTTAAACACATTGCAGTAGCCACAACTTATTCCCATTTATCCGATTCTTTAGTTCAGAAAAATCATTCTTTATGGAAGAAATACTTTCCGGATTGTCATATCATTGATATAGAAAAAAATCGCGGGCATGGTTTTGGAATTGCTGATAGCGAAAATGCATTAATTAATTTATGCAAATCAAAAGGTGGAAAATGGGCGTTGAAAAGTTCAAATGATGTTATATTTAATGATTCAATACTTAATATCAATGTACCTGATGTAGATTTTATTTACTTAAATGGATTTAAGGTTGAAGACCTAAAAGCTTATAACTTCAATTATACCAGACATTATAATAATTACTTTTACCCTCAAACAAATTTTTATTTTATTCGTGCCGACAAGATTGATTATTTATACAATGAAGATTATATAAATGAAACGTATGAATATATAAAGACAATCAAAGATTACAATAATTGTACATGGGATTATATTGATGGATGGTCTTGCGAAAACTTTTTAAAACAATGCGTTGAAAGAAACGATCTCAAAAAACATTATTTATTAAATCAGGAATATCATATTAAATTGTGTAAATTCGTAAGAGGAAGGCGAATACTTGATCCAGCTCATAAAAATATGATGATTTCTGGTGTTTGTCATCTTCAATTCCCAGAAGAAAAACTTCATCAAATATGAAAGCTTCAGTAATATTATCGGCTTATAATAATTTTCCAGCGTTAAAGTTAAGTGTTGAAACATTAAAGATTCAAACGGAAAAAGATTTTGAGCTTATTATAGCAGATGATGGCTCAACAGACGGGACAATAGAATATTTAGAAAAAGAAGGTATAAAATATTTTAGCCGCCCAAATGAAGGTTATAGGCTTGCATATATTTGGAATCGAGGTGCTGATTTAGCTTCTGGTGATCGCTTTATCTTTGGCAACTCTGATGTTATTTGGGGTCCAGATTTTGTATCTGAGCATTTGAAGTATGGCGATAAATTAATTGCA
>Ga0315321_10003410_pt1 | contig 12350 bp, 10 predicted proteins | sample M180m21515metaG_FD_203464 | JGI IMG/M metagenome (GOLD analysis project Ga0315321, IMG submission 203464) | Ammonia-oxidizing marine archaeal communities from Monterey Bay, California, United States - M1 80m 21515 | ecosystem: Environmental > Aquatic > Marine > Intertidal zone | place: USA... | reverse complement strand
TTCTTCAAGAGATGCCTCAAAGCTATTTGTACGAGTGCAATGTTAGGATCTACTTCCTCAGCATAAAAATGACTAATTGAAAATAAAAGTATTACTCCGACTAAAAATTTTCATAAATGTATTACATTTTGGTTACAAAAAAAAGATATTACAAGCATCGGCTATCAGAGAGTTTGGTTTCTTCAAAGTTCTGCCCCATAAGAATCTCCTGCAGACTCAATGCAGTCTTCCTTACCAATCACTCACCCAGAATAATATGTACTAGCATATTATGGAACCTTTCTGAGCACGTGGGGGTACCCCCGGGGGTGGGGTCATAGTCTGGTTGACGCGCGGGGTTACGATACAGACCGTTCCACCACACAGAGGCCCTAAATATGCAGATCAAGCGGTTACTGGACTATTATTGATAGGTTAGCGCTTCTGCTCTGTTCGATAGAAGATAAAGAAACACCACGTCGATACCGCAGAGAGCAAATGCCAAATCGCATGCGGCTGGATCCACGAATCAGGTTCGCAGTAAGGCGTATCGGGATAGCCTTGAAGCCAAATGGCGAACGCAGCCATATAGGAGAACATTCCAAGAAAAAACCAAGGCGTATATTTCCTCTGTAAGTTGGGCCGATTACTAGCGAAGAGAGCTGGCAGCCAAAACAGGATTATCCACCAGTACGCGCCTAAGTTGGCGAATATCTCCTGCGGGAAAATCCCGAAAACCGCCGCGACTAAAAAGCCAACGCTTCCCGAAAGCCAGCGAAAGGCAGGAGACCAAAATCTAAAGAGCGTCTCCGAGATTATCCACAGTCCTATCGATAATCCGAATAGATCAAGAGTAGGTGGCGTAGCGCCAGACGAAATAGTCTCTGAATACGCTGGGCTGGTAGATAGCGGAGAGCTGTCTGCAGCAGGTTTAGCCAAGCTCGTCGCCGATAATGAGATAAACACCACGAACATTGACTTGATAGGGTTATCAAGCACTGGAGTTGAATACCTAATCGGATAGGTTGGCCTTACTGATAAAATCTCATTTTCTCTCATCAAAAAATGCAGAAAGAAGTTCCCGAATTAAGGCAAGTCGCACATGACTGGCCAAAGATATATCTTCGGGCTTGTCTGGTAGCACCCGCATGTAGAAGAAATCACGCCAGTTGTTCCAGCCGTCTTCATAGGCCAGGACTTCAAGTGCTTGCCAGTATTCACGCTCCAAAGCTAAACAACTGCGACCTGAAAAACTATTGGCTAGAGGCGTGACCGTTTATGCGTAGATTCCTAGCCCTGCGCGCGCGCGTTATACACCGGTAAAAACTCCTGACGCAAGTGTCAATAACTCCTGCCTGTAACCGGTTACCACCTACGCATAAACAAAAGCCCGCAGAGGCGTGATTACCGCTGCAGGCTTGGTTTTTGATTTTAAATGCGTGGCTTAAAAACCGTTCAAATATCTAGTTATTCTCTTATATAGACGTCTATCGTGGCTGTTCGTGTGAAGGGATTCATTACGATTCTATCTAAGTTTACCGTTCCGTTTGATACTGCTATCAATTGGTCTAGCACTAGCATCGTGCCATCACGACGCCAGATTCCTGCGCCAGACCCTGAAATAGCGGTATCCTGATCAGGGTATGCTCGTCCTTCAAATGTATAAGTACCGCCGGTATTTGTTGAGTTATATGAAAGCTTGAAAGTCATATAGACACGCCCATAAACTTCCATGTCCTGCGCGGCTTCAGCGACAATAGTTGTCATCTCAGAGCCTATCTCGATAGATATCAGATCAAGGTTGCTTTGCGGTTGGCGGGCCTCCAATGCTAGTGCGTGATGATCAGCAAAAAGTTGGCTTGGCAGGGCAAAAATCAATGCTGACATCAAAAGTAGCTTTTTAATCATAAATTTCTCCGAATATTTACATGTTTAAAAAATTTTTTTTAAGCAACTCTTTAAAACATCCCATATTGACAATGTCAACAGAAAAAATATTAAATTCAAAATTAAGTGGCTTAAGTGGCAACTAACTACTATTTCCCTCAAAAGCCTTTGTTTTATTGGGTTTGTATTTGCCTGATTGGGTCAGGGAATATGGCAACTATGTGGTGATAAATGCCTGCGCTTGCCATATAAGCCACGTTTGCCACCAGAATCCCCAACCTTCTCAGAGTAAGCATTACTCCTCCCAATTAATCTTACAGTCCATATACTTTTCGAATTCCTCTCTGGCGATCTCCAACGTTGGAAGGATTAGTCCTCTGCATTGGTGACCTTCATTGTCAGTCCATCGGTCCGAACCTGATGAGGGGCATAGGATCTTTATTTGATTGATAAACTTCTTGTCAGTGAGTGGCTTATACCTTTCAGCTTTTTTATCAAAGTTTAGGTATGCCGCTCTCAGTTCCCTTTCATTCAAGGTTGGCGGATTCTATATGGTTCGACCACCATGCCATCATCTCTCCGCGTTGCCGCAAAAATTCGGCATGATTGTATGAATCTCGAACCTTATCCTTGTCACCATGAGCTAGAGCCACCTCAATAATGTCAGGTCTAAACCCTTGCTCATTCAGCGTTGTACTTGCCAAAGCCCGCAACCCGTGAGCTACGAGCCTGCCCTTATAACCCATCCGTTTAATTGCCATATTTGCCGTTGCAGCATTAACGTGACCTTTCCCTTTTCTGTCTGCGGGAAAGACATATTCTGACTGGCTTGAAAGCACTTCCATCTCAGACAAGATTGCGAGGCACTGCTTAGTAAGAGGCACAATGTGCTGCCTGCCCTTCTTCATCCTTGCCCCTGGAATAATCCAAAGCGCATTATCGAAATCAATCTCAGACCATCTCGCTCCTGCTGCTTCGCCTGGCCGAACCATCGTATGGAGCTGAAACTCTATTAACAACCGAGTGGTAAGCGTGATATTCGCTCTAGACAATTGCTGTATAAAATCGGGCAACTCCGAAGGGGCTATCGTGGGGAAGTTTTTATGCTTAGGAGGTTTAAACGCATCTTTGATTCCATACAACCGATTTTCTTCTACTAAGCCAGTATTCTTAGCGAATCCCATAATTCGGATTAATCGCGAACAAACACGAGAGACCGTCTCGCTTTTATCTTGCTCTGCCAAAGGGCGAATCGCATTAATGGCCATCACAGGGGTAATGTCAGTAATCGGTATATGCCCCAAAATAGGCATTACATGAGTGGTCAATGAGTTTTTGATATCACGAGCATATCGAGCCGTGATGTCGGTTTGCGTTTCTAGCCAAAGCTCAGTGACTTTCAGAAGCGTATTTGCAGAGACGCTAGCCTGCTCGTTTTTCTTCTTAGCGAGATACTCAGCAGGGTCATGCCCTTCGGCAAGCAACTCTTGGTAGATTTGACGTTTTTCTCTTGCAACTTTGAGGGATACATTTGGATAAATACCAAACCCCTTATTCGTTCTTTTTCCACTAATCGGCTTGTAGTAGTTAAAGACCCACTCTTTCGACCCGCTCGGCTTAACGCGAAGATATAGGCCTTGCCCATCGGCAAGGTTGTATTCCTTCGACTTGGGTTTAGCGTTACGTATTTGAGTGTCAGTTAATGGCTTCGCTATTCGGGGCATAAGCGGCATTTAGCCTTAGATAAACACCAGTGTTACTAAAGCTAATGGATTCTAGGAAGCCTTGTTGAACCGCTTTGAACAGTAATATGCTATAAATATGGAATTATTTGAGTTTTACTGATTGTAGCTGAATACTGCTGAACTAATGAGTGGCGGAAGAGGCAGGAGTCGAACCCACCAAGCCTGTCATTAACAGGCCTCACCGGGTTTGAAGTCCGGGCACCCCACCGGGGATGATACTCTTCCACCAACGAGTCTATCACAGCCCCATTTCTCCTGACTAATAAGCTAATGAGCCAGAAAAATCGGGGCTTTCAATCACTCCGATTGAGGTCCCAGTCATAGCTGAGGAATCGAATTCTGAGGCGGTTGTTTTGCAGATTTGCCAAAGCCTGATCATCCAATTCGAGTTCGGCACTGTACCCACTCAAAAATTCCTGAAGGGAATTAATTCCCTGCCAGCCCTGTTCGAAATCTTCCCGGTACCACTTGAAGATGCTGGAAACATATAGCCGATTCTCCGAGAAATAATTTCGGCTTCGGTCCGACAGAAACATTTTGCTGGCGCTCTCAAGTTGCTGCTCGAGGGTTTCAGGCTCATAGGCTTTATTGCTCAAGGCGGGACAACCGATAGCCGCGCAATTTACCGCAAAATGTATTCTGGGCTCCTTATATCTGCCACTGCCCCGAATCAACTGATGTTCTATTTCATCGAGCGTCATGGTCTTACCAAGCAGGGAAATAAACTCCCGCCGCCAGGGAGACCTGAACAATGAGCCTATATCCTTGATAGATTTCAAGTTCGGGTAGCGAGAAAGAATCAGGGAGACTGTCGCGGCATTGTAGGCATTTATCAGCAAGGCGAGCTGCTCGTCCGTGCTCCAGCTATCGAAGACAAGCTGATCAATTAAAGACAGCGATTGAAGATAGGCATCGAGCTCTGAGCGATTTTTCATTATGCCGGCATAATCAACTCGACTCGTACGCCCCTCATCTAACAATTCCACGTGATTTTGCAGCAAACCATGCCATTTCCCGTGATCGAATTCAGCAGCAAATAGAATCTGGCTCTGTAATGCCAATAGAACAATTAGCAGTAATCTTATCTGACCCATTCTCAATTTTTCCCGTTTGGTGAGATACCCCGCAATTACTGTATTTTGCGGTCTTCCAGCTATGCTGTTTCGGTAAAATACAGTATGCTGGCCTCATTGACTTTGACAGTGTCTGAAACTAAATTCCCACCCTTATCCGACCGGAGTTTTTACTAGTTTATTGCGCGAATAATGTCGGAAAAAATAAAAAAACACTCATATGAGTAAAGAATAGAATTTACCGGTCAATATAACAAGAAAGCAAAAAATCTTGGCTCGTCAGGCACGACGGCCGATTTCGATATTAAGCATCTGGAGATTTTGAATGCGGCATGCCCTAATCAGCGGCTGGGGGAAGTGTGTACCACCGGCAATATTGAGTAACGATGACCTCGCTACTTTTATGGAAACTTCCGATGAATGGATTTCATCCCGAACCGGAATCCAGGAACGTCGCATATGCCACTGTGATTTTTCAGATATGGCACTGGTAGCAGCGAAACGGGCATTGGCCGCCGCCGACATGGACCCCATGGATCTCGACCTGATTCTGCTTGGCAGCCTGACCAACGACAGCATGTGCCCTAATACAGCTTCGCTGATAGCCGACGCCCTAGGTGCCAGAAATGCAGCGGCAATAGATATTAACTCCGCCTGCACAGGATTTCTCTACGGCATGCATATCGGCACCAATCTAATCAAGACCGGAGCCCACAATAAAGTACTGGTTATTGGCGGTGAGTTTGTTTCGCACTATATGAATTGGGCGCGACGTGATGTTGCCGTTCTTTTCGGTGATGCCTGTGGTGCGGCGGTATTGGAACCCAGTGACGAAAGAACCGGGCTAATTGCCTCAAAGATTGGTTGTGAAGCAGATGCCAAATACGCCATTCAGATTACCAATCTTGGTTCTGCCTATAGCCGGCTGACAGACGACTTTTTATACATAGACTGGAACTTCGAAGGACAGGAAGTTTTCAAGCGGGCAGTGAAAAGCATGGCCCAGGCCTGTGAAGATGTCTTGCAAGAAGCGGGCGTAAGCCTGGAGGAAGTCAACCTGGTGGTTCCTCATCAGGCCAACAAGCGCATTCTGGATGCCCTCGCCAAACGGGTTGGTATCCCGGAAGAAAAAGTTTTCATAAATGTACACAAATATGGCAACACCTCGGCAGGAACCATTCCTGTGGCTTTAACTGAAGCTATAGAGGAAGGAAGAGTGAATCCGGGCGATTATATTCTTACCGCCTCTTTCGGAGCAGGACTAACCTGGGGCGCTGGTCTGATTAAATGGGGTGACCGGGTCACGCCACTTAAAGAAAGTAATGCCGACCTTCCTCCCTGCGACAAGACTGCACTGGAAATTCTGGAACCACAGATCAAACGCTATCTGGCCCGCGAGGGATCCCAGGCTTAGTACGTGACTTATTTTTATTCTGGCAACAACTCTCGTGGCTTTTAATTTAGTTCTAGTTTTAGTTTTAGTTTTAGATTGAAAGCCAAGCAAAACCCGCATTGAATCCACACCGGAGTTCATTTTGTCTCTATCGCTTTTTTTCTGGGGATTGCTAGCAGCCTCTGTCATCAGTTTCTGGTGGCACGGTGATCAGGTCAAGTCTATCGGCATGGCCCATGTATCTCGCCATCTCAAACAGCAGAACCTGCAATTGCTGGATCAAGCTACTGTATTAAAAGGTGTCTGGCCGGTCAGGGATGAACGGGGATCGCTGGTATTGAGGCGTCGATACATGTTTGAGTTCAGCTCTACAGGTGAAAGCAGGTACAAGGGCAAGATGGAACTCCATGGCAATCGACTTAAATCCATTGAACTGGAGCCCCATATCATTCCTGATCAGGGAGAGACTCTTCACTAGAGGGCTCGCCCACCGAAGCGCGTAGCTTGGGAAAATATATCAGCAAGGCATCAGCCCTTGCGGCGACATAAATAATCATCGACCACCACAACCCCACCACTCCAAATCTATCAATGAGTAGCCACCACACCAGAAGATAAACAACCAGCGACATAACCGCTGCATTACGCATTTCCCGCGTTGAAGAAGCACCTATAAATATTCCGTCGAGCTGAAATGCTGCAAATGAAAAGAATATATAGATAGCAGCCAGATACAGCATGCCCTGAGACCGGGCACGCACGTCTTGCAGATCGGTGAGCAGCTGAACTAATAATCCACCGAACAGCCAGATTCCGATGGCAAGAGCAATCGCTGTTATTGCCGCCAGAATTGTAGATTTTCTTACCGCCACATCGAAACTGTCCCGGCGTCCTGCGCCAACTGCAGAACCAACCAGCGCTTCGACCACAAAGGCATAGGCATCGAGAAAAAAAGCGGCGAAGGAAACAAACTGAAGAAGAATATGATTAGCAGCCAGCACCACATCACCGAAGCGAGCGCTCTGATTAGTAAAAAAAGCGAAAGAGAAAACCAGCAACAACGTGCGAATCATGATGTCTGCATTGGCTGATATGGTCTTCATCAACTTCTGCCGATCAAAAATTCGATCCGCAAGCCAGAATGCTTGTTCAGGCTGCTTACGCTTTTTCAATTCAGCAATAATCAGAGCCAGTGCGAAAACCACCGTTATCCATTCAGCGATTACGGTTCCAAGCGCGATACCTTTTACACCGAGCTCTAAAACTCCGGCAAAATAGATATCTAGGCCTATATTAATTCCATTGAGAAACAGCTGGACCAATAGCAGTTGTTTGCTATTACCTAAACCCACCAACAAGCCCATCAGGGTAAAAGTCAAAAGCGTAGCCGGCGCCCCCCATATGCGCACATTGAAATAGTCCAAGGCCAGAGATTCAACCTGGGCGCTACCATCCAGCACCGAGAATGCCAGTTCCCTGATCGGATATTGCAAGGTTATTAATAGCAGCCCCAGTAATATCGCCATCAGTGAGAAACGGCCCAATACAGCCCTGACCTCAGCCTCATCACCCGCTCCACTAGCCTGGGCGGTAAAGCCGGTAGTGCCCATGCGCAGAAATCCAAAGCTCCAATACACAAATGTAAATACCAGCGCACCCAGCGCAATAGCCCCAAGGTCTGCCGTCTGGCCCAGATTACCAATTACCGCAGTGTCCACCAGCCCCAGCAACGGGACAGCAGCATTGGCCAGCATAATCGGCCAGGCTTTCTGCAATAGAAAGGGGTATGTAATGAATTGAGGTGAATGCATATTATAGATTGTCAGGAGGGGCCTCACTGTAGCCCATGCTGAAACAACATGCGACTATATGCGACTATATGCGACTAGAGAGCTCACTGTCGATTGGTATAGATCGTCAGGATATGGATCAACATATCTTGATCGCAACAACCTGATCGTAACGACCTGATCGTAAAAAAAGGAACTAAATATGATTTTAATACATCATTTGCGCATTGGCCGCTCCATCTTCACAGTCTGGCAACTGGAAGAGCTGGGGGTTGATTACGAACTGAAGGAATATCTTCGACACCCAGAAACATTTCGGGCACCTGAAGAATTACGCCTGGCCCACCCCTTGGGAAAGTCTCCAGTAATCGAAGATGGAAATGTAACTCTTGCAGAATCAGGCGCCATTACCAGCTATATGCTGGAAAAGTTCGATACTGAGAACAGATTCTCTCCTTCCCGCTCCCAGTTGACAGAGTGGGCGGAATTTACACAATGGCTACACTATCCTGAGGGCTCTGTGTTTGCTCCTTTGCTAATCAAGATGCTGCAAATGCGTGCGGGACAGCTTAACGAAGCGTTGGAAGCATTCAGCGCGAAAGAAATCGGGCTTCATTTTCAATATATAAGCGACAAACTTGGAGACAATGAATTCATTCTGGGCGGACAATTTTCTGCTGCAGATTTTGGAGTCACTTATGTCATCTCACTGGCAAAAAGACTTGGGCAGCTGGATGCCTACCCCAGCCTGAATGCCTACCTAAGCAGAAACCTGACTAGACCAGCCTATCAAAGAGCGATTGAACGCGCAGTAGAGTGATGTGAGAGAGCTTGAAATGGCAAACACATGCCCATACGTAACTTGGATAATAAATTAGAAGAAGGCAACCACTATGATGGACTCCAGTTCTGAGCAAGCCCCTAAAACTGAGCCAGCCAGCTATCTTTCCACGGCCATCAATATCCTGACATCTCCTTCAGAGGCTTTCAATGAGCTGATTCAACGACCCAGCAAACTGTTTCCTCTGGGGTTAATCATCATAAGCACTGCGCTGGTTATGTTCTGGTATTTCTCAATTGTGGATTTCGACTGGTTTATCGATGACTCTCTAGCTGGAGCCAACCTGACGGAAGAAGAACTGGAAGCGAGCCGGGAGCTCATGGGCTCCATGTCCCAGAACACCTTCAAGATGGCTGGTGTAATTGGTGGCGCCGCAAGTATCCTGTTTATCTATTTAATACAATCCGGATACCTGAGCATGGTATCTGCACTGAATGGTGACCGCTTCAAGTTCGGACACTGGTTTTCACTGGTTTTATGGGCCGGCTTACCTTCACTGTTATCGGTAGTCGGTATGGCAGTAAATATTGTGCTCTCCCCTAACGGACAGTTGAGCACCTATGACCTGAATCCGTTAACCCTTGCAAATCTGGGAATGCAGTCCGATATTGGTAGTCTGACAACGGTAATGAATTCCCTAGATCTCACCATGATATGGACTGTCACTCTTATAGTAATGGCCTATAAACAGTGGTTGGGGGCCAGCACCGGCAAGGCCATGGCCGTTGTTCTGACGCCTTATCTGCTTATTTTTGGCATTCTGGCGTATTTCGCGTTCACATAGCCCCAAATATGCTAATTTTGCGCCCCTGAATAAGTATCTTCAGCCATCTGCCGCTGTATTGGCCGCGACATACAAAAGTTCGATTTAGCACCTCACTGGATTTTATACGGAAATAGCTGCAACCATGAATATCAAAAAGCTCATACTAATCGTGCTGATTGCCGGAACTGTGATTGCACTTCCTTTTATTAATCGAACGGTGTTCGGCACCGATTCCAAGGAAGTGAATGTCTCCACGCTGTCCCAGCGGATAATCAGCCCTTCGATTCTGGCGTCCGGCTTTCTAACCCACGAAGAAGAAGTGATGTTGAGTTCGGAAGTTATTGGCAAGGTTTCCGAATTATTTGTCGAAGAAGGCGATGAAGTATCTGCCGGTCAGTTGCTGTTACAGGTTGATGATAAGAACTTCATCGCTGGCCTGGAACAATCTGAAGCTGCAGTACGAATCAATAGCATCGATATCGAACGGCAGCAGGTACGTATTGAAAACCTGCAGAGACAATTCGAACGTACCAAGAGTCTTCATGAAAGAAACATGGTAGGTGATGACGAATTCGACTCCATCCAGAATCAACTCGACCTTGCAGTTATCGATCTCAAGTCGTCAGAAGAAAGACTGACCCAGGCTAATGCGCAACTCGATCAGGTAAATGATCAGTTAAGCAAAACGAAAATTGTATCGCCGATTGAGGGCTTAATAACCAGTCTCGACATCAAGGTTGGTGAAACTGCCATAGCCAGTTCCACAAATATCCCCGGCTCATCCCTAATGACCATTGCCAATCCGGAAAGCATCTATACCGAGGTCCTTGTTGATGAAGCAGATGTAGCAACTATTGAGATTGGCCAGAGAGCTGAAATAGTAGCCATTGCCTATCCCGACCAGCCTATGCAGGGTGTCGTGAGATATATTGCCAACACCGCCAAAGTCGCACCCGGACGTCAGGGACTGAGTTTCACGGTAAAAATAGATATTACCGACCCTGGAGACGTGGTTCTTCGCCCCGGCATGTCATGCAGGGCAGAAATATTTACACGTCAGGATCAGGAAGTCGCTGCCGTGCCCATTCAGGCAATTATTTTCGAGGAAGACCGGGCGGAGTTACGTAGCGAATACTTCATTTGGGTTAACGACGATGGCGTCGCCAAAAAGACAAAGATCGAAGTCGGTATATCTGATGACGAGTACCAGGAACTGGTAAGCAACATCGATGACAATATTGAAATTGTCGTCGGGCCCGACCAGGAACTGAGACATCTACTGGAAGGTGATCGTATCGACACTACGATTATTGAACTCCAGTAATAAAGCATTATTTTTCTAATATCCTTCATTGATAGCCGAATAAATCAATATGGCACTTATCGAACTCAGCGGCATTACCAAATACTACGAGATGGGCAACCAGGTGGTTAAGGCTCTCGATGGTATAGATATCGATGTACAAAAAAATGACTATTTGGCGTTTGTAGGTTCTTCCGGTTCTGGAAAATCAACAATGCTGAACATCCTGGGATGCCTCGACAAACCAACCACTGGGCAATACCACCTTAACGACAAGAACGTCGAGGTATTGGATGCAAACGAACTTTCGGAGATTCGCAATCTCGAGATTGGTTTTATTTTCCAAAGCTTCAACTTACTACCGCGCGCAACTGCATTGGGTAACGTGATGCAACCGCTGGTTTACAGAAGTATAGGGCTAAAAAAGCGCAAGGAAATGGCAATGGATGCCCTCACCAGAGTGGGTCTGGGCGATCGTACCGATCACTTACCAAACCAGCTTTCCGGCGGTCAGCGTCAGAGAGTAGCCATAGCCAGAGCACTGGTTACTAACCCTTCAATTCTGTTGGCGGACGAACCCACCGGTAATCTTGACTCAAAAACTTCTGTCGAGATTATGCAGCTCTTTGATGAGCTTCACAAAGAAGGGCACACCCTGATAATCGTTACTCACGAAGATGAGATCGCCGAGCATTGCCACCGCGTTGTAGAGATGAAAGACGGGAAAGTTTTTAACGACAGCAATAGTCACTCGGCAAAGGTGAGTCACTAATGTTCTTTGCCCTGATAGAGAGTTCCCGATCGGCGATGATCTCGATCTATGCCCATGGCCTGCGCAGCTTTCTTACCACGCTGGGAATTGTTATTGGTGTAGCGAGTGTCATAGCTGTGGTTTCTGTAACACAGGGAATGAGTTCATTTATCGGTGACACCTTCGCAACTCTAGGCTCAAACAGCCTGACTATTGAATCGTTCACTCCTTTCGAAGACCAGATGAAAGGTATCCGTGCGAGGCTTACTCCCGAGGACCTGGATCTTATAGAAAAGAGAGGCGAAGGGATCGCATCCATAACTCCAGTGTTATTCGCCACGCGGTCTTCTCAGATAAAATACGGATCACAGACAGCATTCAGCCAGATTATGGGTACCACCTATGCCTATCAGGAAGTATCCCAGTCCTATATGTCTATGGGTCGCTTTTTGGCATCGAGCGACAACGATACCCGCAGACGTGTCGCCATCATCGGAGACAAGGTCAGAGAAAATCTCAGTCTTCCTGACAATCCGATAAACGAGTACGTAGAGATCGGCGGTGAATGGTTCAAGATCGTTGGGCTAATGGAGCCTAAAGGCGACATCATGGGTTTCAGTCAGGATGACATCGTGCTAACACCTTACAACACTATGCGCAGCCTGCAAGGAAATCAGGCTCGCACCGATATACAAATCCAACTAAGCCTTTCTGAAAATGCCGATGTTGAAAACGTTACCCAACAACTTACTACACTATTAAGAAATGCTCATGACCTGAGCAGCGATGAAGATGATGACTTTGTCATTCAGACTGCCGAGC
>Ga0315321_10003409_pt1 | contig 12350 bp, 16 predicted proteins | sample M180m21515metaG_FD_203464 | JGI IMG/M metagenome (GOLD analysis project Ga0315321, IMG submission 203464) | Ammonia-oxidizing marine archaeal communities from Monterey Bay, California, United States - M1 80m 21515 | ecosystem: Environmental > Aquatic > Marine > Intertidal zone | place: USA... | reverse complement strand
GCGATCCTTTGCCCGATCTTGTAGTAATCGTAGACATTGGTAGCCCCTTCTAAATTAGGATGCAGTTAAAGTAATAGTCCAAGTAACTGACATAGTATCGTCAGCTTCCTTGTTCACCACTGAAAACACTGTGCGGCAAAGCATATCTCCACTAGATGCGGCATTAAAGATACCCGCTTCTGTGACCGCACCAGTGCCTTCTCCCGCCTCGAAAGACGAAACGTAGGTAATGGTATTGCTTGACGCAGTTGAGCTGTCTAATGCCTCTCTAGAGCCTAGAATAGATACTAGATCAGTCTGCCCTGCGGCGGCGGCAGTAGTGCCTGAACCCAATGCCATATGCGACATTACGTTAGCAGATGTACCCGCCATGCGTGAGCAAATAAATTCCAATCCTGCCGAAACAATCAGATTGTTGATTTCGCGCTTCTCTTTTACGTTACCATTTTTGTCTTTTAAGACAAGAGCAACATCACCGCGCAGTTTTAAGTTTTCGTTTAACATTTTGCACCTCTAAAAAGTTCGGCTGTAACCGACATAATCTTCTAAAAAATAACTAAACTCCGCATAACCTTGGCCGCGCAGAGAACCAGAATCAGTTGACCCGATTGTATCACTATTTACCTTGCCTTGTGTAGTAGCAAGGCTGTCTGACAATGCCGCCAAATCAGTACGCACTTTTACAAATGACATTTCCTGATCGTCTTGCGCTGTCGCTTCACCATCCAAGTCATCCGTAGCGAATAACCCTTCAGTGATGAATTTATGGAAATCCATGCTGTGATCGTCTGACCACGTTGCAGAATCGCTCAAAATCTTTTGCCGTAGAATATCTATGCTTTCAGATACCCCTGCGGCATCCGTTAATCCTTTAGATACTGCAATACCTATTTCATCGCCTATTCCTGCGCTGTCAGCTTTTACCTTTGCGTAGGCTAAACTGATTTGCTCTGATAGGTCAGCTTGGTCTGATTTGGTCAAGTTAACAATGAACGTAGCAACATCAGATACAGAAGGCGATTCCGTAAATGCCCTTGAAAACAATCTAGCTATTACTACAGAATCTGTAAACCCTGCGCTGTCACTAAATACCTTTGCTATACCTTTGCTTTCGCTATCTGTAACTATGGCCTGTTCAGCTAGTGACTTTAATGCCTGTAATGCAAGCGCATCTGTTATCTGCGGTAGTTCATCAAGCCCTTTGCCGACTGCATTACTTTGCGTATCGATAAGCGATATAGCTTCTTGGCTGTTTTTTCCGTACGCTTTTACGTTCGCTTCGGCAACTGCCGCGCTATCTTGTTTCGGCTTGTTTACATTCTTTGGCGTTTGTTCACTTAATGAAACATTTTCTGCATTTGTTTTGCCGATGGCGTGAGTCGAATCATCAGATATAGTTCCGCTGTCTTGTAGTTGCTTGCCTGTAATTTTAGCAATCGCATCAGAAACGCCTGTTGCATCAGCAACCTCTTTAGCCAGTATCCTGATAGAAATAAATATAGCTTTAAATACAGCGCGATTGTGACTGATCTCTGCCTTTGCCCTTCTTTCGGCAACCTTGGCTAACGCCCTGTTTAAAAACGCAGATAACTTAATCATGCAAAGTCAGCGCGAACATAAAATTCTAAAGTTTCAAATACAGTTTCCACAGTGCTATCGCTAAAGGTGATTTCTATCTCGCCTTCATAGTAACCTTCTGTTAAATCTAACTGCCCTGCCTCAAACTGGAATATCGCTATCCCATTCTGTAGGTTAGTGCCTGAGTTTCCTGCCGTAACAGTAAAAAGGGTAGTCGTTGATCCCTTCTGCCGCACCTTCAGGCGCACAGTACCGTTCTCGCAGTTTATGGCACTGCCATCATTCGCCCTAGTTAGGGTTGCTTGTATTGATACACCTGTATCATCTTTCACTAGTTGATAAATCATTTTTTACTCCGGCTTAGTCGGCCACATTATATCACTTATCCCAACACCTTGATTATCATATAGTCAAATCTTGCAGGGTTATGGTAGTCAAAAGAACCCTCTCCTTCAATAAATTCTCCAGTCACTTTAATCCTGCCTGATGTTGAAGTAGTCCATTCGTATGTATAAAAATTGCTGTATTCTAACCCAAAGCCGTCTTGAGAAAACGTGTTATAGACTGATGTGTTCATAAGGCAATAATAATCGCCAAGGTTTGTATATACGCCACTTGTCGATGGAAATGTAACATGACCGAATCCTTGACTATTACCAGCCGCAACAATTTCAATTGAGTTAGGGTCTGTAGTTGTAAAATACAAATCTCCATTACTACCAAACACTTGCAACCCCATACCACTAGGCACTGACCTATCTGAATATTTTTTTGCCCTGTAATATTTATAGGAAGTAGGCGCACCCGCAAAGTTTTTCTTGCTTGAAGGGTATTGGTTGCTACCATCAGCCCATTTCACATTATTTGATGTAGTATTTAAATATCGAACCGATACAGTTTTATTTTCCCCGTTAGCAGGACGTGCAAATATCAAGTCAGTGCTAGACGTTCCTGATGGCGGGTATGTTGATGATGGCGACGCAGACTGATGTGACGTTGTTTCGAGATAATAATTTGCGTGTTTTTCGTCAATTATTATATCTCCGCTTGTGTTTTTAATTTCAATACCGTAACTCATACGCGCGTCACCAAGTAATTTACGTTATTTATACTTGAAGAAGTTCCTGCACTGTTATTGTTTGTTATTTTAAAATACCCCGAATATTTATTGACTGTTATATTATTTAATACAACGTAACCTACCGCAGATGTAAGAGATAGATTGACTTGAGAAATTAATACATCCCAAGAATTGTTATTTTGCATTCCAGAAACATTTATTGCTGAACTAGTAGCACCTGCATTTATTGTCTGAGTGACAGTGCCAGAGGCGGCAAACCTTGTGAGCCAACTATCTGGCGATATTATTTTAACACCAGAACTGTTGTAAACCTCTAATCCGTAAGTTGCGGTAGGTGTAGAGGCTCTAGATATAGAGCCACATAGCAATGCGGCTCGTGGAGTATTCAAAATTCGAAAGAAAACTGCATAGCTTGACGCATGAATATCTGGCGTTATAGTTATAGTGTTACCGTTTGATCCAGAAGTTGCAGAAACAGAGCAATTATCAATTCCATTCCAAGTGCCATCAGTAGAAATTTCCCAATTCCCTAAAGAGCCTGTATTTACAGTACAGGAAAATCCTACATTTTCAGTAGCAGATTGTTCGTAGGTATACCCTGATGCGTGATATTTGCCCCGTGTATTGTCTGTTAAATTTATTGTTGGCACGTTGAAGTCCCCATAAAAAATAACCTATCACAAATTTCCTAATTTAACGCGCAATGTAGACCCATCATATATCTTAATAACATCAGATGCTATTTCCATTCTTGAACCGCTTGCGGCAGATTTAATATTTATCCCCGCGCTTGCAGTTCCCGATATATTTACATTAGATACATCAATAGTCCCAGTTTTTAACAAGCCGCCATTAATGGTAGTGATTTCAGTGCTAGAGGCATTTGCTAACTCAGAGTTTAATGTTGTAAACGTAACCAAGCCATCGAACTGTGTCGATGCAAACGGAGCAGAAAACGTAATTGTTTGTGCGCCTCCAAATGTAGCTTCTGTAATCGTAAAACTACTTGCCCAGAATTTGCCATCTGCTCCATTAATAGTTGGTGGATTCTTTTGCCAGTTTGTACTCAGGCCACCGAATGATGCGGTATTGTAATTGTACGATGTTGCGCTTGGAGTGCTAGGCGCATTAGCACTAGAAACAGTGTAATAGACATAGCCATTGTCTGCTCTTGGTGGCGATGCAGGGGCATCTGTAGTTGCATTAACAACAGCGGTAAACGCTGACTTATTTCCGCTGTAATCGACAGACTTTAACTTGTAGTAGTATGCAGTCGAATCATTAAGCGATCCGTTTACAAACGATGAAGCCAACCCATAACCACCTGCAACACTGGCTACCGCTGTATATGTGCCACTTGAACTTGTTGATCTGTGTATTTCTACGTTTGAAAAATCTTTATCTGTCGGGTTAGTCCATGACAAAGTAATCGACCCTTGGCCTCCAGTTGCTGATACCGAACTAGGTACAGCAGGGGCAGTTGTATCACCCAATGCTGTGACGTTAGCAGTAACAAATGCACTGTGAACACCAATATCATTAACCGCCCTAACCCTAGTGTAGTAAGTAGCCGCACCGACAGTTGGGCTTATCGTAAATTGCGTACCCTCAACATCTATGCTGTTCCAGTTGCTATTATCTGTTGACCACTGATATTCATATTTAACAACAAATGCGTCTGCGCTTGCAGTCCATGTAGATACTATTTGACTAACAGTTGTACCGTCTAAGTTGGTTGCGGCTGATGCAGTTCCTGCGAATGATGTAGGCGCGGCAACTGTGCGGCCATCATACAGATCGATTTCACCGCCTGATAAATAATCTTCTTCTTCTGATGAAGTCCAATCATAGATGGCCGATGCCGTTTCTAAAGCATCCACGTTTACAATGATTTCGCCTGATGCGGTAAAGTCTAATGCGTAGCCCGTAACCTCAAATACTTTTGATGCCCATCCTAGCTTAGTATTCGTAACCATGATTGTGTCACCCGCCTTAAACTTCAATGCGGCTAAGTTACAAGGTACGGTTATCTGAGTTTGTTGTCTTGACTGCAATAAAACGCGCTTGGCTATTCTCTGCGCTCTGACATGATTTGTAGTAAAGGGTAAGGGCAGATCAAGATAAATAGGATCGCCATCAGCCGCGCTATAGGTGCTAGATATTACTGGCGGGTAGTCAGATGTAATGTAGTTATCATCTTCACTATTAAATACGCCCTTCACGCCATTATAAATTGATCTTCTGCTCTGCTTAGTTTTAACTTGCATAGGCGCAACCATTACAGATTCATCAATCGTAACTGTTGGGGTTACATAAGCTGACGCTGTAATAAAATATTCACCGCCAGAGTGAATCAGCTTACCCGCCATACTACTCAGCAATGCTTCTATGTTGCTCTGTATGGAATTGGCAGTATCCAGTACACCATCAGCTACAAATCGCGTCTGTGTACCCCCTGCCTGTAGGCTAACAGTTTGATCGCAAATAGTTTGCGCTGTTGATAAGGCGGTGGCGTTAATATTTGCTGACGTTTCTGCAAGCCCATACTTAGAGTCAAGTAAATAATCTCTTACTATTAGGGCAGGATTTTGCGACCACGCTGTACTGGATGTTGATGGGTTGTAGACTTTCTTGCCTCGGATTACAGCGGATACATTAGGCAGTCCGTTGGCAAATTGCTCTGCATCATATTTCAAGCGAACATACATATACGCTGTATCTAATAGCTTATGTGCGGCAGTCCACTGAGTTGAAGCATTAACTAAGGTGCTGTCGGCTGTTGTTTGCGAGCCATCATGTAAACCTAAATAAACATACGTTCCCCAACTGCCTACAAAACTGCCGCCATCCCATATCTTCTGATCGTTAAAATAGACTTCTTCATACGCATCTATTTCATGCCCTGCAATGGCGATAACCATGTGGAAGTATTCGTTATCAGTGCCAGTGCTATCCATGTAAACGATTGATCCACCGACCCGCGCTCTGCCGTATATTATTTTTCTACTGGATGCAGGTTCTCTGACAGTTGTAGATAATCCGGTCATCTGCTGACCCAGATCAGGTTTAGGCATCAAGGCGCGAGATACCATAGATAACCCTGCGCCAACTGCAAATGTTGCTACAAAAGTGCCTAACACAAATCCTGTCGCTACAGCCCCACCTACTGCCGCTGTTAATCCTGCTATTGCCGCTACTGCCATTTTACTTTCCTAAAAATTTAGAATAAACGCGCTCAATTAAATCAAAGCCCATTCCTATCATTAGCTTGTCGAAAGGTATATGTACCTTCGTATTAATCATCATCAAAGAAACGCCAGATTCTCGACAATAATCTTCTGCATACTTGATTAATTTATAACCAGTTGCACCCGCCCTGCTATCAGGCAAAACAAATACAACATCATTTACTGCAAAGTAGTGATCCTGATAATGGATACTCTTATTGATTATCAGAACAAAGTACCCAACTAACTCACCATCATCCCGCGCAGTAAATATCTTCAATATTCCTGCCGTATCTAACCTAGAATATTCTTTCCAATCAGGATTTAATTTTATCTTACCCTGATTTAACGCAACAAGCCGCCAATGTTCTTCAAGTAGCGGCTTTATATCTTCTTTAACATTTAACAGACTTTCGTGCTGTATCGTTATCATCTATCTGTAGTCCCTTAATGGGTTACCTCTGCCTCCCGTGTTCATAGATGCGGGTGACGGGCGACCCCAAACCACTTCTTTTTCTTGAATCTTAGCTACAAATTCAAACCCTTTATCTGTTGGGTGTTCTATCTTTTGATCTTCTGCTGTGTATCTTCTGACTGCTGTTTTCTGAAAAACAATTAGCTTGTTTTCTGCGCTCACAGTGATCGTTGATGTTTCGCCAGAATCATTGATAGTCATTACATCCATGAAGCCGCTGAATAAAATTACAGGGGAAGCTATCAAGTCACCATTTTCATCAAATGCGCCTAGCCTAATTGTTAACGGCCTACCCTGATATGGCTCATCCCTAGCCAGAGTTAATAAGCTTTGCTTGATGCCGCCTAGTGTAATCTGTGCGCCCGTTGCTGTAAGTTCTGTAGACTCCTGCACTGCACCTATGCTTAACAAGTCACCTACACCAATGTAAGTATTAGAATTAAAGCTGAGATCGCCAAGCCCAGACCATAGATAAATACTACCTGATGCAAACTCTAAATCCACCAGATAAATCGGGCGTACAAGTTCGGCAGTCGCTACTGCTTGCATTGCTGTTGATAATGTTCTGCTCATTAGATGGCCTCGACAAATGCAAGGCTAAAGCCGTACATGGAAGCGATATCTGTTGACCACCCTATATCATTACTGGCTAGTCTCCACAGACTCTTGGGCAATGTAAAATCCAGTGCTGTGCCTGATGCGATTTGACCGCGCAAAGGCGGCTGAAACTTTAACGTGCCTGAACCTGATGATTTATCTTCTGTAACCATGTAAAGGTAGTCGCCTAACTGGAAATACGTTCCCGCTGTTACCGCGCTTGACCCTGCTGTTGTAGTAAGCGTTTCATCACGGGCATCGGATACGCCAGATGTTGTACTTGTTGCTGTACTTGTATGCAGTGGATGGCCAAACGTAAACGTGCCAGAACGCCCTTTTAAGCCCACAATAAATGCCTCAACTGATCGTGCATCTGCATGGCTTAAAGGCGGCAGAGTGACCTCACATTGCCATATTGCGCCTTTGTGATCGAACACTTGCTGATCGTAAGTAAATGGTGATTCAGTTACTGCGACACTACGCTTTAACCGCATAGTAATATTCTGAATACCTACTGTTGGAAATGCTAACGGCATTTTATGCTCCTACCAATGCTTTGGAGAATCCACCGCCACGCTGTCTTGCGTCAGCTACCGCACCTTTTGCGGCACTGGCGATCTGTGGCATAAGTGTAGCAATTTCGGCTCTGACTGTCTGCTGTACGCCAGTTGTTACATTGATTGTTTGGTTAATGGTGACACCATCACCACCTAGCTTGTGATTAGGAATAATTGAACCGTTTGCGTTAGGCACAAATATCTCTGGGCCACGCTCACCGACTAATGTTCTTTCGCCTTGAAAAACTGGGCCACCTATCGCGGCAGTATTGGAATAGCCTTGACCCATTCCTAGCCCACCGCCTGATGTAGCACCGCTACCTGTTGAACCAGTCCCGCCAGTTCCGAAGCTACTTGTGATAAACCCGAATGCCGCATCCACAATATACTTCTGGATCAGCATTTTGATCAGGCTATCTACTACGCTTTTCGCCATTGCTTTCATAGCGTCAGCGAAATCAGCCGCGCCAGTGATACCTTTGGTTAAAGCATCGGTCATGCCATCTAAAGCGTTTGTTGTAAACTGCTGTACGATCTCACCGCCATCTTTAACAGTTTGTTGCCACGCCTTAAACCCTAAATCTACGTTGTTAATTGCTTCCAAGGCAGGAACTGTTGCTTGCGGGATAGACTCTCCGACCATATCAAGAGCATTTTTTACACCCTCAAGTTCATCGCGGATATATTTTGTACTTACCCCGCTTAGTAGTTCCGCGCTTTCTGTATCTTGAGCCGCATCGCGTAACGCCCTAACAGCCTCTAATCGCTCCATCAATCTATCTGTTGCATCAAGTCTAACTTCAACAGATGCGTTTGACATATTCTTTACGTCTTCGATTTGCTTTTTAAGCGACTCTATTTCTTCATTGTATTGCCTAACATCTTGCGCCCCAATGCTAAACAGATTCTTTAGGTTATTCTTTGTGCGTATGGCTTCGTTATAAATATTTACAAAACCATTCGCTAACTTTTCAAATCCAATTAGTGCGCCTTGTATTCCAGAGATAAGCGTTTTAGCCAGTGACTTGGCAAATAACTCAATACCCCCTTTGGCCTCAATAGTGCGCTGTAGAAATGCAGTAAACCGCACAACCATTGCCTCTATTGCAGGGGCAAACGCAGAAACAGTTTGGTCTGTGACCCCTTTAAATAAACCCGATAACTTTGTAAGTGAATCAACGGTATCTTCTACGCCTTTTGCGGCACTGGTAGACATCGTTAAACCTAATGCTCTTGCCTCGCCTAGCATTTCTTTCAGGCCATCACCGCCCTGAGATAGCACGTTGACTAAAGCCGCACCTTCAGAGTCAAACAGCTTAAACGCTAAACGTAGTCGGTCAGATTCAGATTTAACATTTTCAAACGCATTGGCTAGAACAACCATGCGCTTATCTAGTGGCATCCTGTTTAATTCGTTGGCATTGATGCCTAACTCTTTAATTGCACCTTTGGCCTCACCAGTACCCATTGCCGCTTCAGCAGTTCGCCTAGTGAAACGCTGTAACGCCATATCCATTGTGCGAGTTTCAATACCCGCTATTTCAGCGGCATACCTTAACCCACCAAGAGCCTCAGTGGTTGTGCCTATCTTGCTTGCGGTTTTTGCTAGTGCGTCTGTAGCCTGTAAGCTACGAGAGATAAGAAGGCCAAACCCTGCCGTACCAACAAGGCCAACAATGGCAGTTTTAGCATTTAGAACAGCACCCGCAACAGCTTTCAAGCCTTTGGTTGCAGACCCGAACCCTGATTTTGTTTTATCAAGTGCCTTTATTACTATCTGTACATTGTTAGCCATCGTTCTCGCTCATTATCTGGAAGTAAGCAAGCCACTCATTGAAATGACTAACTGGCATTTGCTCTGCTTCTTCTATCGTGATGTGAAGCCGATCAGCCAAAGAAAGTAGATTAATCCTTGATTGATCGGTTCTTAGTTTCCCATTTGTGACTCTACAGATTCAATCTCTGCAAACATTTGATTCGCAATTTCAGAAATGATGCTTGTTTCTTCACCCATCAAATCCATCCGATCTTCAGCAGATGTAAATAGCTTGTTGCCGCCTTCATCTTCTGCCTTCATGCAAATCAAATCTACCATTGCGCCAACAGTGGTATTGTTTAAGAAGTTGGGGTGCTTCTTCTGGAGTTGATCCAAGTCGTAACAGGTAATTGCCCTGCAATACAATTTAAAATCTCCAGATTCGTCACCCCACGCAGGAACTAATACTTCTCGCGTTTTTGCTTCTCGTCTGTTGCGTAACTCTTTAGCTAATCCCATGGTTTATTCCCCCTAATTACGCTTGCGCTTCGGTTATCGCACCACTGCACTGAATAGTGAAACTAGCTTCAACCATTCCATCAAATGCGCCAGAAATGTTACGAGAAGTAACAATACCGCCACCGGAGAAGTAAGTTTCGCCTGTGCCAGTACCAGTAGGATAGATTTCAAAGTCAATGTCAGCACGTTCATCTAAGATTAACTGCTGTGCATCTGCTTCATCCCAATAGCACTCAATGCTAACGGTGTTAGTTGAAAGACCCTGCTTGTAGGTTCGCGCAGTATCTCCGATTACAGAATCTTCAATAGTGTCTGCTGAACCTTCAAACGTGAAAGAACGTACTTCGCCAACCACGGCAACAGTCGTGCCTGAGACTTGTACTTTAACTACTCCAGATGCGCCTGTTTTAGTCGCCATGATTAATACCTCAAATTAAAGTTAAATATTTCCGCGAGTGTACTGATACAACACGCGAACTGTAATAATGACCCCACCAATGGGATCAATAGAACCTTCATCCACCTCAACATTGATAACCTGAGTATCTAGGGCATTACCACCGCGATACCGATCAACATCAAGTGCTTCTTCAACGACCTCTATGATTCTGTTTCTGGCTGTGTCTATCAGAGAGCCTTTAACATAGCATATAAGATCATAATTAATTGTCGCCATCCTTTGCGTGACAGAACCGCCAATCGTGCTGTCGTTTCTATCTTCACCCGCGCTACGAACCAATATAGCGGGGTATTGGGCGTTTGATAATTTGGTAAAATCAAATGGCTCTCGCGTTACATAGCTGACTTCTTTGTTCGGGACAACATCCCGCAAAGTATCAACGATATTATCAGCTATCTTTTCTCTTACGCTCATTTCACCGCCCTAAAGAATATCTTACTAAGCTTTCGTTCTTCTTGCCTAGAAAAGCCAAAAAACGGCCTTTTCTTTTCATTCATAGCCGCCTTGCGTGAGTTTTCCGCGCCTCTAAAGAATATGACTGCCTTCTCGCTATCTGCTCTTGATGTAATTGATGACATCATCTGGCGTTCAAACTCTAGGTTTGGCAACGTGCCTCTACCTTTCTTAACTCTATATGCGGCATATTGTTCTGTGTAAGGTTTAAACTTACCATCCTTGTAGCCCATGCCTTTGGATGTTCTTTCTTGAATAATATTAATGCCGCTTTGCGCTGTAATAGATAACGCCTTTCTAATACTGCCAGACACTTCCTGCCCATGCTTTTTAATCTGCATAGACATTTTGTTAGCGTTTGACGTTATAGATAACTTCATCTATCTAGCCACTGGCCTACAGGTTGCTTTTCTTTATCGGTCACAGTGCCATCGCCATCAGCATCATATTCAATGCCATCGCTCAATACGGCTTCAAGTTCTTCACCGTATCGGGCTTTATAAAAGTCGATCATGTTACTGAATCTATCGCCATCAACCCAGTTGGTAAGTTGCGGTAGCGCATAACGCCACAGCACTAGGTACGATGAAGCCATAGTGAACTGCGTTCCAGTTAGCTTGCTTGCATCCATTTCGCCAGATAGACCCTTGCGCGGCCACCACTTAATGCGTAACTCGCGTTCGATGTCAGCCTTGGCCTTTGGGTGTTCTAGAATAAATGACTCTATACCCAGACTTAGAATGTCAGGGACTAGCTTCATTAAATCGGAATCATTGCTGTACGCCATTACCACTTCACCTTGTCAGCCCAGTATGCTCCAGACATTTTACCTTTAGCTATATTCTTAGCGTGACGCGCTTTAAATGATCTGCGTTTAGCCTTATCAGCTTCGCTTTCACCTTTGCGCGGGGGCTTATTGTCTGCGCCTTTCTGACCAAACCTAATTAGCTTGATCTTGTCGCCTTCTTTCGCTAGTACAGCATGGCTTTTAGTTCCATGCTTGGGGGTGCGCTTGGGCTTATTGTAACCCGCAAACCTTTCACCGCGATAAGTTATAGCCATAAATACCTCAAGTAAAAGCCCCCTCCGAAAAGGGGGCAATACACTTAGATAGTAGCGTCAGCAGTAATCTTGACACCAAAATCATCATCCAACTCAGCAACACCATATACAGCAGTGGCGTTAAGCTCGAACGCTCGTAGAGATGCGTTACGCTCTGCTTCAAGGTTGAAGTCGCGCTTGATGGCAATAGCCAATGCTTCAGGGGCAAATACAGCCGCTACAGCATCACCGTTACCGTCAACAGACAAGTTAGCTGACTCATAGATGTCGATACCTGCGATAGTACCAACATAACCGTTACGCATTGCTTCGTTCTGCAAGTCGCCACCGTTGGGGTTAGCAAAGGTGTTAGTTAGGTTAGCTTTCAACTGGTACGCTTGGAAAGGATGAACAACAGCAGACATACTGCCAGTTACCTTGTTAGAGCGCAGAGTTGCCGCCGCTTTAAACAAGTCAGCTACAGTAATCTCCTGCCCTGCCGCACCTAATGCGCCAGAGAAACCTGCAAACAAAGCAAGCAAGTCAGTATCCATCTTAGTAGCAATAGCGTTACCTAGCAGAGTACCCATTGCTTCAGCAGGGGAA
>Ga0315321_10003405_pt1 | contig 12359 bp, 19 predicted proteins | sample M180m21515metaG_FD_203464 | JGI IMG/M metagenome (GOLD analysis project Ga0315321, IMG submission 203464) | Ammonia-oxidizing marine archaeal communities from Monterey Bay, California, United States - M1 80m 21515 | ecosystem: Environmental > Aquatic > Marine > Intertidal zone | place: USA... | reverse complement strand
ACAATTGATGGAAAGTCTTTTCTTGTTTTTCATCCTAATACCATTGCTTACACTGTCCCTGCTGACTCTGCACTTGCTAAAGAAATTAGAGCGGCTAAGATAGGTATTGTATGGCATACTATTTACAGTGGTTCTACATTTGAAACTATGCAAGCTGAGTTTGGTAGAGAGATAGTACCAAAGTTAAAGAAAACAAAGAGTGTTTGGATGGTAGACGCTACGTTACCCGACTTATCTGGTACTGCAACTCTTACTGCAAACGAAACAGAAGAAGTCACTAAAAATTTATCCGAAGCAGGTAAACTATTTAAGCAAATATCTTCATCTACCCTTAAAGAAATCGAACAGAATAAAGAATTAAATATGCTTATCAATGTGTATAATAATTCAAAGGTTAGAGAAGGCCAAAGAATTACAGATACTAAAAAACACGCAACTGGTCTTGTGATGTGGGTTAATAATAGATACGCTAAAGAAATAGCTAAACGAAGTTCGGCTAAAGGTAAACAAACACAAATTACTAAAAGAGACGAATTATTAAAGTTTTTTTCTAAGTCTAATATAAAAAATCTACAAAAAATCTTCGAAATGCAGAATTTTGTAGTGGATAGTAAATTAATTATTATAAATAAACTAAACAAACTTTCTAATATTGGGACGTTTGTTAAAACTAAATCCGGATTTAAGGTAACCAACCCAGAAGGTTTTGTTGCAATAGATCGCATGGAAGGTGGCGCTGTTAAACTTGTAGATAGAATGGAATTTGCATTCAACAATTTTAGCAAAGATATTATAAAAGGTTGGGACAACCCCAACTAAATGGGAACCGAGGATAAAATGAAATCGTTCAAAGAATATACAGATGCCCAGGAGGCACTGACTATCTCTCAAAGGCAGAAGATGAAAGCTGCCTTCAGAAAAAATAAAGCCAAGATTATGGTTGCAAGAAAGAAAGCAGCCAAGAGAATGGCCTCTCCAGAAAAATTAAAGAAACGTGCAGAAGTTGCAGCACGTAAGCTCATAATTAAAAAAATCTTAAAGAATAAGAGTAAAGCTGATTTATCTTATGCTGCTCGTGGTGAGCTTGAGAAGAAAGTAGCAAAGAAAAAAGCGGCTATTAAGAAGATAGCAAAGAAATTACTGCCTCAAGTGAAGAAAGCAGATAGAGCAAAATTAAAGAAAAATAAAATAAAAACACCAGGTCAGTAATTATGTCATTTAAAAGTTTTAACGAATATTTAAAAGAAGAAAAAGGTGAAATGACATTTGTCTTTGGCCGTTTTAATCCACCCACTGTTGGCCATGAAAAATTATTTGATAAATTAAAGGCTGTATCAAGTGGTTCATATAGAATCTATGGTTCTAAATCACAAGACCCTAAGAAGAACCCATTAAACTTTAAACAGAAAGTAAAATTCCTGCGTAAGATGTTCCCTAAACATGCAAGATCTGTTATGGCAGATAGTGATGTCAGACATGTTATGGATATCGCGGTTAAACTATACGACCAAGGATATACTAAACTTCAAATGGTCGCAGGTTCGGATAGAGTAAACGAATTTGATGCATTGTTAAATAAGTATAATGGTGTTAAGGCAAGACATGGTTTCTATGAATTTAAAGATAAAATTGAAGTAATCTCCGCAGGAGAAAGAGACCCAGATGCAGAGGGAGTGACAGGGATGTCCGCTTCTAAAATGAGAGCAGCTGCTCAAGACGGTTCACTACAGACATTTGCTAAAGGCGTACCTAGTGGATATAATCCTAAAGACCTATTCAACACAGTTCGTAAAGGTATGGGTATCAAAGAAGCAGCTAAGTTAAGAGAACACATCGAATTACCTCTAGTGTCAGAGACTCGCGAGAATTATGTAGAAGGTAATTTATTTACTGTAGGTGATACAGTAGTATTAAAAGAAACTAACGATGTAGGTGTTATTAGTGTATGTGGTAGTAATTACCTAGTTGTTGAATTTGGTCAATGGAAGAAAAGAGTATGGTTAGACCAAGTTGAACTTATGGAGAAGTGTGGCGCTGGTGAAGACGGTTCTGACGAACTTGTAAAGACATATAAAAAAGGTGTCCCTGGCCAGACAGAAGATAAAGAAGAAAAGAAACGAAATACACAATATCATAAAGGGTTGAAGAAGTCCACATCAGATAAAAGACAAGCACATTTTAATAAAGGCGCTAAGATGGATGATGATAATCCAGCTGCCTATAAACCTGCCCCTGGCGATGCTACTGCCAAAACTAAACCATCTAAACATACTAAGAAATATAAGCAAATGTTTGGCGAAGGCTTTCTTACATTTGAAGATTATAACATAGATGAAGGTAAGTCTGACGAGGCGTTGAAAAAGAAAGCAGATAAGTCAGGTATGCCTTTAGCAATCTTAAAGAAAGTTTATAAAAGAGGTGTTGCAGCATGGAGAACCGGCCATAGACCGGGTACTACTCCACAACAGTGGGGATTCGCTAGAGTTAATTCATTCGTAACAAAATCATCAGGTACATGGGGTAAAGCTGATAAAGACCTCGCGGCTAAAGTAGGGGGATAAAATGAAAACATTCAGAGAAATAAGAGAAAGAGTTACTTATCCTAAGACAATGAAGGACATTGTTCGCAGGTATGGTAAGGAATTAAAACAGGCAGAAAGAACTGGTAACATAGATAAGTACTTGTCAACAGATGCTGAAGAGGCACTTAAACATTGGGTATTCAAAAATGAACCTTATGTTGGTGATGATCCAGATGATTTTGATGAGTGGTTAGATAATAATTTAGAAGATATTGTTAAAGGGAAGATTAAAGACTAATGAAGACATTCAAGGAACAAGCAAATCTTGATGAAGCGCCATTGGTAATGAACGATACTGATATGGCTTCTGCTCTCTTCAAGGATATCAAAGACACGATGATGAAAAATGCTAGGCAAAAGAATAGAGAAAAAAACTGGCCTCTGCTTCAACAACTTGCTGCCATGGCGGGTTATGGTATTACTAAGAAAGGCCAGTCAAAAGAAAAATCATTTAGGTATGACTTAAAGAAAAAATGAAAACATTTAAGGAATTTAATAATTTATCTGAACAAGAACTTAATGAAGTATTAGGTTTTTATAAGAAAGTATATGGTGGTGCCGCTAAATTGGCTGTGAAAGGTGTCAAAGGGGCTGGTAAATTAGCCGCCAAAGGCGCCAAAGCTGGTGCAAAGGCAGCAATTAAAAAGGGTAAAGAAAAGTTTACGGATAAGGGTAAGTTGGCAGCTGCAGAAAAGAAAGCAAAGTCAATGGAAGATAAGAGAAAGACCCGAGAGAAATTAGAAGCGGCCCGAGAGAAAATTAAACAAGAAAAAGAAGCATTGAGAAAGAAAAAAGAAAGTATGCCACCTAATACATTTAAGAAAATGAGACTTGCACTGAAAAAGAAAGTATCTAAAGTAAATGATGCTGAGGCCGATTTAAAGAAATGAAATCACTGAAAGAACATATACAATTATATGAAGGTGTTAATGACCCTTCCATTTTTAAGGCAGTATTCCTTGCGGGTGGCCCAGGTTCTGGTAAGTCATTTGTAGTAGGTAAGACATCTCTAAAAGCACTAGGGTTTAGGTTAATTAACTCTGATGATGCTTTTGAAAAGGGATTAAAGAAGGCAGGATTAACAATGGATCCTAATGATATCGCATCTGCACAGGGACAGGCAGTCAGAGCATCTGCTAAGGCTTTAACTGGTAAGATAATGACCAGAGCATTAAAAGGTAGAATGGGTGTTGTAATTGATGGTACTGGTAAAGATTATACAAAGATTAAAAAGCAAGTTGATATGCTAAGAGAACTTGGATACGCAGTACACATGATATTTGTGAATACAGATTTAGAAACGGCACAGAAAAGAAATGATGCGCGACCAAGATCCTTACCAGATGATATGGTAAAGCAAATGTGGGATTCTGTGCAAAAGAACATTGGTAAATTCCAAGGGTTATTTAGAAATAGAATGATTATTGTTGATAATTCTGAGGGCCAAGATATAGATACGTCAACACTAGAAGCGTATAAAGATATAAAAACCTGGGCCGCTAAGGAACCAGAGAATGCCATTGCACAAAAATGGATAAAGGGACAGAAAAATGGAAAATAAAGAAAGAGATAAAATAGTAAAGGCATTTACAGCTAAGTGGAAGTATAGAAAAGATAAAGAACAATACGGTATGGCTGATGCTTGGAAAATCATTTACTCTCCAAATGCAGAAGGTAAGTATGTAGGTGATTGTGAAGACTACGCACTTTCTATTCTATGGAGATTATCTGGCGAAAGTCATCTTAAAATGTGGTGGTTACTACTTACCCATCAAGCTGGTATTTGTTGTGTTGGACCAAGTAAGTGGAAAATATCACACGCAGTATTGAGATATAAAGGTGAGTATGTAGATAACTGGACTAGAAAGTTTGGCCCTAAATCAGAAATTGAAAAGAACCATACTTTCCATATTATTTATGGATGGGGTTGGGCATATTTTACTGCTCTTAAAATGGTAATAAGTAAAGTAGTAAGAACTATTAAGGGATAATGATGCATACATTTTTAGAGCATGTAGACGAAAGATTTGGTATCTATGAAGGTAAACATGTACCATTAGAACAACCGATGATTGAAGCTACTAAAGATAAAGACGTAGAACTTAATTCACCGAAAAGAGGTGGCAAAGCTAAGTACTATGTTTATGTAAAGAATGATAAAGGTAACGTAATTAAAATTCAATTTGGTGATACTACTGGATTGAGTGCTAAAATTAACGATAGAGATGCTGCAAGAAACTTTGCTGCAAGACATCAATGCGATACTAAGAACGATAAGACAAAGGCCGGTTATTGGGCATGTCGTCTTCCTAAGTACGCAAAACAACTAGGATTGAAGGGTGGTGGATCTTACTTTTGGTAAACCATACTGGGAAGATGCTGATATACGTCAGTTTGACCCAAGTATAGAAGACGCAGAATACGTGTGGCATCGTGACCATGAAGATCGCGAGGTGGAAATTTTAGAAGGTGAAGGATGGCAATTTCAATTGCAGAATTGTTTGCCATGGTTATTAGAAAAAGGAATGGTATTTGATATTAAGAAATATGAATATCATAGATTAATTAAAGGGGTAACCCCATTAAAATGCAGGGTGTTTAAACATGGCAACAGCGCAAGAACAAAGAGTTGAACAATCAGCTCGTCTTGACCGAATCGAGCAGAAGATTGACCAAATGTCTGCTGCTATTATTTCTTTGGCACGTGCCGAAGAGAAGATTGCCACTATGGCAGAGTTTGGTAAACAACAGGGAGAGCAGATATTAACTCTTATAAATAGAGTAGATCGGCTAGAAATATTAGTGCGTGAAAATGCACAAACGGTAAATGTTATTAATAAATTATTCTGGATAGTCATCGCGGGTGCCGCTACAGCTATTACAGGAATGCTTTTCATACAATAGGAGAATCGAAATGAAAATCAATGATAAAGAAACTCTAAGCATTGCTGCAGCAGTCAGTGATGTATTAGAAGGTAAAAAATATCCAAAGGAAGAAGCTAAATATCCACATGATATGTTTCATCCAAAAACTGGAGAGAAGGAAGTAGCTAAAGACGAGTCAGAGCATAAAGCATTGGCTAAGAAAGGTTATACCCATGAGAAACCTGAAGTTGATGAGGTTGCAGAACCTGTCGCTAAAGGTGAGAAAGAGTTTAAGGCCAAACATACTGTTAAGAAATCAGGAATGAAAGATGATGGTACTAACATGAAAGAGACTTATAAAAAAGACGAAGACGACAAGGAAAAGACCGAGAAAGAAGGTAACGAGTTTACCATGGCCCTTGCACAAGCTCGTAAGAACGGCGACAAGGACTTTGTTGTATCTGGTAAGAAGTATATGGTTAAAGATTACAAAGAAAAAGATGACGATAAAGAAGAAGTTGAAGAATCTAAGTCTAAGTTTCCAAAATCTTTAGTTAAGAAAGCAACAGAACTTGCTCTGAAAATGGGTGGTAATATGACCGGTGCTGCTAAGAAAATTGAAAAGATGAAGAAAGGTCTTTCTGATGATCCAGAAGTCAAAGCTGCATTACAACTTGCCAATGAAGAAGTAAGTGAAGAGGTAGTTCAAGAAGCTCATAAAATGAATGAAGCAGAAGATAAGAAAGCTAAGTATAAAGCATTCTTTGATAAGGCTTTAAAGAAGTTTGGAGTTGATTCACCTGCAGAATTGAAAGGTGATAAGAAGAAAGAATTTTTTGATTACGTAGATGCAAATTACGAAGCGGAGAACGAGACAGACTAATGAAAAACTTTAAAGAAATAAGAAAAGAACTCATTGAAAGTGTAAAAAGCCTTAAGAACTACAAAGATCGTGATCGTAAAGGCCATGAAGCATATATGTTTATTCATGTAGTTAAAGGTAATTCATCTAATAAATTTAACGATGACTTTGGATTTAACCAAAAAGAAATGGTTATGATGGATAAACTTATAAGTAAAATCAAAAATATGCATGTAGCAAGTTTTGATGGTGGTGATTCTGCTCCTGCATCTTTAGAGTTTTATGGTGACGTTGCATCTTTAGATAAATTCTTAAAAGATAGAAATGTACAAAGTATAGTTAAGAAATATAAAGCTAAGGTTAATGGTCCTACTAAACTAAAATAGCGATTATAAATAACTATATGATGAAAATATTTGATACTTTAAATAGGAAGAATTTTGAGCTCTATGCGGCCCAAAATTATAGCAATCCTGAATGTATAGACATAGAAGAATTTAAGGAGGACTTAGCCAGATTTAAATATCTAAAAAGACTCCTTAGACGCTATGAATTAACAGAAGATTTACAAGTTCGACTTATACTAAATCATATAATAGTTCTCTATAATGTATTTGGTATTGAACCTGCTAATAAAATGATTTGGTATAAAATTGAGAAAGAACACTGGACTTATATTAAACCATTTCTGGTATTTTTAAATTATTTACCAGTAGATGAAAAGATAGATGTACCATTAGATCCATATATTGTGGATGTACTTAGGAAAATTTAATGAGTGTAGTAACACGTACAGCTGATTTATTTTACGCCTTTAGGTTTCTAAAGTTATTGGTCACGCCTTGGGATAAGACAGGTGCATATGAGCAAGGTATTATTGATAAAGATGGCAAAAACCTCAAGAAGGCAAGAACATTAACTACATCAGAAGAAAAGGCTCAGTATACAGTATTTCATAGATTAGTATTTAATTTAAAAAGATTATTGGGTAAAGTGCCAGGTGGTTCTTCAAAGTTAGGTTCTTATGCAGCTGCACTGTTTTTAATTAAAGAGAATACTGATTTAACAGAAGAAGATATAAGAAATGTACTTGAAGAAGTTTTAGATGATTTGGATGAATCTTTAAACGAGAGTGTATTCTATATTAAAGATGACGTATTAAATCCAGGTAGGTATAAATTAACTAATGAAATGGCTAGTATGAATACTGGCGAGATTATTGCAAGACGGGGTGACCTAGTAGAGTGTACTTTACATAGTAAACCGTATGGTAGTATATTTGATATTGCGATATACGAAGTAACACATATTCCTACTAAACAGAAATTATATATAAGTAGTGGAGACATAAAAAGATGAAAAAATTTAAAGATGTTTGGGAAGATGCAGCAGCCAACTCGGTATCGGGTGATGGTGTAGATATGCCAGCAGACGTCCAACATTCAAAGAAAAAGAGGAAAAAAGCAGTGTACGATGGTAGAACAAAGGAAGGCCGCAAATTCGTAGAAAGAATGTTGGCCAGAAAAAAGGCTAAAGATACAGCTAAACAAGTAAATGCTTCTAAAGAAAATCAAGCATCTGTAGCCATGAAAGAAGAACAAGAACTACTTGACGAAGCATTACAACACGTTCATACAATTAAAATTGATGGTAACGCCCCAAGTAATCCAAAACCATCTGAAGCTGCTTCTATTAAAAGCGATTTTAAATTGCACGTTCAAGCAATCAGAAGTGCTGTTAAAAGATTAGGCGGTCTTATTACTGATACAGAAGTTCCTTCTAGACAAAATAAATTTGTTGGAAAAATTAAGATTGGAACTCGTGGTGATGCAAGCAAAATTAGTATCCCAGTAATTCAAAAAGGTGTTAAATCTGGTGGTATTGAATTAGATAAAAGCCAATTTGTCAAAGAAGAGTCAGTCGAACTTGACGAGGCTAGACCACCAAAAATTAAAGGTCTTTCTATCTACGGTTCTGAAATTTCTGGACTAAAGCAAGGAATGAAAACATTCAGTGCTAAACCAGTAGTTAATAAAGGAAAGTTAGGATATAAAGTAATGGATGAATTCGGTGGATTTGAAACACTAGATTTAAAGGCATTCGCTAAGAAGTTCGGTTAATTATATAGGTTAGATTATGACAAAAATATTGATGGGTGTTATTGGAGCGATGGGACTAGCAGGTTTCATGTATTATAATTTCTCTGTAGTACCTATGAAGAATAAGTTGGAAGAACAAACCAAAGTTATTCTTGCACAAGACCTAAGAGACCAAGAACAAAAGGCCACAATCGAGGCCATTCAAAATAATCTTGCAAAAACATCGAAAGAGTTAACAGGATTACAAGTCAGAAATCAAGCATATGAAGCGGAAATGGCCGAATATATGGATATATTCAGACGCCATAATCTATCTAAACTAGCTAGTGCCCGACCTGGTATGATTGAGACAAGAGCAAACACTAGAACAAAGGAGGCATTCGATGCGATTGAAGCAGATAGTCAGCGTATTAGCTCTCTTAACGATTAGTGGTTGTAGTCTGTTACAACAGGCTCCAAGAGAAGTTGAAATAATAACTAAACCAGTTCAAATTGATATTGTTCAGCCAGTGATGCCAAGAGCAATAGATTTAAAAGAACCAAAATGGTATGTAGTTTCAGATACTAAAATAATTGAAAACTGTTTAAAAGATCCAGAAACTAAAGAACCCAATTGTAAATTGGGAAGAGAAGATTTATATCCCGAAGGATATACTTACCTCGACAGATTTATAGATGATATTAAGAAGAAGCACGGTGGTGACATAGTATTTGTTGCAATGACTGTTGATGATTATGAATTAATGTCTTATAATACCCAAGAAATTAAACGATATATTAACCAGTTAGGAGAGGTAATAGTATATTATAGGAACGTGACTATAGGTGAGCAAGATGCTGGAGCAGTTGAAATTAAAGTGGAGAAACAAGATGGCAACAACTAGAATGAAAGACGAATTAACGGTAATGGAAAGAGCAGAAATTGCAGCAAAACTCTCCGCTATTGCATATATGAACCCCAAACCTGCAGAAACTGCATGTAAAAAATTAGGATTTGCGTCAGGTAAGATTATCAGTAGAGATGGTGCAGAAGTATTAATCGCAAAAGATAGAAATGATTTATGGTTTGCATTTAGAGGTACTGAACCATCTAAGTTAAATGATGTTATGGCTGATCTTAAGGTAGTTAAGAATACTGCCAAGGCTGGTGGTAAAGTACATGGCGGATTCCAAGAAGAAGTTGATGATGTTTGGATGGATATAGTAAAAGAACTGGAACACAATGACCAATTAAAATTAAGAAAAGATGTTTATATGACTGGTCATAGTTTAGGTGCTGCCATGGCTACAATTAGTGCCACTCGCTATACACCCGAAGAACTGTTTACATTCGGTTCGCCTAGAGTAGGGGGCAAACATTTTATTAAGAATATTAAATGTGATCACTATAGATTTATGAATAATAATGATATCGTATGTAGAATACCACCTGCATGGTTAGGATTCAGGCATCATGGTGAAATGATTTACTTTAATAGATTTGGAGAAAAACAAGTTAAACCAACTTGGGGAGATATGTTTTATGGTATCTTTAACTCTTGGAAAAGATTTAAATTCTTTGATGGAGTAGTAGACCATGGAATGCCCAACTACGTTAAAGCTATAAAAAGATTAGCTAAGGTAAAGTAAATGTATTTTCTACTCATACTATCATTAAAATCTATTCTTAGTTCAGTAATAGGATCATCATTCTATAATTGGTTCCAAGGCACAACAGGTGGTATATGGTTCCAAAAACAAGTAGATAGATTCATGCAACATTTTGCTGAGAAGTACGATTTAGAGTTGGCAAAGAAAGATGCCAAATTTAGAAAGCAATTCCCTCTAGTAGCCGATCGGCTAGACAAACTAGAGAAGAATAGTCATCCGTGTAAAGAACTACACGAGTTTGAAGTATATCCCGAGTTGATAGAAAGAATAGAAAAACTAGAAAAAAAGTGAAATAGTTGTTTACAAACACAGTAAAATGTGTTATAATATATACTATTAAATACCGGAAAAATAATGAATGGGACTAACATAATGAAAATAGATGTCACTAAACGTGATGGAACTAAACAGGAATTCGACTTAGAGAAAGTACACCGAGTACTTGAATGGGCAGTAGATGGTATCACAGGGGTATCAATATCAGAAATAGAACTTAAAGCTAATATTCAGTTATATAATAATATACCTGCTTATGATATTCATGAGCTATTAATTAAATCTGCGGCAGAACTAATCTCTGAATTTACACCAAACTACCAATTCGTAGCAGCTAGGTTAATTAACTATAAACTCCGTAAAGAAGTATATGGTGATTATGAGCCATGGCCTTTAATTAAATTAATTAAAGAGAATATATCACGTAATGTCTACGATAAAGAAATCTTGTCCGTATATACAGAAGATGAAATCAATGAATTGGATAAGTATATCAAACATGATCGTGACGATACTTTTACCTATACTGGCATGGAACAGTTTAGAGGTAAGTATTTAGTCCAAGACCGAAAGAATAAAATCCATTATGAAACACCACAAATGTTATACATGATGGTTTCTGCTACATTATTTTCAAATTATTCAAAAGAAACCCGTTTAAAATATGTAAAGGATTATTACGATGCAATTTCTCAATTCTATATTTCACTACCTACGCCGATCATGGCTGGAGTTCGTACACCAACGAGACAGTTTTCATCTTGCGTACTTATTGAATCTGGGGATAGCCTTGACTCTATTAATTCTACTGCTACTTCTATTGTCAAGTACATAAGTAAAAAGGCTGGTATTGGTATCGGCGCTGGTTCTATTCGAGCCGAAGGTGCAAAAGTTGGTGATGGATCAGTAGTACATACAGGTTTAATTCCATTTCTAAAATACTTCCAATCTGCTGTTAAATCGTGTTCACAAGGTGGTGTTCGTGGTGGTGCCGCTACAGTATATCTACCAGTATGGCATTATGAATTTGAAGACCTGGTAGTATTAAAGAATAACAAAGGTATTGAAGAAACAAGAGTCCGTCACATGGACTATGCATTCCAGTTTAATAAGTTGATGTATGAACGATTATTAACTAATGGTAATATAACCTTCTTTGATCCTAATGATGTCCCAGGGTTATATGATGCATTCTTTGCAGATCAAGATAGATTTAAAGAACTATACGAGAAGTATGAACGTAAGACATCTATCCGTAAGAAGTCGCTACCAGCGGTAGAAGTATTTTCTTCGTTCTTAACAGAAAGAAAAGATACTGGACGTATTTATCTGATGAATGTAGACCATGCAAATGAACATGGAGCATTCTTGCCCGATCAAGCACCTATTAGAATGAGTAATCTCTGTTGTGAGATTGACTTACCTACAACACCTCTAAAATCACCGGATGATGAAGAAGGTGAAATCTCTCTATGTACTTTGTCCGCAATTAATTGGGGATTAATTAATGAACCGAAAGATTTTGAAAAATACTGTGATCTTGCTGTTAGGTCTCTTGACGAGTTACTTGATTATCAAGGGTATCCAGTCCCTGCCGCTAAAAAAGGTACTTTCAACCGAAGACCTCTTGGAATTGGTATAATCAATCTTGCATACTTCTTGGCCAAACGTGGTATGAAATATGACGAATCTGCATTTAATATAGTAGATGAATATGCAGAAGCATGGTCTTACTATCTTATTAAGGCATCTGCTAAACTAGCCGAAGAAAAAGGCAAAATACCTTTAAATAATGAGACAAAATATGGTGGCGGAGTTTTACCTATTGATACATATAAGAGTGCAGTAGATAATTTAATAGGGCATAAAGAAAGAATGCCGTGGGACGAGCTGAGAACTCAACTTAAATCCACGGGGATTCGGAATAGTACCCTCATGGCATTAATGCCAGCGGAAACATCTGCACAGATTTCTAATAGTACAAATGGTATTGAACCTCCTAGAGCTTTAGTATCATATAAACAA
>Ga0315321_10003404_pt1 | contig 12360 bp, 11 predicted proteins | sample M180m21515metaG_FD_203464 | JGI IMG/M metagenome (GOLD analysis project Ga0315321, IMG submission 203464) | Ammonia-oxidizing marine archaeal communities from Monterey Bay, California, United States - M1 80m 21515 | ecosystem: Environmental > Aquatic > Marine > Intertidal zone | place: USA... | reverse complement strand
CGTTGCAGCTGGTAAAGCAGTAACCATTGATGTCACATCACTGGATAATGACGTGGCGACAATTAACGCCTCGGCGGAAGCAGATGGTGATGTAACTATCCTTGCTGACGGCACAGGTGATCACCAGATCACACTGGGCCAGGGCGACGATACTTACACTAGTACTAGTTCTGCCGGTGAAGACGTCACGGCGACTGCGGGTAGCAACACTATCTCGACCGGTGCCGGTGCTGACATCATTACCTCTGGATCGGGTGTTGATACGATAACGGGTGGTACTGGTGCGAACGTTCTAATCCTAAAGGCGGTGGCGTTGAACACCACTACGGTTGACGTTATCACTGACTTCACAACCGCCACGTGGGACATTGATATCGACTTGTCAGATATTGGCACGCTACTCGATATTAAGGACTCCACTGATCTGGCTGCTGCCGATAATCTGGCTTTTGAAACGATTACAGCGGCCTTTGACTTGGGTGGTACTACTTCTAACGATAGCATTTTGGTTGCAAATCTCGCGGGCAATATCGCTTCTACGGACGCACTGGAAACAGCGCTCGAGTTTGGAGGTGATCTGCAATTAACTTCGGGTGGCGCCATAACTGTTGGGGAGAAATTCCTGGTAGCGTATGACGATGGTACCGATACTTACATTGCCGAGGTCTCCGTGGGAGTAGCTACGCCAGACAACACTGCATTTGGCATAGGGTCTCTAGTTGCTCAGAACCTCGTCAAACTCACAGGTGTTGATGATGTAACTGACCTTGCGGCCGGTGATATCGATGTCATCGCCTAAACCTTACTAAGATTTAGGATAGAAAAAGCCAACCCTTAACGGGGTTGGCTTTTTTGTGCGTGGGTGTTTTGTAGTAAACGGATGGGACGCACGTTGGTAAGTGGGCGTGGGTGTCGGGGTATAACTAGGCGGCTCTCTAGTCGCGGTACAACAATACTTTGCCTCAAACGTTAAAGTAAAACCGGAAACAGGTATGCTCATACTTTTCCCATCGTTTCTTAAGCATTGGGTATATCCGCAATACGTAGAAGAAGATAGAATTTCTATCAGCTACAACGGGTAGAGACGCTCTGACTAATATGAATCATCTAAGCACGAAATCAGCGAAGAATAACTAAGGAGAAGAAAATGGCCACAATCACCATAGACGGCAAAGAGTACGACGTAGACACACTCTCAGACGAGACCAAAGCCCAGCTAGGCAGCTTACAATACGTAGACTCAGAGCTTGCACGACTTCAGGCCCAAGCGGCCACTTTGCAAACTGCGAGAATGGCTTACGCCCGTGCACTAAAGCAGACACTCGAAGAAGGCACAGCACCGAAAGAAGACGAGGTCAGTATTGAAGGACTGGGCGACTCGATTCAGCTCGATGACTAGTAAAATGCTGTTGGTGATAAATGAGTTGGTTAGATTATTAGTAGTGACATTATCCCTGCTTCGCTCCGAGATCGCTTGCTGAACGGCATCCAAGGTGGCGAGCTTCACCCAAGAGAGAAGGCAAGCGACAGCAATCCTCTCCCAATTAGTCACTTTACTGAAATAGGCCAGATACTCAGAGCTTGTGCTAAAAGACCTGCGTTTACTGAGGAGCTTTTGAACCGCTTAAGTCCACACAGGGACTCCATTATTGGTGTGCTACCACCCGGATTGCAAGCCCATGGGTTGATCTCTGACTCAAGCAAAGAGCCAGACGATGTCGATCTTAGGTACAGGCTCGGTCAGATTACTGAGGAGAGGCTTAAGTAGTGGATAATTGATGACGGAAGTCTGGTTTACGGCGAGCTAAAGAGAGAGGAGCTTGACGCCTTTTTTGCTGAGGTAAGCCAACTGCTGAATCATACCAATGAGTTTATCGATCTTGGTAGCGGCCTAGGCAAGGTGGTGATGACTGCTGCCGTAGGTGTGGCTTTTGAAAGCTACCTAGGTGTTGAACTCTTGCCCTACAGACACAGGCTTGCAATCAAGCGATTTGAGGACTTCTGCCAGAGCATTAACGAGTGCGTTGCCCAACCGGCAGCAGGAGCTATCGGCCCATACTCGCAAGACACCTCATCTCAGTTCGACTTGGGGCATCTCGCACAGATACCTTCCAAAGTAGACTTTCAGGCAGGTGATATGTTTGCCTGCGACGTGAGTCGGGCTAGTTTCATTTTTATTTACAGCACCCGTTTTGGGTCATTGATGCATAAAATCGCCAATAAGCTTGCAAGCGAATCGCCCGAGGGCTGTTTAGTTAGCACAACCACCTACGCTATAAACCATCCGGGTTTTGTCTTAGTCAAGCACTTCCCAGCAAACCCAATGGCTTGGACAGACTTGCGTTTCTATGAGCGAGTCGGACAGGGACCTTGGCCAGAGCAGGTAGCAACTATTTCTGCTGGATCGGATCGGCAAAAATGGAGAGAAAGTGCCAGGGAGCTATTGCGAGAACTTGTTGGTGGTTGATGTCAACGTGGCGGTAAACAAAAACTTAAGTTACCCGAATTAACAATCTCGTAATTTCAATAAGCCACTCGACGCTACGGATGAAATAACTTTGTGCGCCATCTATCTGCTGTTTCGCCTTTACGTGGGCCTCACTCTCGTATTGTTAATAGCCGTCTCTTAACCGGGCCGCTTTTTCTGTGTGTTTGTCCGCGGTATGCGGCGGGTTTGCGGTTTGTTGAGTGACCGACAGAAACTACGACCGGGTCCAGGTTTCGTGAGGTTATAGTTGTTAGGTCGTACTGGACCTTTGCGAGGTGCTAGAGTGTTTTGCTGTATGCAGATGGGTCGCGTTTTGTTTGGTTTGGAGATAGAATAAAAGGTATCGAGGAAGCTAAAAATAGGAGATAAAGCATGGCGACAATCACCATAGATAATAAAGAGTATGACGTAGAGTCGCTTTCAGACGAATCTAAAGCTCAGCTGGTTAGTTTGCGATACGTAGACTCTGAACTTGAACGACTTCAGGCCCACGCGGCAGCTCTGCAAACCGCGAGAATTGCTTACGGGCGAGCGTTAAAGGAGACACTAGAGGAAGGCAAGGCGCCGGAAGTAGACGAAGTCAGTATAGAAGGGCTGGGGGACTCAATCCAGTTCGATGATTAGAAAGGTAAACGAGAGTAATTGAGAAAACCAAGAGACCAGCCCCTAATTGGCCTGGCTTTTTTGTGCGTGGGTATTGTGCAGTTCTTGCCTTGTTTGGTTTGTACAAAGTGCGGAGCGTTCGGGGTATTGCGAATTTTATTCTTTCCATGCTGTGGTGCTTCGCTCTCGGAAGTCTGTTCAATCACTTTGAGTATCGAGGCTATCTGTGATTGAAAATAATAAGGTTTGCCCCTGGAAAACATAGGTTAGTCTCGTCAATAAGGATCTTATATACCGAATCAAGTCGGAGTCTCACCCCGGAGTTGATTCGATAGCCCAAGACTCGATGGCTGGTGCACTTCAATGCCGGGACGGGCAGGGTAAGCCTTCGCAACCTGCTTCTCAGCTAGGTTTAATCGTATTTGGTTTCGGAAAAGGTCAACGTGCGTCCCGTCATGTCCAAATGGCGCGTTAAATGGGAACCGGCTCAAGCACAGGGAAGACCTGAGCAAGAAGTTATGCAACTAATATAGTAGGGCGATATTCAGGCTGAGATGAGGAGAGTTCGCGCACGACATAAAGGCAGACGGCCAAATCTACCCCTCGGCGAATTACAAGCGGATCCATATGATTCGCCATATAGAGACGCTTTGTTCAACAGGCTCATTCTATGATCAGATTCTGGCCAAAGCTGACCAAGCCCTTTCTAACACTTACCTACCCTCGGCCTCGCACGCGGTAATGGGGACTATATACTTTTGAAATTACCGGAAAAAGAAAAGATCTAACTGGTTTCGCAAGGCTTGCGCCCTTTTTTTGTCCAATCACTGATGGGCGTCGCGCGCTCCAATTAGGCCGCCTATATTTAGGAGTCGAACTAATGGCAAATGCAAATAAGCAAAGCACCAACACCCTAGATCCTGGGAAGTGCCGCAGATTGCAGAACTATGGGGATGCTCTTGGTAGCAAGGAGTTGCTGAGGCAGGCTTCCTTTAGGAAGCTAAGCAAAGATCGCTTCTTCCGGAGGAATAGTAAAGTGGATGCGAATTCGATTGATGCCTATGTTTATGAAGAGAACACCTTTGACTTAGTAAGTCCTGAAGTCGCAAATATGCTAGGTGGCTTGTCGCGTGCCGTGATATTGCACCTAGCGATCGACCGCGCGAACGCTCCCTTCTTCATCTCCGTGCCTCGCATTGACGCAAATGCGCAGCGCAACTCTTGATCACAATCGTTAATAGGCGCTGTCGAGCATGCGCGTAAAAAGTATGTCCGGATCGAATCGGACAGGTCGCATGAGTCTATCAGATCTACGAGGAGCGAGGCGTGCTCAAAGAGCCTATGTGACCAGGCCTCGGTCTAGAAAATTTGGTCAATATCGTGTTTGCGGGCCGAGTGATTAACGGCCTTAAACACCCTAAAGCTCAAATGGCCTCGGGGAGGATATAACCATGTTCGAGTCGTCTACTGTCGGCTTCTACGGAACATGGCCGGGATAACAGCTCAGGTGCGAACGGCTATTAGGCAAATTTGACCCATGCTAGGAATTTCCGGTAGCCATTAGATTCGAAATAAGCCAAACTATTGCTTGGGTTTTTGCGTCAGATGTAGTGGTTGCCCTGAAACCCTCGGCTGGCCGAATACCGAATAGCACTTTGTTGGAATTTATCATGAAACAAAAGATTATATCCTTCACGATAGTGACTGCAGCCGTATTCACATACTCAAATACTGTACCTGCCCAATTGCAAGGACAAGTTATGGATACTCAAGCCAATCAACAGGATCTTACTTTGTTTGAACCGGTCGAAGTTTCTGCCGTAAACACAAGAAGACCTCCAGCGCGGCCAAATCGCGAATCCAGAGAGACTACATCTGAACCTCCCTTTACACTAATAGGTACCAGCAGGCATGGGGATAACTATTCTGCGATGGTGAAACCCAGGGGCGGCGAGACAATTATCGTTAGAGTAGGCGCCAACGGAAATACTCCTATACCCGATTATAGTAGCTACAGCATTGTCGATGTGGCTGCGGGTAATATCTCGATTCGGTATCCGGATAACAGCCCTTGTATTAGATTTAGCGCACAGGGCGTTAGCTGCAATGACGCGGCCAATATAGCCAGGCTGACTTTGCCGACAAGCGCACCATTGTCCTACGTGAATCCTCCAGATGAGCTGATTGAGAGTGTCGAGGACCAACCAGAGAACCCCTTCGAGACGCTACGTAATGGCGCGGCAGCGCAGGACGAAGAACGGGCAGGTAACGCCGCCAGGTTCACACCGCGCCGGATTAATCCTGAGGACGTCCCCGAGGGTATGCGCGTCATCTCCACGCCTTTCGGCGATCGATTGGTAGCGCAATAGTTATCCTCAGGCAAATTCTCGAGCGAACACCACGTGCCAAATGAATGTTCCCCCTCTCTCTCGATTTCAATAGTCTGCTTCGATTCTTCAGAGCTGGAACTGGGGGTGCTGGTAACGTCTCTACACGAATCGATTCGTGAACTGCGTGGTGCAGTCGAATTGCCTCAGATAGTGGCTTACCTCATCGATAACTCTGAGCAGCAGAAACTGACGCTGGATATTTTTAGCGATCTGGCGCAGGCGCTGGAGGAGCAACAGGTTGAACTGAGGCTCATTCAAGGCCATGGAAATATTGGCTATGGTCGCGGACATAACCTTGTTCTAAAAGAACTCGAAAGCAAATATCACCTGATACTGAACCCCGACATTCGAGTGCAAGAAGAGTGCCTGTCGATCGGATTGGGTTTTCTCGAGTGTAACAAAGACATTGCGTTGGCCAGCCCCTACGCCGAGTATGCCGACGGCAGCAAGCAGTATCTCTGTAAACGATATCCTTCTGTTCAGACATTTATAGTTCGAGGGCTCTTACCCAATATCGCCAAGGGGCTCTTCAAGAAACGTCTTGCGCGATTCGAGATGCATGACCTTGCCGAAGATAAGCCCAGCTCTAATATTCTCCTAGTCAGTGGCTGCTTCATGCTGTTTCGCACCGAGGTCTTTCAGAAAGTTGGTGGATTCGACGAAAACTATTTTCTCTATTTCGAAGATTTCGATCTGTCATTGCGACTGGGAAAGATTGCCGAAGTAGCTTATGTGCCCGCAATGCGAATCCAACACGACGGAGGCCACGCCGCGAAGAAAGGCTGGGCTCACCTCAAGATGTTTGCAAGCTCCGGAATACGTTTCTTCAATACCCATGGTTGGCGTTTCTTTAGTCAGGCAGATAGGACAGAATAAGACCTCGAGAGACCAAGCTGCGAGTACATCTAATATTGGAAACCGACGCTATCGACTCTACCAGACCAAGAGTGCTTGTAACCGGGGCCTCCGGATTCATTGGCCAGGCACTCTGTCGACTACTGCTAGCAGAGGACTGGGATACCCGAGTTTTGCTGCGTGATGCGCACAGAAGTGATTGCCTGCCCGCAGAGCTTCAGGCTGAGGTTATCGTAGCTGATCTGAATAGTCAGACAGGCCTGCTGAAAGCCTGCGCAGACATAGATATCGTCTTACATCTGGCAGGTCAGGCCCACGTAGCCGCTGTTTCGGCCGAGGTAGAAGTAAACCCCGACGTGCGGGCCGTTACAAACCTGGTCTCTGCCGCGTCAAAGCAAAAAGTACGCCGTATGGTGCTGCTTAGCAGTAGCCTCGCCCACGCCGCCGAGACCAGGCAGGGTGATGTTACTGCCTACGGAGAAGGAAAGCTGGCAGTGGAGGCAGAGTTAATCGCAGCTGCGCAAAAGGGCCAGTTAGAGGCAGTCATACTGCGCGCAGTTAACGTCTACGGAGTCGGCATGAAGGGAAACATAGCTTCCATGATCTCCATGATTATCCGGGGCTCACTGCCGCCTCTCCCTTTGTTGTCCAATCGCGTTTCTCTGGTTGGTTCCCAAGATCTGGCGAGAGCGATCATTCAGGCGGCGATGTCGGCAGAGGCCAACGGCAAGACCTATACGGTTACCGACGGCGCAGCTTACTCAATTTCTGAGATCGAATCGGCCATTTACGCGGCATTGGGCAGACAAATGCCAGGGTGGCGCTCCCCGCCTATGGTATTATATGCCGCCTCGGCGCTGGCCGGGTTATTCAGCAGATTGGGACTGCGTAAGGGAAGTATTAGTAGAAGAACCTACCGCAACCTCACCATGGACAATCTTTTTGATAACGCTGCTATCTGCGGGGACTTGGGATTTAATCCACGGGACAACTTGTATGCGGTGCTGCCGGAAATTGTGGAAAGCTTAGTAACGCCGAATAGCTAATTCATATCGTACAATTATTTTTCAGGAAGTAAGAAGAGACCACATGACCAAAGGAATAATCCTCGCCGGAGGCAGTGGCAGCCGCCTGCACCCCATGACAATGGTAGTCAGCAAACAGCTCGTGCCAGTGTACGACAAGCCTATGATCTATTACCCGCTGTCGACGCTTATGCAGGCGGGCATTCGCGAGATACTCATCATCACCACTCCCGAAGATGCCGATGCGTATCAGGCGCTGCTGGGAGACGGAAAGAAGTGGGGGCTGAATATCTGCTACCGGCAGCAGCCGAAGCCGGAGGGCCTGGCTCAGGCATTCCTGATTGGTGAGGAATTCATCGGCGATAGCCGCGTCTGCCTGGTGTTGGGCGACAATATCTTCTATGGCAATCGCATCGAGGACACGCTCAGGAATGCGGTCGATCAGAAGGAGGGCGCCAGCATCTTCGCCTACTACGTAAACGATCCCGAGCGTTATGGCGTGGTGGAGTTGGACGAGCAGAACAACGCCATCGGCCTGGAAGAGAAGCCGAAAAGCCCGAAGTCGCATTACGCGGTTACCGGTCTTTATATGTACGATAACGACGTCGTCGATATCGCCAAGTCTATCAAGCCATCGGCGCGAGGGGAGTTGGAGATAACGGACGTTAACAAGGTCTATCTCCAGCACGGAGCGCTGAAGGTAGAGCTGTTCGATCGCGGCACGGCCTGGCTGGATACCGGAACCATACAATCTTTGTTAGACGCTGCGAACTTTATACGGGTGTTGGAAGAGAGGCAGGGATTGAAGATCGCCTGTCCGGAAGAGATCGCCTACCGGCAGAAGTTTATCGACGGCAGCCAACTCACGCGTTTGGCGAAATCGTTGGGTAAGAGTGGTTACGGGCAGTATCTTCTTCAACTCCTTAAGCACAGACATTGAACCAGGAATCCGGGCGCGAAGTTAAACTCCCATGAAAATAATAGAAACCGCTATCCCCGATGTATTCCTCCTCGAGCCCACCGTGCATGGCGATGCCCGTGGTTATTTCATGGAAACTTTTCGCGAGGCTTGGTTTCGGGATCACGGCATAGACGCCCGCTTCGTGCAGGACAATCAGAGCAGCTCGCTACAGGGCACGCTGCGCGGCCTGCACTATCAGTTAAGACAGCCCCAGGGAAAGCTTGTCCGAGTTGTCTCCGGCGAGGTATTCGACGTTGCCATCGATATGCGAAAAGACTCTGCGACCTTCGGTAAGTGGGTTGGCGACTTCCTTTCCGCCGAGAACAAGCGCCAACTCTGGGTGCCGCCGGGCTTCGCCCATGGCTTCTATGTGGTGAGCGAGTCGGCGGAGCTTTACTACAAGTGCACCGACTACTATCATCCAGAAGATGACCATTGTCTGCTATGGAGTGATGAGTCCGTAGGCATCGACTGGCCGCTTGTTAATGACAGCCCGTTGTTGTCGGAAAAAGACCGTAATGGAAAAACCCTTGCTGAGGCGGCTATCTATTCGTAAGCTCAGGGCTGTCTATTTATGAGCTCAGAGCCGTAAGCCCAAAACCTCGAGCCTAGAACCCGTGAACCCGATATCTGAACATTCCGAGCCCCGTAATCTTAAGCGCAGCAAGTTTAAGCGAATAGTGCTTACCGGTGCCGATGGTCAGTTGGGTAAGACCCTGACAGCTCTGTGGACAGGCTCTGTACTTGCCCGAACTTCTACCCTGACTGCTCTTTCTCGCCAGCAGCTTGATATTACCGAGCCGGATAGCGTGTCAAAAGCTCTAGGTGAATCCAAACCTGATCTCATTATTAATGCCGCAGCCTATACCGCAGTTGACGGTGCCGAGAATGACAGGGATGCCGCCTTTGCGGTTAATCAGCAAGGTGCAGAGAATCTGGCAGCCTGGGCATCGCAAAGTGCTGCCTGGCTCATTCATATTTCAACAGACTTTGTCTTCGACGGATCTGCAGATAGCCCCTATAAAGAGAATGCTGCAACAGGCCCTCTGGGCGTCTATGGTGAGAGCAAGCTTGCGGGGGAGCAGGCTTTGCAAAAGCTGCTGCCTGAATTTAGCTGTATAATCCGTACATCCTGGTTGTACTCGGAGCACGGCAAAAACTTTGTCAAGACCATGCTGTCACTGATGGCAGACAGGGAGCAGCTAGGCATAGTAGCCGATCAAATCGGTTCTCCAACTTCTACCCACTCACTGGCCAAGCTCATTTTTGCTATCATCCAACAGGGCCCGCAAGCCGGGGTTTTTCACTGGTGCGATGGCGGCGAGATGAGTTGGTTCGACTTTGCCGAGGAAATTCAGCAACAGGGACGGGCGGCGGGCTTGTTGGAAATTGCAGCGAAGCTTAACGCCATAACCACAGAAGAATTTCCGACCCCGGCGGCAAGGCCGGCTTACAGTGTTCTTAACCGAGAAAAAGCTGTTCGGGCTTTTAGTACAGAGCCTGTACAGCAAAGTGACCTGCAAGAATGGCAACAACAGCTGGCGACGGTAATCGCCGCATTAAAAGCCCAGTAGGAATACAAAAAATAGATATAAAAGGCAGAAGGCAGTAATGAAGAAAATCCTAGTAACTGGTGCGGCAGGTTTTATCGGCGCGAATTTCGTAAAGTACTGGCACCAGAAAAATGACGACGATCAGATCGTGGTGCTCGATGCCCTGACTTATGCAGGTAACAAAGCCAACCTTGATTCTCTCGAAGGTCAGAACAGATACACTTTTGTAAAAGGCGACATTTGCGAGCAGCCTTTAGTTGAGTCTCTGCTAAAAGATCACGATATCGATACTATTGTTCACTTTGCCGCCGAAAGTCATGTGGACAGATCCATCACTGGCCCTGATGCTTTTATCGACACTAATATTGTGGGCACACACACTCTGCTAAAGGCCGCGAAAAAATGCTGGCTGGAAGAAGCAGGTAAAGATCAGCATCTGTTCCATCATGTATCAACCGATGAGGTCTATGGCACGCTAGCGGCCGACGACCCAGCGTTTAGTGAAACGACCCCTTACGCACCTAACTCTCCTTATGCAGCGAGTAAGGCGTCAGCAGATCATCTGGTGCGGGCCTATCATCACACCTACGGATTGAAAGTCACCACCAGTAATTGTTCAAACAACTATGGGCCACTGCAGTTTCCCGAGAAGCTTATTCCCCTGTGCATGCTGAATATCCTCAACGGTGATGCATTGCCAATCTATGGTGATGGCAAGCAAATTCGCGACTGGCTCTATGTAGATGATCACAGCAGAGGCATCGAGCTGGTCATCAATAATGGCGAGCACGGTGAGACTTATAATATTGGCGGTAACAACGAATGGACCAATATTGATGTAGTAAATCTATTGTGTGAGCTGCTGGACAAGCGCTTCGCAGACGAGCCGCAATTGGCTACGCGTTTCCCTGACTCGCCTTGCGCCAAAGGCGAATCGGCGAAATCACTGATTACCTTTGTTACCGATCGCCCGGGTCACGACACCCGTTATGCAATCGATGCCCGCAAGATCATGGATGGCCTGGGATACAGCCCGGTAGAGGACTTCGATTCCGGCCTTAACGCATCGGTAGACTGGTATTTGCAAAACGAAGACTGGTGGCGAGCCATACAGGACGGAAGCTATCGAGAACCATAGTCAGATTTCGCAGATTACGGAATGAAATGGCAAGTACTGAAAAGGCAAGTATTGAAAAGGAACGTATCGAAAAAGGAAAGTAATAGATAGTATTCGGGTCTTCTAAAGAAGGAACCTGAACGCCAAGACCTTATTTATGCAAGCACAACATTACAAATTGCTAGTCCCCCTGCTGCTTCATTCCTTGTTGTGGTGCAAAAGCCTCTATGGCTATGACATTGACGGCAGCAAATGGTTTGGTGCCACTACCGAGTTCCATGTAAACATGCAGGGAAGCTCGGCATCCGGTGTTAGTTGGAATACGGCGTTTGTTGCGGCCCTGAATGATTGGAACGAAGGGACGCGATTCAATTTTGTTCTAGCCGATCAGGATCTGGACCCTTGTCTAACTGACGGTCTGAACAGCGTGGATTTTACCTCCGAGTTATGTGGCTCGGAATTTCAGGACAGCACCCTCGCTGTTGCCATTCGTTCTTTTCAATCCCAGATCCTCGGACCGCTCGCAGTAACGGAAGCCGATATCGTAATAAATGAGTCAAAAAATTTTAATGTCTATGACGGACGCTTCGGGCGATTTGGCTTTCCCGGTATCGACTTTCGACGCGTTGCGCTCCACGAACTGGGCCATGTCATAGGTCTGGGTCACGATGATACGGTGCCTACTATAATGTCTACCAGGATTGGCAACATCGATCGTATTACCGAAGACGATATTGCCGGAGTTGAAGCACTCTATAGCGGCCTCGAAAAATGCAGCATCAAGCAACTGCGCTTTGGAAGTGTTAGCGACAGTCTGGCAAGTTCCGATTGCACAGTAGAAGAAATGACCGTCGGAGAAGGGGATACCAGCTTCATCGATCTTTATGCCTTTGAACTGGACAGCGCTACCACGGTAAGTTTTTCCATGACTTCCAGCAATCTCGATTCTGTATTGATACTTGCGGATCAGGACCTTCGTTATCTGGCCTATGATGACAAATCAACCGACCAGTGCGATTCGACTCTTAGCACCACACTGCAACCCGGAAGCTATTTCTTGCTGAGCAACACCTTCGATATTCCGGTTAAGGAAGAATGTGGCAATCTAGGAGCTTATGTATTGAACGCGTCTTATAGCAGTCAGCACAGAGCAGGTCTCGGAAGCAGCGCCAGCCTCAATGGCGGCTTTGCCAGTGCTACTTTTAGTGGCGGGATCAGCGCCGACAATGGACAGAGCTTTGGTAACCAGTTCAGCGCAAACCAGTCTCTGGATATATCAGCAACCATCGATGTAGACAGCGATCATGTTGGCCAATCTGGGTTTCTGGTGGTAGCCGCCGTGGTTGGGGAGCAGATACTGTTTCTCAA
>Ga0315321_10003402_pt1 | contig 12364 bp, 9 predicted proteins | sample M180m21515metaG_FD_203464 | JGI IMG/M metagenome (GOLD analysis project Ga0315321, IMG submission 203464) | Ammonia-oxidizing marine archaeal communities from Monterey Bay, California, United States - M1 80m 21515 | ecosystem: Environmental > Aquatic > Marine > Intertidal zone | place: USA... | reverse complement strand
GAAAGCCCAGCGGTCGGGCACGCCGGCGTGGGCGGCCACGATGCGGTCATGCGGCGCGATGAAGGGCAGTGTCGTGGTGGGATGTGGGCGGACGGGGGGCATGACTCACTGCTGCCCAGGCGTGAGGCTGTCCAGGCCAAGACGGGGACGCGTGCGCCGCTTGACGCCATGGTGGTCGAGAAAGCGTTCCATGTCGATGCGTGGCATGCCGGCTGCGAGGGAGCGGGCGAGTGCGCTGGCGACGCGTACATGTCGACCGCGGGCCACTTCTTCGGGCTGCATCCGGGCGAGCACCTGGCGGGCGCGCATGGCGTAGTACCGAAAGCCGCATGCGTCGGCGACACGGAGGCCCAACTCTGCGGCCTCCAGGGCGCGCTCTTCTTCGCCGAGCAGCTCGTAGGCACGAGCGAGGTTGAGCTGCAGACGAGCTTTCTGGTGTGGCCACTGCCGGGACGGGGCGCGGAGGGCGGTGTCTAGGGCGGCATGCGCCTCTTCGATGTCGCCGCTCTTGGCGAGGAAGCGGGCCCGCCACACATGGAGGATGGGCTGGAAGCCTTCGGCATCGGCCAGATCGACCATTGCCAGGGCTTCGTTGAGCATCGGCATGATCTCGGTGCCGTCGCCTCGCACGAGCCGACAGCGCAAGAGCATGATGAGGGTGGACAAGGTGTCCTGGGCGCTTCCGAGCTGACGGGCGAGGCGTAGGGCTTCCTCGGCGTTGTCGACTGCATCGACGATGCGACCAATGTCGGTGAGCACCAGTGACCGGTACCGCAGGCCCAGTGCGATGCCGAAGCGGTGGCCGACCTCGCGGGCGTGGGCGACGGTGCGGTCGGCGAGCTGGAGACCGCGTCGGAAGTTGCCGGTGAGGTGGAAGACCTCGATGAGGTTGATGCGTGCGATGGTGAGGCGCTCCATCATGCCGTGCTTGTCGCACACTTCCATCGACTGCTCGAAGTAGCGTCGGGCATCGGCGCTCTGGCCCTTGCACAGGCTGATGAGGCCAAGTCCGTTGGTGCCCAGCGCCAGCGAGCGCTCGTCCTGGTAGGCCTCGGAGCTGGCGAGAGCTTGGGTGAAGTAGTTGGCGGCGGCGTCGAGGTCGGCAAGGCTCCACTGCACAGCGCCATATTCATACAACGGCAAGATCTGAAGACGCTTGTCGCCCAGCACCTCGGCGAGCTGGAGCGCGCGGCGGAGCTGGGTCTGGGCCTCGTCGAGCTGGAGGTGACGGCGGGCTTGCACAGCCAGCTCGGTGGCGGTGCGGGCTTGAAGGCCGAGGTCGCCGAGGTCGCGGGCGAGCTCGTCGGCTTCGGTGATGGACTTGCGGGCTTCGGGCCACTGGCCGAGGTGGGACAGCGCTTGTGCACGCTCCAGCATCAGCTCAGCGAGGCGTCGGTCGGCATCGTCGAGGGTGAAGGTGCGGCGGGCTTCGGGCTCGATCTGGAGTGCACGGTCGAGGAGCGTGAGCCCCTGGGCCACGAAGGTGCGCTTGATGAGCTTGCGGGCGGCTTGGAGTAGGTAGGGCATGGCCTTGGCGGGCACATTGCCGGCCACGTAGTGCTGGGCGAGCGACTCCACGACGGCTTCGGAATTGCGGCGGTAACGGTGCTCGGTGGCGTCGCCCAGACGGTGGTGCATCGCTTGCAGTTGTGCGGGGTCGATGCGTTCGAGAATGACGTCACGGACGCGGTTTCGGACTAGTCCGATGCGCTCGTCACCGTCGACGGCACGCTCGTTTGCGAGGCGCGCCCGGAGCAGTGAGTCGACGCCCTTAAGCACGGTGGGCTCGTCGAGTCGGCAGGTGGCCACGAGCATGGAAATGTCGAGTGAACCACGGCTGACGGCCAGCGCCGCGGCGACGTGATGGGCGACGTCGTCGAGGGGGGCGAGTCGTTCGCGAAGGACCTCGCGCAGCGAGCCGGGAACGGGCAGGCTTCCTTGACGGACATCGGCGGCGGACAAGATGAGGCGGCCGCGCCCCCCGCGGGACTTGGGGGGAGTGATGTGGCCGGCTTCGACGAGCGCGCGAATCATCTCGGCGATGATGAACGGGCTGCCAGCGCCCTCGGTGTGGATGCGAGCCGCGAGGGGGCGCACCAGCGGACTGTCGGCGACAATGGCCAGCAGCAGCTCTTCTACGGCGGCTTGGGGCACTGGGTGGAGGTGGATACGCTCAGAGGGAATGCCGGTGGAATCACCGCTGAGAATGCCTGCGAGAGGGTCGTCTTCGATGTCCTCGGCGCGTCGTGTGAGCACCAGCGTGAGAGGACGCGCTGCCGCATTGACGAGGTTGCGGATGAGGTACTCGGCGAGCTCGATCGAGCCGTGCTCCGCCCGCTGCAGCTCGTGGAGCACCAGCACGCGGGGCTCGGTGGTGGCCAGCAGATCGGCGAAGGCCTTCATGACCGCGTAGCGCTCGACCCGGAGGCCGGCGTGGGCGCGGTCGTCGCCGAAGGTGGCAGCGAGGGCGGGATGTCCGGCGGCACCCTCGGACAGGAGGTCTTCGTAGAGCGGTCGGAAGGTCTCGTAGGCGCGCTGCTCTCCCTCAAGTGCGCGCGAGCGGGTCACGATGAGGCCGTGCCGGCGCGCCAGGAGGTCCACTTCGCCGGCGAGGCGGTTGCGGCCCATGCCGTCGTCGCCTTCGATAATGATGACGCTGCCCGGACGTCCCGCAGGCTGTGCCGTGGCCCTGCGGCCGAACAGCATGGGGTGGAGAACAGCCCGGATGCGGGCCATCTCGGCGGCGCGACCCACGAGTGCAGGCGACCATCCCACCTGGTCGGGGCCGGGCCCTGGAGGGACCGAAGCGTGGAGCACGTGGAGGAGGTGGGTGGCGCTGGAGAAGCGGTCGGCGGGCTTCTTCGCGAGCAGGCGGATGCAGACCTGATCGGCCAGCTCGGGGATGGTGGGCACGAGCTCGCGGGGTGGACGCGCCGCACGATGGAGGTGCTTGTCCATGTAGCCGGCGAGGGTGCGCGCATTGAAGGGCCGCCGGCCGGTGAGCATCAGGTAGAAGACGGCGCCCATCGAGTACAGATCGGCGCGCTGGTCGATGGGACCGCCTTGGATCTGCTCGGGCGCGATGTAGGCGATGGTGCCGATGACCTCGCCTACGGTGGTCTGCTCGTCGCCGGGCTCCTTGACGACGCCAAAGTCCATCAGCTTGATCTTGCCGTCGGACAGCACCATCACATTGGACGGTGTGACGTCGCGGTGGACCAAGCCCCGAGAGTGGATGTGTTCGAGGGCCCGCGCTATCGCGATGAGAACCTTGCGGGCCCTGCGGAAGCGCTCCGAGGGGGGCAGGCGCTGCCAGTCCACCACGATCTCGGCCAGCTCGCGGCCTTCGAGTAGCTCCATCACAAAGTAGGGGTAGCCATCGAGAGTGCCGACCTCGAAGACCTCTACGACGTTTTCGTGGTCGAGCCGAGACAGGGCGCGGTGCTCGCGAATGAGGCGTCGGGCGAGGTCCTCACTGCCCCGACTAGGCAGCAGGAGCTTGATGGCCCGCTTGTCTCCGCTGGGGACATGCTCGACCTCAAGTACGGCTGCCATGCCCCCCCGCCCGCGCTCACGCACGACTCGGTATTCGCCGATGTGGTCACCGGGACCTGGGAGGGGACCCATGGTGCTCCTGCCACAAGACACTCGCGGGGACGGTCCGCGTGGTCAGGGAAAAACGTGTGGGCGGTGGGGGGTCAAAGTGGTCGACCGCACCAACGGCCCGGCATAGAGGACGGCATTCTATCGTACACGGCGGGTAGACTCGCGCGGACAACATCGGTCCCCTCGTGTCGGAGCAACAGCTTCTTCGAGGACAGCCGGTCAAGCGCACCGAGTTGCCCGCACCATTGATGCCCTGGTGCCACACGATGAGACTGGAAGCCGCTGCTCGAACCGATCCCGGACCTGTGCGGGATAACAACGAAGACAACTTCCTGGTCGATGTGGAGGCGGGTCTCTTCGTCGTCGCCGACGGCATGGGCGGCCACGCTGCCGGAGAGGTGGCCAGTGCCATTGCCGTCGAGACCGTTGGCATGGTGCTGCTCCAGGAGGCCGACCCCGACGAGACCCGCGTGTCCGTCGACGCCCCTTCGGACGCCGGCAAGCTCCGGGAGCGCCTGCGCTACACGATGAACCAGGCGAGCCTCCACATCCGCAAGGAGGCCATGGCCGACCCCTCCCATATGGGTATGGGCACCACTCTGGTCGTCGTGCTCATCGAAGACGGCATGGCTCACATCAGCCACGTCGGTGACAGCCGGGCCTACCGCTTGCGCGATGGTCAGATCACGCTGCTCACCAAGGACCACACAGTCGTTCAGCAGGAGGTCGACGCCGGTCGTCTCACCCCCGAGCTGGCCCGCATCGTGCCCCACAAGAACATCCTCACCCAGTCGGTCGGCTACCACGGCCCCGTCGAGCCGGACACCATGTCGGAGCCCGTCCAGCCCGGTGACCTCTACATGCTGTGCAGCGACGGTCTCACTGATCCGCTCGACGATGAGCAGCTTGCCGACATCATGCGTGGCGTGCCGGTCGACGATCTTGCTGAGCTGCTGGTGCAAAAGGCGCTTGAGCATGGCACCGAGGACAACGTCACCGTTGTCGTGGTTAGTGTTTCCGACGATTGATGTGGGTCGCTGAGCGACTCGCGCGAAGTCCTGTCACCCGATGCCTCCATCGCCCAGAAGGCGTCGGAGGTGAGGGGAGGCGGGACTTCTGCTTTCTTGGCGATGGGGCACCAGGAAGGGTCGAAGTCCGTAGACTTCGAAGGTGACCATGATGCCGTCTGGAGTGGTCGGCTGGTCCTGTGCGTTCGCCACGACGAAGCACAGGACAAGCGCGTGTGTCCTTACTCTCCGATGATGGCGGAGATGTCGTCTGCCAGGGCGCGCGACTGCCCGCGGAGCAGCTTGACGGTGCCCCGGGTGTGCTCGGAGCGGCCCCAGTAGTCGGCCTTGTCGTCGTCGGGCTTGCGCAGCACTTCGATGGTCTCGGTGGTGCCGGACTCATTCTCAATGGTGAGGCTGAACAGCAGCTCGACGCCGTCAAGATCGTCGTCCTCGTCGGAGTAGGCCGACGACTTCATGCGCATCGCCTTGTCCATCCAGGTCTCGAGCTGCTCGTCGGTGTCGTCGGGGGTCGCCACGCGCACCCAAGAGGCCTTTTCGGCGTCCTGGGCGTGCTTTTGGAGAACCTCCACGCTGCCGTCGGGCGAGCCAATGGTGACCTTGGCAATGTCGGCGGTGGCGACGGACCACAGGGTGCGGTCGGGCAGGCGGGTGCGGGCGTAGCGGAGGGGACGCAGCAGCTCGTCGTCGACCAGGTACACGTCGCCAGACGACGGGTCGCGCACGTAGCGGTCGCGGGTGCCGTAGACCTCGCCGCCCACTTCGAGCGTGATGGTCTTGCCGCGGCGCACGAATGTCAGGGCGTCCTTGGGGTCGTCGAGGCCGGTGGTCTCCAGCTTGTCGGGCGACATGGCATCGAGCTTGCGGAGAGCCAACATGGGGGAGAGGCTCTTGAAGAGTTCCTGGGCCTTCTCGCCGGACTTGAACTTGGACACCTTGCTCGTGTACTCGGGCTCCGGCTCCGGGGCCTCCTCGGGGGTGTCGGGGGTGTCGGGGGTGTCGGGGGTGTCGGGAGTGTCGGGAGTGTCGGCTTCTTCGGGCGTCTTGGGGCCCTCGGGCTCGGTGGGCTCGGGTGGCTTCGGCGGCTCCTTCGGCTTCTTCACCTCGGTCCAGCGAGTGTACTGGACGTCGTAGTAGCTGCCGATGCTGTCCTCTTTGCGCTCGATGATGGCTTCGTCGCGATTGCGGGAGGACCACGTGACCTTGGTGAGCTCGTCGATCTCGCCGGGGATCAGCACCACCTTGCCGTCGAGCTCCTGCTTGGGCTCAGCGGTGTAGTTCATCCAGCTCGCACCCAGGAGAGCGACCAGCACGGCGCCGTAGACGGATGCGCTGCGCATCATGGCGTTCATGCCACACCTCTCGACTTCTTGGACTGACTTGCCTTGCGCATCCGGATTCGGCCCGCACCCAGTGTGAACAGGCCGAGCGGCACGATGAAGGCAGTGCCGTAGAAGATCCAGCCTTGGCCTTCCTTGGAGTGCTCGATCTTGATGTCTTCTTCAGACTCCACAGTTCCGGCCAGCGCTTCGTCTTCGGCGAGCCAAGCCACTGCGTCGACCATGAATTGAGCGTTGGCTGGCAGTCGCTGGGGGTCGAGCATGGGATCGGCGGACCACGTGGCATCGCCCATCACCAGAGCGCGCCACTCACCGGCATCTTCGCCTTCGCCCGGACCGGATGCTGCGAGCACAAGGTTGTGGGTCTGGCGCTTTTCGCCCAGGGCGGTGTCGAGCTTGTAGTTGCCGTCGTCGGACCACACATGCGACAGGGTGCTCATGACCACGGTGCGCTTGTGGCTCACCTTGGCGGTCTCGTCGACCGCTGCGGCTCCGATAGCGAGGAAGGCGAACTCATCACTGTTTCGGGACAGCGTGGTGACCGATGCATGGGTGCTGTACTTGTTGGTGACGAGGTTGTGCTTGTCTTGGTCGGCCCGGAAGATGGGGATGATGTTCTGGTCGGTGGTGAGCGTGGCTCCGGTGCGCATCGACACACCGATGGGCTCGAGCACCTTGGACATGTCGGACATGTCGGGCTCGCCCAGAATCCACAGCGCGCCGCCGCTTCGGCGGAAGGCGTCGAGGGAGGCAAGCTCTTCGTCCATCAGAGGCAGCGTGGGACCTGCGACAACGACCACGCTGGCATCTTCGGGCACTTCGGTAGCCAGACCATCGGTGAGGCCCAGCTCCTTGACCCGAAAGTTCATGGCGGTGAGCACCCGCTTGAACGTGTTGATCTTCCGAAGCGACTCGGTGTCAGAGTCCCAGTAGAGCTCGCCGTGGCCCACCGTGAAGTAGATGGTGCGCTTGTCGCGGGCGAGCTGGATGATCGCCTCGCGGACCTCAGCGTCGAGCTTCTTGAGCCGGCGCCGGGCCTTGTCGAAGTCGGTGCCGACCTTGACGGACTCCGTCTGCAGCTCATCGCCTTCGCCGCGGGCAAATACGACGTTGCCGTTGTCCTTGACCTTGAGCTCTTTGGCGAGCTCGGGCTCCAGGGCATGATCGACGAAGGTGACCTCGAAGTTGCTGCCCTCAAGCTGGTCGAAGTAGGTGCGGACCTCTTCCCGGACGTCGGTGTTGGCGGGGAAGAACAGGTAGGCGCGCACTGGCGCATCGAGGCCCGAGACCAGCGCCTGGGTCGAAGTTCCGGGCTGGGCGGTCTTGAAGTAGCCGAAGTCCCAGCGCTGGTTGTGCTCCGAGGCGAGGTAGTTGAGCGGGAAGAGGATGGCGACCGCGAGGGCCATCGACAGTCCACCTCCCGCAGCTTCCTTGATGCGACTGGGCATCACGAGCAGCGGTGACCCGCCCAGCGCCCGCTCGACAGCGAGGAAAGGGAGGGTGCCGGCCAGCCACAGGATGGGCCAGAGTGCCGTGATGATGGTGCCGTATCGGGCTTCTGTGGTGGGGTCCTCGAAGCCGATGGCCGTGACCACGGGGTCGAGCGTGAGGGCGTAGATGCCCAGTGAGCCGAGGCCCAGCCCGCCGTAGATGAGCGCTTGATCGTGGGCGGCACGCTGGTCTGCGGAGACCTTGTTGCGCGTCGACCACGCCACCCCGAGGCCCGCGAGGACCGTCAGCAGTCCCACCCCGGACAAGCCGTAGCGAGTGGGGTCGTCGCCGCCGAAGATGCGCTCCCCGAGGAGGAGCAGGAACATGCCCGCGAGGTAGGCGATTCCGCTGCGTCTCATTGCCACCGCCTTGCCTGCAGTGCGCGGGTAGCGCCGAGCAGGAAGATGAAGCTGAGGGAGCCGAAGTACACGACGTTCTCCGTGTTGAGACGACCGCGCATGAAGGGCTGGAAGTGCTTGTCCCACATCGCCATGTAGGCGAGGATGTCGGCCAGAGGCGCTTCAGTGAGCCCGGACAACAGCCAGCAGATCACTATGAGCAGGGCCATCGCGCCACCAAGAACCGCGGCGAGCAGCTGGTTGCGGGAGATGGCGCTGGCGAAGGTGCCGATGGAGATGGCAGCCGAGCCTGCAAGCGCGAGACCGAGGTAGCCGACGCCCATCTGGGCAACGCTGACCTTGCCGTTGATGAAGATGAGGGCAGGCATGTAGACGGTGCTCGCCACGATGCACATCAAGAAGCCCCAGGCGCCGAGAAACTTGCCGGCGACGACCTGGGCGGCCGAGATGGGCGCGCTCTCAAGCACGACGAGAGTGCCGGTCTGGCGCTCTTCTGCGATGAGGCGCATGGTGAGTAGCAGGCCCGCGATGATGATGGTGCCCGAGGTGTAGAAGAAGAAGTCTTCAAGCACTTCGGCGGAGTAGCGCGGGCGCTCGGAGAGGCCGAAGACGTTGAACAGAAGCCCCACCACGAGGAGCACACCGGCCATGACGGTCCAGCCCCAGGCGGTGTTGAGGTAGGTCTTCAGCTCTCGTTGGGCGAGCAGGATGATGGCGTTCATGCTGCACCCCCGGAGCTGGCAGACCGCGCTGCTCCACGGGTGAGAGACACGAAGACGTCCTCCAGCTCGTCCCCTTTGCCTTCGATGCGGCGCAGGCCCATGCCGGCACCGAGGATGGCGGCGGCCAGATCCTCGCTGACCTCACGGCTCTGGGTGATCCAGATGGTGGCGAGTGGCGCCACTTCTTCGATGAGGACCGCTTCGGTCACCCCATCGACCGAAGCCATCACGCTGCGGGCTTCTTCGCCGTCGCCGCGCACCACGATGCGCACACTCGGACTGTCGGACGAGTGGGTGCGGCCGCGCAGCTCATCGGCGGTGCCCTCGAAGACCATCTTGCCCTGCTGGAGGACCACGACGCGGTCACAAGTGTGCTCAATCTCGGTGAGGATGTGGCTTGAGAGCAGGACGGTGCACTCCTCTGCCAGCCCGCGAATGACCTTGCGCATCTCGACGATCTGCACCGGGTCGAGGCCGCTGATGGGCTCGTCGAGAATGACAAGATTGGGCTGGTGAATGATGGCCTGGGCGATGCCCACGCGTTTTCGGTAGCCGTGGGACAGCTGGCCGATGACCCAGTCTTCGCGACCGTCGAGCTGGCAGCGCGACATCACACTGGGCAGGCGCGTCTCGACGGAAGACGACGACATGCCCCGCAGTCGACCGACGAAGCGCAGGAACTCGCGCACGGTCTGCTCGATGTAGAGCGGGGGCGTCTCGGGCAGGAAGCCGATGCGCTTGCGAAAAGACTCGGGGGCCGAGGCGAGGTCTTCGCCGTCAACCCGAACCGTACCGGCAGATGGCGGCAGCAGCCCAGCGATCACCTTCAGGGTGGTTGTCTTGCCAGCCCCGTTGAGGCCCAGAAAGCCCACGATGGTGTTGGACGCGATGGTGAAGCTGACGTCGTCGACGGCGCGATGGTCTCCGTAAAATCGACTGAGGTGCGAGACCTCGATCATCCGGAACCTCCGAGAACCCTCTTGATGAGAGGGTTCCGAGCAGAATGAAGCAGTGGAAGGGACCCTGGCGCACTCACCGTGCGTCGGACGTCTGGAAGAAGCGCGAGCCGTCTCAGTCGCGGGTCCCTTCTGTCCCCGCCGGTGGCGAGGCCGAGTCTGCTATTGACCACCCGTTTTTCGGGCAACCCCTTGCACAGGACTTCCGAGATTCTTGTGGGCGACTCAGGGCTCGGCGAGTGCAGTCGGGGTGGTCGAGTCTTCGACAGGATGGTCTTGGAGGTGGCGCATCAGGGCGCGGACAGCACCGACCCCGCGCTCGGTGTCCGGGTTCGGGTCGCGCGGGTTGTACATCCGGAAGTCGACTTTGCGGTCGGCCCGCAAGCTCTTCCATCGGTAGCCGGTGCGGGTCAGCTCGATGAGAAATGCGAGTGTGCCGTACTCAGCGTAGAGGTGGTCGAGCTCCATGCCGTGGCCACGAAAGAAGAACGCCCAGCGGGAGAGCTGCATCGAGCGGTAGGCCCGGGCACCTTGGCCGGACTGCATCACGCGGCCGAGCTCGGCAAAGCGGTCCTCGTCGGGCGTGCGCTCCCAGAGGCCCGCCCACGGGTGGTAGATGTATCCCCCAAACGCGTGAAAGCTGATGGCCACGTCGAAGTCCTCGCGCTGGGCGAGCCGATCGATAGCCTGGGACTCGGGCTGGGACAGCGGGGCGGACGAGGTGGTGTACCGGCGCGGAATCACATGGCGCCAGATGGCTTGGGCTTCCCGATTGGTCGCGAAGTCGCGGTTGAGGTCGATGCCGTTGGAGTTGGTGCGCCAGTAGCGGTTGACGCCGTCGAGCAGGTCTTTTTCGACGCGCAGGCGACCGTCCACATTGAGCATCGGGACCACGGTGACCTGCACGCCGGGCACCGGCGACTCCACCAGCTCCAGCAACAGGTCGGTCGCGACCTCGGCGCCCACCCACTCCATCGGGTGGATGGATGCGGTCACCAGGACCTTCTGGTGCACCTGGACACTCGGGTCGGTCACCTGGAACGCCCACATGCGGTGGCCCTGCACAGTGCGCCCGATGCGCTCCACCGTCAACACGCCGGGTCGCTCTTCGACGAGCGGAGCCAGCTCATGGAGAAGGTCGGCGTAGAAGCGGTAGTCGGCCTCTGGATGGTCGACCTGGCGGCGACGCGCGACATCGTCGAAGAAGGCTTCGCGATGCTCGGCGGAGGTCTTCGGGGGGCCGGCGAGGGCACTGGCGAGCAGCAGCGAGATGAGCATGGCACGCAGGCTATCTCTCAGCCTTCTCGTCGGCATGAATCGCGGCGAGGGTGATGGCCCCGGTCAGCCCACCGCTGGGGGGCCGCCAGCAGCCACCTCGGTGGAATAGGTCGCTGTCCGCAACCCTGCCGCGCTCAGTGACCGGCCTTGTCTCCCCACAGCTGCTGCAGACGCCGGTCGCGTCCGCATCCAGTGCGGTAGCGCTGGTAGTGGTCCGGATTCTTCTTGTAGAAGTCCTGGTGGTATTCCTCGGCCACCCAGAAGGGTTCCGCTGGGCGGATGTCGGTGACGATGGGTGCGCCGAGCTCGCGGGTGAGCTTTTTCTTCCACTCAAGCGCGAGCTTGCCCTCGGTGGGGTCCGACGTGAACACCGCGGTGGTGTACTGGTGGCCCTTGTCGCAGAACTGACCGCTGGACTGGGTGGGGTCGATGTTGTGCCAGAAGACCTCGATCAAGCGTGCGTAGCTGACCTTCTCGGGCTCGTAGAGCACATGGATGGCCTCGATGTGGGTGGTCGCGCCGCCGCCGACTTCTTTGTAGGAGGGTCCTTTGACCTCCCCGCCCGCGTAGCCAGAGGTGACCTCGACCACGCCGTCGATCTTCTCAAAGGGCTTCTCCATGCACCAGAAGCAGCCGCCGGCAAAGACGGCGACGGCCTGTCCCTCGGCGGGTGCGGGCGCTTGCTGAGTGGCGGGTTGGCGCTCGGGGTCGAGGCTTCCACCGCCACCGGCATCGGCATCGGTGCAGCCTACGAGGGCGATGAACGCAAGCGGGAACAGTCGGCGGGTCAGGGTCATGCACGCTCCGGTGACGGGTATACGACCGAGCAATGCCATCGGACTTGCTTCGTTGCAAAAATCCGCGTCCTGTGACCGCTCGTGACTCGCTGTGCACGGAGTGTGCAGCGGCGCACGAGCGGGGGCTCAGGCCTCGATGGCGCTCGACCCCGGTCCGTTGGGATGTCCGCAGTCGCCACAGGGCGCTGGAGTGCGCGAAGGCGTCGACGTCGCCGCAGCCACCGCAAACGACGAGAACGCTTTCATCAGCTTCGTTCCGCCGCACTCAGGGCAGCGCGCGCGCGCGCGACTGCCGGTGCGTTCCAGCTTCTCGAAGCGGTGGCCGCAGGCATCACAGGTGTAGTCGCGCAGTGGCATGAGAGGACTCCAAGCGCGCAGGGTGGGAGGCCGCGCAGCCTTAAGATAGCCCTCGCAGCGGCGGAACTACCGCGGAATTTTGAGCTTCATGCCCGGTTGCAGGGCCTTCTCGCTCGGGAGCGTGGTCTTGTTGGCTGCGAGAATGCGCCGCCATTCGCTCGACTTTCCGTAGTATTTGCGCGCGATGTGGCCGAGTGTCTCGCCTTTCCCGACGGTGTGCATGACGGTGCCGGTCGGAGAGGCGGGGGCGGCTGCAGCGGGGGCGGCTGCAGCGGGGGCGGGCTTCGGAGTGGGCTTTGCGGCGGGCGCAGGCGCAGGCGCAGGGGCGGGCGCAGCGACAGCAGCGGGGGCCGTGGCGGCTTCCACGGGCGTTGGAAGCTCGGAGGGCGCTTCTGTGACGTCGACAGTAGGTGGAGCGGTCTTGTCGCTG
>Ga0315321_10003401_pt1 | contig 12365 bp, 13 predicted proteins | sample M180m21515metaG_FD_203464 | JGI IMG/M metagenome (GOLD analysis project Ga0315321, IMG submission 203464) | Ammonia-oxidizing marine archaeal communities from Monterey Bay, California, United States - M1 80m 21515 | ecosystem: Environmental > Aquatic > Marine > Intertidal zone | place: USA... | reverse complement strand
CAATTAGATTTTCATCGATTAGCCATTGTTTAATACAAGAAAAAGTAACTAATCCTGTTGTTCTTGCCATAGATGAATCACCATGTAATCCTTCATCATATACCGTCCATCGCATTTCTTCTCCATTCTTACATTCAACTTTTATTTCCATCCACGTGAACTCTCTTCTATTTTTATCAAATTTCCACATCTGTATAAGACTTTTTTCATTGAGATTTTTTGCTTTCTTCTCATCAATGAATCTTTGAATATGTCCCGGCCACCTCACCGTATATTCCATCATATTATCTGCTGAGATAGTTTCAATCAAACTTCTGAGTCCATCAGTTAGAAATGCCTCCATCTCACCCCTCTGTTTTACCATAATTCTATGCCTCTCTGTCAATGCAGGTAGGATACATATTTTTCTATCTCTTACAATTCTTGCCGGGCGTGTGTATTCTGCAATCACATCATTTGGAGAAAATGGAGCCATGTAACTCCACTCTTCATCTGTTTCTATTGGGTTTCCACCGACTCTAATTTCGGCATTTATTATTCCATCTCCAACTCTTGATGCATATGAGATTAACATATTAGAGAATCCAGGTGCTATTCCTACGTCCCAAAGTAACCTTGCTCCTGAATCTAAAGCTATTCCATGTAATATTTCGGGTGTTTTCTCACTAAAACTTAAATCAACTATTCTCCTTCCTTTAGATACCAATAATTTTGTAACACTATGTCCAAGATTTCCTGGGAGCATATTAATGAATAAATCATCTTTGTCAAAAGTTTCTTGACAATATAAAAGTGCATCTTTGACGTGAGTTTTTACTAAATCGTTGTCTATAAGATAATTTGTTTCTTTGATATCAATGATATTAATTTTCACTCCTAGGCTAGACAATTTCTTAATTACGAAAGAACCAACAAGCCCTGACCCTAAGCAGTGTATAGTGACCATATTATCATACACCGGCAGTAGTTCATGTCCATAGTAGTTGGGCATATTTGCAGTATTTTATGCGTAGCCTTGATTGAGGGCTTCGCACTCGACCATACATGGCTGGAGAGTCTCGGATAGATCCATGGTCTTCTCAACAGTCTACTGATTATGCTAAAATAAGGGATAATTTTGGTTTGAGTAGCGTTGAAATTTCAAAGATACCTAATCCAAATCAATTACATCGCAGAGGAATTATTTTCGCTCACAGGGATTTAGATGTAATTCTTGGATGTATAGATAGAAGTGAAAAATTTGGAGTTTTAACAGGCCTAATGCCGAGTGGAAAAATGCACCTTGGTCACAGCATGGTTATTGATCAGGTTAAGTGGTTTCAAGAACAGGGGGGTGACATTACGGTCACAGTCGCCGATTTAGAAGCTTTAGCCACTAGAGGAACATCTCTCAAAGAAGGGCGCGAACTCGCTCTTTCTGAGTATATACATAATTATGCTGCCTTGGGACTTGATCCAGATAAAACCAATGTATATTTCCAAAGTATGAGACCTGATGTCCAGCGTCTTGGCTTTACATTAGGGAAGAAGACAAATCTTTCAGAGTTTAAATCAATATATGGTTTTTCAGGAGATACCAATCTCGCTCATGTACAGGCACCTCTTGTCCAAGCAGGAGACATAGTACATCCTCAATTAGAGGAATACGGCGGTCTTAGACCGATAGTAGTCCCTGTAGGTGTCGATCAAGATCCTCATATTCGTTTAACTAGGGACTTAGTAGGTAAAACAAATTGGTTTAATCTAAAGAGAAGAAAGAATGGAGGCCTTACAATAGGTTTATCCATCCAAGATGAAAATAAAATTCAAATGGGTATTTCAGAATCGGGTGGGATAAATCGCCAAGTACGCAGTACGGTATTTGACAAACTTAAGAGTTGTCTTTCAAAACTTGGATTTGCAGATTTCATGGCAAATCCAAAGCATGGTACAATCGAAATTCCGGGTGCAACTATTAGTGATATGCCTAGGATTAAAATTTCATTACTAAATCTTGAAAGAAATATGGGAGGGATGGGGCTTATGCCTCCGTGTTCTACATATCACCGTTTTGCAGTTGGTATGACTGGAGATAAAATGTCTTCATCAAAACCCGAGACGACTATTTTTATGCGCGATTCTATAGAAGTCATGTCAAAGAAAGTGAAGCGTGCATTTAGTGGTGGTCAAGCAACAATTGAGGAACATAGGAGGCTTGGTGGAGATTTATCAAAAGATGTGGCTTATCAATATCTCCAGTTCTTTTTTGAAGAAAGCGATAGTGAATTATCATCTATTGGACGAGATTATGAATCTGGAAGGTTACTGGCTGGGGAAATAAAGCAAATTTGTATAGATAAAGCATCAGAATGGTTGAATGAACTTTCGGAGAAAAGATATCAATGGGCAGATAGGATTGATGATTTTATAGCGCCCGACTCAAAATAATTATTCTAATTCTTCAGTGTTGAATACAGGGAAGCTCGGCCCTATTTCCAATACTTCCATTTCTTCCTCAGTTAGATCTCTTGAAACTGCCTCCTGATGTAATATTTGACTATGTCCCATAGGATCTAGAAGAGTTATTATTGTACTCATTTCTCCATTCTTAACCAGATTGATCTTGTCAAATAAATCTTCACATTTTTTAACTATATCTTCTTCATTAGAGGCCTTTGACTGTCTATACATTAGCCTTATTGCATCTTCGAATCTATTCAAAACTCCTTCGATATTAGACACATATCCTGTCGTAGCTCCACCCGGCTCAACTTCTAGTCCTAACTCACTTATCTTGACTGTACAAGATGATGAACGAATTATTCTAACTGAGAGCATTTCTGAGTCATTAATATTCAAGCTACATGCACCTGGTTTTTTGCCTTCTGCCGGTATGAAATCTGTATGTTTCCATCCACAAGATGGGCACAAAATTGTAAGTTGAGTATGTTCTCCAAAATAAGGTATTTCTGACGTATGGGCAATCATAGTTAGTCCATTATCTGAAAAACAAACAGGACATGGCTGCTCGACAGTACTTTCCATGCCATCCGCTCATCTATGATTTATATCAGCCTTTTTGGCACCATAATCAGGAGGTAGTAGGAGTAAACGATTATGTCCTAAACCGAAAACAGTTCCTTTAATTTCATTCTCAATGAATTTCTGTAATTTGGATACTGCAATTTGAAGCTCTATTTCACGGTTAATCATGCTGCCCATCTCTAAAATTACGATATCGCCATCTGATATCCAGTTCATTAGTTCAGGTATTCCTGTGATGTCTTCTAAACTAGCCCTGTGAATTACTGTATCTTTAGCTCGTTTTGGCACTGGTGCTTGAGAATATCTTTCCCCTAAGTCGTGATAATCCTGCTCTGCATCTATTGAACTGTTGATATTACTAGGTAAACTAGGCATCTCAATCCATTTTGGCCCACTACTTTCTTCTTTCGCCACGATACCGCGTCTAGGAGCCGTTCTTTGTATTATCTAATGAATTATTATGGATATGTTAGTTTTATCTTGTTTTCAATAAATTGCATGACCCTCATCCGTCGCATTGATAAGGGGGGTCATTTTAGTAGATTCGCTGAGAGGACTTCCTCTTATGGCGGTGACTAAAATGCACGCGACAACTGATGCAGTAAAGACGGGAACAAGTACAATCGGAATTACCTTTGATGGTGGAGTCGTTGTTGGTGCAGATCACAGAGCAACTATGGGGCACTTTATAGCAAATAAAAGTGTACAAAAAATGTTCCAAATATCAAATAGCATAGCACTTACTACTGCGGGATTAGTGGGGCATGCTCAATCACTTTCACGTACTTTAGCCGCTGAATTAAAATTATATGAATTGAAAGAAGGAACCGCTATGACTGTCAAAGGTGCTGCCACACTAACTGCAAACATATTGGTTGGAAGACCACACTATGTTCAATTACTAATTGTAGGTGTAGACTCTTCTGGTTCCAGTGTTTACAGTATTGACTCAGCAGGCGGTTCCATACCTGATGTTTATTGCGCTACAGGTTCAGGTTCTCCATACATGTATGGTGTTCTTGAAGACCAATATCGTGATGGAATGGATGAAAAATCTGCATTAAAAGTCGCTGCAAAATCTCTTTTAGCATCTGCTCAAAGAGATGCAGCTAGCGGAAATGGTATGGATTTAGCAGTAATTACAGCAGAAAAAGGATTCCAACAATTGTCAAAAGAGCAGGTAGCCGCTCTTCTTTCTTCACTTTGATACTCACGTTGCATTGTGCACATCTCCGTTTTTCGGAGAATCACTTCTAGCGTGAGTAACTTTGGATGTGAATTTTATGAGAATGTCGTACTCTGAACTCAAAAAGAAAATATCAGGCATTATCCCTAAAAATATTGATTATGAAATCGATCTTGAAGCCGGTTCAATATCTATAATCACTAAACAACCTGAAAAGTTTGTTACTAGCACTGACAACTTGACCGTCAAAATAGCCAAGTTAGTCAAAAGAAGAATTGTAATTCGCCCTCATCCAGACATTTTGTCTAGTGAACAAGAAGTTCATGATGCAGTAGGTCAAATCATTCCTCATGATGCACAAGTAAGAAAAGTTTGGCTTGATCCTGCATTAAGTGAAGTTATATTAGAATGTGATAATCCTTCAGATGCTGTTGGTCCTAAGGGGTCTAATATTCAAGCACTTAGGGATAAAATAGGATGGTTAGTCAAAGTTGTCCGCGCCCCATCAATAGAAAGTCGAACTCAACATGATATTAGGAGATACAGAAAAGAAATGTCCGAGGAGAGGAAGTCTCTTCTCAGAAAATTCGGAGCAAGAATTTATCGACCTCAAAGGCCGGGTGAATCTTGGGTTAGGATTACCGCCCTAGGTTCTTACAGAGAAGTTGGTCGAGCAATGCATCTAATTACTACTAATGAATCTAAAGTATTGGTTGATTGTGGTGCCAAACCTACTACAAATAGGAATGAAGTTCAACCATTTTTCAATGCGCCTGAATTAATGCCCTTAGATAATCTTGATGCGATTGTAATAACTCATGCCCACGTAGATCACATCGCTATGCTTCCTGTTCTATTTCGATATGGTTATCGTGGCCCGGTTTACTGTACACCTCCTACTAGAGATTTAATGACACTTCTTCAGATTGATTATGTTAAAGTTAGTCAGGCAGAGGGTAATGAGCCTCCCTATTCAAAGGCAGATATCCAAGAATGCATTAAGCATGTAGTTGATGTAAATTGGGGTGATAAAACTGACATAGCTCCCGATATTAAGATGACTATGGAAAATGCAGGACATATTTTAGGTTCCTCAAGCGTTTATATGAATATTGGTGAAGGAAATAATGAACATAAAATATTATTTTCTGGTGATATTAAATACGAAAAATCATGGCTTTTCGATGCAGCAACTGTCAGATTCCCTAAGGTTGATACTTTAGTTATTGAGTCAACTTATGGTGGTCCTCAGGATATTCAGCCAACTAGGGATGCAGCAAGTCATGAACTCCAAGAAATGATAATCGATGTCATTGGTAGAGGTGGTAAAATATTCTGCCCTGTATTCGCTGTTGGCCGTTCTCAAGAAGTAATGATAGCCATAGATGAATTATTTAAATCAGGTAAAGTATCCCCAGTTACTGTATGGCTAGATGGAATGATTTCTGAAGCCACAGCGATACATGCCAGTCATCCAAATTTCCTTAATCGTGATTTAAGAAAAAAACTTCTCAAAGGCGGCGCAGAAAATCCCTTCCATTCCAAATGGTTCCGAACAGTTGAGTCTTATCAACAAAGAGAATCAATATTGCTAGATCCGTCTCCTTGTATCGTTCTAGCCACTAGTGGAATGATGACTGGAGGGCCGATTGTTGAATACTTCAAGCACTGGGCTCCTGAACCAAATAATACACTTTGCTTTGTTGGATATCAAGCATCAGGGACACTTGGAAGTAGACTAAGGGATGGTCATTCATCAGTGCCTTTAATTGACAAAGGTCAAACATTAATGGTTGAAGTAAAGTGCTCGATGAGGAAAATTGATGGATTCAGTGGACATTCTGATAGAAATCAATTAATGGATTATGTATCGGCTTTGAACCCCACACCTCGAAAGATAATTTGTCATCATGGAGATGCACAAACGTGTAATGCATTCCGTCAAGGATTGCGTGAAAAATTCCGTGTTCAAACATACGCTCCGGCAAATTTAGAAACTTTAAGATTATTATAATCATAATATTGGTACATCAAAGCCCGAATCTAGGGGTTCATCTGCTTGCTTCGCTAAGGGCGAAAATTGTTCATTAGAATCTTCCCAATCATCTAACAAATTTTCTTCCATTTTTGTTTCTTTAGATCGTTCTGAAACTATCAAAGAAATAGGGATTGGAATCAATAAAAGTAATGCCCAAGCGTTAATCGAGTTCCCCCCCGACTTGATATAACTATTAGCTGATAGTATTATCATAATGACGATAATCACCCAACAAAAAGTCTCTCTCCACCGGCTCATGTTATCTCGACTAGTATCTTCATTGATGAATTAATTGTGACATCAATCATCAGACAAACTCTTGAACTATCACTTTTCGAAAGTAATTGTGGCTTACAAGTTTAATCTCGTTACTTGTGGCTGTGGGCACTCTTTTGGCACATCCGGTAGTAGAGTTAACTACTGTACTAAATGTGGTTCTACTACAAATATTAAGAATGTAACTGGTTTCGAAAATGCTGAAAAATTATCTGTAGCAGTTTCTACAGCGAATATCCCTAAAGAAATTAGTGATGAATTAATTGAGAAAATACAGAAGAAAGAAAATAAGCATAAATCATCATCCCAAAATAAATCCTCGGACCCTTTCAATTTAATGAAAAAGGCCACAGATATTGATGGTAATCTAAGTAAATTATCATTAGATGAGGTATTAATCAGTGAAGGAATATCTGATACTACCAGTGAGCACTTAATCGGCCAAGCTGAGATGCAAGGTTTGTTAATTCGAGTGACTCAAAATACATGGAATTGGTTGAGTTAAGTTCTTGACAGGTTGTTCAGTCGAAGGGTTACTCACAGGGCCTGTGGGTTAGTCTGGTCTATGCTTGTTCGTTTGGGACGAACAGACTCTGGTTCAAATCCAGGCAGGCCCACCACTAATTCTAGTAGGGAGATTTATTCTTTTATCTTTAATATTGCATCTCTATCGAATATACTAACTGCATTTCTTAAAGCATCACTTTTAGTGAACCATTTCGCTTCTTCAATTTCATCCTCTTTTGGCGTTATTTCTTCGATTGATATATCTAAATTACATTTGTATGTGAAAGATAACCAATTTATTCCTTCCGATGTAAATATATTTTCTTGGACGATCACTTCGTCTTCGCCTTCAACAATATCTCCTGATTCTCCCTGTTTATCAGAGATTTCTATATGTATTCCCAATTCTTCTAGTGCTTCCCTTACCGCTCCTACCCTTGGATGTTCGCCATAGTCAACAAAACCTCCGGGTAATGTCCAGCAACCTGTGAAAAAGCCTCTTTTCACTTTGGCCATAAGTATCATGTTTTCTTCATTCTGTATTATTACTTTTGATACTACTCTGTGTATTGTTCGATATACCGACTCTCTAGCAACAGGATCCACTGCACTGTCGCTAATCACCGAATCTTTCCATGCCCAATTTTCAGGCCATTTGATTTTTGGGGTTGCAATTATTACTTTTTTCTCGGTTTCTCCTAAGATTATGTTATTTTTCCTCTTCATATCCCAATCAATACCCATTTCAGAAACTTCTTCCACTGTTGGTAAGCGTATTAGAAAATTCTCACCTTCCCATTCAATCCTTCCTAGTTCAGGTATCGCTGGACCTTCACCCTCATTATTGACAAGAAGTAACTTCCCATCATGTTCTAGGTGAATATAATCTGAAGTCATTTTTGTTCCTTCTTGACTAATATCCCATGATATCGCTAAGTTGAGACTTATAGAAGTTAGCAGAACCTTGTAAACTTTCTAGTTCCTGTTTTTCAAGATCTAACTCTATGATTCTTTCAACTCCATTCTTCCCTAATATTACCGGCACTCCAATGTATACTTCATTTAGGCCATATTCTCCATTCAGTAATGCACTACAAGGCAGCATCCTTTTCCGGTCATTCAAGACCGATTCTGCCATGATTGCTGCTGCACTTCCGGGCGCATAAAAAGCACTTCCTCTCTCCAATAACTTGACTATTTCTCCTCCACCACTAGCTGTTCTATTAGATATAGAATTTATTGTTTCTTCATCTAATAACTGAGTTATAGGAATACCACCTACTGTAGTATATCTTGGTAATGGTACCATTGTATCTCCATGTCCTCCTAAGACCATTGCTTGTACATCTTCGTTTGAACAACCTATCGCATCGGATACGAAATGAGTCATCCTAGCGGAGTCTAATATTCCTGCTTGACCTATGACTCTGTTAGATGGAAATCCAGTAACTTTCTGCATATGGTAAGTCATTAAATCTAAAGGATTTGTAACCATAATTACAACTGCTTCAGGAGCGAAATCTCTAATCCCTGCACCCACTTGTGAAATGATTTCTGCATTCTTACCAATTAGATCTTCACGACTCATACCAGGTTGTCTTGGGAACCCTGAAGTAACTACGACCACATCTGAACCTGCAATATCTTCATAATTTGAAGTACCTGTGATTTTTCCATCATAATTTAGAACTTGGCCTCCTTGACTCATATCTAGAGCCTTGCCTTTTGCAAAACCCTCGTATATGTCCAGTAACACAATCTCACCTAATTTCCGTTCAGCCATAACAAAGGCACATGTAGCGCCTACATTACCCGCACCAATCACTGCTATTTTTTTTGCTTCTCTTACCATTGAGTTCCCCTCATTATGTGCCCGCCGGTGTTACATCCTTAGCCTTTAGTGAGTAATAAACTCCTGTGTAGGGAGAAAATTCTTTTACATTGTATGTTCAGGATTTGATATGGAGTCAAAAAATAAATCCCTTCTTAGTTTAATATTGGTTGGTTTTGTCCCTTCCATATCTGTAATATTTGGAATCAAGATTATTGATGACGAACTTATTTCACAAATATTTTTCATTTCCTGTAAAATATGGATTTTTCTTGTTCCTACACTTTGGTATCTACTTGTAGACCGAAATACAATATCCAAGGAATTGCCCTCAAAAGATGGTTTGAAAATGGGCTTAGCAACAGGATTAGTAATGTCGATTATCATATTAATTACTTGGTTCATATTCAAGAGCACATTAGAAATAGATCAAATGATTACTACTTTACAATCAAATGGTCTTTCTAATATTAATCTGTACATATTGGGGATGATATACTGGATTTTTCTAAATAGTCTTCTAGAAGAATATGTATTCAGATGGTTTGTAACTACCAAGTCAATTATAATTTTCGGAAACAATAACGCGGGAATATTATTCTCTGCTTCATTATTTACGCTACACCATGCCATAGCTCTACATTTATTTGGATTCTTATGGTGGCAAACAATAATTGCTTCTTTTGGTCTTTTATCCGCTGCTGCAATCTGGTCTTGGCTATACATAAGATACCGTTCAATATGGGTTTGTTGGTTATCTCATGCTATATGTGATGTCGCTGTATTTGGCATTGGATACACTATTTTATTCTGAATAATTTCATCGTAACTTTAAGATATTGAAGACATTCACCCGTTTCATTCAATAATCTGATTCCGTTCGCAGTGGTTAACAATAATGGGCCTGTGGTTCAATTTTGTAGATGTGATATTATGAGGTTAGGAGTTTTGACTGAGCCCGAGGGTGAAAACAGAGTCGCAATTGTACCAAATTCTGTTAAGAAATTAGTTAAAAAAGGGCTAGAAGTTTTAGTCCAATCTGGCGCAGGTCAAATGTCAAATTATCCAGACAGTGAGTATGAGTCTGCTGGAGCATCTATTGTAGAAAGAGAAAAAGTGTTATCTTCAGAACTTATTATTTCGATAAGGTTACCTGAAATTTCAGAATTATATAGCGGACTAAATCTTGTATGTGTCGCAGATCCATTTCGTCATCCAGAGAAGATTAAATCATGTATTAGTTCAAATGTTAATTTATTTTCTATGGATATGATTCCTCGAAGATTATCTCGCGCTCAATCGATGGATGTTAATTCAAGTCAAGACAATTTAGCAGGATATAAGGCAGTATTACTAGGTGCATCATATGTCCCTCGTGGGATTCCAATGATGACTACTTCAGCTGGTACTGTGAAGCCTGCTAAAGTTGTAATTATGGGTAGTGGAGTAGCAGGTCTTCAGGCAATTGCAACAGCCAAAAGATTAGGTGCGATTGTTTACGCTTCTGATGTTAGGAAATCCGCAGCAGAGCAGATAGAATCAGTTGGAGGTCGCTTCATTGAAGTTGAAGGAATGGATGATTTCGAGGATGAATCTGGTTATGCAAAACCTCTGACTCCTGAATTTATACAGAAAGTCAATGATACTGTTTGTGAAGTTGCTTCAGAAGCTGATATTATTGTAACTACTGCTAGAATATTTGGCCGCCCCGCCCCTATCACAATCCCTGCATCCGCAGTTTCAAATTTCAAATCAGGAACAGTAATTGTTGATATGAATGCTGACGTAGGCGGTAACTGCGAGTTAACAAAACCAGGTGAAATATACACTACTGATAATGGTGTAATTATTGTAGGTACATCTAATTTACCTGGGACACTTGCTAATACATCTAGTATGCTTTATTCAAATAACTTAACTAGCTTCATATTGTCTATCTTAAACGAAGGCGAATTGGTAATTTCTGAAGAAGATGATATATTAGTCGGAGCACCAGAGGGCTCTGATTTTTATGTAAATGGAATGGGTGGCGTATTAATCTGTCAAGGTGGAAAACTACACCCCAAACAAACACGCCTTGGAGGTGCACTAGAATGACTCCTGAATTTTTAATTGCAAATATTACTTTATTCGTACTAGCTATATTTCTTGGTTTTGAATTGATTACTAAGGTTCCTGCTACTCTTCATACTCCTTTGATGAGTGGAGCAAATGCTATCTCAGGAATTAGTATAATTGGTGCACTTATAGGCTCAAATGTTCTTTATGATGGCGGAAATACTGAATTATCCGGCCTTCTTGCTTTTATCGCTATTGTTTTAGCCATGATCAATGTAGTAGGTGGTTTCGCCGTCACTAATAGGATGTTAAATATGATAGCTGGTAAAAAAAGAGGGGGTAAATAAGATGGAAGATTGGGTATCAGTCGGCTATCTTATTTCTGCTTCACTATTTATTTTCGGTCTCAAAAAATTAGGTCATCCACGTACCGCGCCATATGGTAATCAATTAGGCGCACTTGGAATGTTAGTTGCCGTCATTACAACAGTATTGAGTATGCATTTGGCAGGAGGTGCGGAATGGACCCTTATTGTAGCAGGTATGATTGTTGGTTCTAGTATAGGATACTGGATGGCTGTTAAGGTTGAAATGACTGGCATGCCAGAATTAGTAGCCTTGTTCAACGGTTTTGGTGGTGCTGCCTCTGCTCTAGTTGCACTTTCAGAAGTCACTAAATACATAAATGACGCTTCCACATTACCTACTGGACTTGAATTAACTGTGACAATGGTTGCAGCCGGTTTGTCAGCATTAGTGGGCTGGATGACTCTTACAGGTTCTTTACTCGCTATGTATAAACTCAAAGGTGGAATAGAAGTATTCGGGAAATGGCTTAGGACACCTACATGGGGGCCTCCATGGCTTAACGTAGTGAAAGTCCTGTTAGTCATGGCTGTTTTTGTTCTAATTTTCATGAGTATCGAAGATCCTACAAATATTAATTATCTCTGGGGTATTATAGCTATTTCTTGTTTACTTGGTATAATTCTTGTTTTACCAATTGGAGGAGCAGACATGCCTGTAGTGGTATCTTTACTCAATTCATTATCGGGAATAGCTGCTGCATTTACTGGATTTATCATAGGTAATTCAGTACTTATTATCGCAGGTTCTCTAGTTGGTGCCTCAGGACTTATACTAACATTCATAATGTGCAAAGCGATGAATAGAACTCTTCCTGATGTCTTGTTCAAGTCTTTTGGAGGATCTGAAAAACAATCTTTAACTCGAACTAAAGTTGGTTCTGATGCAGAAGAAGTTGCAATGATGGTAGATGGTGCTCAGAAAATAATAATTGTTCCAGGATACGGTATGGCAGTCAGTCAATGCCAACATCAAGTTAAGGAATTCGCAGATCTTTTACAAGAAAAATTCGATACTGAAGTTAAGTATGCCATTCATCCAGTCGCAGGACGTATGCCCGGTCACATGAATGTACTATT
>Ga0315321_10003397_pt1 | contig 12369 bp, 7 predicted proteins | sample M180m21515metaG_FD_203464 | JGI IMG/M metagenome (GOLD analysis project Ga0315321, IMG submission 203464) | Ammonia-oxidizing marine archaeal communities from Monterey Bay, California, United States - M1 80m 21515 | ecosystem: Environmental > Aquatic > Marine > Intertidal zone | place: USA... | reverse complement strand
GCCCGATCGGTTGCATCTCAGTAAAAAGGGTTACGAGCTTTGGGCTGAGGCACTGGAGCCGAAGCTGAACGAATTGGGGCTGTGACAGCAGTTGCAGGTCTGGTCGTTTGAAGAAACCGTGCATTTGCCAACGCATGGTTGTGCCTTACGTTGACCTGAACAGGGACGCTGTAAAATCTTGATTTTGAAGCGGTTAGGAACACCGTGGCTTGTTGGTGCAGCCTTGATGGTGTTGCCGTGGCCGGATTGTCAGCCTTCTACATTGCCCTGCACGAAGAGCTGGTCTTCCTGCAGTCAGCGTGAGTGATCTGGGCAAGGAAACAAGATGGGGAAGAAACAGATTGTCGTAGTCGGCGGAAGTCATGGCATCGGTGCAGGCATCGTTCGGAGGTGTCTTGACTCAGGTGCGACGGTGACGACATTCTCCCGCACTGCGGGCGAGACCGCTAGCCTGCCGGGGGTGCAGCATCACTCTGTGAACCTCGTTTCGGGAACGATCGACGCGAGCTTGCTGCCTGACACGATCGATGGATTTGTCTACTGTCCAGGCACCATCAGTCTCGGCCCGCTCCGTGCCGTCAAAGCTGATCTGTTGCGGTCCGACTACGAAATCAACGTGGTAGGCGCGGTCGGGGCACTTCAAGCAGCTCTGCCCGGGCTCAAGCGTTCGACCGAGGCCAGCGTTGTGTTGTTCAGCACGATTGCTGTCGCTACCGGTTTGCCGATGCATACGTCGGTAGCGGCATCCAAGGGAGCAATTGAGGCATTGGTACGCACATGGGCGGCTGAGTTGTCACCCAAGGTCAGAGTCAATGCGATTGCTCCGGCTCTCACCGATACGCCGCTGGCAGAAAAATTTCTCGATCGGGAGGAGAAACGTGCTGTTATGGCTGCCAAGTATCCACTGGGGCGTATCGGTACAGTGGAGGACATGGCTGCCGCTGCGGAATTTCTGTTGTCGTCTGATAGCAGCTGGATGACGGGCCAGATTCTTGGCATCGATGGTGGTATGTCCTCAGTTCGCAAGTGAGTGATTCCATGCTTTGAGAAGGGCAGAGAAGAGCTGAGGCGGGCGTGCAACTGGACGAGCTAGTGCACCGGAACGTCGAGATGTGGGGTGATCTTGACGATTTCATGAGTCGCATTTTCAACATTTCAACCGCGATGCCTCACAGATTTTGGGGTGCATGAGAACCTCCCTGTATAATGAGACTCGCGTCTACGTCCGCCCGGTACTGAATTTGGTGTTAGACGCAACTCTTGATCAATGCATGATTCGAGTGCAACGTTTTCGACCATAGGCAGGGTGAAGATCATGAAATTGGGTTGGATAGCTGTCATTGGGTTTGTCGTAATGAGTCTGTCAGTAGGGGCAGAGGCATCAGAGCGAACGTGGCGGGATGTGAGTGGTCAGTATTCCGTTAAAGCTGAATTTGTCAGCATCGAAGATGAGCAGGTTTCGTTGAGGAAATCGGATGGGAATGTGATCCAAATTCCGATCCAGAAATTGAGCTCCGTTGATCGGCGCTGGTTAGCAAGAAATAAAACGAAACTGCCAAAGTCCGACGCTGACAACGAGCTGCTCGTGAGCAAAGACTGGCCTCGATGGCGAGGTGTCAATGCTGATGGGATTTCAGCTGAAACGAATCTTCTTGATCGTTGGCCAGAGGGAGGGCCACCCGTCGCTTGGTCTTGCCGCGGCATGGGTCGCGGACATTCTTCTCTCGCGATTCATGACGGGAAGATTTATACCATGGGGAAAAAATCCGGTTCCGTTGTGCTGGTTTGCATTTCTCTGGACGACGGAGCATTGATCTGGGAAACTTCATTGGGGCCCGGTAATGATCCCAATTGCACGCCCACGGTGGATCCTGAGTCTGGTCTTGTGTTTGCTTTGACAATTGAGGGAAAGCTGGTTTGCCTGTCGTGTGAAAATGGAAATGAGATTTGGCGCAAAGATTATGCCTCTGATTTTCAAGGTGAGATGATGAGCATGTGGGGCTACAGCGAATCACCCCTCGTCGACGGAGATCGACTGATCTGCACACCCGGTAGCAATCGCGGTGTTCTTGCTGCTCTTGATAAGAAAACGGGAAAGGTCCTTTGGACCACACCGATGGTCGGTGGCAAAGCAGGTTACGCGTCACCTGTAATCAGTCTTGGGGGAGGCGTGAAGCAATATGTCACGATGGTGGGAAAGGGGCTGATCGGAGTCCGCGCCAGCGATGGTGCGTTGCTGTGGAACTATCCGAGAATCGCTAATAAAACTGCCAATGTTCCGACCCCAATCATTCACGGGGACCTTGTGTTTGGTTCGTCAGGATACGGAGATGGAGGAAGTGCACTGCTAAGACTTTCCAAAGCAGGACGCAATCAGGTTCGGTTCACAGAGGTTTATTACAAGACAAACAAGCAAGTTCAGAATCACCATGGCGGCATGATACGGATTGGCGACCATGTCTATATGGGGCACGGGCATAACAATGGTTTTCCATTGTGCATGCATCTGCCCACAGGGCGAGTGGTTTGGGGGCCGGAACGTGGGGCCGGAACTGGTTCAGCAGCGCTCACTGCCGCGGATGGCCACCTGTACTTTCGATACGAAAATGCTGAGATGGCATTAGTTGAGGCGACACCTTCTGGCTATCAGCTCAAAGGGCGTTTCAAGATCAAATCAAGGAACGGAAAGAGCTGGGCACACCCAGTGATTTTGCAAGGCAAACTTTACCTTCGCGACCAAGATGAGCTGCACTGTTACCGCATTGAACAGTAACAGCGATCTTTTGGGGTGATTCTGCACTCCACTGCTGCAGCTTTATCAGTCCGTCTTGGCGTCTCTCTTGGGACGCACATAGACCTTCAGGGTTTTAGCTGAGTAGGAGCCAGCATTGGATGAGAAGGTCCAGTCTCGATGGGTTCCCCCGCTATTGCCTATGCCAATGTCTGCACCATCACCTGCAGCCCAGTGATTGATGGCAAACAGGGTTTTTTTCCCGGCTGTGTCGTGAACTTGCATTGACCCATAACCGTTTAACGGTTCGCCCATGCTGTCGCCAAAGTCATAGATTGAACCGGAGGCGCCGGACACATTGCCCGTGTTTTGTGTCGCATAATTTCCTGACCAGAATTCGATGTTTCCCTCAATGTCTTCCAAATTTAAGGATGAAACAGTCGAATACGAGTCCACGCCTTTGACTGGTTGCTGGAAAAAAGTATCAGCACTGAACTGAGGAACTGCGATTTTGCTGGCATCTTCCGTAAATGCATCCATTGATACGAATAGTTTCTGTGAGCCAGTGGTTTCCGATTCAAGTTCAATCAAGTAACCAATGCGGTCGAATTCGGATACGTTTCCGCTGCGGTCAGTCGAGTAAGTAATCTTATTTTGCAGCTTGCTTAGGTCCAGTTCGTAGACGAGTTCATAGTCCTGATCGATCGCGATCAAGCTCAAGAAGTCGGGCTCGTCTCCACCGCGGCACGTTCCAACTGGCAGTCCCGTGCCGCCGGTCAGATTGGGCTCTGCAAGTTTGTCCCAACCATAGCGAAACGCTGCCGGTGCCGTGATTCCGTCGGCTGACAGGGTTACCGTATCGCCATTGACGCTTGCGTCAGCTGTGACGAAGGTGCGGCTTCCGGGGCCAATGATTTCGAAATGGGTGGGGGACTTGCCGTCTCGCGTTTTCAGCCCACCACCGGTGTTTTTGAACTTAATGAGCAACTCTTTGCCTGCTAACTCAACCGATTCTACTTCCGGACTGTTGGCGACCAGGTTCTTCATGCCGTAGTCGTTTTTGAGGGCCAGCAGGGCAAGTCTTGCGCCGACATCCTGTTTGTTGGGCGGGTGGATATTGCTGAGCGTTGCAATGTCGTTGATAACCACCATGCCTGTGTTGGGAAGTTGTTGAACGGCCGCCTGAGCTTCCCAAAATCTGGCCAGGATTGTGCCGTCTTCATTGCCATATTGAAAAGGAGCGATTTGCACATAATAGAATGGGAACTCTCCTTGGCCCCAAAGAGTTCGCCAACCACGAATCAACGCCTTCTTCTTCTCAAAGTAAAGCATCCCTTCGGTGTGGTTCGATTCACCCTGGTACCAAATGGCGCCACGAATAGGGTATCCCACCAACGCATGGATCATGCCGTTGTACAGCATCGTCGGGTCCTGATGACTTTGGAACGGTCTTAATTGCTCAGGAAACGCTGGGCTTGGGCCGATAGGTTGTGCCGTAGTCAATGCGGCTTTTGCCTCTTGGTTCCAAGCTTCACTGGCTTTGATAAAGGTGCTCAGTGAATTCTTGTATTGGTCTGTTCCAGGCGTACGTCCAAGAACCGATTCGTAGATGTCACTGAGGGCAGGCACTTCCTTGAAGCCGACCGGTGGGGTCCACGGTTCGACTCTTGTACCACCCCAAGAGGAGTTGATCAGTCCAATGGGCACACCTAATTCCTGATGCAGTTTCTTTGCCATGAAGTAACCTGCCGCAGTGTAGGTGCCAGCCACCGCTGGTGAGCACACGGTCCAAGGGGCTGACACATCCTTAAGAGGAACAGTCGACGGTCGGTGCGCAATTTTTAAATGACGAATCATGGGAAACTTTGCTGCTGCGATTTCGGCATCACGATTGGCGCTCGCCGCAACAGTCCACTCCATGTTGGATTGTCCGCTGCATAGCCAAACCTCGCCTATCAGGACATCATTGATGTTGATGACATTGGTGCCTTTGACTTGCAAAGTCAGTGGCATTGAACTCGCTTCCATCGCTGGGAGGGTGACTTTCCAAGTGCCGTCCTCGCCACCCTTGGTTGATGCTTCTTTGCCATTCAGCGTGACGCTGACTTCTTCGCCAGCATCACACCATCCCCAGATACGCAGTTCAGCATTTCGTTGCATCACCATGTGATCACCAAAGAAGCCAGGCAGGCTTACGTCTGCTTGGGCTGCTTGCTGCAGGCAGGTGCTCAGAAGAATCGCAAGCGTTGTGTAGATAAGTTTCAAGGTGAGCTTCATGGAAATCTCGGGCGAAAAGGCAGGGTGACAGGGCGGATGCATCAGTGGTGGTTGGAGCACAACTCAACGACATGGCAAACGTCAAGGAAAGCGAGTGCTCAATGTCCACACAAGGTAACACGTTCGGAGCACCGTTCCTATCAAATCAAATCGGTTTGCTTTGTGGGATCGATTCTTGTTCAAGGGAATCGCTGGGATCTTCTCCGGATTTCTGCACCGGAAATAGCGGTTTTGAGCGAACCGATGTGCGATCTGGTTTTGTTTCTTTATCTATCCTGCTGCTATGTCGCGCTGCGTCGAGGCGCAAGGTGCTGCAGCGACAGAGTGGGGGTCAAGGTGGAGGTCATGTTTGGATCCATTGCCCTTCAATATTTGGTCTGGTTTGCTGTTTGTGTTCCGCTGGTCGAATAATTTCTTTCAGGGTCAATGCCTCAAATCTTTCGGTTTTGGCAGATTTGATTTAGGCTGTGTAGGCATACGTTCATTTCACCCACTACGACGGTTTCGAAAATGCGAGTTGTTTTTGAGTTTGATTTCCGAAGTGCTTTTAAGCCATGCGGCTCACTGATCAGGGGCATGCATGATGCCGCGAAAGTCGGATGCGTTGCAGTCATGTGGTTCTGTGTGGGCGGGTTTGTGATGAACCCAGCCAATGCGGCTGCACCCAATATTCTGTTGGTGTTGGCTGATGACATGGGCTATGGAGACTTAGGGTGCACGGGATCCCATCTGTTGAAGACTGATCGAATCGATGCGTTAGCTAAATCTGGTGTGCTTTGCAGCCGCGCGTACGTTGCAAGTTCAGTTTGCTCTCCTTCTCGGGCCGGATTGATCACGGGGCGGGATCCGCGGCGCTTTGGCTATCAGGCTAATTTGAATATGGGGAGTGCCAATTACGGTGCGCGGGAAAACTTGCTGGGACTCCCACCTGGTGAGCATACCTTGGCAGATCATCTTGGTGCTGCTGGTTACTCCACTGCTTTGGTGGGGAAATGGCATTTGGGGATGGGCGAAGGGTTTCATCCTCAGGAGCGTGGCTTTGATTATTTTTGTGGCATGTTGGGTGGTGGCCATAGCTATTTTCCTAAGCCGGGTAACAACAAGCTGGAACGAAACGGTGTTCCATTGACCGAATTTTCCAGTCCTTACTTGACTGATTTCTTCACGGACGAGGCGACTGAGTGGATCGGCAAGCAGGATGAAGTGGATGATGAAAAACCATGGTTCATGTTCTTATCGTACAACGCACCTCATGGTCCGCTACAGGCGACTGAGGATGATCTTGCTGCCTTCAGTCATCTTAAGGACCGGAAGCGTCGCACTTACGCAGCCATGATGTTGGCTTTGGACCGAGGAGTCGGTCGTGTGGTGGACTGCTTGGATGAATTGGGAGAACGCGACAATACATTGATTTGTTTCTTCTCAGATAATGGTGGCGCAACGGGAAATGCCAGCTGGAACGGTGAACTATCAGGCGTCAAAGGAACGCTGCGTGAGGGTGGAGTTCGTATCCCCATGATCTGGGCATGGCCGGGAACGATTTCAGGAAAACAGATACATGATGGTGTGATGTCGAGTCTGGACCTGCTGCCGACGTTCATGGCCGCTGCCGGAAAGACACCGTTGCCCCTTGGGCCACCACGATCACACGAAGACAAAAACAACCGTCGAAAAGCGGTAGCTTTGTATGGTGAATACGATGGTGAAAACCTGATTCCGCAGCTTAGTGGCCAACAAGCACCACCACGCCGGACGCTCTTCTGGAGACTGCAGGGGCAAGTCGCCATTCTGGATGGACCGGATAAGTTGATTAGTCTTTCGCATCGCGCACCGCAGGTATTTCGGCCCACTGAGGATGCGGGAGAGCAGCAGGACCGGTTCGATAGCGATCGTACTCGTGCAGATGAATTGTTCCAACTGCTGGGCAAGTGGCAGGCCTCGTTGGCGACCGTTCCTCTGTGGGGGTCATCACCCTATTGGAGTTCCCAGAGTGCAAAGCAGCACGACAATTATCCACCTCGAGAAGAGCCGGAGTGATCTTGTCGCAAGCAGGCGTACCAGCGACTGCAGCGAAGTACGTGACGTCAGTCGAGGCTTGCCAGTCACGTTCAGGAAATGAAGATCACTTCGCTTTTGGTCTCAACTCGTTTTCGCGAACGATATCAGCAACGTGTTTGTCACGGATGGCTTGCAGCTTGGCAACCACTTCGGGGTGTTGAGACTTGAGGTTGTTCGCTTCGCCCTGGCTCACTTCCAGATTGGCTAGGAATAGCTTGTCGACCTGCGGAGCATTCTTGGGGATCCCGCGGTCTCTCGCGTTTCCGAGCAGTTTCCATGGACCTTGCCGTACTGCCCATTGTCCATTCTTTGGATTGCCCAGTAACCAGAAGAGATGGTCATGAGGGCTTGTGGCCTCAGCTGCTGCAATGACATTGGTCAAGCTTTTTCCATCGTATTGTCGATCGGGAAGTTCGGCTCCACAGTAAGTTGCGATGGTCGGAAACCAATCACAGCCGATTGCCATCTGGTTTCTTACCTGACCCTGCGGAATGGTGCCGGGCATACTAACGATTGAAGGAATTCGGATGCCGCCTTCAAAGAGGCATCCCTTGGCACCACGGTAGGGACCAGCATTTCCGCCGCCCCAGAAGGCCCGTTCCTCGGTTGAATGGCCATGATCTGATTGGAAAAGTACTAGCGTGTTTTTTCGCAGGCCTAAAGCTTCGAGAGTCCCAATCAGTTCACCAACCTTTTCATCAACTGTCGAAGTGAACGCCGCGTATTGGCGTCGGGGTGAGGGCAGGTCTTTGTACCGTTCCCGCCATTTTGCTGTTCCCTGCATGGGATAATGCGGAGCATTGATTGCCCAATACAGAAAGAACGGTTTGTCCTGGTTCGTTTTGATGAATTGCTGACCTTCCTCGACCATCATGTCAAGAAAGAACTCACCGTCTCGATGGATCTCGTTACCGTTGCGCCAAAGATCATGACGGTTCGGCCCAACCCAATAAAAGAAGTGCGAGTAGTTGTCGATGCAACCGCCCATGTGCCCGAACGACGAATCAAAGCCCTGACCGTTAGGCATGGTGTCGGGGGTATAACCAAGGTGCCATTTGCCTACATGACCTGTGGTATAGCCTTGTGTTTTCAATAGCTCGGCGAGCGTGATTTCGTTTGATGGCATGCCAGGCACACCTTGGGTAGATGACACATTACCCGGGACTCCTGCGCGGGCCGGAAATCGACCCGTCAGCAAACCCGCACGCGATGCTGAACAAATCGCCGAAGGCGAGTACATTTGCGTGAACCGAATGCCCTCGTCTGCCAAGCGATCAAGATTCGGAGTGTCTAGATCGGTTGAACCATAGCAATTCAAATCGAGGCTTCCCTGATCATCGCTGTAAATCACAATCACATTGGGTTGCTCGGCACCAAAGCAATGATCCACCTTGGCAACGGTTATGGCGATGCCGCAAAGCAGTAGAGAGAGGATACGTATCAAGAGGAGGGCTCCAGAAAATACAGCCGAAAAACTGTCAAAACGGTTAGTCATGATAACCGGAAATGATCGTATGTGTCACTCACGCGAGTGCACCGTTGCTGGGGTGGAGCCAGGGAATTAGGATCAACAATGGTCAGGGTGGCAGGTGCATCGTCGATTCGTCGTGTAGATTGGCACATGGACTACTGTTCTCAGGAGTGGTGAATGGGCGAACATGGTTGCGGTTACACGCGGCTGGGGGAACAGTCATGCCGCTATCGCCCAACTTGAGATTCGTCGCTGAAGGAAATCTATCATTGGAAATTGTTCAAATGAGTCGTGTCGAAAAGTGTTTCGTGCCATGCATCACGGTCCTCTTGCTCATGTTCTTTGGAGAGAATGAAACTAGCTTGGCACGGCAGGATGGTCAGACACGCATCGAAAGATCAGAAGCAGCGTCCAGAGCAGTTGACGTCAGCGATGGATTGACGATTCAACTGGTTGCCGACGATGACCTTGTACCGGACTGTACCGCGATTGCGACGGATCCCGCTGGCAGAGTGTTGGCATCGGGACCGCGGTATCTCTGCGAACTGTTGGATCAAGACAGCGACGGTATTTACGATGCGAGAAGGCTCATTGTGGAGGCACCATCGCACGGCGCGCATGGGCTTTGTGTTGATGGTGATGCTTTGTACTACGTCGGTGACAATGGTGTCTGGAAGATCGACCAGTTTGCCTCGGAATCTGGAGGCAAGTTAAAGCCGGAACGCGTGCTGGAAATCAAGACGGGAGGGGAGCATGACGCCCATGCCTTGCGGAAGGGGCCCGACGGATTTTGGTACCTGATTGCAGGCAACGGAACGAAAGGAAGCTTCGGGTTGCAAAATGTCAAGGATCCGCGGATTCCCAGTCCGCGTGCAGGAGTCATTTGGCGCATCTCACCCGACTGGTCCAAGCGAGAAGTGTGGGCAGAAGGATTTCGAAACGCTTACGATTTTGATTTCGGACCTGGCCAGACAATCGATACTTTCGACAGCGATGGTGAGCGTGATATCAGCTTGCCGTGGTATCGGCCGACGCGGGTTTTTCGTGTGCGGCACGGGCAGGATGCCGGTTGGGTTTCAAGAAGTTGGAAGCGTTCCAATGCTGACCCGTTGATGCCAACCGTACTTGCCGAACTGGGCCGTGGGTCGCCCACAGGTGTCTTGAGAAGCCCTGGCAAACGGTTGCCTGAACGCTTTCAGTCGGGTGTGTATGTGCTGGACTGGACCTTTGGTCGTGTTGTGTTCGTTTCAGATGATGGGACAACAGAGTTGGTTGCATCGCCTTCGGGAAGCGAGGGCTTTGCGGTAACGGATATCGTTGCTGCACCCGAGGGTGCCCTCCTTGTGAGTGTTGGCGGACGCCGTAGCCGGGGTGGAATCTACAGGATTGATGCTTTGAAGCCCCAGGATTCGTCGACGGTGCCGAGCTTGGCGTGGAGCAAGCCGTCGGGGGCGGCATCCAACGCAGTCACGAAAGCGTTGCAGGATTTGCGGAGAAATACTGACCCGGTAATCGATCAGGCTGCTGCAGACCAGGCTGTATCGGCGCTGAAATCAGATGATGCAAGTCAAAGGCAGACGCTCGAGGCAATTGCATTACTGATTGAGAGCGTCGGGGGTTTAGGACCTGGCGATCCAAAAGATGCACGAGGTAAACAACAGGCGGCAGCCGTCTTTGATTCCTGTCGCGGAAGAATTCGCCCCAAAATTGAGCCGGAAACACGCGACGCAGCGGTGGCTGCTTTGCTGGATCGGCTACGCGGTCTCTCACGCGAAGGAGTGAAAGGAGTCAATGAGGAGGCAGGCACGAAAGAAGAATTGCAGGATAGCAGTGAAGTCCTGTGCCGCGAATTGATTCGGGGCCTGGCGGTGCTTGAGCCTGAATCAGCTGTCGTGTTCAAAGCCATCGCGGATGACATGGACCGCGTTAGCTCGCCGGTGGATAAGCTGTTTCGGCTGATTGCCTTAGCCCGGATTCCTGCACGCCGAAGCGATGAAATGACGGAGAGAATTGCTGAAGCGATGATTGCGGTTCCTGTCTTGATCAGAGCGTCAGAGCTCAATGTCGACCGAAACTGGACGCCAAGAATGGGAGAATTGTTTTTGGCCATGCAGCATCGTGATTCGTTGTTGCCAAGTCGGATTGTTTCCAATCAGCAGTTTGGTGATGCCTCGCATCTGGTTTGGACTGAGAAAATGGATCCAGAGAATCTGGAGCGGGGGCGGCATAAGTGTCTGATGCACAGCCGGGGAAAGGTCATTGATCCGGCCATCGCGAGGTTCATCGCCATGGGGCCTGATGCCGTACCACGTAATTTTGTTTACAAATGGCTGAAAGATGATGCGACGCGGCCATCAGCGTGGCTGGCGTTGGCAAGCCATCCGGTGCTCAAAGATGTGGAAGATTTGCAGGAGGCGGCGCTTTCAGTAGACAAGGTGGTTCGGGAAGCAGCTGTTGATGCATTGAAAAAATTGGACGCGGATGTTCCCGAACGAAAATCCGACTCAGCCTCGATTCAAAAGTGGCTCGAGCGGGGCGAAGCGATTGCAGGACGGAACGGAAAAATCGCGGCGGGGCAGAAAATCTATTCTGCTCGACAATGCGCCTTGTGTCACAACGGTGGAAAAGCTCTTGGACCATCGTTGAGCGGTGTTGCAAAGCGTTTTAGTGCCACTGACTTGTTCCGTGCGACAGTCGATCCCAGTCACGCGATCCCTGATCGGTATCGTGCCAAGCAGGTGTTGACCGCTGACGGGGAGGTTGTGATGGGATTGGTGGTTTATGAAAGCGTCGATGGTGTCACGCTGATGGCTTCAGATGGACACACCAAGCGAGTCAATGTTGATGAGATTGAGGAAATGCGATGGTCTGAAGTCTCACTGATGCCAGAGGGTTTGTTGATGGGACTGTCCGATCAGGAAGTGGCTGACTTGCTGGCCTACTTGAGATCCCTGTAAGCACTGGCGGTACAGAGAGCATGCCGATTTCGCTCGCTTCAGCTTGCTGGATCGCAATTCTGAAATTTCAGTGACGGTGATGACTCGTCTAAAAACGCTGACGACTCGCTTGAGGTTTCAGGTATCCCCTAGTTTTCGACATGCCACCCCTCTGTTTCGCCATGCCACTTTGGGCTTCACTCACCTGCCGGTAGCATTTCGCATTCGGGGTCACGCAGCTTGACACGCTTGTTCTTTCATCATGGAGTGATTGAACATGTACTCAAGGTTGGCAGCAGCGTATGCTGTTAGACCAACGATTCCTACTCGTGTTCCCACGCAAGCATTTGATGGCTGAAATTGAAGAAAAACGACCAGTATCAACTCAGGCAATTGGTTTGGGCGTTTCGATGATGGTTTGTTTTGCGGCAGGCGGGATCGGTGGTCTGGCGACGACGCAAGGGCTGGATGGATGGTATGACACCTTGAACAAGCCAACATGGAATCCACCAAACTGGATCTTCGCCCCCGTTTGGACGACGCTTTATGGTCTGATGGGAATCGCTGCTTGGTTGGTTTGGCGAGGTGGTGAATCGAAAGAGGTGAAGCCGGCGATCATGTTTTTCACTGTTCAGCTTGTACTGAACAGCGTGTGGTCCTTGCTCTTTTTTGGCCTGCAGAATCCAGGGGCAGCACTGATCGAAATTATGGTCCTGTGGCTTGCGATTGTTGCAACGACCGTGTTGTTTTTTCGCCGTTCGATGATTGCAGGCGGTTTGATGACACCCTATCTGTTGTGGGTCAGCTTCGCCTCGCTTTTGAATTTCGCGATCTGGAATCTGAATCGCGTTTGACAGACGGCAACGATCCGCAGAAAGGCAATTGGGACACTCTTG
>Ga0315321_10003396_pt1 | contig 12370 bp, 13 predicted proteins | sample M180m21515metaG_FD_203464 | JGI IMG/M metagenome (GOLD analysis project Ga0315321, IMG submission 203464) | Ammonia-oxidizing marine archaeal communities from Monterey Bay, California, United States - M1 80m 21515 | ecosystem: Environmental > Aquatic > Marine > Intertidal zone | place: USA... | reverse complement strand
ATGGTCAGGTGACGTAGGCGTAACTGCTAACCTTTTTGGTGTTTCAGTTAGACCAGCTGCTGATTGGTCATATTCAAGTGGAAATTCACTTGCAGTTGACGGATTCAGCGTAAAAGGCACTATGCCTTTAGCAGGCGGACTATCAGCTTATTCAAAATTGTCTATGTCAAGCAAATTTAAATATAGCGATGTTACTCTCGGAGTCGCATTTAGCTTCTAACAGGAGTTTATGATGGATAAGATACAAGTTTTCTTGCTAAAGTTATTCAGAATAAAAACAAAACCTCAGGTCAAATATCTTGGGGGCAAGGGGACTTAGCGTCCCCTTTTTACATTATAGATAGAGTTATGAAAAAAGAATTAGTGGTAATTGGATGCAGCTTTTCACACGATTATGTTGTAAAAGAGATTGATGGTTATAGAGAAGTGACTTCATTCTCAAATAACGGATATATTACTTACAACGATTTAGAACCCTTTAAAATATGGCCAACAATTGTAGCTGAAAGATTAAATTTAAAACTAGTTAATTTATCTATGAGCGGCAGTGGTAATGAAAGAATCTTTAGTAAAGTATTAGATTATGTTTCTAAGAATCATAAAAAAATAAGTAAAGTTATAGTACAATGGTCTGGAATTCTTAGATTAGATCTAGAAACGCTTTATGGTCTGCGATTACTAGGTTGGCAACATTTAAATCCATCTAACATACCTGAACACGGACACCCTGAAGGTTTCGATCAAGTCGTGAAAGATTTAGCTAAAAAAAGTTGGCCAAATGTAACTTCTGGAATAAACGGCTGGTTAAGAAGAGTTTATGCATTGCAAAATGTTTTTACACAATTAAATGTTGATTATCATTTTGTGACTGGTCTTACTGAAGAAAAAGAAATTTCTCCAGGCGTTTTTGATGAAAATTGGTATACTAAATGCGCTGATGCATTACTTAAATCTCAGTATTTTGATTTGATAGATAAAGAAAAATATATAGGTTGGCCCGTATGGGAAGACTTAGATGGTTTTTGTTTCCAAGATATTATACATTCGCATGAAGAAAATAATTGGAAATATTGGTGTAGTCAAACAGATGGCCATCCAAATAAATTAGGCCACGAAAAAATAGCAGAAACTATATTAAATGAAATATAATATTGAAAAGATGTTGTCTGAAATAAAGACATTACCAAGACGTTATAATCTATCTTACGTCCAACTTCAATCTTGGAAAGAAAATCCAGAACCACAAGATGCATTTGAAAATGTAGCTGGTCGTAACGGTTGGACACCAGATACTAGATTAGATTTTGATTACAAATATAAGATATTCGATATTCCATATATCAATTCTATTATAGACGAATTAGATCTATATAAAGCTCGCATTACATTTCTAAAAGAAAAAGAGTGTTACACTTGGCATAGAGACATGCACCCGCGGGTACACGTACCTGTGGTGAGTGATCCATTTACTTGCTTTATGATAACACAATCCAAATTTAATCCAGATGATAAGGGCCAGATGCATCGCATGCCAGTTGGCGAAAAATACTATATAGATACTACAATACATCATACAGCAATCAACGGTGGTATACCAGAACGTATACACTTATTAGGAACGGTGACAGGACCATGATCAAACTAAAATGGCGAATCATATTATTATGGAGAAAACTTACTCGTAAAAAAAGTTTTAAACCTCCTCGATTTATATACGATAATAGACCAGATAAAAAATGAAAAAATTATTAGCTAGTGGTTGCAGTTGGACTGATGCATCTTTCTTTTCTCATTTAGAATTTTTACCTGACAAAAAACGTGGTGGTTGGCCTATGTGGCCAGAGATCATCGGTAAAGAACTTGGATTAGAAGTAATCAATACTGGTGCGCAAGGTAGAGGTAACGGATACATTGGCCAAAGTATAATTGATAACATAATTAAGTACGGCGATCAAGTTGAGTTAGTAGCTATACTGTGGACTCAAGTTGATAGAATTGAGATATACAATTCTACTCAAATTCCAGTTCTTCAAATGATGGCAAAAAACGATCCAAGTCAAACTACGCTTGCAGAAATGCTGGCTTCTAATATCGATCATTTAACCACTATTCCGTTTGAATGGGATATGGGCGAATGGAGACGTCATGACATATACAATACATGGATTAATAGCAGTTTAAGAATGATGTATATAGTTGCAGAAATGTGTACACATAGAAATATTAAATGCGTCTTTGATCAGGGTTTATTATTTTGGTGGCATAAAGAATTAGCAGAGATAAAAAAGCATATTAATCAAGAGATGTGGATTAAAGAAGAAGAATGGTTGACATTGTTAGAAACAAATGCATTATATAAAAGCTTCATGAAAGATTACGGCCATTTGTTTATTAAACCTAAAGCTTTGATTATTCCGGAACAAACCGTAGGTTATGGCTTTCATGTAAGAGATGATTTAAAAGTACATATGCCTGGTTATTTATTAACTGGAAATTTAGCATCTGATTATAACTCAACTGATTCAGATGCTCATCCAAATGCAGAAGGTCAAAAATTAATCGCTGAAAGATTTAGTAAATGTCTCAAAAAATATTATTAGCAAGTGGTGACAGTTTCACAGATCCAAAGTTCTTTTCTAGTGATAAATCTATTGATAGCAAACTAAGAGGTGGCTGGCCCATGTGGCCCGAACTTCTTGGTAAAGAACTAAATTTAAAAGTAATAAACACTGGAGATAGTGGCAGAGGCAATGATTACATTGCAAAACAAATACTAGATAAAATATATGAATATGGAGATCAAATCGATACATGTGTTGCTGTTTGGTCTAATGCAGATAGACATGATTTTCATGATAAGAAAAAGAATGTAATAAACATTCCACATGATTTATTAAGTATTTGGGGTAAAAAGAAATCTATTCATAGAATTGAAACACACGTTTTAGCTACGACATATGCTGAATTATTTTCTGAAGAAGGTGAAAATAAGTTTTGGGAAAATTTACTTAACGAATCATTCAGATATATGTGGCTTGTAGCAGAAGCATGTGCGAAATATAATATAAAGTTTGTATTTAGACAAGGTGTAGTATTGTTAGATTATAATTTATGGAATGAAATTTATGATGAAGGTTATATTTGTGATGATTATCAACTGAAAGAAGTAGATTATTATACATTATGTGATACAAACAAATATGCTTTAATGCTAAATAAATATTATAAAAAAAATATAGTATATCCATTCTGGGAATATGATAACTGTATAGCCTCTATTACCGACAAGAACAAAAATAAATTAACTATATCAGAAAATGATAGACATCCAAATGACCAAGGTCAAGTTATAATATCAAAGCTTTTATCTGCTGCTTTAGCTAATGTATCATAAATGTTACACTAAAAAATAATGTAAAATAAACGTGTACATATAAGTAGTACTATGGTATTATATACCTATCAAATGAATAAAGGAAAATTATATGTCACATGAAGTCGAAACAATGGCTTACGCAGGAGAACTACCATGGCACGGTCTTGGTGTTCCAGTATCTAATGAACTAACTCCAATGATGATGCTTGAAAAAGCAGGTCTTGATTGGACAGTCGATGAAGTACCATCATTCGTAGAACATAATGGTGTACAAATACCGACAGGTCAAAAATCTTTAGTCAGATCTACTGACTCTAAAATACTCACAAATGTTGGTAATGGCTGGCATCCAGTACAAAACTATGAAGCATTCAACTTCTTCAATGAGTTTGTAATGTCAGGTGATATGGAGATGCATACTGCTGGTTCACTCAAAGGTGGTCAAATGGTATGGGCATTAGCTAAAGTCAAAGAATCTTTTGATATTTTTGGTGATGATAAAGTCGAATCATTCTTATTGTTTTCAAACCCACATCAGTATGGTAAAGCAATCGATGTTAAGTTTACACCGATACGAGTTGTTTGTAATAATACTCTTACATTATCACTTGAGCAAGATAGCACTAAGCATGTGTCGTCTAACCGTTCAACAAGCGCTAAGCTAAATCACAGAGTTGCATTCGATGCAGATAGTGTAAAAGAAACACTTGGTCTTGCACACGAAAAGTTTGCTATGTACAAAGAAATGGCTTTGCATCTTGGTTCAAGACGAACTACAGCAGAATCATTGATTAAGTATTATAACGATGTATTTCCAAGCACATCACGTAAGCAAGGTGAAAGAGCACCTGTTACACAATACAACGACTTATCTAAAAATGCTAAGCTTTGTTATGATGCTCTTGAAGTACAACCTGGTGCTCACTATGCTGAGGGTAGTTGGTGGCAAGCTCTGAACAGTGTAACATATGTTACTGATCATGTACAGGGTAAAAACAACGATAATCGTATGTACAATCAATGGTTTGGTTATATGGAAAAAGCCAAAATCAATGCAGCAAACAAAGCAGTGGAGTATGCCAATGCAGCATGATCCCTTTGTGGACTGGCCTGAGCCAAGAGTTAAGCGTCTCGAAAGAGTCGCTGACTTACTCACGCATGAAGTCAATGATGCCATTGAAGCTTCTCAGGGTCCAAGCTGGCCTATCATGCATTTAAAACAACTCAAGCAAAGAGTTGAAGAATTACAAGCACTTTTAAAACTGTAATATAAAAGTTACAGTTTCAATCTAAATACATTTAACTGTGTACATATGATATGTATTGCTGTATAGTATGCATATGATAAGGAGAATATTATGGTTTTAAATGACATACAAGACGCTATAACAATCAAGTCTAGATTAGTAGAAATGTTTCATGATACAATAAAAAGACAAGAAGGCGGCCTTCCTATTAAATTCTGTAAAGAATATTTAGATCTCATGGATGATATTGAGGCAAATGTGCGCCGTATAGAAGATCAGATGCTTAGCGAATCAAACATATAAATAGTACCGAAAGGACTATGATATGGCAGTAGAACCAATGGGCAAAACGCCTTTGACATTTAGACAAAGCTTTTTTGAGTATGGCAAAATTGCTAAAGGCGTTAGTACTGGTAAAACTAGATTTGAAGTTTTAAGAGATGCTCTTAAAAATAAAACTACATTGCACATCTCTCCTGGTAAAGAAGTTGTTTTTCTTAATACTGAAGAAAATCAAGACATGATAACTATTTTTGAAGCAGACAGTAATCCTGATAGAAACTTTTATAAATTACGTACTACTTCAGGTGGTTTACAAAAAATTGCAGATCTTTATAAAAGCGTAGTATTTGGAGGTGGATACGGTCCTAAAGATGCAACTGAGTTGTCAGCCTCAATAACTACAGCACGTGGAGAAAGTTTGCAATGTTATTTTTGTGCTCTTTTAACAGATAAACCAAATATAAAACAAAAAGACATAACTCCTTTAAGTTTAAAAAAATATGAAAACGTTCGGGTTTTTACTGGAAAAACAAAATTTAAAGATGTAATTGATGTAACTATCGATTGGTATAATTCAGCTTATTATTCTGCTAAAAAATTAATTGACGAAAACTATATTGATAGAACTTATACATTTCATCGCGGCGATAAAGTGATGGACGCTGTATATAAAATAAAAAAGAAAGCCTTTATTGCAGATAATGTGCCTATATTGAGCGATGATAAATGGAATCCAGGTGATATATGGGCACTGAAAAAAGGACGTGATGTAACTAAGTTGCTAGATGGCGGCGAAGGAAGTGTACTGAAATTAAAAAAAGTTATTCAAACAAAATTTGATTCTAAAGAACTTATTGGCATTTCTCTAAAAATAATAAAAGATGAAAAACAGGCAAAGATATCAATAGAAAATAGCAATAATAATCCTCAAGCAAAAAAGCTTTACGAAATGGAAGGCTTTAAAATATCAGGAGCGAAATCATTTTTCTCAGCTGGTGGTGCAACGATTAATGTTTCTGGCGCTCAAAAATTAGATGTTAGAAGTAAGGGCCGTCTCAGTGGACGTAATATGGATATAGTACTTAAAACCGCAAGAGGTGGTGGTATAGCAGACACTTTTCAGAATGCAGCTGCTGCAAAATATTTAGGAGTATCAAATATACCTGACAATCAGACAATAAAACAAATAAATGGTGCTATCAAAGAAGGTCACGTAATGACAATTAATAAAATTTGGAAAATGGTAGAAACAATCCAGAATTCTCCGCTTAATACACAAAGAACTTCAAATTTAATAGTAGATGCAGCATCTTTTAAACAACAAATGAAAGATACAGAGGATGTTACTAGACATTCAAAATTAGGATGTATCTATATAATTCATGCATTAGTACAAGCTAATCGACAACAAAGAAATCAATTTATAGATTATGTTTTTAACTATGCAGCATCTACTTTACCAGAATCAACTGTATACTTAAAGGTTTATCAATAGTGGAAAGTTTTAGTCAACACATAACTGAACAAAAGAATACACACATGACTCACATCGAAGATAAGGTTATCTACGGTGGAGTTAATGGTACACGACAAGCCATACTCGCTCTGCGTGAATTAAGAAAAATGCTCGGAGGAGAAAAAGATGGAAATGTCTCTGTTAAGTGGGATGGCGCTCCTGCTATTTTTGCTGGTACTGATCCGAGTGACGGTCAGTTTTTTGTGGCCAAGAAGGGGATCTTCAACAAAAATCCTAAGGTCTACAAGTCTGCAGCTGACGTTGATGCTGATACTTCTGGTGATCTTGCTCTTAAGCTCAAAGATGCACTCAAATATCTGCCATCACTCGGAATTAAAGGGGTCATTCAAGGTGACTTCTTATTCTCTAAATCAGATATAAGTAAGAAAAAGATTAAAGGAGAATCATATGTTACGTTTCATCCAAATACTATTATGTACGCTGTCCCCGCAGGCACGGCACCTGCGAAAGATATCACATCAGCGCAGATGGGGATTGTCTGGCATACAACGTACACAGGAAAAACATTCGAAACAATGAGAGCTTCATATGGTGTAGATGTCAGTAAGTTTAAGAAATCAAGAGCCGTATGGTCTCAAGATGCGATGCTAAAAGATATGACAAACCTTACAATGACAAAGAAAGATACACAACTTGTTGATAGTTATTTGTCACAAGCAGGTACAATGTTTAATAAAATATCTGGTACTACACTACGTCAATTAGAAAGTAATCCTCAACTAGCACAAATGATTGAAACATACAACAATAGCTTTGTTCGTAAGGGTCAGATCATAGGTAATACTGCTGCACATGTCAATGGATTGATTCTCAACATAAGAAAAAAGTTTGCAAAGACCGCAAGTCAAAGATCTACTGCAGCTGGCAGAGGCGCACAACTTACAAAACGTAACGAAATGCTTAAATTCTTTTCACCTGCCAATAAAAAATCTTTAAAATTAATGTTCGATTTGCAAAAAATTATAGTTTTAGCGAAATTAAAAATTATAAATATACTCAATAGACTATCTAATGTTAACACATTTGTAAAGACTCGTACTGGTTATAAGACCACAGGGCCTGAAGGTTACGTAGCAATAGATAGACTTGGTGGTGACGCGGTAAAGATCGTTGACAGAATGGAATTCTCGTACAACAACTTTTCGCCTGATATACTAAAAGGATGGGACAAACCGGGAAGATGACCAATGAAAAAAAATAAAAGCTTTAGCAACTTTATTTCAGAAGGCGGACTATGGGCAAACATCCATAAACGTCGCAAAGCAGGAAAAGCACCCAAGAAGCCAGGGGAAAAAGGCTATCCAAAAACATTAGATGTAGAATCAAAAGAAGTCAGTGAATTATCATCAGCTGATTTAAAGCTTATGAACAAAATGTATGATAAGAAAGGTAACCAAACTGCTATAGGCAAAAAGGTTATGGATCATGGTAAGAAACGTGATGCAGCAAAGAAAGAAGCTTACGAACCGATTACTACAAAGAGACAACAAGCTCTTGCTAAAGCAGCATCAGAGCCCAAAAAACCTGTGACATTACCAAGAGCTCCATGGGATAAAGGCACTAAGGTTACATACGATAAAAACGGTAAAGTCGTAAAAGAAGGTGCATATGATTCTCCTGCTAAGAAAAAACCAGTATCTCAGATGTCTTCAGCTGAAAAGAAAACAAACGATGAAAGACGAAAAGCTTACAAAGATTTTCAAAAATCTAAAAGAAATCAAACCGAAGGTGCTATGAAGCGTATGTCTACTGGTGATGGTATGAAAACATTTAAGAAAAAACCATCAGGCGATTCTGAAGTTAAAGCTATTAATAAAGCTTTAATGAAAAATCGTAATAATCCTCAAGAAAGAGATAAAGACGTTGTAAAAATTAATAAGTCTTTAGCTCAAATGCGAGGAGAAGCATTCAGCGCTAGAGCAATCGTTAAAAAACCACGTGCAGGCGATGGTAAACCAATGCATAGTGCACCAGGTGCTCGTGGACCTGAACATAAAGCTGCAGTTAAAAAATATGTATCTGGCATGAAGAGCAGAAGACCAGGTAATACAACGAGTACATTACCCCGTCAAATGAAAGATCCTAAGAAGGATGCAATGGTTGCTAAAGGTGGTAAAGTAAAAGTTGTTGATAAAAGCAAAGAAGCAGATCATCTTAAAAGAGGTTATGTAAGAGCCGAAGATACTATCAGTAAAGAGCTTTTCATGAAAGAAGCAAAGACCATGATGGTTACTCGTCCTGGTTCTAACAGACCGATTCAGATTACAGTAGATCAATGGCCTTCATTTAAAATGCGTGGATATCATCATGCAGAACAAAAAGAAAATATGATGACTATGAAGCTAATTGATAAAATGAAGAAAGCTTCACCTGCTGCGAAGAAAGCTTTAGAAGCACCATCGCGTGTTGACAATAAAGATGATAAAAAAGTTAGTGAGCTAACTATTGCTGATGTAAGAAAAGCCACTGAAAAAGCAAAGAAGCGTCAGGAAAAAGAACGAAAAGCTACAGGAAAAACTAGTACATCTACAACTGATCTTGCGTCACGTAACGAAGAAGTTGAAACTATAAAAACACGTGCAGGAGAAAGACCTAAAGGAGTAGGTTGGGGTCTTCATAGGTCAGGTCAACAGCGCAAAGAACCTCATGATGTTTGGAAAAGAACTACTAAAAAAGTAGCTACTAAAAAAGTAGAAGAATCATTCATCACTGAAAAAGCTAAATCAGGTCTTGCTGCTAAAGCAAAGAAATCAGGAATCTCACAAAGTGTACTCAGATCAGTATACAATAGAGGAATGGCCGCATGGAAAACTGGTCACAGACCAGGTACTACACCACAGCAATGGGCAATGGCAAGAGTAAATTCTTTTATTACTAAAGGATCAGGCACATGGGGTGGAGCAGATAAAGATCTTGCTGGTAAAGTAAGAAAAGAAGATGTTAACCCTGAATGTGAGTGTGAAGATTGTCAATGCAATCCATGCGAATGTGGAGACTGGCGTGCAAATATGGGTCCTGGTGCAGGTGGAATACCTACAAATCAAGCAGAAAAACTTGGCGAAGCTAAGAAGGTTAAAATGTGCGAAGACTGTGGTTGCAAGTATGGTAACATAGATCCTGATTGTGATTGTCCAAATGACGGTAGTGATCCAATGGGAGAGCACTGGACGTTAGAACCACATACAGCTACTGAAGCACTTGACATGAAACAACGTCTTGCAAGAGCTCGTTCAGCGAGAAAGAATAAAGCTAAGTTAGCGATGGGTCGTAAGAAGGCTGGTCGTCGTATTGCAAGTATGAAAGTTCTCAAGAAGAGAGCTCAACGTGCTGCACGTAAAACATTAACTAAACGTCTTACAAAAGGTATTGCAAAAAGAGATTTAACAGTGGGACGTAAGAAAGAAATTGAAAAGAAACTAGATAGTAAAACTTTTCAAGTCAAAGCAACTAGATTAGTTAAGCGTACGATAAAAGATATACGTAAAAAAGAAATTGCAAGAAAAAGAAAATAATACATTATGGTCACAAGCTTTACACAGTTTTTAGTAGAAGAAGAGAGAGAAATTTACTTTTCATTTGGTAGGATGAATCCACCTACAATCGGGCATGAGAAGCTTTTAGAAAAGCTTTCAAGCACATCTGGATCTAGTCCTTATCGAATGTATTTGTCTCAGTCCTATGATGCTAAATCAAATCCATTACCTTACAAAGAAAAAGTCAAGACTGTCAGGAAGATGTTTCCTCGACATGCTCGTGGTGTTATACTCAATAGTAAACTAAGAAACGTTATGGAAGTTGCAGCCTCTTTATATAAAGAAGGTTACAAGCGAGTTACAATGGTTGTTGGCTCAGACAGAGTTATTGAGTTCAGAACAATTCTAGAAAAATACAATGGTAAGAAATCTCGTCATGGCTTTTATAACTTTCAGAGAATGAACGTAGTAAGCGCAGGTGCCCGTGATCCTGATGCTCCAGGAGCTACTGGTATGTCTGCGTCTAAACTACGCGAGTCTGCAAGAGCAAATGATTTCAGAACATTCTCACAGGGTTTACCGAGATCATTCTCTAATAAGAACTCAAAAGATTTATTCAATAGCGTTCGTAAAGGTATGAATCTTAAACCAGTTAAAGAATGGAAGTATCACGTTGCACTCGATACCTTATCAGAGAATAGAGAACATTATGTTGCTGGTATATTGTATAACATTGGTGATCAAGTTATTATCAAAGAAACAAATGAACTAGTGACAGTTGCTGGTCGTGGTCCGAACTATATTGTTATTGAAAAAGATGATATGAAGAAACGAGTATGGTTAGATGCTGTTGATCCTCATATATCAGAAGATAATGATCCTGCGGTTCTTGGAGATTATGGAACTGATAGATCTGTTAAGAAGATGAAATCAATGACACCAGGTCAAGGCCTTGTAAAGTTTGAAGCAAGTAAACCAATATCAAATCTTGATAGAGTCAAGAAAAGAGTTGCAAGACAAGACTATAAACAAGACGTTAAACAAGATCGAGCAATGGATACCGCAAGACTTCGAGATGTTCTAAAGAAAAATAGAGAAACTAAAGTTAAAAGGATGACAGCCAAATGAAAAAGTTCGTAGAAGCATCATTTAAAGTAGACGTAGCTGGCCTTCCTCCTATTTTTATGGATGCTAAATCATCTGTTGAAATAAGAAAGAAACTAAGAAGACAACTCAAGTTTCCTGATGATATAGAAAACATCGAACGTATTACTAAAGGTGAAAAGATTAAAAGCTTTAAAGATAGACTTAAATCTACACTTGATGGTAAAGGCATGGATGAACAAGCTAAATACCATGCGGGTCTTTCGAAAGGTACTGCATCAAAAAGAAAAGCACAGTTTAAGAAACAAGCTAAGATGGCTGACGATAATCCTGCTGCATACAAACCAGCACCTGGTGATAAGACTGCCGAAACTAAACCGTCTGTGCATACAAAGAAGTACAAAGCAATGTATGGAACAGAAGACTATTCAAAGGGCTTAGATGGCAAAAAGTTAAAATCCAGTAAAGAAGATAAACTTATTGATCCTAAGTCAATTGTAAAGAAAAGCAAGTTTCTAAAACCACAAGATACCGATAAACTTAAAACAGATTTATCAAGATTAAAAAAAGCATTAGGCCCAAATCATCCAATGAATAAAACTGAATCAGTTAATGAACTAGTTCAATTGGCACCAGCAGCAATGGCTGTTGGTAATGCCGCTGTACGTATGGCACCTGCAGCAGGTGCTGCTATACAAACTGTTAAAAAAGCTTATAAAAAATTTACAGGTAAAGAAGAAACTGATCTAGAAGAAAAAAAGAAGAAGCTAACAAGAGCTCAAAGAAATAAAAAAATGAGAGCAGCAGACAAAGCTAAAGAACGTCGTATTCGAAAAGGAAATCCTTTTAATGTACAGACTTAAAGAGTTTATAAAAGAAGCTGACGTAAGAAAAACCACTGGTAAAGGTGGTAACTTTTTACCTACTGATCAAGGTGCAGGTATGACTGCCAAAGGAGTTAAAGCATATCGTGCTAAGAATCCTGGAAGTAACTTGCAAACTGCAGTAACTGGTAAAGTAAAACGAGGTAGTAAGGCCGCAAAAAGACGTAAGTCTTTCTGTGCTCGAAGCAGAGGGTGGACCGGTGAGCGAGGTAAGGCTGCTCGCAGAAGGTGGAAGTGTTAATGTCCACGTCAGAAAGGTTAGAACGAATCGAAATAAAAGTCGATAAGTTAGCAGAAACAATGATAGAAATGGCACGCTTCGAACAGAAGCTAGACAACTACGAAAAATATAGAGACGAGTCATGGGCTCGTATGAATCGATTCAGTGAGAAACTAGATCGTATTGAAAAGAAAGTCGACGAGAATGCGCACACGGTCGGACTTATAAATAAATTATTCTGGGTCGC
>Ga0315321_10003390_pt1 | contig 12385 bp, 10 predicted proteins | sample M180m21515metaG_FD_203464 | JGI IMG/M metagenome (GOLD analysis project Ga0315321, IMG submission 203464) | Ammonia-oxidizing marine archaeal communities from Monterey Bay, California, United States - M1 80m 21515 | ecosystem: Environmental > Aquatic > Marine > Intertidal zone | place: USA... | reverse complement strand
TCCCTCGGGAACCTCTCTAGCGCCGGTCATCGCCATCACCAGCGAGTCACTTTTCCACCAGCTGACTAAATTCATGGCGGCGCCCAAACCCAGGCCGAGAATCATGCCAGCCCGGCCACCGATCATACCGCCAACAACCACCAAAATACCGGTGATCGTTGCCAGAAGCATCAAGGTCTTAAACTGATTCCACATGTTTGCCGCCTTCTTTCTACTCAACCTAGTCCGCGTTCGGGCCGATGCAAGCCTTAAGCGACTGTGGGGGAACCATTGAGTTTTGGGCTGACTCTTTTGATGGCAGGATTATCGGCGCAACCAGGCTTGGGTTTGGGGGTAGGCTACCTCGACCAGCGTGCCGGCGTCGAGCTGCGTGCCGAGCTGGGTTTGAGCACCAAAAAATGGAAGCTCAAACTCGCCGCTCCTTTGCGCGCTTTACTCGATGATGGCTTGAGCTTTCGCGCGGCGGACTGGGACGAACTCGGTGACTATTCTGCGCTGATCCAATCTCTTGAATGGGGCGACGATGGGTTTAAGATCCGCGGCGGTCGGTTGGTCTTGAGCTCAGGGCACGGAAGCGTTGTCGATGGTTATCGAGCCGGAGGTCACCCGGATCACCAAGCCGCAGGTTTATCAGCGACCTGGCGACAGTCGCGTCTAGCCGCCGAACTCGCGGTGGACCGGATCACCGACCCCATGTTGGTTTTTAGCCACCTGCGCTACGCGCTCAAGTCGGTGGACCTCACCAGCTCGTGGGTCCCAAGCATTGGCACCACCTTGGCGATTGATCCCCAGCCCGCCGCTCCTCAAGTTGATGGCGTTGATGGTCGTCTGGGCGTTGATCTGGAGAGTTTATGGCGTCTTCGTGACCATCGGGTCGGTCTGTATCTCGATGCTGTGACCGGCATTGGTCCGGCTTGGGCTTATCGTCACCGTGTACACCTTGGTATTTTAGCGAGCTGGTTTGAGCGTCATTGGCGTTTGGGCCTTCGCCTGGAGGGACGGCGAAGCGCTGACGGTTTGCCGGCTGGTCCCTACGACAATCTTTATGCATTGTTCCGCCATGAGGAGCATTTCGTGCGTCCTGCGGCAAGCGATGCGTTAGGTTTTGGTGCTCAGATCAGCCTCAACAGTGCCCAGGGTAATGGTATGACCCTGCGCTTAGCTAAGGACCCTTATGGAAGCGACAGCATGAAACGGTTTGAGGGGCGTCTGAATTGGACGGTCGCAGGGCGTGGAGCTTTGTATCTTGCTGGCGGAACCTGGGAAACGGGTCAAGAGCCGCCGAGCTGGTACGCTCAAGGCGAGGGCAGAATTAGTGTGACCAAGGGATTGGCTGCCTGGTTGCGTTTGCGACGCATGCGTCGCGTCATTGGCGGCGTTGAAGAGCCGGTCATCGATGCGATGATCGGTCTGAGCGGCGCGTTGGCGATACGTGCTCAGTGAATCTTCGCTTCCCCCTCATGATCGGCGCCGTGTTGACGGCCTTAGCGCTGCAGGCTTGGACTGGGCTGACGATCCCTTCAAAGTCTGCTCAAAGCGCGCTGGTCAGCGCTGTGGCTGCGACGGTTCAGCCTGGCGATGAGGTCGCCTATCTTCCAGGCTGGGAACAGCAATGGGCCTTGAGTATCGCTCGGCATTTACCCGACCATACGCCACGCTTAGGGCGTGATGATTTACTGCGACCGTTTCACCGGTTATGGCTGTTTGAAAGCGCCGACAGTCCGGGTCTGGATTTCGCATCGCAGCCGGGTGTGAAGGTTCTCGAAGAGGTGGTCAAGGGCGGCTTGAGCGTTCGCCTTTATGAGCACCAGCGAGCCCTTGAACCGATCGCTTACCCCCAACTAAAAAAATGCCGCCTGACCAAGGAGCGAACGCGCTGCAGCGATGCTTCAGGGCGAATTCAAACGACTGAGTTAGCGTTTGATGGCCGCTTTGCTTGGGGGCAAAAAATAACCATAAAGTCCGACGTTATGACGCTTATTTTTCAAGGTGAGCCAGGCGCAACGCTCATCGGTGGCATGGGGTGGACAGGGCACGGTGTACGGCATGCGAAAGGGGGCGCATCGTTGGAGTGGCAAGGCTCGCAAGCGAGCGGGCACGCGCTGGCGTCCAGAGCCGGTCTCAAACCCTTTCTTGTGGTCAGTAATTCCCAAGGTCAAGTGCAGCTTAAAATAACCCTAAATAACTGGAAAGATGGAGAGTTTGCGGTTAGTTCGGGGTGGGTTAAATGAACGCCTTTAGCGCTGCAAATCGTCGCGTCGCTGGCGCCCTTGGCTTGGCCTATATGCTGGCACTTTTGTTGGCGCAGACTCAGACTGGAGTCACCCGCGACGAGGGCTATTATTTTAAGGCAGCGCGCGAATATTCGGGGTGGTTTCGAGTTCTAGTTCAAGACCCTAAGCGAGCCTTTAACGCCAAAGAGATCGATCGCCACTGGAGCTACAACCACGAGCACCCAGTCTTGATGAAGGTCCTGTTTGCCGCCTCCAATGGGTTGTTTCATGAGGCGCTTGGGCTGAGCTCGGAAGTCACCGCGATGCGTCTGCCGGGCATCATCATGAGTGCGCTGGGTGTCGCGCTGACCTTTTTGCTGGGTGTTGGCTTATGCGGCCCGGCTGTGGGCTGGCTAGCTGCGTTGTTCCTGGCAACCTCACCTCGCTATTTTTACCACGGTCAGATGGCATGTTTTGATTCGGCGGTGACCACGATGTGGCTCGCGGTAGCGCTCGCTTGGCTCTATCGAGAGGGTCACCACATCAGGCTTGGTGTCGTCTTTGGTTTAGCGATAGCGACAAAGCATAACGTTCTATTTTTCCCCATCCTCTTGCTTTGTCATTGGTTGTGGATTCATCGCGAGCGGATCGTGGGTGGATTTCGTGCGGGGCGCGCGGACGGCGCTGACGGTTGGGTCCTCCCGTCGATTCCCTGGTGGGTGTTTTTCATGGGCCTGATCGGCCCGCTCGTTTTTCTACTTCATTGGCCTTACTTGTGGCCCGACCCGGTCGGCCGCATCGGTTGGTATTTCGGCTTTCATCTGCATCACGAGCATTACCCTGTTCGATACTTTGGTCAGAGCCTGTGGTCGCCTCCTTTTCCTCGGGGCTTTCCCGTCGTGATGTGGGCCGTCACCTTGAGCCTTCCCTTAGTGGTTGCGATGGCCGGTGGTCTCGTTGAGGCGCTGCGTCGGTTGGGAAGAGATCTGTGGTGGGGTCTTCAGCCCACCGACGCACGAACCGCTTTTATGGTCCTGAATCTGCTGATTCCAGTGGTGTTGATCGCTTCACCGAGTGTTCCGATTTTCGGAGGCACCAAGCACTGGATGAACGCCTTGCCCTTTGGCTGTGTTTTAGCCGCACAGTTCTGCCTGCCAGTGATCCTGCGGTTGGCGAACAACAGGCGAGCGTTCATCGCACCTTTGATCGCATTGATTGTTTTGCCGGGTGCCTTGAGCACCCTGCGCGCTCACCCTCATGGTATCGGCGCTTACACTGAGCTGGCCGGCGGGCTTCGTGGGGCGGCAGACCTTGGCTTTCAGCGCCAGTTTTGGGGCGGGGCGAGCCGTCCGTTGCTCGAGAAAATCAACAAGGAAGCCCGCCAGGGAGCCGTCATCTTCTGCGATCGAACGAACGAGGACACCTTCCTTGCGTACCAGCGGGACGGACTCTTGCGCTCAGACCTTCGATTTACCTTACAGATGGGCAAAGCGCATTGGTGGTTTGCCTTTCATCAACCCGACAGTGACTGGGTGCTCAGCGCAATTCGTATGCGCCGTGATTCGAGCCTGGTTGCCGTTGAAGACCTAGAGGGGGTACCGATGGTTAGCCTCTACAAAAGAAAGGGGTCCTAAGTGAGCCGGCAAGTTCTCTACGTCAGCGGCAGCTCAACCCTTAGTAAACTGTTTGAACAAGCCTTAAACCCGCTTGGATATGATGAGCTCATTTACCTGCCCGAGTTTTGGCGCGGGATGGCTGAACTGAAGAAATCAGAGTTTGGCCTGATCATTTTACATGGACCGCTCCCTGGTCTTCAGATCGATGATGAGCTGGTTAATAGCTTGCGCGAAGCAAGCGAGGCTCCCGTCTTTTTATTGGGCTGGGATGACGATGATCCGGCCGGTGGCTACGAAGGGTTTGAGATTGTACCCTCTCCGGTCACAGCGGCTGCTTTGACTCAGGCAGTGGCTCGCTATCGTAAGCCGCGCGAAGAAAACCAACTGCTCTCAAGGCTGCTAGCAGCTCCTGGCTTTCGCACCTTTAGCGAGGCGGCAATGGTTCACTTGCTCCATGGGGCGAGCGCGGTCCAAATCCAAGAAGAGGAGGTGCTCTTTGAGGAAGGCGCGGCGGGCGATGCCATGTACTTTGTGCTGGCGGGTTCAATCTCTCTGCGCTTGAGCGAAACCGAGCTTGAAACCGTTGATTCGGGTGGGATTTTCGGGGAGATGGGCATGTTGGAGAACAAGCCCAGAGAGGCGCGAGCCGTCGCTGCGCAGACTTCGGTTTTACTCGAGGTACATCTCGACACACTCAAGGTCGCAGACCACGAGTTCCGAGCGATCTTCTTTGAGTTGGTCAGCCGGGTGTTGGTGCGCCGCTTACGCTCGACGAACTCTCGACTTCGATCCCAGTAGTCAGAGTTGAGTCGCAGTGACCGCTAGGATGATCGAGCCGTTCATATGGGGCGGTCCTCCGAGCAAGACGGTGCTGCCCGCTCCGACCTTCGCCTTGGCTTTGAACTTGAGGTCTCGAACCTTCATCGAGACTTTAAGCGAGCCGTCTTTTGCGACACCACGGGTGCGCACCTCAAGCCAGCGTGAGCCCGGAAACTCGAGTGCGACCACCTCTCGGTCAAAGACCGTTTTGGTGTGACCATCGAGCAGTTTGAACGAGGTGAACGCCAGCTGCGATAGATCGGCTTTGAGATCGACAAGGCCCGGATCCATGCGCGTCCCATCTTTGGTGGCATGGATGACTCGAATGCTCATTTTGAATTGCGACTGAGCAAGCGCTTTGTCGGCAAAGAGCGAAGACACTAAGAACAGGGGTAGGGCGAGTAGGCGCATGGTTTATCCTTCGTCGCTTGGCGTGCGTTGTGAAATCCAGATCATTCGGTTTGGGCTTCCTGGAGCGGCCAGCACGAGCACGTTGTAGTCGGTAGGGTTATCGATCGATTCAATTTCGGTTTCGCCTGACGCTAAGGCGCTCGCTGGCGCAGCCGACTGGGCTGCGATTACAGGTGCGCTGCTGGTCGGAGATGTAGCGCTTGGAAGGCCGATGCTCCACATCAGCGCAAGCGCCGCTGCTACCGAGATGGGGATCGCAATCGGTCGGCTCAAAAAGGCGGTCAAGCGATCCCACAGGCTCGGCGGAACCTGTTCGGTATGCCGCACCGCTCGCATCACCCGCTGCGTAAAATCAGGGCTGAGTTCTTCTTTGAGTCCTTCGTTGAGCTTTTGGCGCAGCGTCTGCAGCTCGCTCCATTGCTGGGCGAGTTCAGGTTCGTCGGCCAAGCGGGCACGCCACAAGGCTTCCTGTGTCGGGTCGAGGACGCCGTCGAGCAGCATCATCAGTCCTTCTAGATCATCCTTCCACATGGATGTCCTCCTGCTCCAACATCGGCTGCATCACCTCGAGAAGTTTACGTCGCGCGTGAAATAGCCGACTCATCACCGTCCCTTTAGGGATGCCAATCACCTCTGAAATCTCTTCGTAACTCAATTCTTCAATTTCTCGCAGCACGAGGATCTGACGATGGTCCTCGGAGATTTGTTCTAATCCTTGCGAAATAAGGTCTCTTAATTCGGCGCGATGGGTCACCGTCATACCATCTTCAAGGGGCTGGCCAGCGTGACCCACTCCATGTTCGACAATGGCACGACCTACCGAATCATCATACTCGCCGGTCTTTCGACGCTGCTGTCGTCGATGATGGTCAATATTGAGGTTGTGCATGATGCGGTAAACCCAGGTAAAAAAGCTGGCACCCCCCTGAAAGCGAGGGAGATGTGTCCATGCTCGAACCAAAGTTTCTTGAACCAACTCTTCGGCTCGGTCTCGGTCCCGAGCGAACTGCAGCGCCACCGCAAACATCCTTCCCTGGTAAGTCTCTACAAGTGTCTGAAAAGCCTTGTGATCACCCTTTGAAGCCAGCGCTATTAACTGCTGCTCTTCTTCATTCGAACGGTTCTTCTCCTGTGGAGTCGACGACGGCATGTCTAATCCTATTCAAAAGGAAGCGAATCGAGTTCGGGTTGCGCTGTTTGCGTAGGCGCTGGAAGGTAGGGCGTAGTTGCCGTGTTGTGCTTAACGACGACTTCGCCCAAAAGGCGTGCGAAAGGCAAGATGCAGAGCGAAGCTGAGCGATTAAGTCAGGATGTTGAGCGGCTGCGTGCGCGCATTATGCGCCGCGATGTGTTGGCTGTTTTTGCCCTGAGCTTAGGCCTGGCCACTGCTTTGTTGGTGTTGGCGCTCCTTGTTCCTGAGTCGCTGGCCGGTCGCCGTTCGGTGTTTATTAGTCTCGAACTGCTCGTTTTGGTGCTGCCGGTGCTCGGTCGTCGTTTGGTGTGGAAGCGCTGGGGAGCTCAGGATTCAGCGTCGCTGGTGGAAAGCTTAGCGGATCATCGTTTGATCTCAGCGCCTCAGGCGAGCGCGCTGCAGCTGGCGCTCGGGCGCGTCGCGGCCGGTAGCCCTGAAGCGATTCGGCTGGCGCTCGAGGCTGGAACCACGAAGCTGACCACAATTGACGAAGAGCCTTTGCAGGATCTCCGGCGTGTTTATCGAGTCGGCGCTTGGAGCTTTGCCTGTGTGATGGTCCTGACTGCGGGGCTGGTCTTGCCGCATCATGGTCAGGCGCTTTTGGACGGTCTTCAGACCGGATCGGATCAAGCGGCAGCTCAGCGCGGCTTGGCGCAACTACGAGAGCTCGATTTTGTGTTGCGCTATCCTGCCTACCTCAACCGAGAGGATGAGCAGTTGACCGGCAGCGATGGCGAGCTCGAGGTGCCACAGGGTACTCAGGTCGAGCTCAAAGCGATGCCTAGCCTTGAGCGCAAGCCTGAAGCCGCAGCGATTCTAATCGATGGTCTCCGGGTGGTGTTGTCGGTCAGTGAGCAAGGCGCATTGAGCGGGCAGTTTCTGGCTCGCCGTTCGGGTCAGTACCGATTGGCGCTGACCATCGATAATGAAGAGGTGATTGAGCGACGCGGGCACGGCTTGACGGTGATCCCTGACCGGCCCCCCAAAGTGACCCGAAATTTTCCCGACGAACCGCTCGAGCTTGAAACCGCAAAAGAGGTCGAATTCTTGGTCGAGGCGCATGACGATCATGGCGTTGCGAGCGCCGAGCTGATCACCCGAATGGAGGGAAGCGCCGATGAGGTTCGTCACCCGATCACGCTGAAACAAATCGGCGCAAACGTTCGGCATCAAGGGGTGCTGGATTTAGAGGGTTTGGGCATGCGTCCCGGAGATACGCTGAACTGGGTTGTCGAGATGAGCGACAACAACAACGTCACGGGACCAGGTAAAGGGCGCAGCCGCTGGCATCGAATTCACCTTTTTGATCCAAGTCGGCGCTTGGATGAACTGCTTGAGTCGCTTGATCGCTTTGTTGCCTCCTTGAGTGATCGTCTAGCGCCCCTATTGACTCGCTCCGAAGCTGCAGAGCCCTGGGCTAAAGCGAGCTTGGTTGCGTTTGAAAAGGGCGAGAAGCTCGCCGAGCAGCTTGCCGATAAAAGGCTCAACGCTGGAGATTTAGAGCGCGCCGTCAAGATGGTGATGAAGCGCTTAACTGAAGCGACTAAGCGTTATCAAAGCGGTCAGGCTACGGCCCCCGCTATGGAGAACCGCATGGAGCGAGATCTCTTGTTCCTTGATGATCTCTTGAGCAAGCGGCGCCTCGGTCAATTAAGCCGACTACAACAAGAAGTGCAGCGCGAGCGCGCTGCCCTGCAGCGCCTGGTGGAGCGCTACCGTGAGTCGTCAGACGATGAAGGGCTCAAAGAGCAAATCATCGCCTCGATTCGAGCGATCCGAAGACGCCTCAAAGAGCTAAGCACCAAAATGGCCCGTCTCGAGAAGCGTGTCGGGCGAGAGTACGTGAACCGCGACGCGCTGGAGCAGCGCTCGGTGAACAAAGAGCTCGATAACCTCGAAGCGATGGTGCGCGAGGGCCGAATCGATGAAGCGCTCGCCTCGCTCGACGCCATGAACCAAGCGCTTGGGCAGGTTGAAAAGCAGGTCGAAGGCGCAGCCGAGCGTTTTGGCGGTAAGGAATGGCGAGAGACCGCCGAGAAGGGCAAAGCGATTCAAGAGCAAATGCGCTTCATCAAAGACCGTCAAAAGCGTCTGCGTGGCGGGGTTCAGCGGATGCGTAGGGAGGCTCGAAAACGCCACCTAAAACAGTTCGGTGGGCTGAATAAACTGCGCAAAAAACTCCAGCGCTTATTGGCAGAGGCGCGCGGTGAGCTCGCCCAGATGAGCGCGCTGGGATCGTGGATGAAGACCCGTGTTGACGGGATCGACGAGCATTTACAACGCGCCGACAAGTCGCTCGCGGCGGATGGTTATCTCGAATCGCTTGAGGTGCTTCGGCGTGCTGAGGGCTTACTCGAAACGCTGAGTTATCTGCTCGAGCGGCGCAAGATGAAAGCGCACCAGCGTCAAGCGATGGCGCGAGTTGGCGAAGCGATTGCTTTGCTCGAGCGTTTGCTCCCTGACGAGGGTGAGCTGCTCAACCGGGAAGAGCGTCGTCGTCTAGGTGCGGCTCAGTCGCAACAAGATGAGCTGAGCGAGCGGATCAAGAAGTTGGGCGAGTCGATGAATGAACTCAATGAGATGGCGCCTATGTTCGGAGCCGAAGCGATGAAAGCTCTTCAAGAGGCGCAAGGCGCGTCAACCCAGGCGACAGGTGCCTTGTCTCAAAGCGACGCGCCCGGCGCAGACCGAGCGCAAGGCGAGGTCCTCTCGGCGCTTGAGACGCTTCAAAAGCAGATGCAGAGCGGCAAGGGGAAAGGTCAGGGGGGCGGGATGCCTATGCCGTGGGGCTCTGGAAGCTCCGGCGGGCAAGAGGGCCGGCAAAAAGGCAAAGGTCGCCGCTCGGGTGATCGCGTCAAAATCCCCGAAGCCGACCAAGGCGTTCCTGGCGCCTGGCGCGACGAGATTATCGACGCCTGGCGAGAGGGCTTTGCTGGACCTGAGAAGCCAGCTGTCGATCGATATTATAGGGAGTTGGTGCGATGAAGCGCTTACTTATAGGCTTACTCCTGCTCCCCGCTGTGGCGAGCGCTGGGCCTGAACAGCAAGTCCAGGCGCTGCTTGATGCTTGGCAGGTTGAAGCCGCCGCGAAAGCGGTCGAGCCGTTGCTCGAGGCGTTGCCTGATTTACCGGCGATTCAAGCGGTCGCGGCGCGCGTGAAGTTTCATCAGCAGCGTTACGCTGATGCGATGGATTTGATGCGACGAGCCAAGGCGGCGACCGGGCGCGAGCCGGCGATGTATAATTTGGTTCGGGTAACCTTTGAGGTGACCAAGGACTTTGTTGAGTACCGAGATGGTCGAGCGATTGTTCGGATGGCGCCAGGGCCCGATGAGGTGCTCGCTCCTTATCTCTTAAAAGGCTTGAACCAAGCGATCGATCGATTGGCTCCTCGGTTCGGGCTTGAGATCAAAGCTCCGTTAGTGGTGGAGGTTTTCCCGTCAACTGAATCCTTTAGTAAGGTGTCGACCTTGGATCTAAAGTCGATTCAGACCTCGGGGACCATCGCTTTGTGTAAGTTTGATCGATTGATGATCATCACCCCTCGCGTCACCATGCGCGGCTACGACTGGCTCGATACGGTGAGCCATGAGCTGATCCACTTATTGATCAGTCGTAAGAGCTTTAATACGGTGCCCGTTTGGCTACATGAGGGTTTAGCTAAGTTTCATGAGTCGGGTTGGCGAAAGCCGTTTGGCGAGCCTTTGTCCTCGTATTCTGCTGGTCTTTTGGCGCGCGCATTGAACCGAAACGAGCTCATTACCTTCGCTGAGATGTCGCCCTCGATGGCGTATCTGCCAAGCCAGGAGGCGACTGCGACCGCGTTCGCTGAGGTGCATACGGCGATCGAATACATGCTGGAAACTTACGGTGAAGAGTCGATTCTGGGTCTGCTTGAGGGGCTGCGTGGGTTCGCTGGCAATCTCGACAGCGCTTTTCGTAAGGTGACAGGTGGCAATTTGGCTGCTTTTGAAGTCAAATGGCGCCAGTGGCTCTCAAAAAGGCGCTTTGAGACCCGAGATGGCGTGAGTAAGGCTGCGGTTACTTTTGGCACCAACCGGCCGACCGCCGATGACGATGACCCTGAGCGGCCCGACGGCGAGGCGGGGCGCTACGCTCGGCTTGGCGACATGTTGTATCGACGCGGACATCGAGCGGCTGCAGCGATTGAATACGAACGAAGCGTGACGCGCGCAGGGTTTGGTTATCCTGGCTTGGTGCATCGCCTGGCTTCGTGTTTGATCGCGACCGATTCGCTCAAACGAGCCGAAGATGTGCTCAGTCAAAGCGCTAAGCGCAGCCCGGATGATCCGCGAACGCAGGTGCTGCTCGGCCGGTTAGCGATTAAGGCTGAGCGCTATGAGGACGCCTTAGGGGCATACGGCCGAGCGAATTCGATTAATCCCTTCGACCCTGAAGTCCACGAGGGGATGCGCATCGCCGCCGAGGCGCTGAAGCTTGAACCCATCGTTAAACGCGAGACCAAGGCTTTGGATCGACTGCGCAATGAGGCGGCCGCTGTTGCGCCGAAAAAAGATCCAAAAACTCAGGGTTTCTTGACCCTGACGAGCAGCCCTTGGGCTGATGTTTTGATCGACGATAAACCGCTTCGGCGTGCCACCCCACTGACCGATTATCCGCTGTCCGCGGGCAGGCATCGATTGACCGTTCGCAACAGCGCTTTAAGTCTAGAGCGTAGTCTAGACGTTGAGATTGTGCTGGGCCAAACCACCACCCTGCGAGTGAATCTAAAGGAAGAGCCATGAGCCAAGAATTGAGTGAAAATTTAGAACAGGTCGCTGCCGATGTCGTCGAGCTTAAAGCTCGCGTTCACCGCCGGATTGTCGGTCAAGATGCGGTAGTTGATGGGCTGATCACCTGCCTTGTCGCTGGCGGTCATGGTCTCTTTGTAGGCGTCCCGGGGCTGGCGAAGACCTTATTGGTCTCTACCGTGGCTGAGGCGACGGGGCTTGATTTCTCGCGCGTGCAATTTACGCCCGATCTCATGCCTTCAGATATCCTCGGCTCTGAGGTTCTTGAAGAGCATGAAGGCCGCCGCTCGTTCCGGTTTATCAAGGGCCCGATCTTCGCTCAGTTGGTCTTAGCGGACGAGATCAACAGGACCCCGCCAAAGACCCAGGCAGCCCTGCTGCAGGCGATGCAGGAGCGAAGCGTGAGCGTAGCTGGCACCAACCATAATCTGGGCCGTCCGTTTCATGTGTTCGCGACGCAGAACCCGATCGAGCAAGAAGGAACGTACCCCCTTCCCGAGGCGCAGCTGGATCGGTTTTTGATGCAGCTTGAGGTCGGTTACCCAAGCGCAGAAGAGGAGGTGCGGATCGCTGCGCTGACTCAGGCCGACCTCGAGGTGCCGATCGCGCCGGTGTGGTCGGCAGAGCGTTTGGACCAAATTCAGACTTTAGTCGGACAAATCGCTGTCGATCAAAGCCTGGTTGAGACGGCGGTTAATCTCGTTCGTCAGAGTCGACCAGGACCCGATGCTCCTGAGCTGGTCCGCGACTATCTGCGCTGGGGCGCAGGCCCGAGAGCGAGCCAGTTCCTCGTGCATTCTGCGCGCGCTCGAGCGCTCATGAGCGGTCGCCCCGCAGCAGACCTGAGCGATCTCAAAGCCTTGGCGCCAGCGGTTCTTGGGCACCGGTTGATCCCGAACTTTAGAGCCGAATCCGAGGGGCTAACGGGCGCCGCTTTAGCTCAGCGACTGATCGCATAACCTGTGAGCGTGCAATCGACTCAGGGATTGATTGAAGAACTGAGTCGGCTCGGCCGGCTGCATGTCCAAGTGCGTCGCTTGATTGAAGCGATGCCCTTGGGCGCTCATGCGGCGCGCGGGGTTCAAGGCGGGGGTGATTTTGTCGAGCATCGTGCCTTTCGGGCTGGCGACGAGCCCGCTCGCGTCGACTGGCGAGCGTCGGCGCGCTCCGAGCGGGTTTTGGTGCGCGAGCAGCGCGCCGAGCGTCGCTTGATGGTGCATGCCCTGATCGACACCTCGGCGAGTATGAAATCGGGCGAACCTGTGACCAAGTGGCGCTATGGTTGTTGGCTTGGTTTAGCCGCCGCCTATTGCGCTCGGCGGGGCGGCGACGCGGCTGAGCTCCATGGGATCGCGGGTGATC
>Ga0315321_10003383_pt1 | contig 12409 bp, 10 predicted proteins | sample M180m21515metaG_FD_203464 | JGI IMG/M metagenome (GOLD analysis project Ga0315321, IMG submission 203464) | Ammonia-oxidizing marine archaeal communities from Monterey Bay, California, United States - M1 80m 21515 | ecosystem: Environmental > Aquatic > Marine > Intertidal zone | place: USA... | reverse complement strand
GGAAACCAGCATTTTGAGATCGCCCGATTTACGCTGACCGCCGCCGCGTTTATCATTTTTGCATGTCAAATATCGACTATCACCGAACAACGCACGCCCAACGACGAGCAATAGAATCTTGGGATCGCGGTCAATTGAGAACCTATCAGGCGCAACGCCTGAACCAAGTTCTTGAAGCGATTCTCCCCGGCAACCGATTCTACCAATCAAAGCTGCAAGCAAACAATTTCCCCATCACCTCGATGGACGCACTCCACCAACTCCCTTTTACGCACAAAGAAGAGCTACTGGACTCGGAGAACGAAGCTGGCTTCGCTGCTAATTTAACTTTCCCACTCGACCAGTACTGCCGTTTCCACCGAACCTCTGGCACCCGCGGCCGCCCAATGATTGTCCTGGATACCGCCAACGACTGGGACTGGTGGATGGAAACATGGCAGTATGTCCTCGATTCCGCTGCCCTGGCTTCCAGCGATCGCGTCGTCATGGCCTTTAGCTTTGGCCCGTTCATTGGTTTTTGGAGTGCCTTTGATGCGGCAGTGGAAAGAGGTGCGATGATCGCTCCCACTGGCTCCCTATCAACGATCGCGAGGATTGAACTGATTCGCTCAATCGAAGCGACTATCATTTTTTGCACTCCCAGTTACGCGCTCCACATGGCTGAAGTCGCCCAACAAAATGAAATTGATTTGACTTCCTCATCCGTTAAAAAGATCATCGTCGCTGGTGAACCGGGAGGCTCCATCCCCAGCATCCGCCAGCGAATCGAATCGTCATGGGATGCCAAAGTGATTGACCATAGCGGCGCCAGCGAAGTTGGCCCGTGGGGTTACGCCGACGCCGAAGGAACTGGCATCTACGTCAATGAAGCCGAGTTTGCTGCCGAATTTATCTCACTCGCAACCGGGCAACCCGCGACCGAAGGCGAGCTCTCTGAGTTAGTCCTAACCTGCCTCGGACGGATTGGCAGCCCCGTCATCCGCTACCGAACCGGAGACCTGGTGCGCCCTCAGTGGGATACTTCCGGGGACTGCAACTTTGTCCTGCTCCAAGGAGGAGTTCTGGGACGCACCGACGATATGATGATCATCCGTGGTGTGAATGTTTTCCCAACCTCGGTCGAGAAAATTTTACGCGGCTTCCCTGAGATCATTGAATATCGACTCACGACATTTAAACAAGAGTCGATGGATCAATTAAAGATTGAAATTGAAGACCAACTCGAATCCCCGGAACGAGTCCGTGCCGAATTACAAATCCAGCTTGGATTGCGAGTTGAAGTTGAATGCGTTCCAGCAGGAACGTTACCCCGTTTCGAAGCCAAAGGTAAAAGGTTTATAGACCAAAGATGAAATTTGACTCTCAACTAATCGACGCTTGCCGAGCACAATTCCCAGCTCTTCTCCGCGAGCAGAGTGACCAATCAGTAATTTATTTTGATGGCCCCGCGGGCACCCAGGTTCCACAGTGCGTTGCCGACGCGATGTCTCACTATCTACTTCACTGCAACGCTAACCATGGCGGACACTTTACAACAAGTGTCGAGAGTGATGAATTACTTCACAAATGCCATCAGGCTCATGCGGAATTCGTGGGGGCAACCGACGGTGATGAAGTCGCCTTTGGGCAAAACATGACCTCGCTAACTTTCTCATTCTCCCGGGCGCTTTCAAAAACTTGGAAATCGGGTGACGAAATCATTGTCACCTCCCTCGACCATGACGCGAACATATCCCCCTGGGTTCTTGCCGCAGAAGAAGCCGGAGCCAAGGTCCACTTCGTTGGCTTCAACCCTCACGACTATACGCTCGACATGGAGGACCTCGGCAACAAGCTAAATGAAAGAACTCGACTGGTCGCTGTTGGCTGTGCTTCCAACGCAACTGGAGGGATCAACCCTGTCAAACGCGTGGCAGAAATGGCACACCAAGTCGACGCCAAAGTTTATCTTGATGCCGTACATTATGGACCGCACGGTCTCATCGATGTGGCTGACTGGGATTGCGACTTCCTCGCCTGTTCTGACTATAAATTTTTCGGGCCCCATCTCGGTATGCTCTGGGGGCGTCGCGAACTCCTGGAAGAGCTACAGCCGTTCAAAGTCCGCCCAGCAGACAATCGCCTGCCGACTCGCTGGATGACCGGAACTCAGTCACACGAATCGATCGCTGCCGGTATGGCTTGCGTTGACTATATCGCTGAGATTGGGAAAAAAACCGGTGCTACTCAGAATGCAAATCGACGCGATGCATTGATCTCAGCGTTCTCCGCCATTGTTGAATACGAGCAGACCCTTTCGCAGAAATTGATCGAAGGTCTCTCGGAAATTGAAGAGGTTGAGATTTACGGCATCACCGATTTAGCCCGACTGGACGAACGGTTTCCTACCTTCTCCATCAGACATCGAAATATCCCGCCCGCCGAACTGGCGAGCCGACTCAGTCAAAATGGAATCTATGTTTGGAATGGAAACTACTACGCACTGGAGTTCAGTGAAAGAATGGGCTTCGAGCCCGAGGGCATGGTGCGAATTGGACTGGTTCACTACAACACCACCCAGGAAATCGACCGCCTCATCAAGGTTATCAAGCAACTCTCAGTCGAATCCTCATAAAGCTGATCCTCAAAGGGCTGAACCTTATTAAGGCTCTGAACCTTATTAAGGCTTTAACGCCCCACTACAAACCTATTCCCAACGACGCTTACATGGCATCTCAATCTCCAAACGAACTGCAACCCATTCGACTTGAAAAAACTGAAAACCGAGAACTGCTCATCCACTGGAGTGACTCTACGGAACAGACGATTTCATTTCGAAAACTTCGCGACAATTGCCGTTGCGCCCATTGCACCGAAAAACGAATGGAACCGGCCCATGAATCGGCTGCTGGCGAAAAAAAACTGAGCAACATTCTGCCGGTTCTGTCACTCCAGGAAACTATGCCACTGGACATCGTGGCAATGAGCCCCGTCGGAAACTACGCCTACAACATCCAATTCTCTGACGGCCACAGTGCAGGCATCTATTCGTATGAACTATTGAAATCGATCCAATAACTTCGATCCAATAACTTCGATTTTAAAATCGCCTGCCTCCACCTTCAGCTAATCCCACTGCGGATCCCGCTTTTCGAGGAAAGCTGCAATGCCTTCCGTCGCCGCCGGCGTTGTTCGAGCCGCTGCCATATTCGCGGTTCCAATACTCAGCTGCGTAAATAGATTTTCGCCGATCGTTTCATTAAGCAATTGCTTGGTCATTTGATGAGACTCTCGAGCACCAGCGGCGCAAGCACCGGCAATCTCAAAACACCTTGCCCACACCAAGGAATCTTCAACCACTTCTTGATACAACCCAAGACGCAACGAATCCTCAGCGGTCACCGGAACTCCCGAATACAGCACTTTCGAAGCCGCCGCTGTTCCAAGGCGAAAACTCATTAAGGGCGTTGTTATCCCTGGATTAAGACCGCGCAAAGCCTCCGGCATACCCAAACGGGAACTGACCCCGCCGACAACGATGTCAGACGCCAGCACCAATGAAACACCACTGCCAAGCGCCCAACCATTTACCGAAGCAATAATTGGTTTAGGAAAGCGAAGCATCTTTTCAATCAGCTCGAGGAACGCGCGGGAGTCTTGATGCCACAACTCCAAGGCATTCTTCGATTCTGCAGTTTCCTTCAATTGACTAAGGTCGGTTCCCGCACAGAAAGAATCTCCACTCCCCGTCAAGATCACCGCTCGCACAGATCGCTCTCCATGAAAATCTTCCAATGCTTCGCTAAGCTGTTGAACGGCCTCTCTTGAAAGAGCGTTCTTTCGCTCCGGCCGATTGAGAACGATTGTCCCACACGCCCCATCTCGCCGGACATTGATTAAATCTGAAGTTGCATTCATTCATTTGGCTTTACTAAACGCTTGATAAAAACACCGCACCACTCCCATTATCAGGATTTTGATGGAGAAGGAAATACAGCTTTCTTCTACCTCCCAACAATTTGCTCCTCAACAAAAAGCGGCAGGTAGCTTTAACTACCCGCCGCTGTAAGCATCCAAAAAATTCAATCGACCCTGCAAGCCGATGAAGCTCCTTTTTAAGTGGGTTCGTTAGGCGCCCATTGCGTCTTCGAATGATCCCTCGGCAACAGGAAAACAAAGATTATCTCGCACCCAGGCAATCCCATCCGCACTCGTTGCATCGCCGTCGCGATAATTACTTTCAGCTTCTACAACTAAAGGTGCAGTTTCGGTGCCCATGACGTCACAGTAACGCTTGGCATAACCAATCCGCAGCATCACTTCCGCATAGCGAGTCATATTCAAATCTCCCGTAGCAAGATCTGTAAATTGCATCGCACGATTGTGCCAGTCAGATTCCATTTTTCTCAGCGGCACACCTTTGTGAATAGTAAAATTCTTGACATGACACCCATAAACCCGAGGCCCAACTTTGAGGAACCTTGACTCCCAGTCTTCACCTTCCCAACAATGGGAGGGATCGGCATTGACGGCAAGACATTGATCGCCATCACAAATATCAACGAGCATGTTGAACTCATCAGCACACATCGCGGCAGTGCCGGGATGAATTTCATGCGCGAGGTAAATCCCAAGGCTATTAGCATGGGCTCGTAATTTCGCAGTCTTGTCAACAAATCTCTCTTTGCCGGCCTCGACTAAATCAAACCCCGGCCCAGCCCAAAACCCCCACGGATAACCAGTTGAAAGCTCCCAACCAAACGCAACACCCCAAAACATCGGTAGGATCTTAACACCTAGTTCAGCGCAAAGATCCATCAATTTAAGGCAGTATGTTTCATACCAAACCTCCAACTCGTCCGGAGATAAATTTTGATTCGGGCCGTGAATAAATGGATGTCCCGACTTGGTTCCAGTCCAGGCGCTGGTGTGCACCCAAAATGGGCAGTGAGCGGAAATGCCGTCGAGCTTCAGGCCATTTTTCTCAAAGGCGTCTCGAATCTCTTGGGCAGTTTTAAAACTAGTCCCGTCCTCGGACGCTTCGAGCATGTAATTGGAAGGTTGAGCTCCCGCAGCGCCTGAATCTTTTGCAAAAGCAAGGAAATCATCGAGTCCTTTAGGGCCGTGCTGGGCACCTTCAATGCTAGAGTGAAAAGCTGGATTTGCCATAGTTTATCGTCTTTGAAATGGGTGAGTCGAATAGGTCCAATGTGAGTTGCAGGCCTTCAGAAACGAACCAGCCATCGCAACATGCGAAAGATGACTATCGTTCACCAATCGCACCTGTATTGTGCCAGACAAACCGAACGTTGCAACCATTTCCTTCGCGGAAAACCGGGAGATTGCATCTTCTTAAGATCAGAACGAAGATTCCACCGCGAACATTGCAGAGGCAGAGCAATTTTAACCGCAGTCATACCGACACCAATTCACCGTGCCGCCCGCCCCGACAGTACCAAGCACACTCGCTATGTTTTGAGTATTTGATTGTTTTTTAGGGTGCGACGCTTTTACTTCGATGTTTCTATTTATTTAAAACGTGATTTTAAATATTTGCGGTGGAAAACAAAGCAACGGGATCGTCAAAGAAGCCAGCCCCAAGCCGTAACGAAACGGGCCGATCGCCACTTTATCGTCCCGGGTGGGCGGGTGGTTGGGGCCCATCAATAACAACAACACCACCATTAATATCAACATAAAATTATTGTGGTAAACCATGTAGGCGATCGCAAAGACAATCGTTGCCTGAGCTATCAAATGTGCTTTCTTACCAAACAAAGTGTAAGTAATATGACCACCGTCCAACTGGCCAATCGGCATCATATTCAGCCCGGTGATTAGCATGCCAACCCAGCCAGCAACAAACAGGGGGTTCAGTTGACTCATCCAAACCACATCGCCTGTCTCGTAACCGGGAACTTCGGTCACCTTCGCGAACCAATCAAGGAGTACCGGCAAGCGAAACCCGAACCCACCGTAAGGCTGAGCCGTTAAATCAAGCTGGCCGACGCCGAAATACGCAATTGGTACCGCCGCCACCAAACCTGCCAACGGCCCCGCAATTCCAATATCGAATATCTGCTTTCGATCTGCCAGAGCACCCTGCATTCCAATTACGGCCCCAAGCGTTCCAATCGGATTAGCGGGAAACGGTAAAAAAAATGGATAGGACGCCGGCACTCGATAGATCAACGTTGCAATAAAATGCCCCATTTCATGCATCAATAAGATCAGCATGACGCACAGCATGTAAGTCAGGCCCGTATCCCAATTAGCCAGCAACATCTGGCGAATTTCTAAAAGGCTCCCTTGTTGAGCACCAGGACTCGAAATCGCCCGATAAAACGGCTCGAAAAAATTAGGATTCCAGAGAGAAACACCCACCCAAAACGTCGATAGGCAAGTCGCAAAAAACAAGCAAATTGGTAGAACAGTTTTACGTTTAACCGAATAATGCCCGACTGACCCTGAAATTGACAAGTAATCCAGATCGGTTTCCGCTACACGCGCACCGTCATCGTACTGCAAGACATCAGTCGCAGATTGCTCATCTTTTGAATCACTCCATGCGGAGTCTTTGGTTGGATTTTCGCCGCTATCCTTCATGCTCTCAGGATACACCAACCCCCGTCCGGCGACTACGGGCACCTCTTCTCAATCAGTTTTTAGCATCGCTAAAAAACCAAAGATGTATCGTTTGCCACTGACTGCACGATCTTAGACGATTCAAAAATCGAGTTCGGGGCACAGCGCAGCCTTGACCGATTCCCCTCTGGCAATTCAATAGCGGAGAACTAGACACAATCGGTGACCAGGAACGTGTGCAATAATGCAAACAGTGAAATCGTTGGGCAACCTGCCCGCTAACTCTTGATGAATGAAAACTGTCCGACCATCAGCCAGACGGTAAAAAAGCCAAGAGCGATTACTGCATTTAGACTTTCGAGTGACATGGATCTCTCCTCAACAGGGTAAATTAAGATCCCTCCTTGAGTACTTACACACCATCCATGCGTATCAAGAGTATCGGATTATCGACGGAAGAAAAATGAAAGAAAATACTGCGTGCCATAGACCTTTCGCAATCCACATCAACCAAAAATCGTGATTAGTTTCGGTAATCCGCAAGCCTTCACAACTGCGCTCTATACTTGTCAATAATGGCCTGTTTTCAAACTTTATATTGCGATCAACTCACCTCAATCGGATTTAACTGGCTTGGCTAGTCGAGCTTGGCCGATCAAAATAACGAGAAGATAACTCAAGACCAAATATTTGAGCGAAAATATCTTAATGAACGACACACCAAATAAACCCGCCGTTGGCATCGACCTTGGCACCACCTTTAGCGTCATCGCCCATGTGAATGATGTCGGGCGACCAGAGACCATCCCTAATGCCGAAGGCGATCTGTTGACGCCAAGTGTCATTCTGTTCGACGAAGATGAAGTGATTGTTGGCCGTGAAGCCGCAAAGGCGAAAGCAACTGAATTAGAAAAAATTGCCGACTGTCCAAAACGCCAAATTGGGAACCAGGTTTACGACAAAGTTTTTGGAGATCGACGTTACCCCCCTGAAGCACTTCAAGGTTGGATTCTTAATAAACTAAAACGTGATGCCGCTCGTGTGGCCGGAAATTTCGACGAAGCCGTCATCACTGTCCCAGCATATTTCGATGAAGTCCGCCGAAAATCAACCCAGGACTCTGGCTTCATCGGAGGCCTCAAGGTTCTCGACATTATCAATGAGCCCACTGCGGCGGCAGTCGCCTACGGCTACCAAGCAGGCTGGATTGATCTTTCAGGGAAAGTTGCCGAGCCCATCAATGTATTGGTTTACGATCTCGGCGGCGGTACGTTCGACGTGACGGTTATGGAAGTCGGCGTCAATCGATTTCGCACTATTGCAACCGATGGAGACATGCGTCTTGGCGGTCAAGATTGGGATCAAAGATTGATCGACCATGTTGCTAAAAACTTCAAGGACAACTACGGCATTGACCCAACCGAGGATTCAACGGCACTGGGCAAACTACTTCGCGACTGCAAAGACGCCAAAGAAACTCTGTCTTCTCGGTCAAAAGCCAGTGTCGAGTGCGTTTTCGGAAGCTCCTCGATCAAAACTGACATTTCACGTGACATGTTTGAAGACATGACACTGGATCTACTCGACCGAACTGATTTTACAGTGCGACAAACGCTCAAGGCGGCAAAACTGGCATGGACTGATATTGATAAAGTTATCCTTGTCGGGGGATCGACCAGAATGCCAGCCGTGCGAGAAATGCTAACCTCGCTCTCAGGGCAACAACCTGACACCACGCTCTCACCCGATGAAGCCGTCGCTCACGGAGCTGCTTTGCGGGCGGCAATGCTGTCGAATCGTCACTCCAATGCCTTTGCTCCAAGCGAGATTAAAAACGTCAACTCACATACCCTCGGAGTGGTTGCAAATGAAGTGGAAACTGGAATCGCCAAGGTCGTACCACTCATTCCTCGAAATACTCCGTTACCCGTTGTCGCCCGCCGCGTTTTCAAAACGCATCGCAAAAACCAAGAGTCAATTTTGGTTCAAATCGTGGAAGGGGAAAACAACACTCCGGAAGATTGCTCTCAATTAGGCCGCTGTGCCATCTGGGATTTGCCAGATACTCTTGACGTTGGCACACTGATCGAAGTTCGATTCGCTTACGAAGAGAACGGACGGCTAAAAATCAAAGTCAAAGTTGGCGGCTCTACCCAAAAAGCATTCCGCTACGAAATCCAACGCCCCAACAGCCTGACAGATGAACAACTCGACAGCTGGCGGGAATACATCTGCGACAGCAACGAATGACCGAGAACGCAACGAATCAACGCAACGAATCAACGCCGCGATTCAAGGTTCGCATTCGATTAACTCTCAGCTCAGACTTAGTGGGTTGCCGAACCTGCTTTCCGCGGTAAGCGGATTTCTTCCACCATCTCGACGACCGACGCCGGAGGAGGTGGGGTGACGCAAGAGACCAGCGTTGCCACGGAGAAATTGACCAGCATTCCGATGAACCCAATTCCTTCCGGCGAAATCCCGAACCAATAATTTTGGTGGTCGACGATAAACTGGAAATAGATGATATACCCCAACGTCAAACCGATTCCTGCAATCATGCCCGCAATCGCTCCCTCCCGATTTATTCGCTTGGAGAACACCCCCATCAAAATAGTCGGAAAGAACGAAGACGCAGCTAATCCAAACGCAAACGCAACCGTTTTGGCGACAAACTCAGCAGGCGGGTTGATCCCAAAATAGGCCGCGATCGCTAAGAATCCAAACGACGCCGAGCGCGCCCAAATCACTTCCTGAGAATCACTCATCCCGGGATTTACAATCTTTTTCATTAAGTCGTGCGAAATCGAAGTTGATAAAACCAACAGTAATCCCGCTGCTGTCGAGAGTGCTGCGGCAACACAACCCGCCATCACTAACGCGATCACCCACATTGGCAACTTCGCCATTTCCGGATTAGCCATTACGAGAATATCTCGGTCGTAATAAACTTCGTTTGCATTTTCACTCAATTTATTGGTCGTTAAGCGAGGCTCGTTGGCAGCTCGTTCGGCAGCCACCGCGTAAATCGGCTTTTCATTTTTGCCGGCAAAAACTGAACCAGCTTTATGCTGCATTACGCCATCCCCGTTCTTATCCACCCACGCGATAAGGCCTCGGTCTTCCCAACTCTTAAACCAGTCGGGAGCCTCAGCATAAGCGGTTCCCTGGACTTCCAAAATTAGATTCGTTCTCGCAAACGCTCCGATCGCAGGTGCGGTCAGATAAATCACCGCGATAAACAACAGAGTCCAGCAGGCCGATTTCCGAACCGCCTTGACTGACTTAACAGTAAAAAATCTGACAATCACGTGCGGCAACCCAGCTGTTCCGCACATCAACGCGGCGGTGATACAGAACATGTCCAAGGTTCCTAATTTCCCAACGGTGTAATCAGGAAATCCAAGATCCGTATTGAGCTGGTTTAGTTTAGTCAATAACGGCACCGTATCGCCGGTCGCCTCCGTAAAGTTACCGATCAACCCAAACTGTGGGATCACGTTTCCAGTCAATGCCATCGAAATGAAGACTGCAGGAATCGTATAAGCAAACACCATCACGCAGTACTGAGCCACCTGCGTGTAAGTGATTCCCTTCATCCCACCGAGCCCGGCGTAAAAGAATACGATCCCCGCACCGATGATCACTCCAGTCCATATTTCGATGTCAAACAGTCTTGAAAAGACGAGCCCGACTCCGCGCATTTGCCCCATGATGTAAGTCATGCAAATAAACACTGCACAAACAACGCCGACCGCCCTCGCAAAATTCGAATAGAACCGATCCCCTAAAAAATCGGTTACCGTAAATTTGTTAAACTTACGCAGGTAGGGCACAATCAGTGTCGTCAGGAGAACGAAGCCTCCAGTCCAACCCATCAGAAATCGAGAAGCATCGTAGCCGCTGGCTGCAATAATTCCCGCCATCGAAATAAAAGTCGCTGCCGACATCCAATCTGCTGCCGTGGCCATTCCATTCGCAAAAGGGGAGACGCCACCACTGGCTACATAATATTCCTTAGTCGTAGCTGCGCGAGAGCGAACAGCGATTCCAATGTAAAGGGCAAAAGAACCACCAATGAAAATGTAATTCCATAAATCCTGGCTCATTCTTCATCCTCCTGATCAAAACCAGACTTGCGATCAAGAGAGTTCATCAAGATCATATAGAGAAACAGCAGGAGCAAAAATCCAATAATTGCCCCTTGCTGAGCCATCCAAAACCCAAACGGGGCACCTCCCATTGGCGGTAACAAAGCATCCAACTTCTCTCGAAACAGCACACCGCAACCGAGCGAAATGACAAACCAGATGGTGAGGATAAACAACACAACCTGAAGGCTTTTGGTCCAGTAAACGTTTTGCCTGCCATTATCCGAGTAGGAATTGCTGGGCTTGGAATTCATAGGGACGACTTCATTTCAAAACATTGGGAAACAAGAATTACAAATAAATTCATGCACGGTTAATCTGGAATAGCTTCACGTATAAGCAGGGCAGAGTCAAATCGTCACGGCTGATTCAGCAAAACTTGTGAAGGCAAATCAAGAATCTTTGACAATTCCTCCATCGCTTCCCATGCCTCACCTACCAAACCAGGGTCTCGAAGATCTTCCTGTGATAAACTTTCTCGATAATGGCGACCAACCCACTCGATCAACTTACCGTAAAGCGACTCGGTCAGAATCACTCCAGCGTGCATCGCCTCCTGCTGGCGAGCGTCAAGAACCACTCTCAAACGGAGGCAAGCCGGCCCACCCCCATTATTCATTGATTGTCGCAAGTCTAGAAAAACAACATCGTCGATCCTGTTCCTACCCTCCACGACTTTTGCAATACACTCTTTTGCGGCTCGATTCTCCTCGCACTCAACGGGGCAAATCAAACTGATGCCACCATCTTTTCGAGTGACCAACTGGCTGTTGAATAAATAACTCGAAACGGCATCTTGCAATGGCAACTCAGACTCGGAAAATTCAATCACTTGCAGTGAACTCCCGCTTAAATTTTCAAATTGCAGGCTCAGGCGATCGAGTAATTCCGGTTGATTGAGAAACGCCTGGCTATGGCATAGTAAAATATCTTCGTGTCCAACTGCAATCACATCATTGTGAAAAACCCCCGCATCGATGACTTCCGGATTTTGCTGTCCGAAACAAACTCGATCAGCCTGCAACTGGTGCCGGCGAGCAACGGCTTCGCTCGCCAGCTGAGTCTGTCTGGCCGGAAACTTGCGAGTCGTTTCCCCGGTACTGCCTGACGGCATACCGAACACAAAAAACTCGAGCCCGACACTCTTTCCGGCACCGACAAAACGGGTGTGATTTGCGGCCCCCTCATCGGCAAACAACCCTTGAGCTGGAAGAGGAGGATGCACGCAAAACAGTTCTTCGGAGTTGAATATTGACCTCAAATTACGCGCCGTCGATTTAGCTTCCATCGATCGATGAAGCGTGCTCTGTAAGTTAGCAGGTGTGAAATGAAGTCTTCCGTCACCGCAATCGGCGGAGGGCGAAACTGTCGCGGCATTGGCTGTCCACATACTAGAGGCTGAATAGCAAATCGCCAATAGTTCAGGGCGGCATCGATACGCTTGGTCGATTACCTCAGCATTCGAACCTTCAAAGCCAAGTGATCGGAGGAACTCTAAACGCGGGCGGCGAAGCGGTGGAAGCAGGCACTGCCGACCTGTCAAATCAGCCACGCGTTTCATTTTCGCAAGTCCCTGAAGCGCGGCCGCCTTTGGATTGGCTACCTCGTGACCGTGCAACTTAGACGCAATGTTGCCAAACGAGAGCCCAGCATAATTATGCGTGGGACCAATTAATCCATCGAAAAAATACTCC
>Ga0315321_10003382_pt1 | contig 12411 bp, 10 predicted proteins | sample M180m21515metaG_FD_203464 | JGI IMG/M metagenome (GOLD analysis project Ga0315321, IMG submission 203464) | Ammonia-oxidizing marine archaeal communities from Monterey Bay, California, United States - M1 80m 21515 | ecosystem: Environmental > Aquatic > Marine > Intertidal zone | place: USA... | reverse complement strand
CGGCGGGTGGAGGAGACCGGCGAGGTGGTGCTGATCGCCATCAACACACATGCATCAAATACAAGCCGCACGGTCTTCGAGGGGGAGGCGATGGGCGTGGACATTGCGCCGAACACGGTGCTGGATGATGTGTTGCCCGGCGAGTATGCCCGCAGCTTCAGCGTCTCGGGCAATGGGACGCTGACGGTAGAGCTGGGACCGCGAGAGGTGGCGGTGTTGGTTCCGCGGTAGGGACGGGGCGGCACGGGCTGGCTTCACAGCCAACCAGACCAACACTTGTGCAGGGTCGACAATGACAACAGCGGGGGCAACCAAGCCCCATAGGCAGAAGACTGCTGTGCTGCATCTTCACCCGTTCTGAGGCTTCCACGGTCCCACGGTCGACTCAGGAAACACCAAGAAGCGCCGTCCGACGAAGTTTACGACCAGTGCCGCCAGAGTGCCTCCGAGCTTGGCGAGCCACTCCGACATGCCGAGGCCCACCAGGGCTGCGGTCCCCCCGAGGTCGACGACCGCGCCACCCGCGACCACCAGGCTGTAGACCATCAGCTCGGAGCGGGCATCCCACCGGGCGGTGTGGCGAAACAGCAGCCAGATGCTCAGCAGGTAGTTGAGCGCCGCGGCCAACACAAAGGCCACCGGCGCTGCGAACAAGATGGACATTCCAATGGTGCGAAAAGCCGTGAACATGCCCAGGTTGGCAATCGCCGCGGTGCCCCCAATGAACAGGTAGAACATGAACTGGATGGGAATGGGCGCCCGGTGAGCGTTGTATCGAAAGATGCAATACAACGCGCGGAAGCCGTCGCGCACCCCGATCTTCTTGCCCTCTTCGTAGGTGCGCCCATAGTACGAGATGCCCATCTCGTAGATGCGCAGGCGCATGGCAGCGATCTTCGCGACGACCTCGGGCTCGAAGCCGAAGCGGTTCTCCTCGATCTCCACCTGCTGGATGACGTCTCGTCGGAATACCTTGTAGCAGGTCTCCATGTCGGTGAGGTTGAGGTCGGTGAACATGTTGGACAGCAACGTAAGAAATCGGTTGCCCAGGGAGTGCCAGAAATACAACACACGGTGGGGACCGCCCGACGCAAAGCGAGACCCGAACACCACGTCGGCTTGGCCTTTGCGCAGGGGACCGAGCAGCCGCACGAGGTCCTGGGGGTCGTACTCGAGGTCGGCGTCGTGGATCGCCACGAAGTCGCCGGTGGCGTGGGTGATGCCCGTGCGCAGGGCGGCCCCCTTGCCCTGGTTGACCTCGTGGTGGAGCAGGCGCACACAGGGATGCTCGGTGGCCAGGGCCTCTGCGACCGCGGGACTGTCATCGCGAGAGCAGTCGTTGACGAGGATGACCTCGAGGGTGAGCGTGTCGTCGGCGATGGCCAGCACCCGCTCGATGCTCGGACGAAGGGTCCGCGCCTCGTTGTAGAACGGCGTGACGACGGTGAGAAGCGGCATTCCACAACCAGGCTGACAGGAACCGACGCCGGAAGGAGGCTCGACGGGCGGGTAGCCTACTACGCCACGGACAGCGCCCCCATCCTGGTGACGGTCGGCGGTGGCCGCCCTCGCAGATCGACCGAGCCTGCGCCGACCCCGGACCCGCACATGTTGCAATGTGTCTCGTTGGGGTTGGCGTCCTCATTGCCGCGCACAAGTGAGCCGAGTCACTGATTCGAGGTGTCCGAATGCCCGCTGTCTCTCTCGCCCCTGCACTTGGCCTCTGGCTTGGCCTGCTGACCCCCACCGAGCTCGCGCTGGCGCCGGCCCCAGCCGCCGCGACCGAGCCCGCAGCCATCCTGGCCGAGCTCTCCGACGACCTCGCTCTCGGCCTGCTCACCGCAGACACCCACGCTGTGCTCGACGACCTGACCATCGACGCCACCGTCACGTCCCGTGTGAAGGCGCCCGCCAGCCTCGCCGCCAAGGCCGCGCGAAAGGGCCTGCCCACCGAGCAGATCCTCGACCGGCTGGCACTCCGGGTGCGCGTTGACGACATCGACGACTGCTACACCATCCTCGACCAGATCCAGAGCCGCTTCGTCCCCGTCGATGGCGCCTTCGACGACTACATCGCCTCGCCCAAGCCCAACGGCTACCAGTCGCTCCACACCGCCGTCCACACCCCCGTCGGCGTGGCCGAGTTCCAGATTCGCACCCACACAATGCACGACCACGCCGAGCATGGTGCCGCAGCTCACGCGCTGTATAAGGCCCACCAAGCGGTCGCCTGACCCACCGGTCTTCCGCCCGCTGACCCCCCGGCGCAGACCGAGCGGTAGAATGCCGCGCCATGTCGTCTGCCCTCTTCAAACGTGTGCATCCCGGACTGCTTGTCGCTGCGGTGCTCCTCGTCGTCTTCTGTCTGCCGCTCATGGTGGGACAGCGCTACGGTGGACTCGACCACAGCCTGGTACTGCTGGGGATGCAGTGCGCGCTCCGAGATGGCGACGGTCTGTTTCTCGATGCGGCCTTCGGCGGCGGCGCCCCATTCCTGGCAGAGCCCCAGAGCGGCGTCTTCTACCCCATCACCTGGCTGCTCCGACCCATCACAGACCCCGAGCTGGCGGCCAGCCTGTGGAGCGTGGTCCACCTCGCGATTGCCGGCTGGGCGGCCACATTGCTGGGAACCCGGTCGGGCCTCGGCAAGAGCGCCGCCATGGCCCTCGGCTTTGCGCATGTGTTGTCGGGCACGGTTCTCAACCTGGTGCTCCACGGCGCCTACCTCTGTGGCGCGGCCTGGACCCCCCTGGTCTGGGCCGCCGCACTGGGCATGTTCCACGCACGTTCCACGAGCCGCTGGGCTCCCGTAGAGCTGGCGGCCGGCCTCGGCTTGCTGCTGCTGGCCGGCGAGCTGCAGGGCTTTGCGGTCGCATCGGTGCTGGTGTTGGCGGAAGCCGTGCGGGCGCGTCCACCCCTGAGAGTGCTTGGAGTGGTCCTGGGCGCAGGCGTTGTCGGCGTGTTGCTGGGCATGGGCCAGTGGCTGCCGACCTTCGGCCTTCGCGACGCCATCGCGCGCTCCGGGGGACTGAGCCTCGGCAACCAGACGCTGTGGTCTCTGGGACTGCCGGAAGGCTTGGGGACCGTCTGGTCGGGGGTGGCTGGCCCCCGCTTTTCATCGGGCGCGACCTTGTTCAACCTGTGGTCGGGCAGCGCAGACACCCGGATGCCGTGGAACCCGAGCCCCTATGTGGGACTGGCCGTACTGGGACTGGGACTGGCCGCATGGCGCTCGAAGATGGCGCGCTGGTGGGCACTTGGAGCGACACTACTGCTGCTGATGGCACTGGGGTCCCACACGCCATTCTACGGGCTGGTGCAGACACTGGTGCCGCCGGTGGGACTGTTTCGCTACCCGTCCAAGTACTTTGCGCCCGCCAGCATGGCGCTGCTGCTGGGCAGCTTCCATGTGCTCAAGCACCACGGCCACGAGCGCTGGCCCCAGGCGGTCCTCGGAGCACTCGCGCTGCTGAGCCTTGGCGGCATCGGGCTCGTGGCGCTGTCGAGCGGCGAGCTGACCGCACTGTCGGACGGCTTCACCTTCGGGGTGCGCACGGAGCCGGGCGTGCGGCCAGAGCCGGGCCAGTGGCTGGTGCAGCGCGGCCTCCAAGCCACCGCGCTCGTGGGCGTATTGGTGTTGGTGCTCCGGAAGCGTCCGGCACTTGCACCGTGGGTGTTGGTGGCCGATCTGGCCCTCGCCGCTCCCGTCCATCTTCAGACCCTCGACCGTCCCATCCTCGACTTCGAGGCCCCGCGTGCAGCCCTGGGTGACGCTCCAGAGGTCGTGCTGTGCACCGACCCCACCACCCCTTCCGCCCGCCTCGATGAACCCACCCGCGACTGGGGCCTGGCTGGCGTCACTCTGGTGCAGTGGATGCAGCGCAAGTCCGACTTCAACCAGTGCGGCGGCCCCGCAGCTCCCCAGCACTACCTGTCGAGCGCGACGTCCCCCACGGTGTCGTTGTGGCGCGACCACCTCGGTCGACCAGATCATCAGATCCAGGCGGCCACCGCGCTGGGCTGCACCCACCTGTCCACCGCCCAAGCCACTCCCGGGCCCATCGTTCCCGACGACACTCCTCGGGGGATTGCCCCGCCCGTGTATGCACTGCCCACCGCCCTGCCTCTTGCGATGGTTCCCCGTGGAACATTGGTGCACGAAGCTCCCGAGGATGCCGTGGGGGCGGCCATGTCCGCCGACTCTCCAGGGATGATGATGGGGCAGCTCGACGACCCATCGGACGTGTGGACGGGGACTTTGCCGGCGCTGAACGCGCGGGTAAGTATTATCGAGAACGACTTACTACACACCTCTTTCACCGTTGACGACCCTGCGGTCGTCGTGCTTCGGAAGCCTTGGTGGCCCGGCTGGACCGCGACCCAGAACGGCGCGGAGCTGGCGGTATTGCGGTCGGCGGGGGTGCAGCTTGCCGTGGTGGTGCCAGAGGCGGGCGAGGTCATGCTGCGCTACCGTCCGCCGCTGCTGGGGGCCGGCTTGGGGGCCCTTGCACTCGGCATCTTCGGCCTGCTGGGCCTGGCGTGGATCGGCCGAAGGTCTGAGCCCGCTGCCGAGGCTTGACCGAGACGCGAGCGCATGTGAGGAAGGCGTCCTGGAGAGCATCGATGCCCCTTCCCCGAGCCCTTGTCCTGCTGCCCCTTCTCGCTGCCGTGGCACTGCAAGCCCACGCCGAGGAGCCCGCCCCGACCGCCCCAGACAGCGTGCTTGACCCCGACACTCGGAGCGTCTGGATGGTGCGCATCGCCCGGATGGAGGGCGCTTCGGTGGATGTCGAAGAAGCGGCTCGGGCGGTCGCCGACACCGCGCAAAAGATCGCAGAGTCCGGGCAGGTGAGTGATGTGGCGCTGCTGTCAGGCCGCGCCGCTGCGCTCAATCGCAAGGTCATCTCGGCCACTCTGGCATCTAGCGTGCTCGACGAGCGGTGAGCGCCCTGCATCCCTTCGCGCAAGGCCCGGTGACCGCCTCTACCCTGGCCAATTCGCTGGGCGCAGTGCTGCATGGCGACGACCAGATGGTGCACGGTGTGGCGGCTCTGGAGCATGCCGACAGGCGGTCCCTCGCTTGGTTCGCGGGTCGAAAGCTACCGATTGGCTGTGGCGCGGGAGTGCTACTCACCCACCTGCCGATCGAGGGACGCACCTGCCTGGTGGTGTCGGAGCCGCTGCGGGCCTTTGGGGTGTTGCTGCGACGCGCATTTCCCGAGTCGCTCGATGAGGGCGTGCATCCCGCGGCAACGGTGCATGCCACGGCAGTGCTGGCAAGCGGCGTGGTGGTATCGGCTGGCTGTGTGGTGGGTGCACACGTAGAGATCGGCGAAGACACTGTGCTGTTCCCCAATGTCACCGTGTATGCCCACACTGTCGTAGGGGCGCGGTGTCGGGTCCATGCCGGCGCGATCCTCGGAAGTGATGGCTTTCGGTATGCGCCCGGTACGCGGGGACCGGAGCGGGTGCCTCAGCTCGGTCGACTGGTGTTGGAGGACGACGTCGAGGTGGGCGCCAACACCTGTGTGGATCGCGGGGGACTGGGCGAGACCCGCATCGGCGCGGGCAGCAAGCTCGACAACCTCGTGCAAGTGGGCCACAACAGCCAGCTGGGGCGCGCGGTGGTCATCGCAGGACAGGCGGGGCTGGCGGGCAGCGTGACGGTGGGCGACGGGGCTCAGATCGGTGGACAGGCGGGCATTGCGGACCACCGCAGCATCGGAGCGGGAGCGCGGGTGGGAGCCCAGAGCGGTGTGAGCCGCGACGTGGCCGCCGGGGAGACCGTGCTGGGCACACCGGCGATGGCAGCGAGACTGGTCCGTCGAATGTGGGCGGGCTGGCGGCGACAAGGCCGGTGAGCCCCGACATGCGACCCTCCTGCGGCATAGGCACGACCCAGGGCATGCCGTGAGCGACATTCTCTTCCGATACTTGCTGATGGCCCAGCGAAGAGAGGGCTCTCGGGCCCGCCACCTGCTGTTTGCGCGGGAGGGGCTGCTCACGGCGGGCGTGGAACAGCTTGTGGAGTCGGCCGTCTCGCGGGTCGACGTGCGGTCCCAGCACGAGGGGATGTCTCACCGCCAGGTGGAGACCCCGGCGTCCCGCCGCCACCATCAGACCTTCCACATCAAGGCCCAGCCGGCGCGTCCCACCGCACCGCACTTCAGCGAAAACACACAGTCCTTCCCGCTTCAGAACACCCTCCGCGTATTTAGCTGCGGCACCTGCGCCGGCAGCGGCAAGGTGCGTTGCCAGCGATGCAGTGGCGACGGAGAGGTGCGCTGTGGCTCTTGTGGGGGCGATGGCACGCGCGGCTCCGGCGCCGATAAGAAGCGATGCTCCTCGTGTGGTGGCTCGGGATGCAAGCGCTGCAGTCGCTGCAGTGGGTCGGGCCAGGTCAGCTGCGACCGCTGCTCGGGAGAGGGTCGGCTCGCCAGCTGGACCATCGAGGTCTACGAGTACACCATCCAAGACCAGCGTAGCGACGGCTATCCCATCGAAGAGCCGTCGTGGCGACTCAAGCGCGCGACGGGCCGGTGGCTGGCCGGAGAGCGCGCGACCGTGCCCGCCTTCTCCACCTCCGTCGTGGAAGCCAGCCTCGGCTACACCAACCCCAGCGTCGCCCGGGTCGCCCGCCAAGCAGAAGCCACGCGCCTCGCCCATGAGCGCCACGCCCACACCAGCCCCGGCACCTGTCTATTCCTTCACACCGACCGCTACATCGAGCCTCTCGGCTACACGGTGCTCCGGCTCGGGCGCAGTCCCCGGTGGTACTGGCTGGTCGGACGTGGGGTTCAGGCCGAAGAGGTGGCCCCCATCCAGGCCCCCTCCCCGCTGCGGCTGGCGGTGGGGCTGCTGCTGCTCGGCGGCCTCGGACTCACCGGCCTGCTCGCCCATGCGGCGTGGCTGTACGGCTTCGCGTGGTTCCCGGCGAGCTGGCTGCTCTTTGTGGCGCTGTTCGGCTGCATCGCAGCGTCCTTGGCGCTGGGGTGGGCCCTCTCGAAGCTGTCGGGCCAGGACAACCCCGTGCGCACCGTGGTCATCGCCCGGCAGTCGGGCCAACCCAGCGCGTTTTTGCCCGTCGTCGCCTCGATGGGCTCGCATGTGGGGGCGCTCCACGTCACGGACCGCAACTACACCGTGATGATGGACGCTCTGCTCGGCAAGGCGCGCGACGACCGGCAGTCGAGCTCGCTGTTCGTGCACACCTGCGATGGCCTCCGGGTGCGCTTCGTGGAGCTGGCGGGCGGAGGCGGGAGCCTCTCCGACGACCAGTGCGCCGCGGTCATGCACGCCGTGGATGCGGTGGTCTTCCTTGGCGACAAAGACGATGGTCTGGCTGCTCTGAAGCAACGAATGGAGGCGGTGGACCGTCCTCGCGCGCGCTTCGTCGACATCGCAGTGCGGGAAGGCGACAGCTGGCGGGACGGTGAGCTGCCGCTGAGCTTCATGCAGGATGCGTTCATCACCGCGCAGTGGGACAATGCGCGCTGGCACATCGCCTTCCGCGACCTGTGGTCCCAGCTGGCGCCTGCACTTCGAGCACCTGCACCCGATCCCGCTCCCCCCCCGGCCCTCACCGGCCCCGCCTCCATGCTTCCCGTCCCCAGCCCAAGGCCCCCATCGATGCGTCGGCTGCTCGAGTTCCTCTTCCCGCGCAGGCAGCAGACCTGCAAGATCCCGATTCTCGGCGTGGAAGGCTCCGGCAAGAGCTCTCTCATCGTCACGCTTGGTCAGTACGTGTCGCTCCACGAGCACGGCTGCATCCCCGAGTCGTCCCAGGCGGTGTTCGGCGCCTACCTGCCCTACGTGATGAAAGGCAAGCCCCTGCGCGCGACGGTCCGCCACTCGGCGTTTTCGGTGGAGCTGTCCCGCATTCCCGAAAAAGACGGCGGACTCACGCAGGTTGACCTGTCGCTGTCGTCAGAGGACATCCCCGGTCAGGACTTCCGGATGTTGGTCAACGAGCTCACCCGCAACCCCGACCTGACCCCTGGAAACGACGGTGCAGGAGCCATCGTCAAGCGCTTCGGCGAGCTGCTGTCCGACTGCGACGGCTTCATCTTCGTGGTCGACCTGATGCGCAACTGCAGCCCCAAGCAGTTCGCCGCCGACCCCCGAAAGCAGGTGTGGGCCGCCTACAGCGACCAGGTCAAGCCCATCATGACGGGCATCCTGCTCGCGGCCCGTCACAACGCCACCCTCGCCCACAAGCCGATGTTCTTCGTGTTCAGCAAGCCCGATCAGCACGCCATGTCCACCGATCAGCTTGAAGAAGACTTCCGCCGTGCGATGGCGATTCCGCTGGGCGCTCTGCGGGCCCTCGATGTGCGCACCCGCCTCTACAGTGTGCAGTGCGCTGGCTGGGGCATGGACTCCAACCTCGACAACCTCGGCATCGACATCCTGCTGTCAGACCTCGCCCACTCGGTCGGCGCCGTCCGCCGAAAGGACTGAGCCATGCCTCTCACAACCTTCAGCACCGACTTCCAGGGCCGGCCCTCCCTCGACGGACCGCTGGGGGACTCCTGCCTCGACCTTCTCCGCCGCGAAGCCTTCCCCCTGGCCCCGCCCTTCGATCCCAACGAGGTGGGCACCGAAGAGGCTCCTTGGCGGTCCTTCAAGCTTGCGCCGCTGCCCAATCATCAGCTGCTCATCAGTGTGGCCAGCGAGCGCGGCAACACCGACCACCTTGGCCGTCCCGTGTCCAGCGCCACCGGCTGCATCGTCGGCCCAGAAGACATGGACGGCCCCCTTCGCGACATCGGCTCGGTGTGGCGGGCCCTGGATGTGCTGTCCGCCGACGAGCCTCCCACCCACGATGCCCTGCGGACCGAAGTTCAGCGCGCGTCCCCGCTGTGCTCCGACGCCGCCTTTGCGGAGCTGGCTGAGCGCTACAGCGCGCGCGGTGCATTCCACGCCCACGCAGCCGCCACCATTGGAGGCTGTCCTCAGGTCGATGTGGTGCTGCCTATGGACGTGCGCGCCCGGCGCCACCTCCTGCCGGTGCTGTTGCTGGTGCCCCTTGAGCGCCTGATGCGTCTGCACCTTGCGACCGGCTCGCTGTCGTCGGACCACCGAGAGAAGGTGCTTGGGGTGGAGCGCGCGCCAAGTCGGGCCATGCCTGACGAACAGAAGAGTGGCGTGTTCGGCGGCTTCTTCTCTCGGAGTGCCCCTCCCGAGCCGGTCAAGCACAGTCCTCTGGTGGACTTCAGCCGGAGCCGGGTGGTCGATGGCCCCATGGACACCGGTCCCCGATGGCTTGCGGCGCTGGGCGCAGCCCGATCAGACTGGCCCGAGCTCACCGACCGCCAGCGGTTCTGCCTGCTTTTGTCCACCGGCGATGCCCGCACCCTCCAGACGGGTCCCACATCGTTGTTCAAGCACCCTGCCTTCGAGCGCCTTCGCGAGCTTGTGCAGGAGCTCGAGGACGCCGAGGCCGGACTGCGCAAGTGGCGGTGACCGCTCCCAACCTGCATCCCGTGGTCGCCGAAGCCGCAGCCCACGGCCTCATCGATGTGGCCCACATTGAGGAGCTGAGCGCCCAGCTCGACGCTGTGCGCTTGGCTTGGCCCGAAGACCTCCGCATCCACCTCCTAGGCCACACGCTCCAGGTCGAGTTGAACCTCCGCGAGGTACGCATCGCGATGCAGGTGTCCCTCACGCAGTGGCCGGCCCATCCTCCCGAGCTCCGGGTCACCAACGGGCCGTGGTACCATCCCTACTTGTTCGAGGACCGCGTGCTGGAGCTGCAGGCCATGTCTCGCTGGAACCGCACGGTCACGCTCGACCAGCTCGCCCGAGAGCTCGAAGGCCAGCTCCTCCGCCGTCCGCCGCAGCGTCGCTTCTCACTGTCGGTGCTCGCTCGGCGAGTGTGGCGCCAGCTTCGGCGATAGGACTCTATCCATGTCTATCTCCTTGAGCCGTCGTCACGTTCTTGCCGGGCTCGCTTCCGCCGGCCTCATTCCATTGGCTCGGGGCGGCCGTCCACCGAATGTGCTGTGGATCTCAATCGATGATCTCAACGACTGGACGGGAAATCTCGGCGGACACCCCCAAGCCGCCACCCCCCACCTCGACGCCCTGGCTGCCCGCGGTCGGTCGTTCACACAAGCCCACTGCAACGCCCCGGCCTGCAATCCGTCTCGCACCGCCACCCTCACCGGCGTGGCCCCCCACCGAAGCGGGGTCTACAGCAACCAGGCGGCCTGGTGGGTGCCCCTCGGCGACACGCCCACACTGCCCGCTCTGCTGCGGTCCAGTGGCTACCGCACGCTCGGCGCCGGCAAGGTGTTCCACTTTGGCGACCGCAGCGTGTGGGATGCCTACATGGGCGACCCGTGCGACAAGCTCCATGCCGACGAAGGAGCCAAGCCCAACAAGTCCAACTTGGTGCGGGTCGACGAGATGGCCTGGGGACGCTCTCGCAGCAAGAAGGACCGCGGTCACCCCGACCGTCGCATCGCCGACTGGGTGTCTGCTCAGCTCGCCCTTCCCCAAGACAAGCCGTTCTTCCTCGCCGCTGGCTTCATGAAGCCCCACCTGCCCTGGTATGCGCCCAAGCCCTTCTTCGACGCGCGACCCATCGACGACATCGTGTTGCCCCATGTGCCGCCCGACGAGATGAAGGACATCCCCCCCGCCGGTCAGCGGCTGGCCTACATGAAGACCCACGACAAGGTGGTCACCACCGACGCCTGGAAGTCCGCGGTGCAGGGCTACCTGGCAGCCATCACCTTTGTGGACACCATGCTGGGCGAGGTCATCGCGGCATTGAATGCATCGGCGCACCGCGACAACACCTTGGTGGTGGTGTGGTCCGACCACGGATGGTCGCTCGGGGAGAAATTCCACTGGAAAAAGTTCGCGCTGTGGGAAGAGTGCACCCGAGTGCCGCTTGTGTTTGCAGGCCCTGGCATCACTCCCGGCGAGTGTGACCGTGTGGTGGGACTTATCGATGTCTACCCCACCATGGCTCGGCTGTGTGGTGCCCAGGTCGACCACCTCATCGACGGCACCGATCTGGCCCCCTTGCTTGCGAACCCCACCGCCCGCTGGCACCGCCCCGTGCTCACCACCCAAGGCGAGCACAACCACGCGATTCGCACCCAGCGGTGGCGCTACATTCGCTACGGCGAGGGCGGTGAGGAGCTATACGACCACTCCGTCGACCCTGGTGAGCACGACAACCTCGTGGACACCCCCGGAGTCCAGGCTGTGTTGGCCCAGCTTCGACCACTGATACCCAAGACAACTGCACCAGTGGCCCCCGTCACGGTCAACAAGTGCCGACCGGGCACACTCGCGACGCCGAGCTAGCTCCCGACCCTCCGAGTCTGCACCACTCGACCCGCCCCCGACTCCCTACGGGATCTCCAGGCGCGCCCCCGCCGACATCCTGCTTGACGCGCTCGCAACGTCCGTCTCTCCTCCCACGCTCGCACCCCTGCTGCTTGGCATCCGCGTACATTGGCCGCAGCATCACCTGGGCAGGCGGGCCGTGATGACCCGGTTCATGGGCGTGATGCAGGCGGGGAGCTCAGTCCAGCGGGTGTGAAAGCCGGCGGCATCGAGGCGGTAAGTGCGGTGGATGTCGGTGGCGAGCGACACACCCAGGGCTTGTCGAAGAGTGGGGGGACCCGGCAGGCCCTTCTTGGGATGGCAGCACGGCAGCAGCGCCACTGAATGGCGACCCGCAATGGCGCGGTCGATGACGGCGTCGGTCGCACGACCACAGGCGTGAATGCCCAGTAGAGCTGCGTCTTTGGGGACATTCACGGCGTCGATGCGCGACTCTTCGAAGGTGACCTTGGGGCGAAGCCAGGGCGCCACAGGGTCGAGGGCGTCGAGGATGAGGGATACGCTGGCGGGCTTTCTGCGGTCGACGAGGCGGACGGTGGTGACGTCGCGATGGTGGATGCCGTAGAGCATGCCCACGAGGCCGTGGCCGCAGCAGAGATCGACGATGGTGGGCGCGCGGACATGGCGCCGAATGTGCTCGAAGACCTCGAAGCTCTCCAGCAGCTCCTTGAAGGGGAGGAGCCGGGCGTCGATGAGGGCCACGGCGAGCTTGTCGTGGAGGGCATCGCCGTCGAAGAAAGGACGGGCGACCTGGCCGGAGCGCGACCGGGAGTGGGGGTCGACCGGCAACGCCTCGAGGTCGATGCGCGGGAAGGACTTGAGGCGAGGGGACGACATGGGGCGGGGTAGCCCACGGGACGCGGAGGTGGGGGACGGACGGGAGGCTCGGCTCGCATCCACACCCAACTCAAGGGTTGCCCGCTCTGGTCTCTGGCGGCCGCCATCAGCTGAACAAATCCCCAGCAGGGACCGCCCACAGTCGGGGGCGGCGGGCGGTTAGGCGGAAGCGCATGGACCTGTCCAAGCTCAACACCGCTCAGCGCGCCT
>Ga0315321_10003380_pt1 | contig 12417 bp, 8 predicted proteins | sample M180m21515metaG_FD_203464 | JGI IMG/M metagenome (GOLD analysis project Ga0315321, IMG submission 203464) | Ammonia-oxidizing marine archaeal communities from Monterey Bay, California, United States - M1 80m 21515 | ecosystem: Environmental > Aquatic > Marine > Intertidal zone | place: USA... | reverse complement strand
GGGCTCCGACCCCCACGACCCCGACACCGACGACGACGGCCTCACAGACGGCGACGAGGCGGCCTGGGGCACCGACCCCCGCAACGAGGACAGCGACTTCGACGGGCTTGAGGATGGCGACGAGGTGCACACCCACGGCACCTCTCCCCTGAGCCGGGACTCCGACGGCGGTGGACGCGCCGACGGCGAAGAGGTCCTCATCACGGCCACCGACCCCAACGACTCCTCCGACGATGGCATCACCATCGACGAGTCTGGAGACAAGCCCGCCTACGAAGACGACGACACCGAGGGCCTTCTCGGCGGCCACTTCGACCTCGACACCTGTGCCACACTGGCCAGCTGGGGCCACGGGGACACCGACGGCCACGTACACGAGTACGACAACGACTACGACCTGCTCACCATCGACTACTTCGACCTGCTGTCGTCCAAGCTCAACGAGATCGACGCCGACATCAGCAATCCCGACCAGGCCTTCAAGCTCCTCATCGTCAATGCCGACCTCTCCGATGGCGGCCGCCTCACCATCAACGGCGCCTACGACGCCCGCATCCGCACCTCCTGGCTCGCCGTGGACACCTACGACGACACCGCACTCGCCGACCTCCCGGTGTACTCACTGGGCGGCGCGACCGGCACCACCCCGCTGACCTCGCTGCAGCTGTCTTTCCACGAGCTCGCCATCCCGCTCGGCGGACTCCACAACACGGAGACCGGGTGTGTGCGGGACAACGACCCTGGAGCGGCTGGAGAGTGGCGCAATGGAGCCCTCACCATTCAAGCGGTGGCGGTCGACAGCGATGGCACCGACGCGTTTGCCACCTCCACCGCAGCCAGTGCCGGCGGCGTGCAGGGGGCGGCCACATCGGGCTTGTTGTGGGAGAGCACGGTCTTCTGGCACTGGAACGGGCGCGAGTGCTACGGCGAGAGCGACTGGTACGCGCCCTACTGAGGCGGCCGCAGCTACGGCACCATGAGCTTCATGCAGTAGACCGAGCCGCCCGACTTGAGAAACTCGCTCGTGTCGACCTCGATGGGCGTGAGTCCGAGCTTCCGCACCGCGGCGAGTGTGCGTGTCGCGCCACGATGGACAATGAAGTGCTGGCCGTCGGGGCAGTGGCCGTTGCATGCCAGGCCATGTGCCGCTTCGTCCTCGGGCACCTCTACCAGCCGCGGAAAGGCCTTTTCCAGCAGCTCCAGACCTTGGGCATCGAAGGCCCCCGGCACCACGAGGGCCGTCTGGTCGTCGATGAGCTGCAGGCAGGTGTCGAGGTGGTAGAAGCGGTCGTCGACCAGCTTGAGCGCGAGGGTGGGCACGCAGAAGCGCTCCGCCAGCTCATCGTAGGCGCGGCGGTCGGTGCGGAAGCCATAGCCGCCCACAATGGCCCGCCGACCCGGCACCCACGCCGCATCGCCCATGCCCTCAAATGGCAAGGTGGGGTCGGACAGCTGGAACGTGAGTGCTCCGCGGCCTTCGTACCACCGCGCCACCACATCGACCTCGGCACGGCGCTGCGGGGCATGCATGTACGACAGATAGGCCGCCCAGCGGCCATCTGGAAGCTGTCCGGGAAACGACTGGTTGGCCATGAACACGAGGTCGGGAAGGCCAGCCACGCCCTCCACGACTTCGATGGGAAAGCCGATGCCCGCGTAGGCATCGCGCACTTGCTCCCACTGGCCACGCGCCCGCGTCTTGTCGACCGCGCCGATGTTGCCCGCCATGTGAGGATTGATGACGTAGAGCACATCGAAGAAGGCGGGGTCGGCCATCAGAACCCGCACCTCTAAGGGACGCCGGGTTTGTTCGTGGAGAGCAAAGTCCAGGGCGTCGGCCGACTCGACAACACAACCTCGGGGGGTGGACTCCAACACGCGACCTCCTGCAGCTCAGGCGACACGCTACCCGATGGGTGGTCTAAGCGGTGTCGGCACCCGCCAGGACGGGCTTGTCAAGAGTCGGGGGCAGCAGGAGCGGGGGGCAGCAGGGGAGACAGGGGAGCTGCGATGGGATGCGCGGGACCGCGCTTCTCGCGGAAAGCGCGGAGTGCCAGCTCGGGCGGCGCTGAGCTCGGGGGCTCACTCTTGCTCGTCCATCGAGTCGAGCTCACCACCGAGGCTGAAGCCAAGGTCGGAGTCCAGGTCGAGCTCAAGGTCGGGCACAGCGTCTGGGCTGAAGTGACGGTCCAAAAAGGTCAGCACCTCCCGCCACCACCGCACCTCGTTGCGCGGCTCAAGAATGTGGTGGCCTTCCCCCGGAAACACCACCAGCCGCGACGATACGCCCTGGTCGAGCAGGGCGGTGTGCAGTGCGAGGGCCTGACCCACCGGCACGTTGTGATCACGGGCACCATGAGTGATGAGCGCGGGGGCATTCCAGTCAACGACATGCTGGGAAGGGTCGTCGGCGAGGAGCTTGTCTCGGAGCAAGTGGGGGCGTCCGCCGAGGTGCCAGGCGAACGCGCCGGGCTCATCGCAGGCTCCGTACATCGCGGTGTGGTCGAAGATGCCGGCATGGCTGACCACCGCGCAGAGCGGAGGAGCATCGATTCGGGTGGCGAGCCGATTCACCGCCCAGCCGCCAAAGCTGCCGCCGAGAAGGGCGATGCGGTCCGGGTCGACGCGGGGATCCTCGGCCACTTGATGGAGCAGCGCAACCAGGTCGCCAATGGCCACGGACCACTGGTGCCAGATGCCCTCGATGTAGTCGTCGCCCCGACCCAAGCTGCCGCGTGGATTGGCGAGAACAATGTGGGCATCAAGTGATGCAAAGCCCGCAGCCGCAAGCCTTGGGTGCCACTCATCGCGCCAGGCGGAGACGGGACCGCCGTGGACCAACACCAGCACGGGACGGGGCCCCTCTGCGCGCGTGGGCAACCACATCGCCGGACATACGCTGGCACCGCGACGAACGCTGAAGTGTGAGACCGCAGGCAGGTCGACCGACGCGGGACTAAGACCGATCGCCCCGCCGCCCACCACCCGTACCTGAGGGCGCGCCACCAGCGACGAAGACAGCCCCACAAGAGCATCGCTACCGCACAGGCTGTCCCAGCTGCGCTCCGCTTCGTCCAGCAGCTTGACGTGGTCATCTGCCGGTCGAACGCGCACGACTCTGCGGTAGTCGCCGATGGTGACGAGCCCGATAATGCCGTCGTCCGTCCAGGCGTGGGGCTCAATCCAGTGGGGGAAGCTAGACCCGAGCGGAAGCTGGTCGCCAGTGGACCCGTCCACCATCCACAGCTGGCGTCTGCCGTGGGAAGTGCGACTGCGCCGATGACGCACGAAGGCCAGCCCCCGGCCATCCGGCGCAAACACCGGATGGCTGTGGTCACACAGCGCGCGGTCTCCGATGATGTGGCCTCGGCCGCCACCTGGAAGCGAGCGAACCATGAGAGTGCGTTCCAGCACGCCATCTCGACCGATTCGACGCCGGGTGTACGCCAGACTCCGACCCTCGGGAGACACAGCCATCGCGCAGTCTTCGAGCCCCCGCGGGGCGGGCACATCCAGGGGAGTGCGGGCGCCCGTGAGGCGGTCGTAGACGACGATCTGCAGCAGGTCCTCAGTGAGCCAGCGGTCCCAGTGGCGGATGAGCGGATCTTCCGTGACCGCCACCTCGCTGCCCCAAGGCTCGTCAGAGGACCGCACCCGCTCGACGGCCACCACTCGATGCGCACCCGACCGAAAGCTCACGACGCCGCCGGAAGCATCGGACAGCACCCTCCACTCGCCATTGGGCTGACGGGCCGCAACCTGCCGCGGGGATCCGGGCTCACCTTGGTCGGTGAGGCACAGCACGGGAGGCGGGTGGTCGGGGTGCAGCGGCTCAGCGACCACCGGCTCCCGGCAGTCCCAGGAGGGCGGCGACACCGGCTCAACGCGCCCACCTTGAAGCACGAAGAGACGATGGATGCGGCGCCGTCCGTCCGAGCTGGGAGTGGACCGCGCCAGCACTACGAAGTCGCCGCGAGCCGCGAGGGAGACATCGCGCGGGGCGGAGGTCCACAACCGAATGCGGGCGTCGGAGAGCATGCGACTTCCAAGAGAGAGTCCGAGGGGAACGCACGATGCCTCAGATCTGTGAGACAGATCCAGTCGTGCAGCGCACGGATAGAGCCCCGCCATGTCTCCTGCCCCTCAGCTTCGCGACCTCGCCCTGCGCATCCTCGACGGTCCCTCCCTGTGGGCCGACAAGATGATCGACCTGAGCACGTTTGCAGACGATGCCACCGGCCCCCCTTCGCGCGCCCCGGCATCGCCAGCAAGAAGCCCTGACCTGGCACTCCACGAGGGCATCGTGCGTCCAGAGGCGTCCTTCTCCAGACTCCGCCACGCCGGAGCCAGGGGTCGGCTCCTGCATGCCATGGCCAACCACGAGCTGCAGGCACTGGAGCTCATGGCCCTCGCGTTGGTGCGCTTCCCCGACGCCGACCCGCGCTTTCGCCGGGCACTGGCCCACGTCATGTCCGACGAGCAGAAACACCTGGCGATGTACGTGCGCCGCATGGAACAGCTGGGGGTACGCATGTCGGACCTCCCGCTCAGCGACTTTTTCTGGCGCGCGCTGAGAGAGCCCGACGACCCGCTCACCTTTGTGGTGCAGATGGCTCTGGTGCTGGAGCAGGCCAACCTCGACTTCGCCAAGCACTGGTCGGTCCGCATGCACGCGGCCGGAGACACCGAGACCGCGGCCATCCTCGACCGCGTCTACAACGATGAGATCGGCCATGTGCGCCACGGTCTGGCCTGGGCCCGCCGCTGGAAGGACGACACCGACACCCTGTGGGACACCTTCGTCGCCCATGCCACCGAGCCCATGACCCCCGCCCGCGCCGTCGGCCCCATCTTTGACGTCGACAGCCGCAAGCGCGCCGGCCTGCCCGACGACTTTGTGGTGCGACTGCGCACCTGGGGCGGCTCAAAGGGCCGTCCGTCCGATGTGTGGTGGTTCAACCCCCAAGCCGAGGACGCCACCGCACACCATCGCCGGACCGGACGCAGCTACGCCCCCCGCAAGACCGTGGCCCGCCTGGCCCGTGACCTCGCCGCCCTGCCCGCCGCTCTGGCGCGTCCAGGCGACATCGTGCTGGTGCCCACCGCGCCCCGCCCCGACTGGCTCGCCCATCGACTCGGGGCGGGCGCCCCCATGGTGCAATTCGTTGACAACACCCACCACCTCGTTGGCCGCACCCTCGGCCCTGCCCGCCCGTGGGGATGGTCGCCCGATGCCGTGCGGCGGTCCCACGCGCTCTTGCTCGAAGTGCCCCTCTCCGAGCCGATGCCGGTCATTGGGAAGACGTGGGCAGTGCCGCCCCTCGCGACCTTGCTGAGCGCCGACTGGCGGGAAGACGGGTGGTCCGACGCAAAGGTAGTGCCACAGGTCTGCACCACACTGGAGGAGGTGGAGAGCCGGACATCCGACCTCCAGAGTGATGGTTGGACGGGCGTTCTCATCCGTGGCGACCTGTCGGCCTCGGGCCGCGAGCGATGGGTGATTCGCACCGAGCGAGGCATCCAAGACGACGACTCTCAGAGGGTTCGCGGGCTGCTTGAGCGCCACTCCCAGGTGACCGTAGGCCCGCTGCTCAACCGACGCGTGGACCTGTCCTTTCATGGCGACGTCGACGCCGACGGCTCGGTCCGGCTGCGTGGTGTGGTGCGCTTTGAGACCCACGACGACGGGCGCTTCCAGGGGGCTGTCGTCGGCCCACCTCACCGTGGCCTCCCCCGAGATGTGGTGCGCTGGATGCTCGGCGATGGCCACGACACGGACCGGCTGCAGCGCGCGGCCCGCAAGGTGTTCGCGGTGCTTGGTCCCGCACTGGCTGCGGAGGGCTACCGCGGACCGGTCGGCGTCGATGCGTTGGTCCACACCACCCCTGAGGGCCTGCGCTTGTGTCCGCTCATCGAGGTCAACGCACGGTGGACCATGGGCCGCGTGGCGCTCGACACCAGCCGTCGGCTTGGCCTCACCACCGGCACTCTGCGCATCGTGTCCGCCCGTCACCCCAGTCTGTCCAAGGCTTTTGTCGAGGAGACTCGCCTGCCCACCGCTCGGGTGACCAACGGACGCCTGGTCAGTGGTCCGCTGTGGCTCACCGACCCGAGAGGAGCCCAGGCCGCCGTGGTACTCGTCGCGACCTGAGGGTCAGCGTCGCTCAAAGATGAGCGGCAAGCGCACCGCCCCTGTGTGGTCTTCATCGAACTGCAGCAGCGCCCGCGCGCGCAGGTCGAGACAGCGCACCAGCGACGAGGTGGCTTGCTCGCTGTGACCCGGCACCTGCACCTCCACGCGCGTCACCCGCCCCGCCTCCACCCAGGCCGTCAGCTCCACTCGCGCAGACAAGCTCGGCATGTGGGTGCCATGGCACGCTGCCGCATGCCGTCTCCAAGACCGCATCCCTTGCTCCACCACCGCCGTGGGCAGCTCCCGGACCCTCGGAGTGAGCGCGATCGACGCAGCGGCCACACGAGCCGACAGGTCGCTCTCCTTGGGCTGCACCATCACGACAGGACCGCGCTCAAGCCGCTCAACCTCCTCGTAGCCGGCGTCGGTGCGGCCGCCATCGCCCACGCCACGCTGCCAGCCATCCGCCACCTGCTCCGTGTCGAGCGGATCGAGGCCTTGCGGTCCGTCAAGAGCCCGGACCAGCTCCTCGAATTCCAAGTCTGACGAGCCGAAGACCGGGTGAGCAAAGAAGTTCCAGAAGGCGTCGCTGTCGGCGGGGTCAAGGCTCACAGGCCCCTGAAGAGCCGGACCACCGATCGGAGCCACGGCCTGCGGACGTCCCCCACCGGGCGGTCCTCCAGCACGCTCACCGTGCGCCGGAGACTCCACATCTTCCGGCGCCTCCAGCATCCGTAGAATGCGGTCGGGAAGCTCGTGGACCACGTAGGGCGCGTCGTCCACAGTGCGGTGCGATGCCCACACCACCGCCAGCATCGCCACCACAGACAGCGCGCTCCACAGAGCGTGGAAGCGCCGGTCCTCGGGGGTGAGATGCGGACGATGAAAGGACGGGGCCACCAGAGCACTCCAGCGGGGTTCCCATCCAATCGGACACCCCGCGAGTCACTGGACCCCTTGCCTAAGATCAGGTTCCCGGGTGGGCCTCGGAGCCCGCAGGGAACCCTCTCCCCATCAAGGGGTGGCGTCGAAGTCGAGCGTGTAGTCGATGACGTAGCCCTCCACTTCGATCGTGTCAGACGCGTGGGAGCTCACGGTGGAGCCGTCGAAGGTGCCGGTCCAGGGCAGCTCGAAGTCGCCCACCACCGGCACGGCCACCAGCGCGACACCCGAGATCGCATCGCCGTCCCCGGTGAAGTCGGCTTCCATCTCGCTGTAGATCTCGCCAGCGAGCGCGAACGTGCCTTCGAAGTTGCACAGCGAGCTGCCCACTACAGGAGGCGATGCGTCGAGATCGACCTCGAAGGATACCTCGCCTCGGCAGGTGTCTTCGCCGAGGTCGGTGGACAGAAAGAGCACCAGCTCGCCAGAGTAGGCGTCGGCGTCGGCGTCGGCGTCGGTGTCGGTGTCGGTGTCGGCGTCGGTGTCGGCGTCGGTGTCGGCGTCGGTGTCGGTGTCGGTGTCGGTGTCGGCGTCGGACTCTTCGCCCCCGTCGATCGAGCCATCGTCGGACTTGTCATCAATGGAGGGCGCGCAGGCCACAGCGGACAACGCACAGCAGGTAAGCAGGGCAGAAAGGCGCATCATGAAAGTCTCCGCGTCGAGGTCCAAATTTGCCATCCACCCGGGTCAGGCCATGGCGACCGATTGCAGCTGAATATGACGCTTCCAGCCCATAGCCGCCATGCGGATCGCCGTGTAGGTGTCAGGGATAAGAGAATTTCAGCCTTTTGAGCGAGCTCCCAGCATCAGTGGGCGCGCCTGCGTCCACACAGGACCACCAGCCCCCACATCGACAGGGCGGTTCCCCCGAGTCCACTCGCGGTCACACACCCTCCCTTGTCCTCCACCGGCAAGGTGCCGCCGCCGGTGGTGGGGTCGCCTTCGGTCGTGGCTCCCCATGTGCTGTCCTCGTCGATCTCCTCGCCCGCCAGCACGGCGTCGATGAAGTCGAGATTGCGGTCGATGCGGGTCGAGCCAGCGGCCCCACCATCACAGCGCGGCTCGCCGCCGTCGGGGTCGTAGGCAAACGAATTCACCCCCACAAGCACCTGCCCCCCGGTCCCATCATCGGCAAGGGCTGCCCCACCTGAGTCGCCCATGCACACATTGGAGCCGTGGACATCCTCGCTGTAGATGAAGTGACCGTCGTAGTCGACCAGCTGAAGGGTGGCCTCGCGCTTGATGCCGGCGCCCGTGCCGTCGTCGTCGTCGGCGCCAAAGCCCACGTGGACAATCTGTTCATCGGGCCAGTCGTCTTCGTTGGGGGCCGCCTCGTTGAGCGCCAGCGGAGTGACTCCGGGCGGACGCTCCTCCAACGCCGCCACCGCGATGTCTGCCATCAACGTAGGGACGAGGCTGTAGCGGGGGTGGGTGACCGCGGAGGTGACCCGGGTAATGGTGTCGATGCCGCTGGATGACGACACATCCTCACCCGTGACAAACAGGATGCTGTAGCCCTCGGCATCCAGCTCGATCATGGCCTCCACACAGTGCGCGGCGGTGACCACCCGTGTGTCGGAGATGAGCGAGCCGGAGCAGAACGCGCCCGAGTAGAGCCCATCGTCGGCCACAAAGGCGCCCACCGCGTCGTGGGCCCCTGTGGCGTCGCCCCCCACGATGGGCGGGGGTGCGGTCCCCGCAAATGCCAGAGAGAGCAGTGCGCCAGCCAGGGGGGTGCAGAGAGACATCAGTGCTCCAGAGGGGGGAAGAGCCTACCTTGCGCACCCCCCATCCACCGCGGCGAGTGTCCCACCATGTCCGTCCGCCTCACATTCTTTGGCGCCGCGCTGGTTGGCTTGGCAGCCTGCGGCGAAAAGCCGAGCTCAAGTGGGATGTGTGTGTGGAACCAAGCCTACCAGCAGAACACCCGGGTCGACGACATCTCCAGCGTGCTCGACAAGGCCACAGGCTGCTACGTGCTGGTCGATGTCGACGAGCCCGGCGTCACCAACGCCATCGCGCAGCTCCACGAACAGCGCAACACCGTGGGCTGCTACACGAGCGTGGGCACCTGCGAGGCCTGGCGCGAGGACTTCGACGACATCGAGCCCAGCTGTGTGGACGACCCGTGGGATGACTGGGGCGACGAGTACTTTGTCGATCAGCCCGACGATGTCCTCATGCAGGCGATGGAGGACCGCATCACCGTATTTGCCGAGCGGGGCTGCGACTTCGTGGAGCTAGACAACATGGACTGGGCCGAGGACGACCAGCTTCGCAACCGCTACGGCTTCTCCGCAAGCCCCCAGGACGCCCAGGACTACGCCGACTCGCTGTGTCTGCTCATCGAACAGCAGGGCATGCAGTGCATGGCCAAGAACAGCCGCTTGGGTCTGTCTTGGACCGCCGGGGCAACCTTCGAGTCATTTGCTGGAGAGCGCGACTGGTGGACCGCCAGCGACCTGCAAGACGTGCTGGATGCGGGCGGGATCGGAGTGGTGGTGCACTACAACGAAGACGACTGCGACGGGGTGTTCGAGTGGTATCTCGACCGCTACGGCGACCAGCTGTCCTACATCTGCGAGGACCCCCAGCGCCAGGGCTATGTGCACTACAACACCCACTAAGACGGTGTGTTGGCGTCTTCACTCTTCGACCGGGTCTGACTCAGAGCGCCACTCCGCCTCCCGCCTGTAGATGGTGCGAGCGGTGATGCCGAGCAGCCGCGCCGCCATGCCCTTGTCGCCATCGCACACTTCGAGCGTGGCCTCGATCATGGCACGCTCCACCTCCTTCAGCGGAGTGCCCACTCGGAAGGTGAGCGCGTCGGGCGGCGGCTTGACCGAGCGGAGGGGACGCGGAAGGTGGGCGACCTCGATGGCGTCACCGCGGCACAGCACCACCGCCCGTTCGATGGCGTTTTCGAGCTCGCGCACATTTCCAGGCCACTTCCACGCACACAGCGCATCCACGGTGTCCGGGGACAAGCGGTCGACCTTGCGCCGGTTTCGCGCGGCGTGCAGCTGGAGGAAGTGCTGGGCCAGCAGGGGCACATCTTCGCGACGCTGGCGCAAGGACGGCAGGTGGAGGCGGATGACGTTGAGGCGGTAGTAGAGGTCCTCGCGCAGCTTTCCTTCACGAATAGCGACTTCGGGGTCGCGGTTGGTCGCGGCGAGAATCCGCACATCGGCCTGGAGGGTGCGTGTGCCGCCGACGCGTTCATACTCGCCATCTTGGAGCACTCGAAGCAACTTCACCTGAAGGCTCGGGCTCATCTCGGTGACCTCGTCGAGGAACAGGGAGCCGCCACGGGCGAGGTCAAAGCGGCCCTCGCGACGCCCCTGCGCGCCTGTGAATGCCCCCGCCTCGTGGCCAAACAGCTCGCTCTCCAGAAGACTCTCGGGCAGGGCACCACAGTTGACGGTGACGAGCTTTCGCTGCCGCCGGGGAGAGTGGTCGTGGATCCAGCGCGCAAGCCGACCCTTGCCGGTGCCGCTGTCCCCCGTGAGCAGCACCGATGCCATCGAGTCGGCCACCTGGCGGGCCTCCTCAAGAAGGTTCTGCATCGGCGGGGACCGGCCCACCACCTCGTCGGGACGCGCGCGGGACAGCTCATCGCGCAGGGACTGGTTCTCGATGAGCAGACGACGCCGCTCCAGCGCCTTGCGCACCGCCCGCACAATCTCGGCTCGACGGAGGGGCTTGGTGACAAAGTCCGCGGCCCCTTCCTTCATGGCCTCCACGGCCGTCTCCACAGTGCCGTAGGCGGTCATCACGATGACCTCGAGCGAAGGCGCGATGCTGCGGGCCAGCTTGAGCAGCTCCAGACCGGTCATCCCCGGCATCTTGAAGTCGGTCAGCATCAGGTGTGGACGGTCGAGGCGCACGCGCTGAAGCGCCTCATGACCATCTGCGGCGTGGACTACATCGAGGCCTTCGCGGACGAGAATGCGCTCGAGTGCGGTGCGGTTGGACGCTTCGTCGTCGACCACCAGTACACGGACCTGCACGGACATGGACCCTCCCAACAAAGGCGCGCAGACAATATGTCACACGATGACGAACTGTCGCTCGTCGATTGTGTGCAAGTGGACTGCGGACCTCAGTGCCGGGCGAGAAGCGCCATCACTCGGGCCAGATCGTCCGGACGGTGAAGCGCTCGCCACTGGTCTTCTGCGAGGTGGAGCGCACTCCGAGCTCGATGTCCTTGGCCAGCTGCTCGGGCATGGGCAGCGGCGCGCTCCAGGGCCAGCGCCACATCGAGGTCGACAAAGCCAGTGGTGCGGAGGTCGCGCTTGGCCGCACTCGACCGGCGGTCCCACGCCTGCCAGCGTTCGGCGCCGGCTTCGCAGCTCAGCAGCGCAATCTCCGTGGTGGCGAGCAGGGCCCGGCGACCACTCTTGGCAAAGGCGGCCCGAGCTTCTTCGAGCGCTGGCCGGGCATCGTCGAGCCGGCCCTGCTCGATGAGCACCAAGCCCAGGTTGACCCGTACAATGTCGGTGTTGTCGGAGCCCAGCGCCCGCATGCGCTCCAAAGCGTCGCGGTAGTGAAGCACAGCGGCGTCGAGATCGCCCTCCAGGCGGGCCAGCTCGCCGAGCTCGTTGGTGCAGCGGGACAGTCCGCTGCGGTCCCCCACACGCTCAAACGCACTCAAAGCGGCCACGATTGCCGACCGCGCCTCGGCGAGGTCACCCGACTGCTTGGCCACCCGCCCGAGCAGCCAGCCCGCGGTGGCCTCTGCACGAATGTCGCGGAGCTTGTGGGCTTGTTGACGCAGGCCCTCCAGCCGACGCAGGGCCCCGTCGAGGTCGCCCGACTCCAGCGACAGTCGCCCACGCTCAAGCCCTACCCGGACCTGGAGGTCGCCATCACCGGTGGCCTCGGCAGCCGCTGCGGCGCGAGACAGCTCCAGGCGGGCATCGGCGACGGCGCCCCGCTGGTAGACCGCGAGTCCCCTGTGCAGGTGAGCCATCCCAGCGAGGACGGAGTTTCGCTTCGCACGGGCCGCGAGGCGAGCGACCGCCCGCACATGACCCTTGTCTCCGGTGAGCCACAGAGCATCGAGCCGCAGTCCCCACACGGTGAACCGCTCGGACGCGTCCGCGGACAAGCCGGCATCGTTGGCAGCGGTCTCCCAGCCGTCGAGCAGCGGAATCACCTGGGCCGTCTCACCGACCCTCGCAAAGCCCCGCGCCGCCTGAAGCAGGTAGGTCAGAGCATCTCGGGTGTCGCCCGCCCGGAGGAGATGTCGGGCTACCCGGGCGGTGTTTTCTGGCCCGGAACCCTGGCCCCGCAGCTCCACGATGGTGGCACACATGCGGTCGTGCTTTTGCGATCGACCG
>Ga0315321_10003379_pt1 | contig 12417 bp, 5 predicted proteins | sample M180m21515metaG_FD_203464 | JGI IMG/M metagenome (GOLD analysis project Ga0315321, IMG submission 203464) | Ammonia-oxidizing marine archaeal communities from Monterey Bay, California, United States - M1 80m 21515 | ecosystem: Environmental > Aquatic > Marine > Intertidal zone | place: USA... | reverse complement strand
AACGAAAACTGCGGTAGCGGTTGTTTTGAAGAACCAGAAACAACTCTCCATTCGATTCCGCCTCCAGACGATGATGGGATGCCCCAAGAGTCAGCTTGTCGAGGATTCGTCCGCCGATGCCGGGTAGTTCGTCTTCGCCTTCGTACAAGTGAGGTTGCATCCCGTTGTAAGTGGGATACATCGAGTTGGTGGGGATGATGAACGGTTGAATGAAGAAACTGCGGATTCCAATCACCACGATGGCCGCTACGAGCAGCATCTCGATGTTTTCCACCCAACTTTTCTTGTGGTAATAGTCTCCTCCGCATTTGTCCAAGATCTCGTCGACGTCTTTTGCTTTTTCCTCCAATTCCGCAGTCGTGATGGTCTTTTCACGTATCGCTTTGTCGAGTGCGGTCAATCGCTCGTCGAACTTTTCGACATCCTCGGCGGGCAAGAGATCTCGTCTGTACGAAAGAGCTTTCTGGCCCAAACGGAGTATCTCCTTGGCACCCTTTCGCATGGATCTGGTAACGGGTTTGTTTTCGTTTTTAGAAAGTTTTGTCATGTATTAAAAGTGGTCTTTTCGGAAGTAGTTCTCAGCTTCCGCTCTTGAGAATTTGCACAAAGGCTTCTTGCGGAATGCTTACGCTCCCTATCTGCTTCATTCGTTTCTTCCCTTTCTTTTGCTTTTCCAGTAGCTTTTTCTTGCGCGAGATGTCTCCGCCATAGCATTTGGCGGTAACGTCTTTGCGCATGGCCGAGATGGTTTCTCTAGCAATGATTTTTCCTCCCACCGCGGCTTGCAAGGCAACCTTAAACATTTGCCTAGGTAAGATTTCCTTTAATTTTTCGCAAAGTACGCGTCCACGAGCTTCGGCTTTTTCTACGTGAACGATTGTTGAAAAAGCGTCCACGGTTTCCGCGTTTACCATGATCTCCATCCGTTGCAGGCTCGCAGTCTGGTATTCCGCCATGTCGTAATCCATTGAACCGTAACCATGAGTGATGCTTTTCAGGCGGTCGTTGAAGTCCACTAGAATTTCGTTCAAGGGCAAGGAACAGGTGAGCATGACGCGGGTTTCGTCGATGGTTTCCGTATTGTTGCAGATGCCGCGCTTTTCGCTCACTAGAGCAAGCATGTCCCCTATACTATCATTGGGAGCATGAATCCGAGCAAGGATAGTGGGCTCCTCGATATGATCGATCTCGGTAACGTCGGGAAGTTCCAGTGGATTGTCTATTTCTTTGAATGTCCCGTCAGTGAGGCATACTTTGTACACGACGCTGGGATAGGTCGAAATCAAGTCCAGATCGTATTCTCGACGTAAACGTTCTTGAATGATTTCCATGTGAAGGAGACCGAGGAAACCACACCGAAAACCAAAACCCAGAGCCGCCGAAGTTTCCGATTGGTAAGTAAACGCGGCATCGTTCAGTCGTAGCTTACCAACGCTTTTTTTCAGTTTTTCGTAGTCGTTGGTATCGAGTGGGTAAAGACCACTGAACACCATGGGGCGAACTTCCTTGTAGCCCGGCAACATTTCGGAGGCAGGGTCTTGAGCGGAAGTAATGGTGTCGCCGATCTTGATGTCGGCAACGTCGCGGATGCCGGTTACAATGTAGCCCACCTCCCCTTCCGCCAACTGTTCGGCTGGAACGGGTTGCGGGCAAAATCGACCGATATCCTTTACTTCGGTCTTCCTCCCATCGCTCATGAGAACAATGGAGGAATGTCGAGAGATGCTGCCCGAAAATACGCGAACATAACATATCACTCCCTTATAGGAATCGTACTGGCTATCGAAAACAAGCGCCCTGCTCTTATTGCTTTCCGTCCAACGAGGTTCGGGCAAGCGCTGGACCACGGCTTCCAGAATGTCCTCGACCCCAAAACCGCTCTTGCCACTTGCGAGCAAGGCATCCTCGGCAGGAATCGCCAGAACATCCTCAATTTGCTTGGAAACGCGTGTCACGTCGGCGCTCGGCAAATCCACCTTGTTGATGACGGGGATGACTTTCAGACCTTGGTTATCCGCCAATTGGGCGTTGGCCAAGGTCTGAGCTTCCACTCCCTGCGACGCGTCGACCAAGAGCAAGGCGCCTTCACAGGCAGCAAGACTGCGCGACACCTCGTAGGAGAAATCAACGTGACCGGGGGTGTCGATGAGGTTGAAGAGATATTCGTCGCCCTTCGCATCAAGGTAGGTCATGGAGACGGGATGACTCTTAATTGTTATTCCTCTTTCTCGCTCCAAATCCATGGAGTCGAGCAACTGCTCCTTCATCTCTCTCTTCACCACCGTGCGGGTGCTTTCGAGCAGCCGGTCGGACAAAGTTGTCTTGCCGTGATCGACATGCGCGATGATGCAGAAATTTCGAATCCTTTTGACTTCCACCATGAAAAGAGTTGACCACGCAAAAAATCCTGTCGAAAAGAGCAAGACTATTTACGAGTATTAAAAATAAATTATTTTTTCAGAATTATTGAAAATGGACAAGAATCGACTTAAGGGAACTCACACTGCTCTCATCACGCCGATGCTTGACGGGAAAGTGAACTTTGCCGATCTCGAGCGTCATGTCGAACGGCAAATCGCTTCAGGCGTAAGCGGACTGGTGCCCTGTGGCACGACGGGGGAGTCACCCACCCTGTCTCCCGATGAGCATCTTCGAGTGGTTGAAGCAACGGTAAAGACCTCGGCAGGCCGAACGACAGTAATTGCCGGAACTGGAGCCAACTCGACCGCCGAAGCGTTGCATCTCACTAAAGCTGCAGACGAGGCAGGTTCGGACGCCTTCCTCTTAGTTGCACCCTACTATAACAAGCCTAGCCAGGAAGGTCTCCTCGCTCATTTCGGCGCCATAGCCGAAATCACCAAAAAGCCGATCGTCCTTTACTCAATCCCTTCCAGATGCGGCATCGAAATATCAACTTCCACCGTTGCTCGTCTATACGAAAAGTATCCGCACATCTGCGGCATCAAGGAAGCGGGCGGGCGATCCGCCAAGGTTTCGGAGACAGTGGCCACCCTCGGTTCGGACTATCTCGTCCTTTCCGGCGATGATGCCCTCACCCTCCCCTTCATGGCTTGCGGCGCCTCGGGGGTGATTAGCGTCGCTTCAAACGCCTTCCCCGCGCCGGTGGTCAAAATGGTCGAACTCGCCCAAGCAAACGATTTCGAGTCTGCCCGAAAGCTCCACATCGAGTATCTTCACGTTTTCGGTGAACTCTTCATCGAGCCGAATCCCGTACCAGCCAAGTTCGTAATGAAGGCTCTTGGAATGATTGAGTCCGACGAAGTTCGATTGCCCTTGTGCAACCTACGGCGAGAAAACATGGAACGCTTGGCCAAACTCGCCAAAGAATTCCCCACGGAATAGCAACTACCCCAACTCGCAATCAACTTATAATTTCCTTTAAAATGTCTTTTAAAATCTTGCTAAACGGAGCTCGAGGTCGCATGGGTCGAGCCATTGCCTCCATCGCCGCCGAAAAGGATTGTGAAATCGTTGCCGAAGTCGACCTTGGAGACGACCCTTCCACGGCAATCGATGATTGCGACGTGGTGATCGACTTCAGCCTGCAAGAGGCCACTCTGCCCATAGCCCTGTTGGCCGCCGACCGCGACAAGCCCATCGTCATAGGCACAACCGGCCAATCACCGGAGGATCGGGACACGATATCCGCCCTATCCTCTCGTATCCCAATGGTATGGGCGGGAAATTTTTCGACTGGAGTCAATCTACTTTTCTACCTGACCCAAAAGGCTGCCGAAGTCCTAGATACCGAGTCAGATTTCGACCCCGAAGTGGTAGAAATGCACCACCGACACAAGAAAGATGCTCCCAGTGGCACCGCCGAACGTTTATTGGAAATCTTGAAGAAGTCACGAAACCTGGAAGATGACGGCGTAGTCCATGGACGCCAAGGGATAACCGGCGAACGGCCCGCTGCTCAAATTGGGTCTCACTCACTACGTGGAGGTGACGTCGTTGGTGATCACCTCGTCATGTTCGCAGGAATCGGCGAGCGCCTAGAGCTTACTCATCGGGCTAGCGACCGCGTAATATTTGCGGCCGGAGCAATTCGCGCCTCAAAGTGGGTGGTTTCACAATCCGCCGGACTATATTCCATGCAGAACGTATTAGGACTCACCGCATGAATTCGCTTACGTCTGTCTTAATGTACTTCTCCTTACCCTGTTCTCTATGATCGCCACTATTCGAGGAATTTTATTGGAGTGCCAAACAAATCTTGCAGTCATCGAAGTCGGAGGCATTGGCTACGAGGTAAACGTCCCGCTCACAACCTCGGAAAAGCTTCCTGCCTTAGGAAAGGAAATAAAGCTTCATACGCATGCCTCCTATCGTGAGGATGCTCAGACCCTTTACGGTTTTGCAGATCGCGAATCTCGCGATTTTTTTCGACTCATCGTAGACAAGGTTTCCGGCATCGGTCCACGCATAGCGATAAACCTTCTCGGGTCTCTCTCCCTTCCTACCCTTAAGAGCGCCATAGCAGCTGGAGACGTTGGTCTCCTGTCCAAAGCTCCCGGGCTCGGCAAGAAGACCGCCGAACGCATAGTCGTCGAACTGAAGGACAAGGTATTGCCCGCAGGTTCGACTGTAACCGCTTCCACCGGGACATCTTCCGGCGACACCGCCCCACCCTCTTCACCCGGCGCCTATCAGGACGCCTTAACCGCACTTCTGACCCTCGGATACAAGGCGACCGACGCCGACAAAGCAGTTCGACAAGCTGCCGAGTCCCTGGGTGCCGCCGTCAGCACAGAGGAACTGATCCGAAAAGCCCTTGGTCGCTAAATTTGATTGGCGATCAATATTCCCTGATTTCGAATTCAAGAGCGGAAATCCTTTGATCAATAAGAGCAAAGGGGGACTTTCGATTTGCCTTTTCGCATGCCGGTCGCTTCTGCTTGGCAACAAGTCGTTAACTAATTTGAGTCAAAACAAAACCCACATCATTCGGACCGCAAGCAACTGACTGTAAGGAAATTGCAACAGCGGAGGAAAAGTCGTCAATAAATAAACGTAGTATTTCTAGCAATTTGGCTAACAGTAAGATGCATTACTCGCCTTATAAATATCTCTTGCGCAAGAATCCAACTTACAATAATATTAACAACCATTCAGGCTTTGTGATGTTTTTGAGAAAAATGATATTCTTAAAACCTCCTTTCCTTGCACTCGATTTTCTCTCTTTCACTAAAAACTAATAACCTCGAACAATAACAACTACATGAAAACAAGACTCCTCCTCTTGTCGATGGTTTGTTCATTCGCTTACTCGGCATCCGCCGCGCCTCCCGTTGTATCGGGCATAACGGCAAGCCAGCGAGCGAATACCAAAATCGTCGACGTGACCTACAACTTAGTCCTGGACGCCGGTCAAAAAGCGTTCGTGGAACTCTGGTTCAGTCCCGACAACGGCTTGACCTTTCCCGTTCGTTGCGTGGACGTATCGGGTCATGTCGATTCCAACGTAACCGCCGGCAACAACAAAGCCGTCGAGTGGAATGCGGAATCCGACTGGAATCAACAATTCACCGCTCACGGTAAAATTCGCGTTATAGCCACTTATGGCGACCAACCGTCTGGCTTTTCCGGTTCGGGCAATGCAGGTGCCGCTGGTAATGGCGGCGCTCACGCCGACGAATCGCTGGTTACAATTCCATGGGACGTCTTTTGGGTGCCGGGTGGAGCCAATGATTTCACCAGTCTACTCTACATTAACAAAAATGATGCAACTGGAGAAATTATGTTTACTAAAGTGAAGGTCGACCCCGAAGAAATCACCAACACGAAGTGGAACGTTGTTGCCGATTGGGCACGAAGCAACGGTTATCCGGGATTGCCCGATGCTCCCGCTAATGCCGTGGATGACGAACCGAGGACTGGCATCACCTTTTGGGAAGCTCTCAAATGGTGTAACGCCCGCTCCGAGATGGACGGGTTGGAACCCGCCTACTATATCGACGCCACCGAGGAAATCGGTGACTTGAATGGCGATGGAAACATTACCGCCGGAACGGATGTTTTCGATCCGCATGATCCTGCCCTGAATCAGGACACCAACGGGAACGGCAGGTGGGACCAAGGCGAACCCTTCACCGACAACCCCCCACAGAACGGCACTTACGAACCCCAAGAATACGTAGATGTTAACGGCAACGGCCAATTCGACGAAGGTTTATCCATAGTCTTTAGAGCCGGTGCTAATATAGCAGGTTTCGGAACGCAACTGCAAGCTCCCGGAGCCCCCTTTAATGCACCTTCGATTTCGGGTTCACCCGTTAAGGAAAACGCAAGCGGATACCGCCTTCCTTTTGGAGCTGTCATTCATAAACTAGCGACTGGCGGAAATCACAAAAAGAAATGGCCTTGGGGTGACGAAAATCCTCCCGGTTTCGGTGCGCCCGAATTCGGTCAATTCACCGACTATGTTTTGGCAGGGAGCGCCAACGACCCCGCAAATGCCCCCACCAAACCGACTTCGGCAAGCAACCGCCAAGCCAACGGTTACGGCTTGAAGGATCTAATCGGCAACGTCGCCGAATTTACCGAAGATGCTTGGGAAGAAAGCATTGGAGGCACCTCGCAAGTCGTTGCGACTGTCTACGGAGGTTCATACCTCGGACTAGATTTTGCCGACGCGGGAGATGGGGGTGCTATTCGAGCATTCACCAACCCAAGCGGTCAAGCCCCTACAAACCTGTTTGGATTAGATCTGAGAGGTCCCGCAAGCGAGACTTCGCCCGCCATTGGTTTTCGCTGCGTGACCTACGAATAAGCAGCCTGCTGCATTGTTTCCGTTCGATTCACTTGGCATGTCGATGAACAGGCAGAGCAAATTAGCTCGATTGCCGCGCTCTTGGAGGAGTCGCGCCGCATTCGCGCATTTGATTGCCTGTTGCTTCGCCGCCGTACAAGCATTCGGAAATTCCGACGGCAACCAGACCGGATTTGCGGATTCCGGAGGGTTCGTTCTGGATACCCAAGACGTCGTCAATATCGGTTTCGCCGATTCGGGCGGCTTTGTCTTGGATACGGGAGGAGACGACGGCACGGGAACGATCGGAAACGCCGATTCGGGTGGGTTTACACTTAATACCCAAGGCGACGGAGCAGTTCCGCCGATCGACCTCAACCAAACCGGCTTTGCCGATTCGGGTGGTTTCACCCTCGACACCTCGAACGGCAGCGCAACCTCATCGGATTCCAACCAATCGGGTTTTACCGATTCAGGTGGTTTCTCTCTCGACACAACGAATCCGCAACTAGGTGAAAACTCGGGATTCGCCGATTCGGGCGGCTTCGAGCTCGATACCGGAGGCCACGATGGTGGAGAAAATATCGGGTTTGGTGATTCGGGCGGTTTCACTCTCAATACGCAAGATGGCACTGGTTCGGGCGTAGACCTCGCCAATACGGGATTCGCCGATTCCGGCGGCTTCGTTATCGACACCCAAGATAGTGAGAGCAACCCCAACGTCTCCCCCACCGACATCCAGTTGACAAATTCGGCCATCGCCGAAAACGAAGCCCCCGGCTCATTCGTGGGCGAATTCAACGCCACCGACCACGACGAGGGTGACGTTCATGTATTCTCCCTCGTTGCCGGCGAAGGTTCCACCCACAACGATCTCTTTACCGTCGAGGCAAACGGAACGCTGAAGACCGCCGCGATCCTCGACCACGAGTCCAACGCCACTCTCAGCATTCGGGTGAAAGCTTCCGACGAACACAACACCACCTTCGAGAAAGCTTTCGTGATCAACGTGACCGACGTTATCGAGGCCCCGGTAGAGGAAGCTCCGTCTGGCGCGGGCACTGAAGCGGATCCGTATTTGATAGCTACGGTTGGCAACCTGTACTGGTTGTCGCAGACGAGCAGTATGTGGAGCAAGTACTTCTTGCAGACGTCGAATATAGATGCATCGGGGACGGCCTTGCTGAACAATGGGGCAGGAATGGCAACCATTGGCCCTAGTTTCAGCGGCACTTATGATGGTGGTGGCCACCTGATAGAAGGATTGACGATAAATCGTTCGTCAACGGATTCCGTTGGCATGTTTGGCCAGACGTCGAATGCGGTGATTAAGAATCTTGGGCTTAAGAACGTAAACGTACAGGGCAAGAAATCCGTGGGTGGACTTGTGGGCAGGGCGTATACTTCCACGATAACGGGTTGTTACGTAACGGGCACCGTTACCTCAACGGGTTGGATGGTTGCGGGTATCGTGGGGCAATCTTATGGCTCGATCATCAGCAACTGCTACAACACGGCGAACGTGAAATCGATAGGTTCAAGTTCCAATACCTGGTTTCAAGCGGGCTTGGTGGGTGCTGCTTATGCAAGCGGTGGAATCAACACGGTGATAAAAAACAGTTACAGCACGGGCCTGGTCTATGATGGGAACAGCGCGGGCAACGTGGGGGGGCTTGTGGGCAAGGATTATGGCCTTGTGATAGAGAATTCGTTCTGGAATACGGCGACTAGCGGCCAGGCGACTAGCGCAGGTGGTCAGGGCAAAAGCACATCGCAGATGAAGGCGGCAAATCTTTACATGGGTTGGGATTTCGTCCTTGAGACGGCAAATGGCGCGGATGACGTGTGGGAGATGGATAATGGGAATGGTGTGCTCAATGGTGGGTACCCGTTCTTTAGCTGGGAAAACGGGAATGCGGTTGTCTATGATTTGCCGACTGTTATTTCCTCTGTTTCGGACATTCTCACCAGGCTCGAGCATGATCAGTCGATAACGATTACGGCAACGGATTCAGATGGAGGGAATACCGTGATTGCGGCAACTTCATCTAATACCAACGTGGCGACGGTGTCTGTGGCGGGAACATCGACAAATGGAAATGAAACGACAGCCACGTTGACGGTTACCCATGCCGGGGAAGGAACTGCGGTCATTATGGTTACCGCCACCAACCCAAACAGTCCGTTGGGTGCGACGCAGTTTACCTATACCAACGACGTCACCCCACCGACGGCGGCATTTTCATACACTATTTCGGGGACAGCCGCGACATCTGTAAAGGGAGGCGACGTTGTGACCATCACGGCAACTTTTGATGAGCCCATAGCCGATTCGCAGGCGATGCAGATTTCAGGCAGTGGTGTCGTCGGCGTTCAGGATCAGAATATGACAAGAGTGAGCGCGACCACGTACACCCGCGCATGGACAGTTACTCCGGGCGTGGGAGGGCAGCAGAACTGGACCTTGTCTTCGGGTACGGATCTGGCTGGCAACGAGGTTGCTTTAAATCCGTCCACCGGGGGGAGTATATTGCAGGATCCAAGTCCGGTGGCCCCACAGGGCACGGGTACGGAGTCGGATCCCTATTTGATAGCTACAATTGACAACATGAACTGGTTGTCCCAGACGAGTGGAGCGTGGAATGGAAAGTTCTTTGCTCAGACGGCGGACATTAATGCATCGGCGACTGCCGGATGGAATGGAGGCGCAGGGATTGCGCCCATTGGCGGGTCACCTAGTTTTACCGGGACCTATGATGGTAAAGGTCACTTGATAGACGGATTGACGATCAATCTCCCGACAACGGATGCCGTGGGCATGTTTGGTCAAACGTCGAATGCGGTGATTATGAACTTGGGACTCACTAACGTTAGCATAAATGGCCAGAAATCCGTGGGAGGTCTTGCGGGCAGAGCGTACACCTCTGCGATAAAGCGTTGCTACGTTACGGGTAGTGTAACTTCAACGGACTGGATGCTCGGGGGGCTCCTCGGGCAGTCTTATGGTGCCTCGGTAAGCAACTGCTACAACACGGCGAACGTCAAATCGACTGGTTCAAGTTCGGCCACATGGTTCCAGGCTGGCTTGGTCGGCGCTGCTTATGCCAGTGGTGGAATCAACACGGTGATAACGAACAGCTACAGTACGGGGCTGATCTATGATGGGAACAGCGCAGGCAACGTAGGGGGGCTTGTAGGTAAAGATTATGGGCTTAGCGTGGAGAAATCCTTCTGGGATACGGAGACGAGTGGCCAGGCGTCAAGCGCTGGAGATGAGGATGGCAACACCACCTCCGAGATGAAGACTGCGACGACCTTCATCAGTGCCGGTTGGTCAACCGGCATTTGGAATTTAGTGAATGATAGTTACCCCACCCTCAAGAGCCCGACTCCTCCAAACCACCCACCAACGGCCTTGGTCTTGTCGGCTTCAAGCGTTGCTGAAAACCTTCCTGCGGGAACCGTAGTCGGCGAGTTCAACGCTACCGACTCAAATGCGCCCAACTCCTTTCCGTTCACCGTATCCGCCTATACCTCCAATGCCGATACAGCTGAAACCAGCGGGGGTGTCTCGATCTCATTTCGCGTAAACGGGGCCTGGACCTCATCCGAATCCTTTTTCTCAGCATCAGAAAAGGGGGAGGAAAAGACCAAGACCTTCACCACTTCGGCCAAACCGACGCAACTTAAACTTATCGCCAACTCAGGAAATGCTTGGGGTTATTGGAAAGTCGCCTTCCAAGGGGCGACAATTCTCGAAGACCCCAATGGCTCATCCGGTTCGAGTAGCGGCACAGCGCCCTACTGGGTGGATGGCGACGGGGACGTCGGCATGCCAAGCTTTCAAGTTCACGACTTGCCGGAGGTCTCCCATGTCTTCTCTCTCGCCGACGGCAACGGCTCCATCCACAACCATCTTTTCACGATCGACGCCAATGGAACCCTGAAAACCGCCGTCTCCCTCGACCACGAGGCAAACGCCACCCTCAGCATTCGCGTCAGCGCAACCAACGAGCAAAACGCCAGCCTCGAGAAAGTCTTCGCCGTCACGGTGACCAATGTCATCGAGGACATGGACGGGGACGGCATCGAAAACCATCTCGACCCCGACGACGACAACGATGGCTACCCCGACGTCGAGGAAATCGCCGCGTCCAGCAATCCCCTCAGCGCTTTTTCCCTCCCCCCTGTGGGCAAGGTGATCTATGTCGACGACAACGCCAGCGGCAACGACTCCGGCACCTCATGGCCAAACGCCTATGTAAGCTTGCAATCCGCCCTGGCCGAGGCCAACGGCAGCGTCCGCACGGAAATCTGGGTGGCCGAGGGCGTTTATCGCCCTGACCGAGGCATCGGACAAACCGCGAACGACAGATCCTCCACCTTTCAGTTGAAGAACCGGGTAGAGCTCCACGGCGGATTCATGGGCAACGAGGCAACCCCTGACGACCGAACCGGGCAAAATGAATGGGCCAGTGTGCTTACAGGTGACGTCGGAACGCAAAATTGGCACGACGACAACGTCTATCACGTGGTGACGGCATCCGGCGTAGACCGCACGGCAGTTCTGTCCAACTTCAGAATCGAGCACGGTCGGGCAACCGGACCCGGCGAATGGGACAAGCGCGGAGCCGGCATTCTCGCAGACAACGGCAGTCCCTCGCTCCGTTACCTTTACTTTTACGGCAACCTGTCTTGGGGAACCAACAGCGGCGGCGGCGGACTTTGCGTCTATAATGGCGGCTCTCCGGCAATCTTCTCCTGCATATTCATCGGGAACTACGCCGAATGGGGCGGCGCCATAAAACTTAGTATGGGAAGCTCGGCTGCTCTGTACAACGTCCTCATGGTGAAAAACCAGGCGGACAAGGGAGGCGCCTTGGTAGCTTGGGACAGTAACGCATCCGTCATTCATTCCACAATAGTCGACAACAACGCGACAACAGGTGGTGGTCTCTACGTAGGTAGCGGAGCAATCGTTGCCATGGCCAATTCCATCATCTGGGACAACAATGCCACCACTGCCAAAAGCCTTTACAAGGATGGATCGAGCTACGTCGACTTCAACCACACCATGGTCAAGGAAGTCAACGACACCGCTTCTGCCGATGAATTCTTCTTCGATCCCGAACGATTCGATTATCGTTTGCGCAACGGTTCACCCCTCATCAACGCAGGCAACCCCCTTTCCGCAGGTCTCATGCCTATGGATCTCCACGGATTGCCCCGCAATCAGGATGCTGCACCCGACATTGGCGTATACGAAGGAGGTCTCGACGTTGTAGATCTCGGCGGACAGGTAACCTACTCCGGAATAGTTGATTCCGGCCCCTTCCGGGTTTGGCTCAACGACGAGAACGGAACCCGCCTCAAAGAACTGGAAATGGCCGCTCCCGGCGCTTACTCCTTCCCGGTCCTCAGCGGCGAAAAATACGACGTAAAGGCCTTCCGTGACGCCGACTTCAACGGTTGGCCCAACAACGGCGACCCATGGGCTCACCACAACGCGCAGGAAGAAGCCGTCGAGGTAAACGCCAGCCGAAACGACTTCGATGTGCCTCTCGTGGACCGCGACTCCGACGAGGACGGCTTCCTCGACCTTCACGAAGAGCAGGCGGGCACCAACCCATACGACGCCAATTCAA
>Ga0315321_10003375_pt1 | contig 12425 bp, 11 predicted proteins | sample M180m21515metaG_FD_203464 | JGI IMG/M metagenome (GOLD analysis project Ga0315321, IMG submission 203464) | Ammonia-oxidizing marine archaeal communities from Monterey Bay, California, United States - M1 80m 21515 | ecosystem: Environmental > Aquatic > Marine > Intertidal zone | place: USA... | reverse complement strand
AGGTCCGGACGGACTGGGCTGGGTGTCCAGGTGGTGCGGCCGTTTTCGATGATGGGGTCGAGCAGCATCAGCGTGTTGATGCGGCTGTGTTGTGCCTCGTGGATCAGCGCCTCTGCCAAGGTGAGTGTGGACGGGTGGAGGGTCATGTAGGCCACGCCCAGGGCCTCACGGTACGACGCGGAGAGGTGCTTCTCGGGCTCGTAGCCAACGGGGACGATCCGAACGGGGACCCTCGGCAGCGCGGCCGCCCACTCTGGCAGTCCGAGCCGGAGCAGCTCCGCGCCGGCGCCAAAGCTGTGGGTCCAGTCTTCGATGGGCCTATCACCCAAGCTCAGTGCATTGCCGGACTTGTCGGGGTGTGCCTCCACCATCGACATGGGGTTGGTGTCGGCCAGCGAGACGTGGACACCGGGCGCCGCGCGATGGAAGACCTGTCGGGTGACCAGTCCGTTGGGGGCTGGCGTACCGATGCGCCAGAATTGGCCCGTTACCCGGAGCTCGGCTCCATTCGGGTCGGCGAGAATGCCATCTAGCTGACCGTTTTCGGCGCGGTGCTCCAGACCGGTATGGGCATCGAGGAGTCGGTTGAAGGGGCGGTCCCACAGCACGGCCTCGGGGAGCACTCCGGCGTGGCCGAGCGCAGCCAACAGCGCCGGAACCGCCGTGTCGAGCACGTGTTCGAGGGGGCCGAGTCCGCCACGGTGGCACAGCAGTGGCGTGAGCACATCGTGGAGACCCACCGCCGCAAGCACCTTCGCGGTGTGCTTCTTCGCGGTGGGTGCAAGGACCCTGGTGAGGGTGGACAGGCGCGCATCGTCGGTGGAGCCGAGGTGCAACAGGTGACCGAGCGCTTGGAGACGCACCTTCCGCAGGATCTTGCGGTAGGAGGTGTCGCCTGCTTCGGGCAGGATCAAAAAGGTGGGGCCGGGAGGAGGCGAGCGCATGATTCTGCCCGTAGTCAACTCGCGCGGGCAAGCCAGCCCCAGGAAGTGTCTTGTTGCGTCAGGTCAGCCGCAGGGGGCTCACTCCGAAGCAGATCCCGACACGTTGCTGACCGAGCCGTAGGCGTCGTCGTCGTTGAGCCGGGTCTTGGTCGCGGTGAAGTCGCGCGAGCTGTCACACTGGGTGATGTCCTGGACCTGACACCACAGCTCATCGGGGGTCGTGACGCAGTCCTCGGTGTCCGCCCGGTTGGTCGCTGGGACGCTCTCGCCGAGCTCGTCGGGCACCACTACGAAGCTCGCCGCGGGGATCTGTCCGTTGTAGCCCACGGTTGCTGCGGCTGAGTCGGCCCAGGTGTCGCTCTCGCGCCAGGTGAGCTCGCTGCGGTCGGTCTGCTCCAGCTCGCCGGTGGTCTCACCGCGCTTCGTGTCGAGCGTGATGGTCCACTCCGAGGTGGTCTTGGTGTACTCGAAGTAGCCGTAGCCGCTGCTGTGTTGCTGACCGTCGGCGGTTCCCACTACGTCGGTCCAGTCGAAGGTCCAGTCGTTGCCGTCGCGCTCGCCTGGGAAGGCTTGGTCGCCGATGACCAGCACGCCGACGCCCCGGCCTGCTTCGATAAGCTGAGCGAAGGCAAGGTCGTTGCCGCGCTGGACTACCGAGATGGTCTCCCACTCTCCGCCGTCGACGTCGATCGCTTCGCCGTCGATGAAGTTGTGGGCCACCCCGCGCTCGCACTGAGGGGTCTCGGTGGTGTCGAACATGAGCAGCCAGACCGTCTGGTTCTTGCAGCCAGTGTTTGCGAGCGCCAGCAGGCCCGTCAACAGCAGAGCCTGTCCGCTTGGGGAGTGCACCTTCGACTTCGCCATCTTCTCACCTCTGCGAGGGAGCTTCCCCGCGCTGCACCGACCCGACACTGAGGACAAAGAGGTACTCGACCGCGTGGCGAGGGTCAACTGCCGTGTGCTCGTCAGGTGATAGGCGAGGCGCCTGGAGGTCGAATGTCCCCATCGATCGCGCGCCCCTCTCTATCCGGACACCTCGTGCTCGTCACCGGTGGCTCCCGCGGCATCGGGGAGGCCATCGCCCGCGCCATGGTCGAGGCCGGCGCCCGGGTCATCATCGTGTCTCGCAAGGCTGCCAACCTGGCTGCTGCCGTCGAGCGCATTGGCTCCGATGGGGTGGTCCCCTGGGTCATGCACACCGGCCGCATCGACGAGATCGAGGGGCAGATCGATGCCTTGGTGAAGGCCCACGGCACTCCCACCATCCTGGTCAACAACGCGGCCACCAACCCGTACTTCGGGCCCATGCTCGACCTGGAGTGGCGTGCCTGGGATAAGACCTTCGAGGTCAACCTGAAGGGGCCCTTCGAGCTCACCCGGGTGCTGGCCCGGCGGTGGATGGCCCAGAACATCGCCGGCCGGGTGGTCAACATGTCGAGCATCTTCGGGCTTCGAGGCGCGCCCCAGCAGGGCATCTACGGCATGACCAAGGCGTGCTTGGTGAGCCTCACCCGCACCCTCGCCCATGAGCTGGGTCCCCATGGAATTCGGGTCAATGCCATCGCGCCGGGGCTGATCGTGACCCGCTTTTCCCAGGTGCTGGTCAACACGCCGGCCATCCACGATGCCTACACCGCCCGCACCGCGCTCGACCGCGTGGGTCAGCCCAATGAGATCGCTGGCATGGTGGTGCACCTCTGCAGCGATGCTGCAGCGTTTACCACGGGTCAGGTCATCGAGATCGACGGCGGGTACGGTGTGGGGTGATCAGCTTTTTTGTGGACCAGTCCGAAACCTGTCGATGGGGCGGCAGCTGGGAGACCGGGAGAGCTTAAGTTTCACGTCAGTGAGCTGCTACCCAGTGCGCCTGTACCCAGTGCGCTTGTACCCGGTGCGCTTGTACCCAGTGAGCTTCTACCAGTGGGTGGACTCAGTGGTCTCGACGTGTCAAGGTCACTTCGGAGGTGGACGTGTCCCCTGAGCGATCGGCTCCTTCTCGAGCTTCTCGTCTTCTGGTCGCGGCCGTGGGCGCGCTCTTGGCGTGGACCGGAGCGTGGGCCCAGTCTGGTGACTCGGTGGGACTTGACTCCGTGGCTGACGCGTCGGACTCGGATGCTGCAAGTCGTCTTCCACAGGGTGTTCTCGAGTATCGGACCGCGGGTCGCTGGCAGCCCATCTACCGGGCGCCCGGCGGACGCACCCCCCTGCGCGGTACCCTCGTTCCCGGCGAGAGCTTTGCGGTCGTCGACCATGTGCGGGGCCCGAACTGCAAGGGAGACACCTGGGCCGCTCTGCAAGATGGGGGCTACACCTGCCTCCACAACACCGAGCCCACGCTCGATGCGCCGGTGATGCAGCCCCGATTGGTGGCCTTCGACCAGCCGCGTCCCGAGGAATACTTGGGCTACCTCGAGCAGCGCACCTACGAGCGTGACCGAGTGGCCGATTCCGAGCTGCTGCTGCCGTTCATCTACGGCAAGGTCTGGCGGAGCTGGCGGGCGCCTTACTGGCGGAACCTCTCGGACTGGGAGCGCGGCCGAGCACCGGCGGGCAACCTCAACCCTGTTCCGAAGTACCACTTCGTAGAGGCCATCGACACCGAGCGCGGGACTGTGCTTCGGCGGCGGAATGGCTCGGTCACGCCCGCCGATGAGGTGTTCATCTACCCGGTGGACCGCTTCAATGGACGCGACCTGGAGGCCCACCCTGTGCCGGCTGGCCAGACGGCGGCTTGGGTGGTGGCCTACGACGGTGTGGAGGTGCGTGCTGACCCCAATCAGACCGCTCCAGTCATGGCCACAATGGGCTACCACACGGCGTTTTCGGTGGATGCGGTGCCGGTGAAGGGCAACGGCACTTGGTGGCGCGTACCCGACGCCTTGATGCCAAATGTCGACGGCTGGGTTCCCGCAGGGACCTATGGCGTGCGCGTGCACCGCCCACTGGAACGCCCTGCTGAGGTGGGCTCCGACGAGCTGTGGGTGGATGTGGACACCCGCGAGCAGGTGCTGTCGCTGCGTCGTGGGGACCGCACTCTGTTTGCCACGCTCGTGTCCACCGGAGATGGCGCGCGCTGGGCGACGCCGTTTGGCTTGTACCGGGTCTACGACAAGTCCGTCCACGGCGACATGAAGAGCCGGGAAGACGCGGAGGAGCCCTACCACGTCGAGAAGGTCCCCTGGGTCATGCACTTCAAGACCCGCTACGCCCTGCACGGCGTGTTCTGGCACTGGGGCTTTGGACACCGCGCGAGCCATGGCTGCGTCAACCTCGCTCCTCAGGATGCGCGCTACCTCTTCGACCGCATCGGTCCGCGCATTGGCAAGGGCTGGCACACCACCTACGCCACCCCCGAAGACCCCGGCACCCACCTCCGCGTGCATGGCGGCAGTGCCCAGGTCCGCGACCGTCGCCCGGTCATCCAGTAGGCGGCAGGTCGGGCTCGGTGAACGGCCGGAGAGCGGTGAGGTCATGGTCGGTCGCGACCGCGTCGTAGACTCCCATGCAGATCGGCTTGCGAGTGCAGGTGTCGCACGCCGCGACATGCTGGCGTCGGCGGTCGGGGGCCCATGAGTAGATGCCCGTGAAGGCGACCTTTCCGGGGGCGGACTGCCACTCGACGGTGACGCGGGGGTCCCAGTGGAGGTCGTTGGACTTCGCCCAGTGGGGGCCCAGCAAGCACATCGGCACCCCAAAGAAGCGCACCACAGCCTGCTTTGCGCGCTCTGGGACCTGTGGCAGTACTCGTGCGAGGGTTGCGAGGGGCACTGTGAGGTCTGTAAAGCCGTCCCACGCGGCACCCTCGGGCGTGGTGTTCGACACGACCACAAGCTCGGCCCCCAAGCTGTCGAGCATGCCCACGGTGTCGGGCAGCTGCTCGATGTTGTGGGTGCACACCACGGTGTTTGCGAAGGCCCTGAAGCGCGGGTTGAGCTGCTTCATGAGGGTGAGCGCGCGGGTGACGCGGTCGAATGAGCCGTCTCGACGGGCCACACTGTCGTGGGTCGCTGCTTCCGGACCATGAACGCTGAACAGTGCTTCGTCGAGGAAGGGGGCGGCTTGCTGGGCGAAGTCGGGCTGGGACAGCATGGTGCCGATCGTACCGATGCTGGTGCGCATGCCGAGCTTCTTGGCCAGGCGCAGGGTCTCGATGAAGCGGGGGTGGATGGTGGGCTCACCGCCGGTGAAGTGGACGTTGCGCACGCCTCTTTCGGCATGCAGACGGAGCACCTTCGCAACGCGGCCCCAGGTGACCTTGAAGCGGTTGTAGCGCTGCATGCGGTGGTCTTCGGAGCAGAAGACGCAGCGCTCGGGGCAGTGGTAGGTGAGGTGGAGCTCGAGGCGCCGCATCACCTGGCCGTGTGGACCAATCCAGGGGGTGTCGCCGGGCTGGGCGTCGAGCTCGGAGGTCTGTGTATCGCTCGCGACGAAGCCGGGTGGACCGCTGCCACTCATGGTCGGCGCCCATGCGGCCTGGCCCGCGCGGCTTTCTTGCGGGACCGGTGGGCCACGTAGTCGGGGTACAGCCCGCGGCAGGTACGGGTGAGGGCGTGGTCGACGGCCATGGTGCTGTCCCACACGCGGTCGCTGAGGTGAGACCGCAGGATGTCGTTGACTTGGATGGTCTTGTCCGCAAGATCCTCGGCGGTGGGTGGGTCGTCGAGGGAGCCCACCTGGGTGTCGATGCGGGTGTCGCCCAGCGCTCCGGACAAGCCGATGTTGCTGGGATGAATGGTGCGGTCGCTGTCCACCACGAAGCCCGTGTTGAAGAATGGGGTGGGGGCATGGACGAACAAGTTGCGAAGGTAGAGGTTGTGGCCCCTCGACCAAGCGGCCCGGAATTCATCTGCAATGCCGTCTAGTGCAATGTTCAGGGCATCGAGCTGTGCCGGTCTCCACGGGATGTAGTAGCCCGGCAGCAGGTTGAAGCGCTTGAAGCCAAGGCTGCAGAGGTGGCGGAAGTTCTCGAGCCCGCGGGCGGCTGTCGCAGGCGCGATGGTCTGGGTGACCACGACGCGAGGGGTGGCCAGCAGCTCAGGTATTAACGACACGACGTGGTCGTAGGCGTCGGGAACAGCCTCGGCCCCGGGGCGGACCCTGCGGAAGCGACGGTGGTCTTCCGGGGCGCCGTCCATGCTGATGGTGAGGATGCCCTTGTCGTAGTGACGCAGGTAGTCGAGCCACTCGCTGTCGAGTCCGAGCCCGTTGGTGGACAGATACACCCTCCGGATGCGGGGCTCTTCACGTGCGGCATCAAAGGCCGCTCGAACCACCTCGGGGACCAACAGTGGCTCACCCCCGAACATCTTGATGTCTCCGCCGCCGTAGCGGTCGACAAACAGGCCCACGGCCATGCGGGCGTCGTCTGCGGTGAGCGACGGCCAGCCATCCTTCGCGGTGGGGCAGTACGAACAGCGCAGGTTGCAGGCGCGCGTGACCGTGAGGATCATCGTGCCGGTTGGCTGTGCGGGGTGGGTGGAAGCTGGGCGCACGAGGCTCCGTGGACCCTGCCAGGGTAGCCCAGTGGTCGAGCGAAGGGGGTAGGAGGGCGCCTGGAGGAGCCATGTCCGTGAGTCGTGCCCCCGACTGGTTTATCGAGCCGTTCAACGACGATGGGTCCGTGGACTGGCCAAGTGCGCGCGCCTGGGTGGGAGACATGCACGCGGTGCTGCTCAAGGCCCTCGGTTCGGATGCATGGACCAACGAGATGGCTGGGTGGCTGGGGCGTCTCACCCACGATGCGCTGGCCTGGCAGGGGGTGATGCTCACTCGGTCTGGTCCCGACGACCTCGAAGACCTGCTGTTCACCCTGCTGCCGTCCCGCCAAGGTGACCTCCCTGGTTCACCGGAGTCCGCAGTTCAGGCACTTCGCGCGCTGTTCATCTACGGTGTGCACGAAGCCGGAGCCGTCGCTGCAGCCCATGCGGTGACGTGGCTCGATGCCTCGAACCGGACCGAGGAGCTGGGAGTGGCCCTGGGCTTACAGCAAGCCATCCAACGCAAGCCGGCTCGCAAGCGGATGCCTCGGCGGAAAAAGAACAACCACGGTAAGAAACGCCGGAACAGGGGCAAGAAATAGTCGTCACGGCCTTCGTAGCGACGGTCCCAAGACGAACAAAACCCGCCTTCAGTCCCTTCATTCAAGGGAAGCTGTGGCGGGAAGTGTTGGGCCGTCAGCCGAGGGCTGGGACTACCACTGACCGTGGGAGCCGTGGGAGCCATGGGAGCCATGGGAGCCATGGGAGCCGTGGGATCCGTGGGAGCCGTGGGAGCCGTGAGAGCCGTGGGATCCGTGGGATCCGTGGGATCCGTGGGATCCGTGAGAGCCGTGAGAGCCGTGGGAGCCGTGGGAGCCGTGGGAGCAGTGGCTCACGGAGATTACGCCGGCGTTTGCAGGGTCGCTAAGGAGGGCGTCGGCCTTTGCATCGACGTCTTCCACAAGGTCCTTGGGGTAGGCCTGCTTGGCTTCGCGCGCCTGAAGGAAGTCGACGGGAGACTTGGAGAGCATGGGGAGCTTGGCCGCTCCTGCACTCTTTGGCTGCTTGCTCGAGCTGCGGTCCGTACTTGCGGCGCCTGCGGTAGTGCCCGCGGCGTCGTCGCTCTTATCTGTGGGAAGGGTATCGCCCTTGTCCATGGTGCCTCCGCGTGCTTCAGGAGCCGCTGGGAACATCGAGTAGTCGGGGACGGTCGACAGTCCACCGCCGGAAGATGGACGCTACCGTACCATCGGGGTCTTTGGCCAGTCGATCGAAGAGGATTCCAACGATTCCCATGTGCTGTTCACACTTGGGGGTATTGGGCCGCTGGCCGAACAAGTCTCCGGACTGCATGTAGTTGTGGAGGGGCCGAACGCCGCAGTAAGGCGCATTCCAGCAGCTCTCACACTGGGGGAGGGTATCGAGGTAGGAGGCGGCTGCGATGGCGCGAACGGTGGGGTGCGTCATTGCATCTTCAAAAGATGTGTCGCTCAGATGCCCGATCTTGAAGATGGGGTCGCCCATGCCATGCACCATTCGACCTTCGTCGCTCGGAAAGATGCTGCCGTCGAAGCCGTAGCAGATCTGGCCGGTGCCGCTGCCAACTGGAGTGCGGATATCGACGAAATTGGGGTCGTCCGGAGTGAGCATCTTCTTCAGGAAGGTCGCGGCGGTGCCTTCCATGATCTGCACGCCCTGGCGGTTGAGCTCCAGGATGTAGTCGAGGGTCTTGGCGTAGAACGCGAGCCATTCTTCCATCGAGTAGCCGACGGCGCGCCAGGTTCGGGTGGCGAAGCCGAAGGGATTCAGGGGCCGCAGGTGGAGGTTGCGAATGCCCATTTCCACGTAGAGATCGACAATCTCCTTCCAGTTCTCCATCGAGCGTCGGGTGGTGGTCATGAGTGCGTCGACGTGCCACAGCTCGGGGTCGAGTCCGCGGTCGATGTAGCGCTGGTTGAAGTACTTGATCCAGCCCACCACCGACTCGTATGCGGCGGCCTTCTTGCCTGTCCACGGTCGGTTGGCATTGTGGACGTGTTCTGGACCGTCGAGGCTGGTGCACACCAGCACGTTGTTGTCGACCAGCCAGTTGGCGCGCTCCTCGGTCATGTAGGTCATGTTGGTGACGAGACTTTGGTCGAGGGTCTTTCGCTCCTGCTTGTTGCGTTCGCGGCTGTACTCGACACAAAACTTGAGGACGTCCCAGTTCACGGTGGGCTCGCCGCCCTGGTACTCGAAGCAGAGGTAATCGCTGGGGGTCTTCATCGCGTGGTCGACCGCCATGCGCGCGGTCTCAAGCGACATGTCGGTGTCGGTGCGGTGCATGTCGGTGCGGCTGGCATGGCAGTACACGCAGGACTGATTGCACCGCAGCGTCGTAATCATCACCGCAAGGTGGGGACCCGCGCCGAGGTAGCGACGCTTGCGGCGAATCTTGCGAGCCATCTCCTCGAGGTCGAGGTCCGCACGCAAGAAGCCGCGGTCTCGCAGTTCCTCGAAGCGGGGATGACCGTCTTCGACCTTGCCCGCGAGGAAGTTCTTGAACTCGGCTGGCGGGAGGATGGTCCACTCGCCGGCGTCGTTGGTGAGGACGATGTTGTCGCCCACCTCGCCCCAGCGGAAGGGGCCAAGGGCTTCGGGATTCACCGAGCGAGACGGAAGGCGCAGTGTGGTGGAACGCACGGTCATTGCTGGGCTCCCAGCGCGGCCCGGCGCGTCATGGTGATGGATGTGTGGAGGACGTGGTTGGCGAAGTGGTCGGCGAGGTCGTCGATGTCGCCACTGGGGTCACGCATCTCAACCTTGATGCCGCTTTCGTCTTCGGAGACCGACCAAGTGGCGAGCGCTGCGAAGGCTGCGACTGTGGCCTCGACTGCAGCGACGTCGTACAACGATCGGCTGAACTGGAGCGTCATCACTGGCTCCAGGGCACGGAGACTTCGAGATCGTCTTCTTCAAGCTCCTCGTCATCGAGCTCGGCGAGGAGCTGGTCGATGCTGGACTGCGCCGGAGTCGTGAAGAACGCCCGGGCGAAGGCGTACTCACGAAGCTTGCCGGTGCTCTGGGACACGCGGAAGCGCACGACCTGGTCGAGCAGGGCGTTGGCGAACTCGCCCGCGATGGCTTCGAGGTCCGCGTCGTCGGTCTTGCCCTTGAGGCGTACTTGCACCAACCGGTCTGCCGGACGCGCGAGAAACACGAAGCAGCGGTCGATAAAGAGGTAGGCGGCGCCAAGAATGGCATCGCGTGGGTAGAGCTCTTCGTCGAGTGTGAAGGCCACGCGGCGGCCGTCGGAGTCGAAGACGAGCTCTTCCAGCTCAGAGATGGGCTGGGTGTCGGTGTCGCTCACGGACGATTCCCTGCTTGCGGTAGGTGTGTGGGCGCACGAGGAGTGGCCCTCGAACCGCGCGCCGACATGCGGTGGCTGCGATCCAGCGGTGCGGTAGTATCTCACCCAACGGCCCTGCGCGCGGCGATTCTGTGCCGGCCAGTGGGGTGAGGTCGGAGCGATGAGGGCGCAGGGTCTGCTCAGACCAACGCCTCGGGACCATATAGGATGACGCGGTCGTCGTGTGTCAGAAGGCCCTTGACTGAGGCGATGTGGCTGTCGTCGCTTTGGAGCTCGTTGCGCCGGATGTGTCGGGCAAGCTGCACCAACACGCGGCCAAGGGACTCCTCGGTGGACTGCTTGCCTTGCCGACCGTCCATCAACACGAGGTCGAACAACACGCTGTGGGCCAGTCCCCGCGGTTGACCGTCGTGGGTGCAGATGTGGACCCGGGCGGTCCGTTCATCGCGATGCTGCAGGCTGAGCACCGCTGCGCCCTCGTGCACCTTGGTGAGGCTGTCCACCCTCCACCCACGGCCAAGGGAGCGGCCCGATGTGAGCGGCGCGATGAGCCACCACGGAGGACTGTCCGAGGTCCACTTGGCTTGGCGAGAGCGGGCTGCACCGCCGAGGCCAGGTGTGACTGCCGAGCCGGCGATGAGGCCGATTCCGAGGCCCTGGAGTAGCTGTCTGCGGGTTCCCATCACCACACTCCGTTGGTGATCTCAAGCTCATAGTGCTGGCAGCTTGAGGTGGAGGAGGTGCTGCGACGGACCTCGATGTAGTAGTTGGTGGAGCGGTCTTCGCAGTTGTTGTAGTCGACGTTGTCGCCTTGGTTGCAGGCGCGGGTCTCGGACGGAATCGAGTGGGAGCCATCGCCGACATCTTCGCTGTAGTCGCTGTACTCGGTGTAGCCGGTAGATGTGGAGCACTCGAGGTCTGCGAGATCCGGGGAACCTTCGTAGACGAAGAAGTAGTAGTCCGAAGTGCCGTCTACGAGCGTGACCTCAAAGTTGTAGTAGTCGATGCCCGCCAGGCGGTCCGAGGCGAGGTCGTCGGACGATGAGATGACGTACCAGTCGACCGAGTCGCTCGCGCCGAGGATGTTGCCTTCGATGGAGATGGTGGTGCGGCCGTCGTCGGCGATGGAGGTCCACCGGTCGATGGCGTCGAGTCCAGCGTCGCCGGTGCCGAAGTCGTCTTCGTAGGTGTCCTCGGGGTCGCAGACCTCGGTAGTGACCGTGTTGCTGGTGGCGGACACGTTGCCGGCGGAGTCGGTGGAGATGGCCGCGCAGCTGGCTGTCTCGCCTCGGGTGAGGCCGGTGTCGTTGTATTCGAAGGAGCCGTCTGCTTCGCAGGTCGTCGCAAAGGTCCAGCTGGTGATGGAGTCTGCGCAGCTGAAGTCGAGGGTGGAGCCCGCCTCGCAGGTGCCGCTGAGGGTCCATTCGTCTTCGTTTCGGTAGGCCTCGGGTGTGTTGATGACGGGCGCATCCGGCGGGGTGACGTCGCTGGCGATGCTGGAGGCTGAGATGGACGGGCCGTCTTCCTCTCCGTCGTTCGGGGTGACGATGACTTCGACTGTGTCGCCGTTGTTGAGGGCTTCTGCGGGCAGCACATTGGTGGTGTAGCCGGCATCGAGCCCGTTGACGTACCACTCGTAGGTGTAGGTGACGTCGTCGCCGTCGGGGTCGTAGGACCCTGTGAGAATGAGCGCCTGGACGTTGTTGTCGGGCTCTGGGGAGGCGGGGTCCAGCGCGATAGCTGGCTGCTCGGGCGGGGAGTTCTCGATCTCCACCACCGGCGTGCTGTGGGTCGCGCCATCGCCAAATTCGTTGAAGGGCGTGACCTCCACGTAGAGGAGGTCGTGTTTCTTGGTTTTGCCGCTGGGATACGACATTGTGCTGACGGAGGGGTCGAGGACGAAAGTACCGGTGGTGCCGTCGTCTAGATACCAGGTGTAGGCGTATCGCTCGGACGAGCCGGTCAGGTCGTACCAGCCGTCGGGGACCGCGGTGAGGTCGTCGTCGGTGTAGGCCGGGAGAGGGTCGATTGAGGCGCTGTCAATAGACGGCGGCCCATTGTCGAAGACGTTGATCTGGAGGGTGTCCTGGTCGGACTGCCCGTAGCTATCCTCGACTGTGAAGGTGAGGAGGTGGGACCCAGCCGTGAGCTCGGTGCCCCCCGCCCACTCGCCTGTCGAGGTGGGGGCGGACGCAAAGGTGATGACACCGTCGACATTAGAGTGTGCGCTCACAATGAGGTCGGCGGGGTCTTCCTCGGCATCCGCGACGATTGCGTCGAACACGATGAGATCTTCGCTGGACCAGTTTGAGTCGTCGGCGGGCCCGATCATCTCGATGCTGGGCGGCGAGTTGGCCACGACCACCATGTCGATGCTGTACATGGCGCGGTCGCCATTGGGGTCGGTGGCGGTCACCTGAACGGTCAGGGCGCCGGGTTCACCGAAGGCGTACGAGCAGCTGCCAAAGCCATCTGCTGCGAAGGTGTACTCCTCGCCCTCACACATGGTGTCGTCGGCGCCCACCCAGCGATGGGAGATGTCGGTGGGGTCGGTGTTGTCGAACACCTGCACCTGTGCCTCGAAGTTGACGACCTGGCCCGTGTAGACCTGCGTGCCGGCGGGCGGTGCGGTGATGGTGACGACCGGTGGCTCAC
>Ga0315321_10003374_pt1 | contig 12428 bp, 9 predicted proteins | sample M180m21515metaG_FD_203464 | JGI IMG/M metagenome (GOLD analysis project Ga0315321, IMG submission 203464) | Ammonia-oxidizing marine archaeal communities from Monterey Bay, California, United States - M1 80m 21515 | ecosystem: Environmental > Aquatic > Marine > Intertidal zone | place: USA... | reverse complement strand
ATCTGTAGGGCGAGGGCGTTGACCCGCCTCGAGCCTAAGATTTATGGCGACTCTGAGTATAAGTCAGTATTTGGGCTCTTTTCATGTAGCAGGGCTGTCGCTCTTGACTGGGCGTAGCAAACCAACCTTTAGCCTCCCCTCCGAATCAAATCGGAACAATCGATCAATCGCGGCGCGATTTCACTTTCCGGCAATCAACGCCGCCTCGCAATTGCGCAGGAGTCCCTCATTAAGGACATCCTCGCCTAACTCTCATGAAACACATCCTCTTCTCCCTCCTCGCGGTCATACCCCTCGCCACGTTGGCCCAACCGGCATATACCAACGAAACTCGTCCCAACATCCTCTTTATCGCCGTCGACGATATGAACGACTGGGTCGGCTGTCTCAATGGCCACCCCGACGCCGTCACGCCAAACATCGATCGCCTCGCCGCCCGCGGTACCCTTTTCACCAATGGGCACACCGCTGCCCCTGTCTGTAATCCCTCACGCGCCGCCTTCCTCTCCGGTCGCGGCCCGTGGACGACGGGCGTGTATCACAACGGCGACAATTGGGATCAATCGCCCGCATTGCGCGAATCCACGCTCCTACCCCGCCACTTCCGCGACCAAGGCTATCGCGTCATGATGGGAGGCAAGCTCTACCACGGGGCTCCAAAGATGACGAAGGACATCGCCCACGAGGACGCCGGACGCATGGGTGCCCAATCCTTCACGGTCATCGCCGATGATTTTCCCGACCCCTTCAAGGACCTGCGCGGCGTACACAACTTCGCCGTCCATTGGGGCGGCCTCGAAGACGAAAAAGCAACCCAACTCTCCGATCCCAAAATCGCCGCCTGGGCTTCCAAACGCCTCGCCCAACCCTACAACGATCCCTTCTTCCTCATGGTCGGCTTCCACCGCCCGCACACGCCCCTCACTTCTCCCAAAGAATTCTGGGACCAGTTCGACCGCGAAAAACTCACCCTGCCTCCGCTCAACCCGAACGACCTTGACGACATGCCCTGGATGGGGAAACAGGTCGCCATCGCCGGCTTCCAAGGGATGGAAGGGGGTCACTACAAACAGATCACCGAACGCGGCCATCACCGCGATGTCCTCAAGGGCTACCTCGCCGCCTGCGCCTTCGTCGACGCCCAGATCGGCAAAGTTCTCGACGCCCTCGACGCCAGCCCCCACCGCGACAACACCATCGTCGTCCTCTTCTCCGACCACGGCTGGGGCGTCGGCGAACGCTATCACTTCAAAAAATGGGGCCTCTGGGACGATACCACACGCGTCCCCTTCATCATCCACGTCCCCGAAGTGACCGCACCCGGTAGTCGAACCGACGGCGGCGTCACCCTCCTCGACCTCTACCCAACCCTCGTAGACCTCAGTGGCATCGACTCTCCCGCTCACCCCCTCGACGGCCGCAGCCTCCGCTCCCTCCTCGAAAATCCCGACGCCCGATGGGCCCGCCCCGCTCTCACCACCTACGGCCCCAACAACCACGCCCTGCGCACTTCCCGCTGGCGTTACATCCGCTGGGCCGACGGATCCGAAGAACTCTACGACCACAAAAACGATCCAAACGAATGGCACAATGTGGCCAACGATGCTTCGAACGATGCGATCAAAACCCGCCTTGCCAAATACTTCCCAAAGAACAACCGTCCCGCGATCGCCTCCGACCACGCGTCGCCCATCACGCTCACTCCTGAAGATGGACCGCTCAAGTTCAGCGCCGTCCAACCCAGCTTCGTCGGTCAGCCCATCACGATCCGAGCCACCATCGGCCCGAACCTTTCAGACGGTGTCCTACTCCAACACGGCGGCCAGTACTGCGGCTACGCCCTCTACGTCCAGAACGGCAAACCCACCTTCGCCATCATGGACGTCCCCCGCCCCCTCAACTGGAACACGCTCGTTCCAAAACGTGCGATTCTCACCAGCGAGCACACGCTCACGCCCGGCAAGAAATACCGTCTAGAATCCCGTATCCAGAAAAACGGCACAACTACCCTCACCGTCGATGGCTCCGAAGTCGCCCGTGGCCAGGCCCAAACGCTCTCCATCCACCCGGCCGGCGTTATGCAACTCGGTGCCATTCCCGACAAACACATCCCTGTAGGCAACTACGAACCGCCATTCCCCTTCGATGGCGACATTGACTCCGTGACGGTCAAATTCGGAAAAGGATCCCAGTAAGCTCACTCCCGTCCTGAAAGTTTCCGCACAACCCCTTTTTCAGCTTCTGAATTATTGTTAATAATTTTTGGATACACAATAGATAATCACACAATACGCTTTACCTCTAGAATCAAAATAGCTTTATAGAAAAGCGTTTGAATCTGGATTAACCCTCGTATATAAGCCACGCTCACCAATTAGAATCGCTCCTGTAGCTTGGGCATCTGCCCCGAAACGAATTGTACAAAGAAGAAAATATGACAAACTCGACATCAGTCCATTTTAATCTCGCTCTGGCCCTTGCAGTTCTCGCCTCAGCATTGGCTAACGCTCAGCTGCTGGGAACAGGTATTCCCGTTGCAAATCCGGACCGAGTGAAGGCGAAAACAGATCAAACGCCACGTTTGCTGTCAGCCTTCTTCGGATTGGATAACGGCATACGGGGTAATCGCATCTGCCCTGATGGAGCCGGTCAGGACGGCATGCCAGTCGTATTGTCTCACATAATTGACCCGAGAACGTTACAACCGGAGGACTTTCGTGTTTTCGCACGCTCAGGGGCTGAGAGCACACCCCTCTGCGTATCGCTCTTGCCAGCCAATGATCCGGGCGAACACAGAACAGTCCTCCTTATCGGTGAATTTGGTGATGCCGACAAAGATCCGCCGATGATTGTGCGCGTCGTCGGTGATATACTTTCGGACGCAAAGACGGGCACTACGCTGAATTTTAGCGGAGTGGAAACACATGTCATTCCACTCGAATCTGGACCAACTCTGGTTCTGGCAGAGGTCGTCTCCATAGACGAATGGTCCATTCCCGGTCGGGGCTCCCCTTGCCCTAAAGACTCGCTACAAGTGATTCGGGTAACCTGGGCCGGCGGCGTGCGGTTGCCAGGCGGTGGCGAACTAGGCGATGACGAACGCCCGCTTTATCGTGTAACTGTGGAACGTCCGAATGGCTCGCATGAAGAGATCGCGCCAGCTGCGCTCGCTGAGCTCGGCGACCGTGACAATAACCATTTTCTGTGCCTCGACACAACCGATCCCATTGTCTCGGTTTCTTTCCCCGCCGGTCATTTAGTCGATCCTAACCAGGACTTGAATCCCTACACGCGAATTGCAGTTACCAACTCTCCCAATGCCGAATAGCCCCATGAGCCCCAATGGGAACCATTGCATCGAACCAACAGAAGAAGAGGAGAAAGACTCTGTCAGCGGAATGTCCTGTTATCATTCCCCGTGGAATGAACGAATTCTTATTCGGGTGCAGCAATCCCCTCTTGGCATTCCGGCTTTATCGCTAGATTCTTAGTTATTGTAAAAGGTTTCTGGATACTAATTCGTGTCCCAGGTTGATCACATTCCATAATACATGACCTCTGCGACCCTCGAGACTTATCTGATCCTTTGAGGACCCTCTGAAATTAAATCTGGTAATATCTCTCCGCATTTTCGTGAAACAGCATGGCTCTTTCCTCCGCTGATAAATCTGAGGTAATCGTGTCGTAGGCGTTCCAAACCGTTTGGTAATCACTAAAGAGAACATCTACCGGGAAGTTGCTGCCGAACATACAGCGATCGACTCCAAATGCTTCAATTATATCCGTTACGAACGGGCGGATACTATCGACGGTCCATTGCCTGTCACACATGCCCAGTCCGGAAATTTTGGCGACCACATTTTCGCATAAAGCGAGGCGCTGCATGGCAGATCGCCAGGCATTGATGCTCTCCGAATCACGATCCGCAGGCATGCCCGCATGATTTAATATGAACAAGATGTTGGGGTATCGCTGAATCAACTGAATGGCTTCGGGCACCTGATGATAGTACAGTTGCAGGTCAAAACTGAGCTGATACTTTTCCAGCAGGCCGAATCGCTTGCACCAGGACTCGTCCAGCATATAGTCTCTGTCGGACATGTGCCACTGCTCATTGGGATGCCGGTTGAGATTCTGACGCATGCCACGGACATTTTTGTATTCACAGTGCTGAGACAGCGTTTCTTCTACGTCGGGCGAAGAAAAGTCGGCAAACGCAACGATCGCATGCGGGTACCCTTTTGAACTAGGGTCATCCGCCAGGCTTTGCAGCCATTTGGATTCTTCCACCGGATCGGCGAGGTCGCGATAGCACTGGACGTGCACTGACTTTTCAAGTTCCCAGGCGCCCGCGTCTGCGACTAGGTCTTTCGCAAAATAATCCCGCGGAAGATTAGTCGGTTTCCCCCACAACAAATTCAAGCTCTCGTCTCCAAGCCAGGTATACTGGCAAACCGTTGCCTTCCAAAAGTGATGGTGGGCATCGATGATTCTCATTGCGCTGAAAATCCACCATCCACCGGAATAAGGGCGCCGGTCATAAAGGACGCTTCCGGCGAGGTGAGAAAGTAGACTACATTGGAAATTTCTTCAGCAGTCGCAATGCGCCCTAAAGGAATTGATTCGGTCTCGGCCTTCCACGCGGCCTCGGTATCTCCACTGTATTTCTCAATTCCAAGGTCTTCGAATATCTTATCCGTCAGCGGCGTTTTTACCGTAGCCGGACAGATCGCGTTTACGCGAATGTTCAATGGACTAAGCTCTACTGAAAGCGACTTTGCCAGCTGGGCGACACCCCCCTTAGAAGCTCCGTAAGAAAGGGATCCCGGTTTTCCCGCGAACACTTGATCGGATGCCATTAGAACGATGCTGCCTTCGCCCGCGTCACGCATATAGGGCGCTGCTGCTGCTACTGCGTAAAGGGTTCCCTTCAGGTTAATATCAATCACCGCATCGATGTCCTCAGTCTTCAGTTCAAACAGGCTCGATAAACGTTGAATGCCCGCATTCGCAAACAACACGGACGGCGGACCGAATTTTTTAACTGCGCTTGCTACTGAGGCTTCGACGGTCTTTCGATTTCGAACATCCGTCTCGAAGAAAGTGACCGATCCTAGATGGTCTTCTTCGCAATGCTTCAGGCTCGCTTCTCTATCAATATCAATTAGCGCCACATCGAATCCTTCACTTGCATATTTTCTTACCGTAGCCGATCCGATTCCTGTAGCGCCTCCTGTGATGATAGCCAATGACATCGTCTTGTTGGTATTACTGAGGTGACTCGTAGTAAACAGAAAAGGCAGTTCCTTATAGAAAAATCGAGAGAGATTCCGGATATCGGAGTAACCTAGGCCAGCAAGTCCCGCACGACATGTCCATGCACATCGGTGAGGCGAAAATCGCGTCCTTGATACCGGTAAGTTAGTTTGGTATGGTCAATCCCTAGCAAGTGCAAGATGGTGGCGTTTAAATCGTGAACGTGCACTGCTCCGGGCGTAAAGTGATGCTTTGTAGGCTGGTGTTCCCCTACCAATGGATTTCTATCACCATCCAATATATTGTACCCAAGCTCATCAGTCTGCCCGTACGTAATACCCCCCTTGATCCCACCGCCAGCCATCCACATCGTGAAGCAACGGGGATGATGGTCACGACCGTACGAATCTGAACCGTATTCTCCCTGCGAATACGCGGTACGTCCAAACTCCCCGCCCCATACTACCAGCGTATCTTCAAGCATACCGCGACGCTTCAAGTCGGTTATAAGAGCCATGCAACCACGGTCGACGTCTTTGCACTGAGCGGGCAACTCTGTGCGAAGGTTATCGTGCTGGTCCCAACCGCGATGGAATATCTGAATGTTCCTGACGCCACGCTCAGCCAACCGACGCGCATTGAGGCAACACGCTTCAAACGTCCCCGGAGTCCTCGCCTTCTCGCCGTATAGCTTCCATGTCGAACCTGATTCCTCGCTGAGGTCCATTAGTTCCGGAACCGCCGCCTGCATACGGTAGGCCATTTCATGTTGCTCGAGACGAGCCAGAATTCCGGGATCGCCAAAGTCCCGATAATGTTCCTGGTTGATCGCCGCAAGGGCATCCAACTGATGGCGGCGTTGGGATCGCAATACGCCTTTCGGATTATTCAAATAGAGCACGGGTTCTTCGCCTCCTCGAAAAATGACGCCTTGATGATTGGAGGGTATGAAACCGCTTCCCCAAAGCCTCCCAAACAAGCTCGTTCCCTGCTGCGTACCCTGCGAATGCATCACGATGTAACTGGGCAAATCCGAATTCTCACTGCCCAGCCCATAGCTCAACCAGGCGCCCAAACTCGGCCGCCCTGGGATCTGGCTGCCCGTCTGGATATAGGTGATTGCCGGATCGTGATTGATCGCCTCAGTGTGAACGCTGTGAATAACGCAGAGGTCCTTCACCACCTTGGCGGTATGAGGCAAAAGCTCGCTCACCCAAATGCCACGATCATGATTTTCGTATTGAGAAAACGAGTACTCGCTTGGCATCACTTTCAGCGTGCCTTTCGACATTCCCGTAACGCGCTGGCCATCGCGAATGTGAGGCGGCAGCTCCGCACCCGCAAACTCCCGCATCTTTGGTTTATAGTCCCAAAGGTCGTGTTGGCTAGGACCTCCCTCCATGAACAGGTAGATTACCCGCTTTGCTCGAGACCTATGGTGAGTCGTCCCTTGATTCGAACCTGCCGAGAAGGCCGGCCCTAACAAACCCGCCAATGCCGCCGTTCCAACGCCCAGTCGCGCTCGCCCGAAAAACTGGCGACGGGTCATCATGAGTTCATGTTCGCGGATCGGATCGGCTTCCATAGTGGTCTTTCAATAAAGGAGAATAAACGGATCGCTTGCCATAACAGCGACGATGACCTGGGTCCAAGCGGCGACTTCTACCGGATCGAGCGTTTCATTTCGCTGCCCTTCACCGATTTCGAGCAAAGATTCGGCAAGAGAAGGGTCCGCTAAATAGGCGCTTTTGGTCTTCTCGAGCAGCGATACGCACGCGATTTGCTCTGTTTGATTCGCTTCCCGACCTGCTAGCGTCTCGAAGAGGACATTGACAAGCGCTTCGTCGGTTTCCTGAGAATCGACCATCGACTCGGCCAAGGTTCTCGCAGAGTAAATTCGCTGGGGTTCATTAAGAAGCGCCAGCGATTGAAGAGGCGTATCCGTTCGCGACCTACCAGCGCAAGCGGATTCGCGATTCGGCGCGTCGAAAATAGTCATCATAGGATGAGGACTGGCCCGTTTCCAGTAGACGTAAATACTACGGCGATAGACCTTGGGACCCGTATCCGGAACATATACGCGCGTATTACTTTTCCGGTGACCGATCGACTCCCACATTCCGGGCGGCTGGTAAGGCTTGACTCCTTCGCCGCCCATGAACGGATCGAGCACACCTGCAGCGAAGAGCGTCGAGTCTCGGATGACCTCCGCATCGAGCCTGAAGCTCGGGCCGCGAGCGTAAAGCCGATTTTCTGGATCATCGATGTCGAGCCGCCTAGCAGATGACTGTCGAAACGCCTTACTGAGCACCAACCGCCGCAGAATGGCTTTTTGATCCCAACCGCTTGATTGGAACTCCAGAGCCAAAAAATCCAGCAGTTCAGGATGGGTTGGATGCTCGCCCTGAAGCCCAAACTCCTCAGGCGTTCTCACCAGCCCTACTCCAAAAACCTGTTGCCAAAGTCGATTCACCAATACACGAGCCACGAGAGGATTGTCCGGAGCGGTTAACCATTGTGCTAGGCCCAGCCGATTTCGAGGAGCGTCATTGGGCATTCTTCCAATCGCATCGATTACGCCGGGTTGGAGCGGCGAACCCGATGGCGAAAGGTAATCGCCACGCTCAAGAAGAAAGGTCTCTCTAGGGTCACCCTCCTCCGCTACCAGTGTCGTGGACATGCGACATTCGATCTCTGCAAGCTCAAGGACCTGGTCACCAGACAGCGTGGAACCCAGCGACTTCAACTGCTTGAACCGCTTCCAGTCCGCGATATCTCGCGGTGCCTTCTCAACGGGTGGAAGGTCGTATTTATAACCATCGAGCGGCTTCTCGGCGGTATTGTTGAAAAAAGCTAAGAGCTGAAAATACTCCGTTTGGCTGATGGGATCGTACTTGTGGGTATGACAGCGGGCGCACTGCATGCTCAGGCCAAGGAAAACTGTACCCAAATTCTCGACACGATCGAAGTTGTTTTTCGCTTGAAACTCTTCCGGTATCGACCCGCCTTCATTCGTCGTAGGGTTCATTCGCACATAACCAGTGGCTACCTGCTGCTCGAGCGAAGGATCCGGCAACAGATCTCCCGCCAGTTGCCAAGTGATAAATTGGTCTATCGGCAGATTGTCGTTGAACGCCTGTATGACCCAGTCACGGTAAGGATACAGTCCTCTGCGAGTATCGCGGGCCAGGCCTGCGGTATCGCCGTATCGAACTGCGTCTAGCCAATACCGGGCTCGATGCTCCCCATAACCTTCGCTTTGCAGTAATTGATCTACGAAAGTATCAAAGGCGTAAGGATCTTGTGACGACGCGATAACCTCCATCGATTCGGCGTCCGGAGGCAAGCCAGTGAGAACGAGAGAAGCCCGACGAACCAAAGTTCTAAGATCTGCCTCCGGCGAAAAATCGAGACCATTCGCCCGCAGGTCGGCCTTGACAAACGCATCGACCGAATTGAATCGAGCATCTCTTTGGGGTTCCTCGAACGACCAGTGCTTGGCGTATTCCGCGCCGGAAAGGACCCAATTCTCAAGAATTTCGCGCTCCGATTCGATCAATGGTTTTTCATCAACCGGAGGCATTGGGTCTTCCAGGTCGGCGATACGTTCGAGCAGGAGACTGTCCTTAAACTCTTCTGGATTGATCGCCTGCGTTCCATCTCGAAGTCGAACCGCTTCCTCGTAATGGGTAAGCTTCAGCTCATCCGCTTCGGCATCCGGACCATGGCAGACGAAGCACTTATCCGAAAGGATAGGCAGCACTTCCCGGGCGAAATCGGGTTTTGGCGTCTTGGCCGCAGCAGCCACCCCTGCTAGGGCAATAAAAACAGAGAACGAACTGTATAGCCGCCTCGCTCCAAAGAGCGAGATCCCTAGGGCTGGTGGAAACAGGGGCTTCATCTTAAAAACGGAAACTGCTTATTTCAGAAACGGAAATCGAGATAATCTGCTTTTCGGCTTCAAGAACTTCAAAGGTGTTATCAATCAGAACAAGGATCGTTTCAAGGCATACATAGGTCAACAATTGACTTTTCTCGTAAATGAAACGCGTTCACTCGCCGCTTCCCTTGTTCAGCCATCCGTTCAATTTCATCCACTCCTGCAAGCGGTCCATGAAATGGTCGGCCCCACCAACGATCAACCAGAAGAATAAAGAGCCTTCCCAGTAGTCTTCGTTCTCCTGATATCGCCTCACATCTTCTTCGGCCTCTGGTATATCTTTGTCTGTGTCCATCGGTTGTTAAGCAGAATGAGCTCAACTCAAAAGTGGAATGATTTAGCGAGGGACGCAGAGAGCAACGTGTCTCGGCGTAGCGTCGCGAAGGCGGAAGGAACGATGTCAATCTACCTCTGCAAAGAGTTTTTACATCGTTCGCTACGGTCCCTAGGTCCTCGTCATAGGTAATCACTTTAAAATACACGCCCTAGTCTCCTAACCTCCGTTGCGAATGCTGTAGAGTCGCGCCGCTGTACGGATCAGGAGGCGGTCGCCGACGAGAGCGGGGGTGGCCATGCCCATGTCCTCGTCCAAGAGTTGGTTGACGTGGAGAATTTCGAGTTCGTCTCCTGCCTTGAGGACGAATGTTTTGCCGGCCTCGTTGAGACAGAAAATCTTGCCGTCGTAGGCCCAAGGAGAGGTGGTGAAGTTCCAAATATCTTTAGGAAGACGTTCGCGTTCGATAATTGGTCTGCCCGTCTTCGCGTCGTAGCTGCCAAATTCGCCGCGATCGTAGAGCACGTAGAGCCGGTCTTTATAGGCGATGGTGGAGGGATTGTAGGGTGCGCCGAAGGGATCGCTCCAGGCGATGAATTCGTTGGCAGTTTCGCCTTCTTCGAGAGAGATATCGCCGGTGGCGCCGGGACGAATGGCGTACAGGGGACGAGCCTTGCGATCCTGAAAGTATCCGGAACTGATGTAGAGGAGGCCGTTGCTTTCGTAGGGGGTGGCGATGGTAATGGTGGACATGCCGGAGAAGGTCCAAAGCAGGTTGCCATCGAGATCGTAAGAGCGCACCAGACCAGAGCCTGGCGTTACGATTTCAGTACGGTCGCCATTCTCCCAGATATAGGGCGTGGACCAGTTCGTTTTTTCGTCACGCGCCACGCGCCAGACTTCGTCGCCCGTTTTCGCGTCCAGGGCGAGCAGGTAGGAATCTTCGTGGTTATCGTTTACGATGTAGAGGCGACCTTTATGCAGAACGGGAGAGGATGCGGTGCCCCAGCCGTTACGAGTCATGTGGACATCGATCTTCTTCGACCACACGGGATTACCGTCGAAGTCGAAGGCGTAGAGCCCAAGATTGCCGAAATAGGCGTAGACGCGCTCGCCATCGGTGACGGGTGTTTCGGAGGCGAAGCTGTTCTTAATGTGGGTGATGCTGGCAGGCACGCCTTCGTGGACTTTCCTATTCCAATTGATGGCACCCGTTTCGAGATCAAGACAATAGACGTGCCACTGATAGACGGTTTCGACTCGAACTTGCATGCGACCGTTGTAGAGGCCTGTCTGGGGGGCGGGAGCCGGGAGCCCGAGTTCTTCGAGACTCGCCGCGGTAGTGACAAAGACTTTGTTTCCCCAAACAATGGGAGAAGACCAGCCACGTCCAGGGAGGTCGGTTTTCCACTCGATGTTTTCCGAGCTGGACCAGGTGTCTGGGAGTCCGCTGCCGTCTGCGGCGATACCGCGAGCCTCCGCTCCGCGAAATTGAGGCCAGTTATCGTCGGCCTGAGTAGCGAGCAGCGCATATGTTAACGCTAGGGCGATTAAAGGGATTCTTTTGATGAGAGTACTCTTCATTTTTTATGAGGTAATAATGTTGGCAGGTATCCAATGTTGGAGTGGGTATCGCCAATCACCGATCAATCTGACAATCTTTTCAGAAATACTCGCAAACTTTTTCCACTGGCGAAAAAAAGAAAGTCGAATCTGAACAGTAGATCACCAAAGCGAATCAAGTTCTAACATCCATCTAAATTCTTCGAACTAAGCCGAGACAGGTCACTCGTTCCTCGCCTAATCGCTCCGGTTTCGATAAAACAGTGGCAGAATACTCTAAAACGAGCGATCTAGACATGATGAACCCCGAAGCCAACGAAACAGGCGGCCAACTGCTGCGACTCTTCGCCCGTCACAATCGGGAGCTGCGGGCCTACTCGCGCCTGATCCTACACTCGGTCGATTCTCTCGACGACGTCATGCAAGAGGCCAGTGTCGTCATCTGGGAAAAGCAGGCCCAACTACGACACGAATCGGAATTTCTCCCCTGGGCCAAAACGATCGTGCGCAACATCAGTTTTCGCTACCGGCGATCGGCTGCCCGCGATCGGCATGTATTCAATGACGAGCTAGTGAACCGTCTGCTTTCAGAAGAAGATCTCGAATCGACAAGCGACAAACGCTCCGAACAAGAATACGCCGCCCTCATGTCCTGCCTCAGCAAGTTCCCCGACGAGGGAAAGCAGTTGATCCTCGCGCCCTACCGCAGCCCCGGCGCCGTCAAAGAACTCGCCGCCAAGGCCAACCGCTCCCCGAACAGCCTCTACAAGCTGCTGCAACGCCTGCGCGTAAAATTGATGGGCTGCGTCGAGAGCGAACTGAAATCCGAACTCGCCTAATGATGAAGCCAGAACGAATAGATGAATTGATTCAGAAATGCGTACTCGGAATCCAGACGGAATCCGAAGCGCAGGAGCTATCGGACTATCTTGAACGGGACGACTCCAAAGCCGCGCGGCGCAAACTGAGGCTCGCCCTCAAAGCCGATGCCTATCTCCAGGAGGCGGCCGCCGAAATAGGCGACGAATCCAATGGAAGCGATAGCCTCTTAGCCCGAAAAAACGCTTCCTTGAAACGCCAACTGTGGACCCAAGGAGGTATCGCCGCCGCCATAATGATAGGCTTCTTCGCATGGTTTGTTCTTTCCGGAGCCTCCCAGGCCGAAAGCGAACTCGGTGTAGCTACCGTGCTTCGCATCGAAGGCCAAGGAATCGCCAACCAAGATAGAATGATCGCCCGCGGCGACGCCCTGATCGCCGGGGACCAGCTCAAGATGGAGCAAGGCCTCATCGAACTGGTCTTTCGCGACACCGGCGTACACGCGATCGCGACGGCGCCTCTCTCCCTCACCGCCAACAGCTCCCAGCGCATCTTCCTCCACAATGGCGACATCAA
>Ga0315321_10003372_pt1 | contig 12430 bp, 7 predicted proteins | sample M180m21515metaG_FD_203464 | JGI IMG/M metagenome (GOLD analysis project Ga0315321, IMG submission 203464) | Ammonia-oxidizing marine archaeal communities from Monterey Bay, California, United States - M1 80m 21515 | ecosystem: Environmental > Aquatic > Marine > Intertidal zone | place: USA... | reverse complement strand
GACCTGGGGTGCGCCGACTGCCATGCGCCTGAGGTGCAGACCTCTGGCTTCCATCCTCTTGCCGAGCTGCGCAACCAGACCATCCGTCCCTACACCGATCTGCTGCTTCACGACATGGGGCCCGGACTGGCCGACACGCTCGATGAAGGCAGCGCGACTGCACGAGAGTGGCGCACCGCCCCGCTGTGGGGAATCGGACTCGGCGACTGCGTGACCGGCGGCGTACAGGGGGAACATGGCAGTGAGACCTGTCTGCCCCACGCCAGCTACCTCCACGATGGGCGGGCCCGCACCCTCACCGAAGCCATCCTGTGGCACGGCGGCGAGAGCGAGGCGTCGAAGGATGCCTTTGTGGGACTGGACGACGCTGATCAGTCGGCGGTTCTGCGCTTTTTGGGGTCCCTGTAGGTCTGGCGCTCTGGTCCCGGTCCAGCGGCGTGGCATGCTGTCCACCTCGCCCCAAGGTCTGGTTATGTCTTGCCGCTTTCGCATCGTGTTGGGTCTGTCGCTCGGTGTGCTCATGGCCGCCTGTTCATCGCCCACTCCGGTAAAGGACTCCGAGTCGGCCGTTGACTCTGCCGCTGTCGACGACAGTGCCGACCCACGCGTGCTCTTTGTGGGCATAGACGGACTTCGGCCCGACGCCCTCGATGCCGCCGACACCCCCCACATCGACCGTCTGCGCAGTGAGGGGGCGGTGTCGATGTCGGCGACCACCCAGCTCACCGGCGCCACATCGTCTGCGCCCGGCTGGACCAGCATCTTCACGGGCGTCGAGGTCGCCACCCACGGCGTGGTGCAAAACGGCGAGTACACCACCTATGACACGTCCTACCCGACCTTTGCGCGGGTGGTGCGCTTCGAGCTGAACCGTCCGACCTCTGCGGTCGCACACTGGCCTGAGATCCTGTCCAACATCCACCAGAGCGACGACTTCGACAGCACATTGCTCACCGCCGACGATGGGGTGGCCGATGTCACGGCCGACAACATCTCTGCGGGCAGCGCCCACCTGCACGTCACTCACCTCGACGACGTCGACCATGCCGGTCACGCGAGCGGCTTCTCGGTCGAGATTCCCGAGTACATTTCCGCGATTGAGGCCCAAGATGACCGCGTGGGGCACATGATGGCCGCGGTGGAGGCCCGTCCCGCATCCGAAAACTGGCTGGTGGTGCTCACCACGGACCATGGGGGCGAGGGCACCAATCACGGCGAGCAGAACGCTGCGTGTCAGACCATTCCGCTCGTGATCTGGGGGAGCGCGGTCTCTCCAGGCGACCTCCCCGACCGTCCCAGCCACCTCGATGTGTTTCCCACGGTGCTCACCCACTTCGGGGCCCCAGCCGACAGCTTCGCCCACGCGGTCGGTGTCAGCCGCGTCCCTACAGCGGAGCTCCCCCCGCCTTGAGCCTGGCCTGAGTGCTGGTCCCCAAAGCGCTGTCGAGCGAGCGTTGGGCAGGGGGACCGCCTGCACGGCGGAAGGGTGACATGGCGCAGAAGGTGCCACACCTCGGCCGGCCAAGGCGTCGGCTGCGGGCTACCATGAGGCGGTCATTTTCCCATCGGCGTGGCCAAGCCAGCCGTGCCTGGGGCAGAGCTTCTGAAGAACCAATGCTCTGCGTGTCGCTTGGAGAGCCCTCTCTTGCCCCCCCTCGTCCTTGTCTCCGCACTTTGCTTCACGTTCGCCGGTCCGGCCCGTGCCACCGAGGTCTTCGCCAAGCGTGAAGAGGTGGACTGCGAGACCTGCCACCAGAATCCCCAGGGTGGTGGTCCCCGAAACCTCGTGGGTCTGTACTACGACAAGACCGGGGTACTGCGCGACGACCGGGCCACCGAAGCGGCCAAGGCGGAGATGGAGGCCACGGTCAGCGCTTGGCTGCTCGACATCGCCAACACACCACCGGAAGTCATCTGGCGGTACACCCCGCTGGCCGAGCTCAAGTCCACGCCCGCTCCCGACTACACGGCGGCATCGGACGTCGACTTGCTGCGGCGGCTGTCTCTGGACCTGCGCTCCGACCTCCCAGACCTGGAGGACATCGAGGCCCTCAAGAAGGGCGAGGTCACGCTGGATGCGCTGGTAGACCGCTATCTCGACAGCGATGACTTCTACTGGACCATGCGGCTGTACCACCGCGACCTAGTGCGCCCCCGCACTGGCATCTTCAACAAGGGGGCCTCGCTGGGGGGCATTCAGGAGCTGGAGCTCGACGGTGGCGGCAAGGCGTGGGCGAGCGTGAGCCTGCGCAATGAGGTGGCCTACGGCGCTTGTGCGCCCGGCGAGCAGGTCGAGGTGTCGCCGTACTGGGATCGCGACTCCTCGGTGAAGGTGTGCTCCATGACAGCCAGCGAGCGGCAGCATGTGGGGGCGGCAGGCTCCATCGACTGTGCCACCGAGAGGGGCCAGAAGTCGCAGATGTGTGGCTGCGGGCCTCACTTGGCGTGGTGCTACCGGTCGGACGACTACGAGCTGGTGAAGGCCTCGATGCGACAAGAGGGCGCGCGCATCGCGGAGGAAATTCTCCGCAACGACTTGCCCTACACGCTCATCCTCACCTCGGACTGGTCGATGTGGGATGGGCGCCTGGAGCACTACTACGCGCGCCTCGACGGTCGGCTTGGTGAGCTGGAAGACGCTGATGCGAACCGCCCCTGGGAGCGCTTCGACCGCGGACCGGCCCACAGCGGCGTGCTGTCCACTCACATGTTCTTCAACTACTTTTACAACGGCCGGCGGTGGGCCCAGCGCACCTTCGAGACCTTCCTGTGCCACGAGACCGTGCCCGACTTCGACCTGCTCGACGAGTTTCCGGTCGAGGTGCCCGTGTCGTACCGTTCGCATCCCACCGCCCAGGCCGACATCAACGTCAACTCGGGCCGGGCCTGCGCGGCCTGTCACCTCCAGCTCGACGGCCTGTCCCGCCTGAAGGACCGCTGGGACAATTTCGGTCAGTACTACGACACCGGCTACGGGGGCGGGCCTGTGCCGCAGTCCGCCATCTTCCTCGGCGAAGAGGTCGACGGGCTCGACGCCTTCGGGAAGGCGCTGGCGGCTTCGGATGTGTTCGCTGACTGCGCGGCCAGCCAGATGTGGGAGCACCTCACCGGACACCGCTTTCAGCCCGAGGAAACCACGCTCCGACGGGAGCTGGTGGAGGGCTTCAAGTCCACAAACCACGACTTCCGGGCGCTTGTTCGGGCGATGGTCGACACCGAAGCCTACCGGGACCAGGACAACCTCAAGCTGATGGAGCGCGAGCTCTACCAGCGCAGCCTGGACCGCTTGCTGGGGGTGGAGTGGGACGTCGGCAAAAAGGATGGCTTCAACCGCTACTACGACAAGGTCGGTGGCATGGACTACCGGCGGATCGAGTCGCGCGACCGCAGCCCATCCACGGGTCACTCATTGGTGCAGTACAAGGCGGCCGTCGAGATGTGCACCTCTGCAGTGCAGGCGCTGGACACACCGCTGCTCGACGGTGTCGACCCCACCGAATCGCCCAACGACGATGAGCTCGACGCGGTTCTCGCGGGTTGGTATCTCCGCACCTACGTGCGGCCGTGGGAGCGCGTGGCCGATGCCGACCGTGAAGTTGCGCGCCGCCTCTTCCGCCAGGTCGAAGACCGCTCGGGTTCGGAGGAGGCCTACATGGCCACCTGCGCCCTCCTCATCGCCTCCCAAGACTTCGCCCTCTACTGAACCCACGAGCTGTCTATGTCCTCCATAAACCGCCGCCGCCTGCTCCAAGGCCTCGCGCTGTCCGCACTTGCGGGTGGGCTGCCCGGCTGCGAACGCGAAGACTACGACAGCACCCACTTCGAAGATCTCCCGTCGTTCACCCGGCAGAGGGCCCCGCACTACTTCGTGTTCTACTTCTTGATGGGCGGCTGGGACATCACCACCCTCACCGAGCCTCGCCGTCCGGGCTCCAAGATGTCGCTGAGCTATCGGCAGAAAGAGGTCTTCGAGCATGGCGGGCATCGGCTTGGCCCTGCGATGAAGCCGCTCCAGCGACACATGGAGCAGATGGCGGTCCTCCGGGGGCTCAAGGCCACCGCGCTCAATCACCCACAGGCCCGGTTCCAGCTCGTTACTGGGCGATTTCGGGAGCCCGGAAAGGCGCCGGCGGCCTCCATCCAGACCCGCCTCGCCGACGTCATCGCTCGCGGCTATCCGGTCCCAAACCTGTCCGCCGATGGCCTGCGCCCAGCCACGTTTTTGGGCGACTACGACCCCCATCTTGAGCCGCTTCGAATCGGTGACATGTGGGAGCTGCGAGGTCTGTCACGCCCGCGAAGCCCGATTCGGGACCACGAAGACCTCTTGCGGCAGGCGCTGCGGGAGCGGGATGAGGCCTTTCACCAGTCTCACGCCGACCACCCCTTGGTGGCAGAGTTCACTGAGAACGCCGAACTGGCCAGACAAGTGGGCGAGAGCGACTTCCGCTGGCGGGTGGCCGACTTCGAGAAGATGCGCTTTGAGAACTCGGCGTTGCTGGAACGTGACAGCCGGTGGGGCCGTCAGGTACACCTCGCGGTCGAGGCGATTCGCAACGACATCTCGCCCATCATCACAGTGGGCAGCGGCGAGTTCGATGCCCACAACCGGTCGGACTACAGCAGCCATGAGCGCGCCATCACTCGGGCGATGGAGTCGGTGGCCGCCATCTGCGACGGGCTCGCCGAGCACCGCACCTCCGACGGCAAGTCCTTGCTCGACCGCACCACTGTGGTGGTGTCCAGCGAGTTCTCGCGTGCGCCGTGGATCAATGAGCTCGGCGGCAAGCACCACTGGGACGCCAATTCTGTGCTCTTCATCGGCAAAGGTGTGCGTGGCACTCCCGGTGGTCTCACCATGGTCGGTGAGTGCGACGACCAGCTGTTTCCGCAGCCGCTCAACCCTGCGACAGGCATGCCGGACAAGGGCGCCGACATGGTCGCCAACGGCAACTTCCTCGCCACGGTGCTCGCGCTCGCCGGAATCGACCCCGGCCCGCACTTCGAACATGCCCCAATCCAGGCGCTCTTCGCATGATTCTCCTAGGCCGACTCCACGCTCTCGTGGTCCACTTTCCCATCGCCTTGCTGCTCGTGGCTGGTGTTCTCGGTGTGTGGGCTTGGCGCGGTGGCAAGTCCCTTGAGTTTCTGCGTCCTCTCGTTGGAATCGCCGCTGTCAGCGCGCTTGTTGCCGTCGCAAGTGGACTTGCGCTCGCTCAGGAAGAGGCCTTCTTCGGCCACGCTGCCCGTCAGCTCGGGCGGCACCGCAACCTCGGCATTGGCGGCGCGGTGGTCGCGGTGCTCGCGGCGGGCTCGGTGTTCAAGCGACCGTTCGTGGCCGTGGTGCTCAGTGGGGTGGCTGCGCTTGCTGTCGGACTGGGCGCGCACTTTGGTGGACTGCTGGTGCACGGCGATGATCACTTCGTCCTCGAGGCCCCAGCCCCAAAGCGAGTGGGCATGGTGGTCGACGCAGCGACCGGGCGGTCCACGACTCCTCCCGTAGTGGCGAGTATCGACGACATTCCCGACCCCGTCCCCTTCGAGATGACCAACCGGGTCTTTCAGCGGTCCTGCACTCGCTGCCACGATGCCCGCAAGCGGAAGGGCGACCTGAGGCTAGACCGCGAAGAGTACGCCCTCGCTGGCGGGGATGAGGGCCCTGGCGTCGTTCCCGGTGACCGCACGGCCTCGGTGGTCTACCAACGCATCGCGCTGGCGCGGGACCACGACGACTTCATGCCCAGTAAGGGCCAGCCCCTCACGGAGGCTGAGGTAGAGCTACTGGGGCGATGGATTGACGGCGGGGCGGCGTGGAAGTGAGCTGACTGGGCAGGGAAGGATGGTCGTGGGCATCAGCTTCTACACGTTCCAGACCCTGTCGTACTCGGTCGATGTGTACTGAAAGAAGATGCCCGCCATCCTGTGGCCCCCCCTCTGGTTGGTTCAGCTATGGCAGCACCGCAGCCACGACCTTCTCTGCTTCGCCAAGGCTCCGTGGCCAGCTTTGTGTACGGCGTTCGCGAGAACATCGAGTTCATCTACTTATAGATTTAGGACCGCTTCCCGCAGTCCTCTCGGAGCCTCCTGGTCATGGCCAAGTCGTCCGGTCCCTCCCACCTTCCTAAAGAGCGCATAAGCAGCCCGAGCTTGCGGCGCTTGCTGGTGGTCTTGGTGTTGGTCTTGGTCGTGGTTGGCGTCAACCAAGGTGCGCGACACTACCTTCGCTACAACGGCACCAACCTCGGCTACCGCATGGTCACGGCCAAGTATGATCTGCTCGACCGTCTCGCAGAAGGAGAGCCTGCGGACTGGCTTATCTTGGGCGACTCCAGCGGCGCTCACGGCATCGTGCCGGAGGACTGGTCGAGCACGCTCGGCGGCACCACGCACAACCTCGCCATCGTGGCCGACTTGCTCGCAGTCAACGACGCCTGGATGCTGGGTGAGTACCTCTCTCGGGTGGGGGTGCCCAAGAATGTGGTGTTGGTGCATGCCCACGACGTGTGGCACCGGGGCTACAACAGCGCGCTTATCGGACAGATTCCGCGACCATGGGGCTTTTGGTCACGCCGCTCCCCCAGCGTCTCACTTTCCTACACGCACTTGCGCAAGGTGGCTCTCAGTCGCTTCTTGCCTCTGTTTTCGGAGTCCGCTTCTCTTCAGGCCCACATTCGTCACCTCGGCCCCGACCGCGACCTCAACTTTGCCATGGACCGTGGAGGCTGGATTCCCGGCCAGCCCCACAGCTCGGATCGCTTGAGGAACGATGCCCAGCGCACCGAGACGTTCATCAAAGACAATCCCCAGTTCAAGTTGTCGAGTCACAACAAGCGGGCGCTCCGAGTGCTGGGTCGGTATGCCGACCGCCAGGGCTTCAACGTCTACGTCACCCACGCCCCGATGCTCGACAAGATTGCCCGTACCTCCCGCTTTCGGCGCTACACCGACGCGGCGGACTCTCGCATCGTCAGCCAAACTAACGCCTACCAAAACATCTACGCAGTGCCGGATGTGGTCTCCTTTCCCTTCGAGAAGCTGGAAGCCTACGTGGACCACGTGACTCCAGAAGCTGCACCAGAGTACACCCGGAGGCTGGCGAAGATTGTCGACAGCTACCGCACGGAAAACGGCCTTGTGGGACCGCTTCCCAGTGTACGCACCGACTTTGTGCCCCCGTCCGGGATCGCCTTTGAGCGCCCGTCCGACGACGACACGGTGTCGCTGTTGTTTGGTGGGGACACCAGCTTTGCCCGAGGCATCGACTCCACGATTCAACGGTACGATGGCAACTCAGCCGCGGTCTTTGAGCAGCTCAAGCCGCTCTTCGACACGGTGGATCTCACCTTCTTGAACCTGGAGTGCGTGCTGTCCGACAGCTCTGCTCAGCAGGCCAAGAAGCGCTGGAAGATTCGGGCGCCCACCCAGCACGCCACTGCACTTGCCCGTGCCGGAGTCGATCTCGTCTCGGTTGCAAACAACCACACGCTCGACTTTGGCAACCAAGGCTTTTCGACCACTCTCGACACGCTCGAAACGGTGGGCGTGGACTACGTGGGCGTCCAGTACGGCGATGCGCCACGCCAGCCCGTCACCATCGCCAAGCTCGGCGACCAGACCTTTGGCTTCCTGGCCTACACCGACATCTCCAAGTGGAAGTCGGTCGACGACGACCACTGGCAGTACTACTGGCCGAAGCCGGCGAATTACCGTGTCGACGCCATTGTCGCGGATATCGAGGCCGCTAACTCACAGGTGGACCACCTCGTCATTAGCGTGCACTGGGGCGACGAGTACTCGATGTTGGTCGAAGACGACCAGCGTGAAGCGGCGCATCGGTTCATCGATGCGGGGGCAGAGCTCATCATCGGTCATCACCCCCACGTCCCTCGCATTATCGAGACGTACAAGGATGGCCTCATCGCCTACAGCCTCGGCGATCTGCTGTTCGACAAGACCACTCCATTTAAGACGGTCCGAAACCGCCGTCGCTACATGCTTCAGCTCGACTACACCGCCGGCAAGCGGTCTGCGGTCACGCTGCATCCCATCCACAGTCTCGACGACCACATTCCGTATCCAAAGCCCGACCTTGAGGTGGACTCGTGGCGTGCAGCTCCTATCGAGACGCCTTGGCGGGCGGTCGACCACCTCGACTCGGCCGTCGTCACGCGCTTCGATGGCCAGACGGCAGCGGTCTGCGACAGGTGGAAGACCGGCAGTCCCGAGTACCGCGACAACGGCTACCTGCAGTGGCTTCGACCGCGCTGGTCTTGTGCCGGCGACAATGACCGGACCTGGCTTACTGTGGCCGTCAGCGGGGACCGGTCCGACGAGGTCTTTAAGCGCGCCATCTGGGCCCACCCTCATAAAGAAGGCCCGCTCACCCTCACGTTCGACGATGTTCCGCTCGGGAGTACCCTCGGCGGGCTTGGTGGGGTGCCGGACTGGCCGCTTCTTCTTGCGGGCTCCCAGACCTCTGTTCCCATTGTGTTGCGCGTGTCGATTGACGGGGAGTGGGTCCAGCGGGTCGAGGTACCCTATGAGTCCGGCTGGGTGCCGTTCACCATCGACACCCTTCGATGGGCGGGCACGACTGCGACCGTGGAGGTCTCGGTGGAGGGCGGCAGCGCGCGCGAGACCGGCTTCACGTTCGACTTGATGGTCGACGCCCAGCCCTGAGTCGACCCGCTTGCTTCAAGGTCAGCGGCTATATGGCGTAGCGGTATCAGTCCCACCGAGGCGATGGAGTCACAGTGCGCACCTGCTCGATTCTGCTCGCCATCGTGGGCTGCGCGTCCCCTGCCAAAGACTCTGCGTCCCCCGGCGACTCCGCAGTCCTTGAAGGCACCGCCTGCAATGGCCACGATGTGCTCTGCGACCGGCCGGTCACCGAGGTCACCTTTGCGGGTACCCACAACAGCATGTCCAATGCCGATGCGGAGTGGGTGGCGCCCAACCAGCAGCATGGCCTCACCCGCCAGCTCGAAGACGGCGTGCGGGCCATGATGCTCGACACCTACGAGTGGGAGGGCGACCTCTGGCTGTGCCACGCCTACTGCGAGCTGGGCGCGCAGCCGCTGGTGGAGGGACTCTCCGAGCTCGCCGACTTCATGGATGCCCAGCCGCGCGAGGTGGTCCAGATTGTCTTCCAGGATGCCATCACCATCGACGACACTCGAAGTGCGCTCGAAGAAGCGGGGCTCGCCGACCGGCTCTATGCGTGGGAAGACGGCGCCTCGCCCACGATGGGAGAGCTGATCGATGACCAGACCACTCTGCTGGTCGGGCTGGAGTCGGGTGCCTCAGATGGCCAGGGCCTGCATGCTGCGTGGGACCTCTTTGTTGACACGCCCTACAGCTTTACTGAGGTGTCTGAGTTCAGCTGCGACCTCAACCGCGGGGATGCGGACAGTCCGCTCTTTTTGGTCAACCACTGGCTCGGCGACCCCCTTCCGAGTGCCGAAAATGGCCTGGAGGCGAACGTGGCTGAGGTGCTGGAGGTGCGTGCGCGGGCGTGCTCGGAGCAGTGGGGACGGCCAGTGAACTTCCTGGGAGTCGACTTTTACGACCAAGGTGACCTGTTTGCCGTGGTCGACCGCCTCAACGGGGTGTCGGAGTAGCAGCGGCGCTCCAGGGTGGTGCCAAGAGCGAGTGAGCCAATGCGGTCATGGACTGCGAATGCCCTCGGCCTCGGCTTCGAGCTGAGCGGGCAGCCACACGCGGTCCACCTCGTCGCCCAGCATGGAGAGCAGCTGCTTGGAGGGCCCTTCGTAGATGCGGACGACGGGGCTATCCTCGAGGAGCGTGATGGCAGCTTCGCGTGGCAGCTGCGGTCCAGCCGGCTGGTGGACGGCCTGCCATGGACGGGCGGCGAGGCGGGCTTCCAGTGCGCTGGAGAGGCGGGGTGCCGGCGCGAGTGTCAGGGTGGCAGGCGTAGCCGAAAGTGGGGTGGACCAGCGCCGAAAAGAGCGGTGGGGTTCCACGCTGTGGCGGTAGCCTCGGATGTCGGTGTCGGGGGCTTCGTCGTAGCGCCAGTGTGCTGTGAGACCGGTGCCGGAGGGCAGCGCGCGGACCTCGGTGACCGTGACCACGTTGCCCGGACGGTCGACGATCACAGATGCACTGGAGTCGGGGACCCGCAGGGCGCCGGCGGTCTCACAGGGACGAGCAGAGGGCGGGCTCCACTGGCAGTCCACTCTCTGTTCACGCGCTCCGAGAACCGTGAGAACCTGCTCTAATACGCGATCTTCAACATCTATAAAATGTGTTGCCGGCGGGGGCGGAGTGCCCAGAAGCTCGGCAGGACCGTCGACCGTGAAGCCTCCGGGGGTGCGGGTGTGGAAGAGGTGTGGGGGGTCGGTCCAGTCGTGGGGCGGCTCGCCGGCTTGCCAGACGCTGGCCCAGTCGGTGTCCGGTAGGGTGAGCGGCTCGGGTGAGCTTGGCGGAGTCAGAGGGCCCCCCGTGGCCAGAAGGCCGAGAGCGTCGGCCACCTGAGCGGCAGAGAGCGGCGTGACGGCGGGACATACCCCGAGGCCGAGGTGGCCGGCTGCCATCCAGCTGCGGTCGCCCACATCGCGGGCTCGGCGCGCGGTCATCCGCACGGCTGCGTCGTCGTAGGTCAGGGCAGGACCGATGGCCTGGCGCCACTGCTTGCGGGTCGGACGGTTGGGGGCGTCTGCGATGCCGACCACTGCGGTGTGGTGCCCGACCCAGCCGATGGCAGTGCCGCCGCTGGCTTCCGCGAGACCCTCGAGGGCAGCCCACAGCGCACGCCTGTCGTCACACGAAGCGGTCCCGCGAAGCTCCCAGGACACCACGGCGCCCGATCTGGGTGGGGTCTCGCGCAGGATTGGCGCATGCGTGTCGGGTGCCAAGGTGGTGTGCCAGCTGACGACATCGCCTTGTGGCGCAGTGATCACAGTGACTGCGCTGTCTGCAAGCTCTTGCTGTGCGCCCTTGAGGTCGGGGGCCACAGCACCACGGAGGTCCAGCTGGTAGCGAGGGGCGAGTGCTCGGGAGGACCGCAGCAGCAGCTCGCTTGCAGAGGACTCGTTGAGGGCCTGCTCCACGGCAATTTCATTGGCTGCGATGCCCCAAGAGGTGTCCCCGGGGGAGGACAGTGCGTGGAGGAGCAGCTCGGCGACCTGGGCGGCCCGCGCGGCGTCTGCCTGCCCGCGCCAGATGAGGTGGACGGTGTCGGGACCGGTGTAGGCGTCGAGCTCGGCGCCGCTTGAGCGGGCGCAGGTGGCGGTACTGCTCCGGACTGCAAGGTGTTCGAGGTGGTGGATGAGACGCGGGTCGCCATCGCCCGGCAGCGGTCCGAAGACGACATGGACCGCGGTGGGACGGGCGCTGTCGCCGAGCGGCAGCAGGGTGCAGTCTGGGGACGGGGATGCATCGAGGGCTATGCCGAGGAGCAGCAGCAGGGTGGACATTCCGAGGGTCTACCGCCGCCCGACGACTTGCGCAGGTAGGGCGCGACGGCCGCCGGTGCAGTTGGACGCAAGACCGCTGATGCCTCGAAGGGATTGTCCGACGCGACAACGTCACATTGACCAAACGAGGCAACTGCAGTAGTTCGCCCGCATGTCCAATCTACCCGACCACGCCGCTGAACATGACGACCGCGGCCTGCCCATCGACCGCGTCGGCATCACCGACCTGCGCTACCCCGTGCAGGTGCTCGACCGCAGCCAGGGCATGCAGGCCACCGTCGCCAAGCTCGGCCTCTACGTGGGGCTGCCCCACCACTTCAAGGGCACCCACATGAGCCGATTCGTGGAGATCCTCAACGAGGTCCGCGGCGAGCTCACCTTCCGCACCATGCCCACCATCCTCGAGGCGATTCGCCGCAGGCTGGAGGCCGACGACGCCTGGCTGGAGATGGAGTTCCCCTACTTCATGCTCAAGCAGGCCCCGGTGTCGCGTGCCGAGTCGCTCATGGAGTACCAAGCGCGCTTTGTGGGCCACCGCGGTCCCGACTCCGGCGACTCCGACTACACTCTCGGCGTCACCGTTCCCGTGAAGAGCCTGTGTCCGTGCAGCAAGGCGGTGTCCGACTACGGTGCCCACAACCAGCGCAGCCTGGTGAGCGTGGATGTGCGCGCCGACGACTTCGTGTGGCTCGAGGACATCATCGAGGCGGTCGAGGCCAGCGCATCGGCACCCCTCTACGCCCTGCTCAAGCGCTCCGACGAAAAGTTCGTCACCGAGCAGGCTTATGACAACCCGAAGTTCGTCGAAGACCTCGTTCGAGACGTCGTTCTCGCGGTCCGTGCGTTGCCGGGTGTGCGGTGGCTCAAGGTGCGCGCGAGCAACCAGGAGTCCATCCACAACCACAGCGCGACCGCCGAGATCGAGTGGACCCGTGACGAAGTGGTCGCCGAGCTTCCGGCCGAAGAAGTTTCCAGTGCGAATGTGGCTCCGAGCT
>Ga0315321_10003370_pt1 | contig 12434 bp, 3 predicted proteins | sample M180m21515metaG_FD_203464 | JGI IMG/M metagenome (GOLD analysis project Ga0315321, IMG submission 203464) | Ammonia-oxidizing marine archaeal communities from Monterey Bay, California, United States - M1 80m 21515 | ecosystem: Environmental > Aquatic > Marine > Intertidal zone | place: USA... | reverse complement strand
GGTGTCGGTGAAGCCGCTGGGGTCGATGAGCATCTCGGTGATGAGCACGTATTCGCTGTCTGCGGTGATCAGCCCCTCGTCGTAGTCGTCGTCACAGTCGTTGTCGATACCGTCGGCGGTGGCTCCTTCTGTGGAGGCTGTGTTGATGCTGATGTCGCTGTCGTCGCAGTCGGTGTTGTCTTGCACCGCGAGGGTGGGGAAGCCGGACTCGCCGCTGGGGTCGTCGCAGGCCAGGTAGGTGCCTTCGGCTTCGTTTTCATCGCCGTAGCCGTCGGTATCGCCGTCGGTGTACCAGCTGTCGGTGGCACTGACGTAGCTGATGCCAGCATCGTCGTCGTCGATGTCGGTATTGCAGTCGTTGTCCACTCCGTCGCACACCTCGGTGGCCTCGGTGTTGATGGCACCGTTGTCATCGTCGCAGTCGCTGGAGTCGGCCACGTAGCCAGTCGGTGCTTCGCAGGCGTCGGTGGTGGACGTCACGTCGCCTTCGCCGTCGGTGTCCGTGTCGGCGTAGAAGGTGGAGGTGCCGGTGACGGAGACATCGTCGTCGTCGTAGAAACCGTCGCAGTCCTCGTCGGTGAGGCCGCCATCACAGACCTCGGTGCCGAGCGGGTTGACACTGGAGTCATCGTCGTCGCAGTCGCCGTCCACAAGGATGTGGCTGGTGCCCAGCAGAGTGCTGGGGTCGTCGCAGTAGTCGACGCCGGCCGCATTCTCACCGTAGCTGTCGCCATCGGAGTCGGGATACCAGGTAGTCTTGGTGGCGGCCGCTGCGTCGCCATCATCGTTGTCCGCGTTGCCATCGCAGTCTTCGTCGGTGTCGGAGGCGTCGCAGATCTCCTGAGCCCCTTCATTGATGGCGCCGTCGGTGTCGTCGCAGTCGTGGGTGAGCGCGGTGCCGGTGCCCGCAACCGCGAACGGCAGGGCGTGGGTGGTGCTCGTGTAGGTGGACAAGCCGCTGTAGGCGGAGTCGACGTAGCCGTCGAGATCGGCGTCATAGTCGTCGTCGCCGGCACAGTCGTTGTCGTCGCCGTCGTACCAGGTGTCGGTTTCGCCGGGAGCGAAGGCGCTGTCGGTGTCGTTGCAGTCGCCGTCGGGCAGCGCGCCGGTGCCCGAGACTGCCGTGGTGCCCACGTAGGTGACTTCGCCCGAGTCGGCGTCCTCGACGAAGCCATCCGTGTCGGCGTCGAAGTCGTCATCGTCGGCGCAGTCGGTGTCCTGACCGTCGTACCAAGTGTCCGAGGCCGTGGGGTAGAAGTCGGAGGGCGTGTAGCTTCCGGTGAGGTCTTCATCCATGCAGTCGCCGCCGCTCAGTCCGCCGGAACCCGCCACCAAGTAGGTGGAAGAGGTTGACACGAAGCTCTGGTAGGTCTGCTCGCCAACATCGGCGTCGTCGACATAGCCGTCGTCATCGGCGTCGTAGTCGTCGTCTTCGGCGCAGTCCGCGTCGACGCCGTCGTACCAAGCGTCGGTCTCACCGGGATTCACGTCTTCTTCTGCGTCGTTGCACTCTCCGCCTGAAGCGCTGGCTGCGTACACTACGACTGCGCCCACGGAGGTGTCTTCGCCCACGTAGGCGTCGTCGACATAGCCGTCGGTGTCGGCATCGTAGTCGTCATCCGACTGGCAGTCGTGGTCGAGGCCGTCGTACCAGCTGTCGGTGACACCGGGACTGTAGGCCGCGCCGGTGGTGGGGTCGTCGTCGCAGTCGCCCGAAGGAAGTGCGGCCCCAATTGAGCCGGTGCCGGCGCCCTGGGTGGTGAGGTCGCCGTCGTACATGTCGAGCACATAGCCGTCGCCGTCGACATCGTAGTCATCGTCGTCGCCACAGTCGGAGTCCACCCCGTCGTACCAAGTGTCGGTCGCGCCATCGTAGACCGAAGCCACTGCGTCGTTGCAGTCGGTGGTGGCCAGTGAGCCCGTGCCTGAGACGGCCCAAGTCGACGCGGTGGAGGTGTAGGACTGGTAGGTGGTGCCGTAGCTGCCGGCTTCATCTGAAGAGGCTTGGCCGTCCCCATCCGCGTCGAAGTCGTCGTCCTCGCCACAGTCGGAGTCCACCCCGTCGTACCAGGTGTCCGAGTCGCTGGGGCTGACGTCGTCTTCTCCGTCGTTGCAGTCGTCGACGGGCAGACTGCCGGTGCCGGACACCACGGCGCCGTCTTGCTTGGTGGTGGTGTAGCTGGCCGTGTAGGACTCCTCGGCGTGTCCGTCTGCGTCGGCATCCCAGTCATCGTCGTCGGCGCAGTCGTAGTCCTCGCCGTCGTACCAGCTCTCCGTCTCGCCGGGGTTGTAGGCCGCGTCGCTGTCCACACAGTCGTCGCCAGGGAGTCCACCGCTGCCGCCGACCAGGTAGGCGCTGTCGAGACCAGAGTCCTGGTAGGTCGCCGAGCCCACGTAGGTAGTGGGGACGAAGCCGTCAGTATCGGCGTCGAAGTCGTCGTCTCCGCCGCAGTCGGAGTCCACGCCGTCGTACCAGCTATCGGTGGCGCTGGTGTTGACGGCCGAGTCGGTGTCGTTGCAGTCGTCGGCGGTCAGCGAGCCGGTGCCAGAGACCGCGGTGCCGCTGCTGCCGTAGTAGGTCGTGGCGTAGGTTGCGCCGGTGGTGGCCGACCCGTCCCCATCAGCATCGAAGTCGTCGTTGTCGCCACAGTCGCGGTCGAAGCCGTCGTACCAGGTGTCGGTCTCATCTGGGTTGGTCGCCGAGTCGCCGTCGTCGCAGTCGGTGGTCGGCAGGGAACCCGTGCCCGATACGCTGGCACCAGCATGGGTAGTCGTGGCGTAGCTGCCCGCGTGGGTCTCGCTCGCGAAGCCGTCGGCGTCCGCGTCGAAGTCGTCGTCGTCGGCACAGTCGTGGTCGAGCGCATCGTACCAAGTCTCGGTAGCGCCAGGGTTGTAGGCCGATCCGCCGGAGGGATCATCGACGCAGTCATCGCCCGGAAGGCTTCCAGTGCCCGCGACCTCGTAGCCACTGTCGAGGCCGGAGTCCTGATAGGTGACCTCGCCCACATAGACGGTGGGCACGAAGCCGTCGGCGTCGGCGTCGAAGTCGTCGTCGCCTGCGCAGTCGCTGTCGACGTTGTCGTACCAAGTCTCGGTCTCGCCCGTGTTGACGTCGGCATCGGTGTCGTTGCAGTCGTCGTCAGACAGCGAGCCGGTGCCGCTCACGATGTAGGCGGAGTCCTTGCTGGAGTCCTGGTAGGTCGAGCCGTAGGTGTAGTCGTCGGAGGCTGTGCCATCCTCGTCGGCGTCGAAGTCGTCGCGACCATCGCAGTCGTGGTCAATGCCGTCGTACCAGTCGTCGGTCTCGTCGGGGTTGACGGCGTCGTCGGTGTCGTTGCAGTCATCGACCGGGAGGCTGCCCGTGCCGCTGACTGTGGTGCCCGCGTGGGTGGTCACGGTGTAGGCGCTGGCGTAGTCCTCGTCGGCATGGCCGTCGTAGTCGGCGTCCCAGTCGTCGTCGTCCGCACAGTCGTGGTCGAGGCCATCGTACCAGGTGTCTGTTGCGCCAGGGTTGTAGGCACCGCCCAGAACGGGGCCGTCGACACAGTCGTCGTCCGGAAGGCTACCTGTGGAGCTCAGCAGGTAGTCGGAGTCAGCGGTCTCGGACTGGTAGGTCTGCAGGCCCGCGTAGACGGTCGGCACGAAGCCATCGCTGTCTGCGTCGTAGTCGTCGGCCTCATCACAGTCGTGGTCGATGCCGTCGTACCAGGAGTCGGTCTCGTCGGGGTTGATGGCTGCCTCTTCGTCGTTGCAGTCATCCGCGGAAAGCGAGCCCGTGCCGGACACCGCGTCGGTCATGCTGGCATCGTGGTAGGTGGTGCCGTATCTGTGGGCGTCGGTGGCGTGGCCATCGGCGTCTGCGTCGTAATCGTCGGCTTCGTCACAGTCGTGGTCGAGTCCGTCGTACCAGGAGTCGGTCTCGTCGGGGTTGAAGTCATCGTCGGCGTCGTTGCAGTCGTCGGTGCTCAGAGCGCCGGTCCCGGCGATGTCGCCGGCTTCGTTGGTGGTGGGGCCGTAGGATGATGCGTAGTCCTCGTCGGCGAAACCATCGGCATCCGCGTCGTAGTCGTCGTCCTCATCGCAGTCGTCGTCGTCGCCGTCGTACCAGATCTCGGTGGCCGCAGGATTGACGAGCGGGAGGGTGTCGTCACAGTCGTCCGTGGTCAGGCTTCCGGTGCCGGCCACCGCCACGGTGTCGTGCAAGGTGGTGGAGTAGCTGCTCGCCTGGACTTCCGAGGCGTAGCCATCGGCATCGGCGTCGTAGTCGTCGTTGTCGTCACAGTCGTGGTCGAGGCCGTCGTACCAGGTGTCGGTCTGGCCGTTGTTGTAGTCGGTGCCGTTGGCCGAGGGGTCGTCGACGCAGTCATCGCCTGGGGCCGCGTCGGTGTCTGCGACGAGGTAGGCGGACCGCTTGGCGGTGTCCTGGTAAGTTCCCAGGCCTTCCCCGGCTGCTATGACGTAGCCATCGTAGTCTTGGTCGTAGTCGTTGTCCCCTGCGCAGTCGGAGTCGACGCCGTCGTACCAGGGGTCGTTGGCACCGGTCATGCCAGGGTTGACGTTCGTGTCGTCGTCGTTGCAGTCGACATCGCTGCGGTACAGCCCACCGATGACCGACCACTGGTAGTAGGCCGCGCGGGCCTCGCCCTGCGAAATCGCAGCGGTCGGATCGGTGGCGTAGTAGTCGCCATCGCTGTCGTAGTCGATGTCGCGCTGGCAGTCCTGGTCGGTGCCGTCGCCGTAGAGATCCGAGGCGTCGGGGTTGACGTCGGTGGACTCGAAGCCCCCCGGATTCACCACCACGTCGGAGCCCGTGACGATGAAGTAGTCATCGTTGTCGCAGAGCTCTTCACACAGTGCGGTCAGCTCGGGGTTCGCGTCGGGGTCGGCCGCGGCGTCGGCGCAGTCGTCGCTGCAGTCCATGCAGTCGTCGCCTGACAACAGGTTGCCGCTGCCGTCGTCGTACCATTGGTACATTGAGAGAAAGCCGTCGCCGTCCCAGTCGAACTCGACCTCGGGTGTGGCGTCGCCCGCGCAGTCCTGGTCCACGCCGTCGTAGGGACGGTCAAGTGCCGCAGGGTTGACCTGCGCTGGGGTGAGGCTGTCGCCCGCGAAGGACGTCGCCCATTCTGCGACGTCGTCGGGGTCGCCGGCTGGGTCGAAGGTGAGCGCATCGACACCGGGAAAGTCGATGAGAGGGTCATCTTCGACGTCCCAGCAGTCAGTGAACTCCACGCCATCCAGGTCGAGACCGGGGTCGAGCTCGTCGGTGAGGCGGTCGTAGTAGTCGCTGGCCCAGAAACCATCGTGATCTGCGTCGCCATCACCGTCTGGGGTGCCTTCCAGGGAAGGGGCGCAGTTGTCGTCGACCCCGTTGAACGGAACCTCTTCTTTGGTGGGGTCGGGGACCGCGTTGGCGTCTTGGTCGTTGCAGTCTCGGGTGACGCTCAAGTACTCGTCGCTGCAGAAGCTGCCGGCCGGGGAGTCGGGAATGTCGGGGACTGGAGCGCCATCGGCGTCCTGGTCGCAGTCCAGCAGCAGTCCGGAGACCTCGAGCCCTTCGTGCTCTACGCCCTGGCAGTCCTGGTCGGTGCCGTCGTACCAGATCTCGTCCATGTTGGAGTTGATCTGGTCGAGGGGGAGTCCGGCGAGGTTGACTCGGGGGTCTTCGCCGTCGGCACCCTCGGCGCAGTCGCCGCCTGTGCTGCCGGTCTGGTCGGCGTAGAGGCTGGTCTGATCACCATCCTCGTCCTGGTCGAAGTCGTTGTTGCCCCCGCAGTCCTGGTCGGGACCGTCGTACCAGGTGTCGTCGAGGTCGGGGTGGACATCCGCGGCTCCCACCTGGTCGCCCATCACGTTGATGAAGTTGCGATTCTCGATGTGAGAGGCGTCGTCGGGCGCGAGGTCTGGGTCGTCCCAGCAGTCCCCTTCGGCAATGTGGTTGGAGCCCGAGTCCGTGATGCCCAGCGTCACGAGCCCTATGTGGGCCTCATCGGTGACATAGCCGTCGCCGTCGAGGTCGTAGTCGTCATTGCCCGCGCAGTCGGCGTCGATGCCGTCGTAGGGCGCGTCGGGCATGCCGGGGCCGATGTCGGAGCCTTTGAGGCTGCTTCCAGGGGGACCTTCTGCGGAGTCCCAGCAGTCACCGTCTGCCACGGAGATGCCGTCGCCGTCATCGTCGATTCCCTTCCAGGTCTCAATACAGCCGGTCGCCAGCAAGGCAACGAGAAAGGAAGGGGAGAGAATTCGACTGGCCATGAGGGCTCCTCGGCCACGGAGTCCCAACGGACAACTGGGCTGCAGGAGGCTACCCGCCTGGAGGGTCAGGATCAACTTGGCGCGGTCTTGCTCTTCCCTTCACCGAAAACGGCGGCATCACAGACGTTTTCAGGTGGCATCTTTTGTCTGGTCTCGCGGTCAGTCCGGCAAGGGCGGGGCGTCTGCGGGTCAGTTGCCGCGCCCCAGCAGAAGGTAGGCGGCTCCATTGGCGGTTCGCGTGGTGTCACTCGCGCCGAAGCCTCCGATGAGCACGTCGTCGTAGCCGTCGTTGTTGACATCCTCACCACCCGCTACGGAGCCGCCCGCATACTCGGTGGCGCTCATGCCGGTGAATTTGGCGTCGGTGGAGGAGGACAGTGTGATGGAGCCTGAGAACGGTCCATAGACCACCCAGGCGGCGCCCGAGTTGTTGGCCGTGGTGTCGTCGACCCAAGCGCCGATCACCAAGTCAGTCTCGCCGTCAAGGTCCAGATCGCCCGCTACAGAGACATCGTAGCCAAGCCGAGTCTTGGTGCTTGTCGGCGTTGAGATAGTGGCGTGGGCGAGCGTCGCAACGTCGTAGCCGGATCCCCCTCCTACAGCGCCGAGCCCTGACACACTGCCGTGAAGCACGTAAACTTCGCCGTCGAAGACGTTGTTGTACTGGGCTCCAACGATGACGTCGTCGTAGCCATCGGCATCGAGGTCCGCAGAGTCCAGACCGGAGCCGAACTGCTGGTTGCCGCCGAGGCCGTCAACCTTCGGCTCAGAAGACAAGGCAACTGTACCCGTCTGAGTCGCGTCGACGAAGTAGACGCCGCCGCCGCTTCCTGCCTGGGGCTCACTGACCAGCAGCTCGTCGATGCCCGAGCCGTCCACGTCACCAAATGCCAGCTTCCAGCCTGCGCAGCCGCCGCTGGCGATGCCTGTGAGCTCGAGGTCGGGTGACGACACGTCGAACCAGGTGGTTCCGCTGCCACCTTCGAGCAAGTAGACGATGCCGTTCCCGGTGTTGCCGTAGGTCGACAGCGTGGATGCCGCGTCACACTGAGGTGCAGAGATGGCGAGGTCGGCGGCCGAGTCGCCATTTGTGTTGCCCGTGGCGCCGTGCCAGCCCAGGTAGTCGCTCGCGGTCTGACCACCGATCTCTGCGTCTTCATCTCCGGAGGCCAGCTGAATGACCGCCGTGGAGCTGATGGGACCAGAGATGAAGTAGGCCTTGCCGCCGTAGTTGCCCGCCGCGGGATCCGCGAGCACCGAGCCCACCACAAGGTCGTTGGTGCCGTCGTCGTCGAAGTCGCCCGCCACGATGGCCTGGCCCAGTCGGAAAGCGGAGGCCTCTCCGTAGATGGCTGCCCCACTCGTGGACATGTCGATGTCGGTGCCGTCGTCGAGGGCCAGTCCCGATGTGCCATCGGCGATGCGGACGATGCCCCCCGAAGTGAAGTTGCCTGCCAACAGCGGTTTGCTCGGGTCGTCCAGGTGGGCGGACACCACTGCATCAGCGACGCCATCGCCGGTGAGGTCGGGCGTGAGTGCGACACGGAAGCCGAGCTGGTCGCTGTTGTCGTCGCCGCGCCAGATGAGGTCGGCGGCGTCTTCCAGCTCTTCGGACTCAAGCAAGCAGGTGGTGTCGTCGCAGTCGCTGTCGATGCCGTCGTTGCAGGTCTCCGGCGCGCCTGGGTACACGTCGCCGTCGTCGTCGTCGCAGTCGCCCGAGCTGGCGTCGTAGCCGCTGGGGACATCGCAGGCCGAGCTGGTGTTCAGCTCGTCGCCGAAACCGTCGCCATCGGTGTCGGCGTAGTAGGTGTTGTAGGTGGTGACATCAACCGATGAGTCGTCGTCGTCGCTGTTCCCGTCGCAGTCCTCATCGACATCGGCAGCGTCGCAGATCTCGGTGGCGCCGGGGTTGATGTCGCCGTCGGTGTCGTCGCAGTCGGTGTTGTCGGACTCGTAGCCGGAGGCGGGCAGGTCGCAGGCGTCGAGGGTGGACGCTGCGTCGCCGTAGCCGTCGTCATCGGAGTCCGCGTAGAACTCATCGTAGGTCGTGATGTCGACGGAGCTGTCGTCGTCGTCGCTGTCCCCGTCACAGTCCTCATCGACATCGGCAGCGTCGCAGATCTCGGTGGCGCCGGGGTTGATGTCGCCGTCGGTGTCGTCGCAGTCGGTGTTGTCGTCGGAGTAGCCGCTGGGCAGGTCGCAGGCGTCGGTGGTGGAGCCGGGGTCTCCGTAGCTGTCGGTGTCGGTGTCGGCGTAGAACTCATCGTAGGTCGAGATGTCGACGGAACTGTCGTCGTCGTCGCTGTTCCCGTCGCAGTCCTCATCGACATCGGCGGCGTCGCAGATCTCAGTGGCGCCCGGGTTGGTGCCCGGTTCGCTATCGTCGCAGTCCGTGTTGTCCCGCACGTGGTCTGTGGGGGCGTCGCAGGACTCTGTGGTGGAGCTGGGGTCGCCGTAGCTGTCGCTGTCGGAGTCTGCGTACCAGACATCGCCCGAGCCGTAGGCCACGCTGGCGTCGTCGTCGTCGATGTCGTTGTCGCAGTCGTCGTCGATGTCGTTGCAGACCTCGGTTCCCGCTGGGTTTACGGTGCTGCGGTTGTCGTCGCAGTCCGTGTTGTCGGCGACATAGCCAGAGGGTGCGACACACGCGCGGGAGGTGTCGGTGGCGTCGCCGTAGCCGTCGCTGTCGGCGTCTCGGTAGAACTCGGTGCCGGTGGAGAGGTCGACGGCAGGATCTGCGTCGTCGGCCCCGTTTGCACAGTCGTTGTCCACACCGTCGTCGCACACCTCGGTCGCGGTGGGGTTCACAGCCGCGTCGGTGTCGTCGCAGTCCTGGTCGTTTGCCACGAGGTCGCCAGACAGATCGCAGGCCGGCACCTGGGCACCCGGGTCCCCGTAGCCGTCTCCATCATCGTCGATCCAAGCCACATCGCCGGAGTCGTAGACCACGCTGGAGTCGTCGTCGTCGCTGTCGCCGTCGCAGTCCTCGTCGGTGTCAGCGGCGTCGCACACTTCATCGGCGTCAGGGTTGACGTCGTCGCGGGTGTCGTCGCAGTCATCGTCGTTGGGCACCGCACCCGCGGGGAGCTCACAGCCGATGTCGCCGGTAGCAGGGTCGCCGAATCCATCTTCGTCGGCGTCGGTGAAGTAGTCGAAGACCGTCGTGGGGTCGACCGAGTCGTCGGCGCTGTTGACCAGGTCGTCGCAGTCCTCATCGACGTTCTCGGGATCGCACACTTCTTGGAAGGTGCCCGCCCGGCCGGGGTCCTCGTCGTCGCAGTCGGTGCCGTCGGACCATGCGCTCGCTCGGTCGCCGTCGATGTCGGCGTCGTAGTCGTCGTCTTCGCGGCAGTCCTGATCGATGCCGTCGTACCAGACATCGGTGGCGCCGGGGAAGATTTCGGCCGCGCCCACGTCGTCGAACTCGTTGTCGGATGGAGTCGCGGCTGCGGGGTCGTCGAGGCAGTCGCCGGCACCGATGTGGCTGGAGCCGGAGCCGCTTACGCCCGCAGTGGTGAGCCCAAGGTGGTCGGCATTGGTGACGTATCCGTCGCCGTCGAGGTCGTAGTCGTCGTTGCCACTGCAGTCCTGGTCCACGCCATCGTAGGGGGTATCCGCCTCCACGTCGGGGTGGATGTCCGCGCCCGAAAGACCCGAGCCAGCGGGGCCAGCGGGGTCGTCCCAGCAGTCTCCATCTGCCACCGACACGCCGTCGCCGTCGGCATCTTCGCCTTCCCATTTCTCTACGCAGCCCGGAGTCGCAAGCAAGAGGAGAAGGCCGATCGAGCCGAGGCGCAGTCGGGGCGCCGCGGGACGCACCGGGAGCGGGAGCGGGAGCGGGAGCTCTGAACGGACAAGATGGGACATCGACGACTCCTCGCGGTCTTGGGGTGGCAGTCGTACCCGCCCCCAAACCCGGAAGAAGGTTAACCGGACCGGGCCCTGCCGTCTGGGGGGGTGCGAATAGCCGCGCCGCCGGCACCTCCCCGCAGCATCGGGGACATCGCGCTCCAGCCAAGCCCGGCCCTCTTGGGCCAAGCCCGGCCCTCTTGGGCCAAGCCCGGCCCTCTCGGGCCAAGCCCGGCCCTCTCGGGCCAAGCCCGGCCCTCTCGGGCCATCTCTCGGAGGACTCCATGATCGAGGTCGAGGCGCTGACTCGACGCTACGGCGACTTCACGGCCATTGAGGGCGTGTCCTTTTCTGTTGGAAAGGGCGAGGTTGTGGGCTTTCTGGGCCCGAATGGTGCGGGCAAGTCCACCACCATGCGCATCTTGTGTGGCTGCATTGGCGCCACCTCGGGCCACGCGAGAGTCGGCGGCTTTGATGTCCTCCAGCGACCGCATGAGGTGAAGCGGAGGGTGGGCTACCTGCCCGAGGTGCCGCCGCTCTACGGCAACATGGTGGTGGAGGAGTACGTCGCCTTCGCCGGCCGCATCAAAGGCGCAGGCAAACCTCGGGAAGCCGCCGCCCGCGCGATTGAGCGGGTGGGCCTGTCCGAGGTACGCGGACGTGTCATCGACCACTTGTCCAAGGGCTTTCGGCAGCGGGTCGGGCTTGCTCAGGCGCTGGTCCACGACCCCGATGTGCTGGTCCTCGATGAGCCGACATCCGGGCTCGACCCGGCTCAGCGGCGCGAGATTCGGGAGCTACTGCTCGACCTCGCCGCGGGTGAGCGCACCGTGATTCTGTCCACCCACGTGCTTGCCGAGGTGGAGGCGGTCTGCGAGCGGGTCGTGATCATCAACCAAGGCAAGGTTGTGTCCACGGCGCGCATTGCCGACCTCGCCGCTCGCCGCCACAACGTGCGCCTGCGGGTGCAACATCCCGACGACACTCTGCTCCAGAGGCTGGGAGCCGTGGAAGGCGTAGTCGGCGTAAAGCCCTTTGATGAGGGGCTCTTTGAGGTCGAGGCCGTTCGAGAGGTGCGGGCCGAGGTGGCCTCTCAGGCGGTGGCCTCGGGACTGCTGGAGCTGTCTCCGCTCGACTCGCTCGAAGACAGCTACCTCGAGCTCACCCGGGGCTCTGGTCCCGACCCCCGAATGATGGAGCTGCCGTCATGAACGCCATTCTCGCCATCGCTCGCCGAGAGCTCGACAGCTACTTCACGTCGCCGCTCGGCTGGATTGCTCTGTGTGGCTTCGTGTTCATCACGGGCTTCTTCTTCACGTTCTTCCTGCTCCAGTTCAACCAGTACGCCGTGTCGGCCGCTTTCGACCCCTACGGCTCCGAGGCCCTCGACATCAATGAGGCGCTGCTGCCCATGCTGTTCGGCAACTGGGCGGTGGTGCTCATGCTGATGTGCCCGGCGGTGTCGATGCGGATCTTCTCCGACGACGTGCGGCAGAAGAGCTTCGAGCTGCTGCTCAGCTCGCCAGTTGGCAGCGGTGCCATCGTGATGGGCAAGTTCCTCGGAGCCATGGGCTTTCTCGCGGTCACCTTCGCGTCCACGCTCTACCAGCCGGCGGTCCTATATTGGCTCGGCGCCCCCGACCCTGGGGTGCTGTCCGGCAGCTACCTCTCGATGATGCTCTATGCGGCCTGCTGCATCGCCATCGGCATGCTCGCGAGCGCGTTCACCCAGAGTCAGATCATCTCTTTTATGGTGTCTTTCGCCACCATCTTGGTGCTCTATCTGCTGCCTTGGGTGGTGGAAGGGGCGTCTTCAGAGTGGGTGTCGGCCCTCGGGCAGCTCGGCATGGGTGCCCACATCGAAGAAATGGCCAAGGGGCTGGTCCACACCGAGGACCTCGTCTACTTCGCGACCTTTATCGGGGCGTGCCTCTTTGCGACCCAGCAACGGGTCGAGTCCTTCCGCTGGCGCTGACCGCTCGGAGACCGTGATGAAGCACTACTCCTGGATTCTGGGCGCCTTTGGGCTGCTCGCGATGTGCGCATTTGGCGTTCACGCGGCCATGTCCGACGTGTGGCTCGTCGAGTGGGAAGTGGCCGGTGCCCTGGGCGCGGTGCTCTTGCTCATCTCGCTGTGGCTCGACCGTCACAACCTGTCCCGATACCTGATGTCGAGAGGGGCCCAATACTCGGCCATGGCGGGCGCTCTCGTCGCTGTCGCCTTGGGTGTCGCCGTTGCGCTCAATGTGCTCGCCCAGCGCTACGACCACCGCTTCGATGTGACCGCCTCCCAGCGTCATGCGCTCGCAGACCAGACGGTGAGCATTCTC
>Ga0315321_10003359_pt1 | contig 12452 bp, 8 predicted proteins | sample M180m21515metaG_FD_203464 | JGI IMG/M metagenome (GOLD analysis project Ga0315321, IMG submission 203464) | Ammonia-oxidizing marine archaeal communities from Monterey Bay, California, United States - M1 80m 21515 | ecosystem: Environmental > Aquatic > Marine > Intertidal zone | place: USA... | reverse complement strand
TTTATGAACGTTTTTTTATGTTTTAAGGGTCGAAAGTTCATTTTGGATCCTTTTTTCGAGCTTCCGGTCCTCTGTAAATGCGTCTCCATTCCTCGGGCATGACCGAAATATCGGAATCGTCTCGGAATTTGGCTTTCAGTTTATCGAGTTCCACTTTCAGTTCCGAAGCCTGCTTCTGATAACTTTCGTTTTTGAAGAGGTTGAGGTTTTCATGAGGATCCTTGTCCAGATCAAAGAGCTCCCACTCGTTGAACTGGTAGTAATGAATCAGCTTGTGAGAAGACGTGCGGATGCCAATGTGCTTGGCAACCATTTGTTCGTCAGGAAAGGCATGGTAATGAAAGTAAACCGCTTTCCGCCACGAATCGGCGTTGGATGAATTTTGTTCCAAAAGGGGGAGCAGGGAACGGCCATGCATATCCTCGGGAGTCTTGATTTTTACCGAATCCAAAATCGTGGGAGTAAGGTCAATGTTTTGGACGAGGGCGGTTTTGATGATATTTTGCGAGTCGCTAAAACCGACGTTTCCGGAAAGGAGGAGTGGGACCCTCATTGTCTCCTCATACATCCAATGGGTTCCAAACCATCCGTGCTCCCCGATGAACCTCCCGTGGGTTGCCGTATAGGCGATGAGGTTTTCCGCGTTTTCGACCGAGGAAAGCGAGGACACAATCCGGCCCACGTTCTCATCAATTCCCTTGAGGCATCGCAGGTAGTTTTTTGCGAAGCGTTGGTACTTCCATCTAAGCAGTGCCTCGTCCTTGAGGTTCTCCCTTACAAAGGCTTCGTTTTTCGGCCTCCATGCCAAGTGCCACGCGGAAGATTGCTCTTCGTTCATTTTCAGAAGGTTGTTTTGCGTTACGGTATTGGCGTTGAGAGCGGTCGACGGACTTGCGTTTTCAGGTTTGGGAGAAAACAAGTCATTGTACGGATCCAGGTTTCTCATGATTTCCATTTCCTGATAACGCGCGGGTGGCGCTCTGTTTTTCAAATCATCAAATAAATTATCCGGTTCCGGGAGGAGACGATCGTCAAACAGGTTGAGGTGACGGATTGCGGGAACCCATGGTTGCCTGGTTGCATTAAACCGGATCATTGCAAAGAAGGGCTTCTTCTTGGCCTGCATTTCTCCAATCCATTTTAGGCTTAGGTCCGTAATCACGTCAGTCGTATACCCTTCGAAATGCTGATTTCCGGTCGGGCTCCAAAAGAGCGGGTTGTAAAACTCATTCTCATCCGCAAGAATTTCCCAATGCTCAAAGCCAGTCGGTTCGGTCGCCAAGTCCCATTTTCCAAATGCCGCGGTAGCATATCCCTGCGCCTTTAACAGGTTGGGCAAAGTGTTTTGGGCTCCGTTGAACTTGTCTCCGTCGGCAAGAAATCCATTTGCGTGACTATGTTTTCCGGTAAGCAAGGAAGCCATGCTTGGTCCGGCCATTGCATTCGAGCAAAATGCCTGCAGGAAAAGCGTTCCGCTTGATGCCAATTTGTCTAACTCGGGAGTCGGGTCGAGCTCTGCAAAAGCCTTCTGGTATACACCGAAGGAAGAGAGAGCATGGTCTTCTGAGACAATGAGAACAATGTTCGGTTTGCCTTTTGCAAAAAGGCAAGCGCAGGCGCACGAGACGACCCAAGTCAAAGTTATCCTAGTTACGTTCAACTTCTCGTTTATTGTATTGTGATTCGCATTGAAGCGAGAAAAATTGCAAAATGGGCAATTTTTCAACGAGGATTCGTTCGGGTCCCAACATGTTGAGCAATTTCATTTGGAAGCGACATTAGCTGTTGTCATTCTATCTTATTCGATCTTCGATAACCCGATCATGTTCAATTTCCGTACCCCTTTTTTGGTCGCCTCGTGTGTTTTTCATTCCTTGGCTTTTGCAGAAAGACCCGTTGTCAAGGCGGACCGGACAGTCGAGATCTCCACCCTGGTTGCCCAAATGAAGTACAACCGGGTCAGTTTTTCCGCAAAACCTGGAGAAATCCTGAAAATCTCTCTTAAGAATCCTGACGATTTGCCTCACAACTTGGTATTATGCAAACCGGCCAAGGGTAACAAGAACGACAAAGGGAAGGAAATTGCCGATGCTGTGATTGCCCTGGGTGTTGATGGAGTTTTGCAGAATTGGATTCCGAAAAAGCATCCCCGTCTGATTGCCCATACCGGGATGGTTAATCCCAAAGAGGAGGGCTCGGTAACTTTTCTTGTCCCCAAGAAGGAGGGACCTTATCCATATGTTTGCACCTTCCCAGGGCATGCTCAAATGATGAATGGGGTCATGATCGTTACCAAGAATGCATCGCCCGTAAGTGACCTCACCTACAAATTTTATCATGGGAGTTGGGACAAACTGCCCAAATGGTCAGAAATAAAACCAAAAAAAAACGGGGCTCTGCCTGATGGTTTTTTCTCGATCGATGCCAAGGACCGTAAAGATGGCTTCGGCTTTCTTTTCGAGGGTAAGATCGAAGTGCCGAAGGATGGAGATTACGAGTTTTACCTTGAGTCTGACGATGGTTCTGAATTGCAAGTCGATGGCAAGCTCGTCGTTTTGAGCGACGGTGTTCACGGCATGGTCCGAAAGCAGGGAAAAATCAAGCTCAAGAAAGGCCTTCGAGAAGTAAGGCTGGGTTACTTCGAAAAGGACAAGGCCGAGGGTTTGTACGTCGGATGGAAAGGTCCCGGCTTCAACGAACAGCCTTTGACCAAAGTCAAACCCAAGGGAAAGACGAAGACCCCTCCTGCGCCCATTCTCATCGAGCCACAGTCAGGGGAGGCGGTGATTTACAGGAATTTCATCGACCGCGCAGGCCCTCGGGCAATCGGGGTTGGGTATGCGGAGGGCGTGAACTTGGCTTTCGATGCAAACGTCATGCGTCTTGCGATCATTTGGCGGGGTCAGTTCATGAACGGACAGCGGCACTGGACCGGACGAGGGCAGGGGTTCCAGCCCCCTGCTGGTGATGATGCATTTTATTTTCCCAACGGGGCTCCTTTTGCAAAACTGGATGACGTTTCCTCATCCTGGCCTCCCGATGAAACCCGGGCTTCGTCAATAAGATTCGGGGGTTACCGTTTTGATGAAAAGCAAAGGCCTTCCTTCATGTACTACATCGGCAAGGCAAAGGTTACCGATTACTCAAAGCCCGTCGGTTCCGACCCGAATCTCGCCCTCCTCCGTGAAATTACGATTGAGCAAAATGGGGAAAACCTAGAAGGCTTGGTTTTCCGTGCGGGGATCGGGACAGTAGAGCGGGAAGAAGGGTTTGTTTTGGCTAATCGGATCATTTGCAAAGTCGAAGGGGCCGATGCCGTTATGGTCAAAAAATCCGGAAATTCCCGGGCCGATGGTGATTTGCGAGTTCCAGTTAAGATAATCAATGGCAAGGCCAAGATCAGGATCACTTATTCCTGGATTTGATCAACGGACCCAATCCTCTCAATGCCTAGTCTCCCAAGCTGATCGGTCGGGTTGGAATGCCTGCCCGAATCCTAAGCTTGATTTTGTCGTGGTAGCTTGAGTTGTAATAGAAGGTCGTGAGGGCAACCGTTTTTCCGAGGCAGAACCTAAAGCTTAGCTGAGAGTAACCCGTGATTTCCGGGAAGTTTGAAAATAGCAGAGGGTTCACCGTCGTGGAGATTTCCTGGCCGGGTTCAAGAATTGTGGGTTCGGTTTTTTCCAAGTCCTTAAGCGAAGAAAACTTGGGCAGGCAGACGGAATTGGTGATCACGCTGTTTGAGCTGGTGGTTGAGGAGACCAAGCAGGCAAGGCTTTCTTTCCACAGAATACCGTTCTGATTCCTTCGAAGGGAGGGGATGGCCAGTGGGAACTCGGTGGAGTTGCGCAGTTTAAGCGAAACGAACCCGTCTCCATCCCGATTCGAGTAGTTGCTTTGGATGAACTCCGAAGGAATCTTGCTGACCGAAAGAGTCAGCCCTTTGTCGGCAGGAGAAAACCCTCTGCCGGACTTGGAGCAAAGAATCAACGGGGCTTCTTCACCCATGTGGGATTGCTCGCCATATTCCGCCCATGGGGAGACTGGTTTGCCCTGCTTGGACAAGCTCCATCCATAGGGCAGGTCGAGCAAACTCTTTATACGCTTGGCGTTCGTTGCGGTGATGCTTTCCCAATAAGCCAACCTTTTGGTGGAACTGGTTCCGCTAAGGGCAATGAAGACGAGTTCTTCTTCATCAGGCAAATCAGGCTCTTCCTCGTGGACTCCGTTGTAGCTTGCCCGAACGTACTTCAGGTCCTCCCGAAATTTTTTCCCGGTTTTCTTGTCCTCAAGCAACTCATCGAGTTTCGGCTGGGCTTTGGAAAAATCAAAGGATAAGGAGTCATCGATCTCTTTGGACAATTTGCGAAGGGCGTTGGAAACCCCTAATCTTAAATCATTCTTTCTTCTTAGTTGGAGGCTAAGTTGTTTTTCCCCACGCAGAATGATAAGCGGATCAACCTCCAGGGAGTAGTAATAATAAGGGATCTGCTTGCCATTTACGTTCCTGTTGCGCTTCCCTCCGGACTTGGTCTTGAGCAGTCCGACAACGACCTTTTCGGCGGAAGCCCAGGGAAAGGTTTGGTTTTCATCCAACCCGAAGGGAGGAGTTATCTTCATTGTCGAACGGGTCGAAAGGATATTCCGTTTTTCGATTCCGTCAGCGTTTACGTTCAGGTTGATGATCTGCCGTAACTGGAAAGGGTCTGCTCGCTGATTGATAATGATCTGCTGATCACCGACGATCACTGGACCGGCTAGGGCGAAAGATGAAATTATCAGGGGAAAGACTGCGAAGAAAGTTTTCAAGGTATTTTAAGGTAATAAAATATATTAACATTCCACAAATAAAATCAACGGGGAACTTTTATTATTATGTTATGATTCGTTTTTGCGTGTTAGTTTAGCAAATAAATAGAACGCTCTACATCCGTTGCTTGTCATGGGGCATGATATAGTTTATTCGCTCTAAAGGATGTGTGGCATAGTAGGTTACTTAGGCAAGGGCAACGCTCAGGAATCCCTCGTAGACGGTTTGCGGCGCTTGGAATATAGAGGGTATGATTCCGCGGGCGTCGCTTTTCACGAGGGTGGCGAATTTTCCCTTTCCCGGGAAACAGGCAGGGTTGAGAACTTGGCCAATGCTCTTCGCGGATCGGGCTCTTCCTCCTCCCTCGGCATAGCGCACACACGATGGGCAACCCACGGGTCGGTCACCGTTTCCAATACCCACCCGCACCAGAGTCACGACGGAAAATTCGTCCTGGTGCATAACGGGGTGATTGAGAATTACGGGACTCTCAAGCGTTTTCTTGAAGGAAAGGGAATGTCCTTTGCCTCAGAGACTGATTCCGAAGTCCTTTGCAACTTGATCGCCTATCACTACTCCGAGCTGCCCGAGGACGAAGACCGCTTTATTGATGCCGTCCGCCTTGCCTTGCCTAGGTGCAGGGGGGCCTATGGCATAGCCGTCTTGTGCCTTGATTATCCGGACGTCTTGATTGGCGCACGGCGCGGGTCACCTCTCGTGGTCGGCCTTGGCGAGGATGCGAATTTTATCGCAAGCGATGCATCGGCTTTCGTTGGCCGGGCGAAAGAAGCGGTCTTTCTGAACGATGGAGAGCTTGCTATTTTGGACAAGGGGGGATTCAGGATTACCACCTTGGAGGGTCAGGATGCTCAGGCCGTGACCCACCCATTGGATCAGATTCTCGAGGAGGTCGAGCTGGGAGACTTCGACTCCTATATGGAAAAAGAGATTTTCGAACAGCCTGCCGCCTTGGAGAATACCTTGCGTGGCAGATTCGGGGACGATGGAACCACGGCCAAGCTCGGAGGTCTCGAAGGCCATGAGGACGTGCTCCGGGACCTTGATCGAATAATCTTTGTCGCCTGTGGAACGGCCCGCCATGCCTGCATGGTTGGAGAGTACATGATCGAGCGCCTGGCCCGCGTGCCGGTGGAAGTGGAGCATGCCTCCGAATTCCGTTACCGCAACTCGCCCAAGGCCGGCAAATCGCTCGTGATTGCAGTCAGTCAGTCGGGGGAAACTCTGGACACCTTGGAGGCTGTCCGGGAAGCCAAGACCAAAGGCTTGCTTACCCTCGGAATGACCAACGTGGTAGGTTCTTCCCTAGCCCGTGAAACCGACGGCGGGGTTTACCAACGAGTGGGACCTGAAATTGGGGTCGCTTCAACCAAGGCCTTCTCTTCCCAAGTTTGCCTGAGCGCGATGCTCGGTTTGGCCCTTGGCCGGATGCGCGATCTTTCGCCCATGGATGGACAGGCGATCGTCGAGGCCCTGAATGGTCTGCCGGACTTGGTGGCCAAGGTTTTGCAGCAAGGCGAACAGATCAGGGAACTTGCGGTCAAGTATTCGAAGGCCGAGCACCTACTGTTTCTCGGGCGCCAGAGCCTCTATCCTGTTGCTTTGGAAGGGGCCCTGAAATTGAAGGAAATTTCCTACGCTCATGCGGAAGGGTATCCCGCAGCCGAGCTTAAGCACGGGCCCATCGCCCTGATCAGTCCGGAGTGTCCTTCGGTCTTTGTGGTGGAGGGAAACGATTTGTCGGCCAAGACGATCGCTAACATGCAGGAAGTCAAGGCTCGCAAGGGACCCGTGCTGGCCATTGCTCCTGAGAATATTGAGATTCCGGATCAAGCGGCCGATGACGTTTTCCGTTTGCCCGAAGCCCATGAGGTCATTCGTCCGATTCTCGCTAACCTCCCACTTCAATTATTTGCATATCATTTCGCCCGTTTGCGTGGCCTGGACGTAGACAAGCCCCGCAATTTGGCCAAGTCGGTCACGGTGGAGTAGGACATTTTCCTCAAAGAGGATTGCCGAAGGCATCGACGACCTTCAAGGCATGTTTGGACAAGGGCCCTTTCATCGTTTCACTGATTGCCCTTTTGAGCTTTTCTCTCGCTTGAAGCCCTTTCTTTCCGAGCTCAGTGACGTCCAGTTCGGTCTCTCGCATTTCCTTTCCGCTGATATCAAAAAATCGTCCGTCCGAATATAACTTATACTGATGGTCGAGTGCGAAAACATGCCTGGAGAATCTGTTCTTGTCCCAACCGGGCCGGGGATCGTACCAGAAGAAACACCACTCCCTCCTCTTTCCGGGTTTATCGAATAAGGTCGGGACGAAGCTAAGCCCGTCGATTTGCCGTTGCGTTGGTATCTTTACCTCAGCCAGGTCAGCGAGAGTGGGGAAGAAATCGGATGCGTCCACCAAATCCGCGCTCGTTCGTCCGCCCTCGATCTTACCAGGCCAACTAGCGATGAGTGGAACGCGAATGCCGGTCTGCCTAGGCGTCGCCTTGCCGCCTTTGACCTGCTTGCCGTTGAGGACTGAACTGACTTTCAGATGAGTGCCGTTGTCGGAATAGAAAAGGATCAAGGTGCTCTTGCTCAACCCGAGTTTATTTACCCCGTCGACCAACCGACCCACCAGCTTGTCCATGTAGGCGACCATATCTGTGAAATAACGGACGTCCTCCTCTTCTCTCCTATTCGGTTCCTTCCATTCCTTCGAGTCGGGGGTCGGAACCATGGGTCGGTGGGGAAGGGCCATCGGGTAGTAGACGAACATGGGTTCTTTTCGGTTTCGTTTCATGAAGTCGAGGATGAAGTCGACCGATACGTCGGGTCCGTATTTGTCTTTACCTTCCGAGATGAGCTTTCCGTTCTTATAATAAGTGGGGCCTGCGTAGCGGGATCCTTTTTTCTCGGTGTGCCATGAATGAAAAAGGCAATGCTCGTCGAACCCCGCCTGGGTCACTTTCATCCCCTTGCCCCGCCGGCGCTCGGCATTGGGAAAGTCGGGCGGATCATAGGACTGGAGTTGCCACTTCCCCGAGATGCAAGTTTTGTAGCCCGCTTCCTTCATCAAGTGACCGAAAGTTTTTTCCTTTGGATCGAGAATTCCGAAATAGGTCCAATTGCGATGGTTGTATCTGCCCGTCATGATCTGCACCCGGGTAGGCGTGCAGAGAGGTTGCGAATAGGCATGGGTGAAACGCAGTCCTCCCTCTGCTAGTTTGTCGATTTGAGGGGTGCGGTAGGAGCTCCCTCCATAACAACCGAAGCCTTCGATCCCGACGTCGTCCGCCATGATGAGCAGGACGTTGGGTTGCTTGGCGAATGAGAAGGCCGGAAGAATGACGGCCAAAAGGAAAGTCCGGATCATTTCTCAAGCAAGCGGGGGGCCGGGCTTTTGACCCACCCGGCCTTCCGCTGGCCTTTGCCGGGGCGGCTTACGTCACCAAGGTCTTCCCGGGCTTGTTCGGCGAGGGCAAGCAGGCGTTTGACTACCTCGGGCTTTTTGTCCGCAAGATTCGAGTCTTCGTGGACGTCATGAATCAAGTTGAACAGTTTGAGCTCAGTCTTGCCTTCCGGTTTCCCCCAGTTTTTCTTTTTTGATTCCATCGGGACGAATAGTTTCCAATCGCCCGAGCGAACGGCTTGCAACTGATCCATCTGGTAATAAAAGAATGCCTCTCTGGGGTGCTTGTCGGTTTTGCCCAAAAGGATGGGCAAAATGTTCTTCCCGTCGATTATCCGGTCGGCTGGCACCTTTGCTCCTGAAAGGGCGGCGGCGGTGGGCAGAAGATCGAGCGTGCTTGTGATCGCCCCGCTACTGCTTCCAGCGGGAATTTTTGCGGGCCAGCGGACGACGCAGGGCACCCGCATGCCTCCCTCGTCGGTACGGCCCTTGCGCCCGCGCAGGGGCAGGTTGCTTCCTTGTTTTTCACGGGCCGATCCGTTATCCGAAGTGAAGAGCACGAAAGTATTTTCGTCTATGCCCTCCTTCTTCAATGTTTTGAAGATTTCTCCCATCGACCAGTCGATCTCATGTACCCAGTCGCCATAGGCTCCGCCCTTGCTCGTTCCCTTGAACTTTTTTCCCGGAACCAGAGGCAAATGTACCGCGGTGTGAGGCAGGTAGAGAAAGAAGGGTTTCTTACTGTTTTTCTTGATGAAGGAGATGGCTTCCTCGGTATAGCGTGTGGTGATGGTGGTATCCTTCTGGACGCTGTCCTCGATTACGGTCAAGTCGCGCACGATGGGAAGAGGGACCTCCTTACGGTTCATGTCGTTGCTATAGGGAATCCCGAAGTAAGAATCGAATCCATGGTTGGTGGGCATGAAGTCGGGATGGTCGCCGAGGTGCCACTTCCCAATGCAGGTGGTGGCGTATCCCTGATCCTTGAGGACCTCCGCAATCGTTCTCTCGCTTGGGTTGAGCCCTTTCCGGGCAGCCGGAAAAAGGACGCACAGGTTTTTCTCATCCACGTGCATGTTGACGCGTCTTGGGTAGCAACCGGTCATCAGGCTCGAGCGCGATGGCGTACAGACCGGGCAGGTGGAGTAGAAGTCGGTTAAGCGCATTCCCTCCTTGGCCATCCGGTCGAGAACCGGAGTGTCGTGCGCTTTCGACCCGAAAGGACCGATATCGGCATACCCCAAGTCGTCACAGAATACGATAATGACGTTTGGTTTTGGCGTAGCCCCATAAGTGAACATTGGTAAGAAAATAGCCAGGATGGCGATGAGGAAGGAATGCATCTTCATGGTTCGATAGGTGTTTGTTCTCGCTAAGAGATTACTTGTCCGAAAGGAGTTTCAAGGCCTTGATAATGAGCGGATCCTCGCCCTTTTCCAGATCTGACCTCATGTTCTTCATAGGTATGTCCACGGGAATCCCCTTGCCTTCGTAGCAAGTCATGTCGGCGGAATAGTATACTTGAAAGGAAAGGGTGTATTTCCATCCATTCGGCAATTTCTTTTCCAGCATATTGGAAAAGATTCCATTGGTTGGTTCACCCACGAGCGTGACCTGCGGGAGTTCGGTCATGACCATTGCGAACACGTCCGCTCCACTGAAGGATGCGTCATGAGTGAGCAGGATGATCGGTTTTAAGTAGGTGTCTCCATGCGGATTGAGGTATCGGGTCTTGAGCTCGGAAAAGCCATCTGCCCCGGTCTTGGTCTTGCGATGATGTCCAACACGCTTCTTGTCGGCAAACCGGCTCGCGATCTGATACACGCATTGGTCAGTCCCGCCGGGGTTGAGCCGAATGTCTATGATCAATCCCTTGGTTCCATCCATCAAGGCAAGAACCTTGTCCAATGCCTCGTCGAGTTTCTTGGCACGGACCCCTTCGAATTCGGTTATCAGCAGGTAGCCGAGGCTCTTGTTGCGTGAGAAAAGGAGCAGGTCGGTTGAATCCTTGAGCTCACCAAAGTCATTATCCCGAAGGGTTTTGCTTACCAATTGCTCAAATTGTTTCTCTAGTTTTCGGTTGTTGAACTCCTTAAGGAAACGGGGTGTTTCCTCTGGGTTGTAGGGGTTTTTCTTCCCGAGCGACTTGGCCTTTAGGTTCACGTGTCCGTCCTTGAGAGGCTTGAGCATTTCACACATCAAGCCGTATAGTTCTTCATCCGTCGTATTCTTGGTTACTTTTGGCCGGTACTTTTCGTATTGAGCTTTCCAGTCCACTCCGCGCAGTTCGAAAAATGCGTACCGTTGGTTAAACATATTCCATAGGGCCTCGAAGTTTTCCACAGGGCCGGTGGCTTTCGATGCGCCGGAAAGGATCAGTCCTTTGAAAAGAAGGCTGATTGAGAGAATGAGCAAGCGGGGTTTCATACCTTTTTTTGTTTTCGCCAACTGGCGGGGTCAACCCCGTAAAACTTTTTTAAGGCTTCGTAAATTTTCGGGCATTCTCTTTTCAACCGAGACCCGCGCTCGAAGAAAGCCGAAGTTCCGCAGGAAAACAATTCGGGTTTGTCTCCCTTGATGCTCTCATACCCACCGTATGCCCGAATTGAATAGTTCTTGCCTGACTCATATGCCTTCATGAGCCTTGAATGCTCTTGGTCAACGAGAGTTTGCCACTCCTTGTGGTCCTTGGAATGTCCGGATACCGGAATGCTTTGGGCAATTCCGTCATCGGCAAAATCGATCAAGTGGGCGAACTCGTGCAAGGTCAGGTTGTGTCCGTCCCTGGCGTTGCGCGTAGTCTTTTTCAAGTAGTTCCAGCTCAGGTTTACTTCGTGTCGGGTAGCGGTTCCCCGGGCGTTCTCGTTTCCCTCGATCTCATCCTCCCATAAGTGAACGACCTGAAGATGCCGATAATCGGAGAGGGGGCGCCGGACAATGAGCAGGCAAGCCTCGGCAGCGACAAGCAAACGCATTTCCTCGGTTGCCTTCCCTTGCTTCATATGGCTGATGGGGAATTGATCCAGAAAAACAAGAATTCTCTCTTCCCAGGCCCCCATCAGGTCTGCGGGCACCCAGTGATACAACCCGATGTTTTTAGCGATGAACCTCCTCTGTTTGAAGCCCAGTCGACTTCCCTTCTTTTGCTCCAATCGTTTGTCTAAAAAAATCCCGCGCTCATTGGTCATTCTGGCGGAAGGTCTTCGAGATCCTCCGCTTTTGCCCTTTTCAATCATCAAGATGATCACTCCGAATCCCAGCACTCCGCATAGTACAACGATTCCCAATTCACCGGCGCCTCCACCGCCCGAACAGCTTCCTAACAAAATCGTTGAAAGAAGGAGGAAGCTGTTGGATTTATATGCCTTCACTTTTGCCTGCCGAAATTCCGGTCGTGGAACTGCATGAGTTTCAAGCCTTTTTTCTCGTAGATAATCTTCGCGCTATGCGGGGCGTCCGCAACGACGAGATTTTCGTAAGGTATACCGAGTTTGTCCAAGTATTTCATGAACTTCAGGTTGTACTCGTAGTTAAACCCCTTGCTTCCCACCCAGATCATTGTCTTGAGGGGAGGGGCATTCTTGCGCTTGGAGTATTTTTGGGCGAGAGTCCACGCATCGTAACCCTTTGCGAACCGGACGTTCGAAGATTCCTCTCCATCATTGTCCCGAATCCGCTCCTCCGGTTCATAGCCCGATCCACCCGGTGCCGTCGAACCGAATAGCCCGGGATACTTGAACATGATACGGGTGGTTCCGCGCCCACCTTGGGAAAAGCCTTGCAAGCCCCTTTTTGCACGGGTGCCATGGGTTCGGTATTTGGAATCGACGTGGGGAATCAGTTCCTTGACAAAAACGTCCTCACCCAGCCCGTTTTCCTTTTGCGGGTAATTGTACCAACTCATGGGGCCCCCGTTCGGGAAGACGTAGATCGTTGGTTGAATCTGCCCATTCGTCATGGCTTGATCGATAAAAGCGGACAAAGAGATACTCTTCTTTTCCAGTCCCGGACGTCCGCCATGGAGGTGGTAGACGACCGGGAATTTCCTGCTCTTGTATTTCGCTAAATCGTACTCTTTGGGCAAATAGACGTAGTATCCGACCTTGATTCCCATACTCTGGCTCTTGAAGGTTGCGTGCCGGAGATTGGAAGGAAGACCTTTGAGGGTCCACTTCTGGGGTGGGTTGTTCCAGGAGAAAACCGCTTCAGCCTTGGAACTTTTCT
>Ga0315321_10003357_pt1 | contig 12462 bp, 6 predicted proteins | sample M180m21515metaG_FD_203464 | JGI IMG/M metagenome (GOLD analysis project Ga0315321, IMG submission 203464) | Ammonia-oxidizing marine archaeal communities from Monterey Bay, California, United States - M1 80m 21515 | ecosystem: Environmental > Aquatic > Marine > Intertidal zone | place: USA... | reverse complement strand
CGATTAGTTATTGATTGAATCGAATTTCGTCCACATCCGTCATTCAAGTCGAAGCTTTCGCCGCATCGGCATCAGTCTTTTCCTTGGCTGCCTCTGCATCCGCATCGGCCTTTTCCTTGGCAGCCTTTTCCTTGGCAGCCTTCTCCTCGGCGGCCTTTGCAGCCGCATCGGCTTTTTCTTTCAATGCCTGCTTGGCGTCAGCCTGTTCCTTGAGAATCTTTGCTCGCTCAGATTCATCAATATCCTTGAAGTCTTCAATCGAAGCGTTCTGACTGAGTTGCAGCGCTCTCACGTAGGCGACGATTGCCCAACGATCTCGTGTCTTGATCTGGCCAGCGTAACCGGGCATTTTCCGAATCCCGTTACTGATCGTGCTGAACAATTTCCCAGCAGGGTACTTATCGGCATAGAGAGTTTCCTGATGCAGCGATGACGGCGGGATCCAATCAGCTGCATTAATCTTCCGCGCACGTACGTTGACCAAGCCGTTGCCAGATCCGTTCATGCCGTGGCAGACAGAGCAGTAAATACCAAAGTACTTACGACCATCAGCGAGCACTTTTTCATTCAACACAAGCGGATTCGAGTCGAGCCACAGAGTTGTCTCCATCACGCTGGGCTTCGCTGCGGCTGGTTTCGCGTCGCTCTCACCAGCCTTCTTAGCATCATCATCACCCGCCACTCTCGGGCTCTGCTCCGGCTCGTTCCCTTGGCTCTGTTTGTCAGCACTGGGTTTGTCAGCACTGGGTTTGTCAGCACTGGGTTTGTCAGCACTGGGTTTGTCAGATTGGGCGGCCTCATCAGCGATCGACTCCTGAGCAGGCTCAGTCTCGCCTTGGAAGTAGGGATTCAATCGCCTCACGAGCCGTTCCGCTCTCAAGGGATCAATCGCGGCAAGAGCCTCCATATTGATCCCGGTCATGTAATTCAGGTTGGCCTGCTCTTCACCCCTGGCAACGGTACCCGGCACATCAGGACGCATCGCACGACCATCGCGGAACAGAGTCGAGTACTGCTGAGCGTCCTTTGCGGGTGAAAAATCCATGTCATAGAAAACATGGAACCTAGGCTGACTACTATGACTGACCCTCATCTTCAAGACGACCAAAAGTGGGATGATAGACAAACTGACGACCAATCCCCACATCATGAAGAATGGTTTTGGCACTTTATCTGATGAATCATCATCGACCACTGTTTGTACGTAATCTGTGTCGGTGTCACCCAGAAGTTTTTCGACACCACCACGATCAAATTGATCGTCTTTGGAGTCAATATAAAGAAAGAAACGGTCGTCTGTGACACGATCAAAGCGTGGATCAGTGAAGACAGGGTTGCTGAATTTTGGCAGTCCATTCAGAGCCCACATCCCGAAGAAAGCGCCAAAGGAGGCGAACAGCACAGTCAATTCGAAGGCCACTGGCATGAACGCTGGCAATGACAGCAATGGTTTGCCGGAGATAATGTACGGATAATCAATCGAGTTCATCCATATCTGCATCACCAAAGCGGTTGCAGTACCGGTGACCCCGGCGCCGAGCACGATCCACGGCAAAACAGTGGGCTTGATCCCCAACGCCTTGTCGATTCCGTGAACAGGGAACGGAGTGAATGCATCGGTTTTTTCATACCCTGCATCGCGGACCCGTCGACATGCACTAAGCAATGTGTCAACCGAGGTGTACTCGGCGACGACTCCGTGAACTTTCTTTTCGTTATTCTCTGACATCAATTCACAGTTGTAAAAAGTCTGACCTGCGTCAGTGGTTTCCTGATCCGAGCGAACTCGGAACAACTCTTTCCTCTGTACCCGTATCTAGTGATCGCCATCGTTTGAAACGTGGTACTGCTTCGCTAAAGTCGCCTTTGTTTCCGCCATATTGATGACTGGCATCAATCGACAGAACAACAGGAACAATGTGAAGAACAGACCGAACGAACCGATCAACATCGACCAATCAACCCAAGTGGGCGAGAAGTACGCCCACGCACTCGGCAGATAATCTCTCGACAAACTTGTCACCACGATCACAAATCGCTCGAACCACATCCCGATATTCACGAAGATGCAAACAGTAACGATCATCCACGGCGTGGTTCGAATCTTCTTGAACCAAAACACCTGGGGACTGATCACGTTACAGGTGACCATCGTCCAGTAAGCCCACCAATAGGGCCCGAAAGCACGGTTGGTAAACGCGAACATCTCTTCTTGCACCTGGCCATACCAAGCGATAAAGAACTCTGTTCCGTAGGCCAATCCGACAATCGATCCGGTCGCAAGAATAATCTTGCACATGTTATCCAAATGGCGGATCGTAATTAGATTCTCAAGTCCAAGCATTTTGCGAGCTGGAATCATCAGCGTCAGCACCATGGCAAAACCGCTGAAGATCGCCCCAGCGACGAAGTAGGGTGGGAAGATAGTTGTGTGCCATCCAGGAACCTGCGAGACCGCGAAGTCAAACGACACGATCGTATGCACAGAAAGCACGAGCGGTGCCGCAAAAGCTGCCAGCAACGCGTAAGCTTTTTCGTAACGCATCCAATGCCGGGACGAACCCGACCACCCGAGCGACAGCACGCCGTACGCCATTCGTCGCCACTTATTCACCGACCGATCGCGGAAGGTTGCAAGATCAGGCACCATCCCCATGTACCAGAAAAGCAGGGAGACAGTTCCGTACGTACTAACCGCGAATACGTCCCAAAGCAGAGGACTGCGGAACTGAGGCCACATCCACAAGTTTAAACTTGGATAAGGTGCCAACCAGAAAGCCAACCACGCTCGACCGACGTGGATTCCCGGGAACGTTCCCGCGCAAACCACAGCAAAGATCGTCATCGCTTCGGCAGCACGGTTGATACTGGTACGCCATTCCTGCCTGAACAGAAACAGAATCGCACTAATCAGCGTTCCTGCGTGGCCGATACCCACCCAGAAAACGAAGTTGACAATCGGCCAACCCCAGAAAACCGGCGAGCGATTACCCCAGACGCCTACACCCGTGTAGATCAAGTACAGGATACAGATCGTCAACCATTGCAGGAGCGCGAAGGAGATCAGAAAACCGATCACCCAGCTCGTGCTTGGCTTGCGTTCAGCTACCTGACACACCGCCTCGGTGATGTCATGGTAGGTCGTATCACCGAGCACCAATGGTGCCCGTTCGCCGGGTTGCTCGACCGTGTTATCCAGTCCGTTTGGAATGGCAAGTGACATGGACTTTTTACTTCGTAGTTGACAAAAACATTTTGAATCAATCGCGTGAAAACCACGTGGCTTTCACGAACTCTTTAACGCGTTTCTACTCTTTTGTGGCAGCATCGTGCTCGCCCGCACCATGCTCTTCTGCTTCGTGGTCATCATGATCATGATCGCCATCATGATCGTCGTGGGCTTCATCGTGGCTGCCATGATGATCGCCGTGCCCATGGCTGTGTGGCTCTTCCATATTCAGCAGCTCATCGACCTGCCTAGCGGTCATGAGACGCCTATGTGGATTTGTAACCCTTGCCAAGTACTGGGTCCGGGTCTTCAGATTTAACTGACCCAGCATCTCGTAACTTCGGTCATCCTCACGCTTCTTGGATACAGCGGACGAGGGATCAGAGATATCACCAAACTCGATTGCTCGCGTTGGACACGCTGACTGACAAGCAGTGACAACATCACCGTCGGCAACATCCCGCCCCTCTTTGATCGCATTGATTTTGGCACCCTCAACCCGCTGAATGCAGTAGGTGCACTTTTCCATCACACCACGCCCGCGAACTGTTACCTCAGGATTCATCACAAGAGCCTGCAGCTTGCGATTCGCTGACTCGATGTGGCTTGGATAGGCATCGATACCATACCCAGTGCCGATATCTTCGTTGTAGTTGAAGTAGTTGAAACGCCTAACCTTGAATGGGCAGTTGTTGGCACAATAGCGAGTACCGATACATCGGTTGTAGGCCATCGCATTGATACCCTCCTCGGTATGCACCGTCGCAGCTACAGGGCACACCTGCTCGCAGGGGGCAGTTTCGCAATGCATACAGGCGACGGGCTCTTGGACGATATCCGCGTGTGTCTCGTCGTCTTCGTCAGCTTCGTCCGCTTCGGCTACTTGGAAGTAGCGATCAAGACGCAACCAGTGCATCTCACGGCTATTCATAACTTGCTCGCGCCCCACGATCGGCACGTTGTTCTCACTCTGGCAAGCGACAACGCAAGCACTGCAGCCAATGCATTTCCCAAGATCGATAGACATGCCCCACTGCGGAACAGTAATCCCCTTCTCTTTGTTTTTGAGCTCCAACTTCTTTAGCGGCTCGACCCAAGGTGACCCATTGTCACCCGGCCCTACCAGTGGAACGTGCGGCCCTTGCACCTCGGCGAACTTAGAAACCTTCTCGTAAAGCGCCTTCGTGCCTTCACGCACCAAGGTGAAGCTCCGCTCCTCGGTCTCAACTTTACCACGCTCATCAATCGCCCAGTGGTCCTGGGTCGTTGCAAGCACGTAATCTGTGTAGCGTGGACGCCCTTCCACGCCATAAGCGATCATGACTCCCTCGTCGCGACGAATCGCTGACACATCGAAACCGACGACATCAACTCCCTTACCAGGGTCACCGCCGACCATCCCAACCCGCTCGCGACCGTAGCCTAGAGTCACAGCAATGACGCCTGGGGCGCAACCTGGCATTTCGTAAACAGGCAATTCAACTTTCTCATCGCCAATCCTGAGAGCGACCATTTGCCCGTGGCGTAACACCCGAGCGCTACCAGCCGAACTGTCCGTAGCATCAGGATCAAGACTGATCCCGCGTGCTGTCGCAGGACTCATCACCGCAGCATTATCCCAAGCCAACTTAGTCAATGCCTGCGGCATTTCCTGAAGCCAGCCATTATTGGCAAACCGGCCGTCATAGAGCCCATCCGCGGGATTGAAAATGACTTCAATCTGATTCTTATCAACGGCTGTAGTTGCAACAGGTGAACCACTTTCCGCCTCAACTGGCTTGCCGGTCAACTCAAGGGCCCCGCCCTTAATTTTCAAGTTCTCCTTGAAGCCGTCATGCAACAGGCCTCGCCACTCGCGATCACTCAGGTCACTGCCACCTGATTGATCAGCCGTACGACGCACGATAGCGCCCCCGTCAGTCAGCTTCTCACCGATCATCATCGCGATCAACTCGATTGCCGACCGGCCCCCGAGCAACGGAAGAATCTGAGGCTGACAAACACCATAATACCCGTGGTCGCTTACACAGTCTCCCCACGACTCCAGCTGATGCGAAAGCGGAAGCGACCAATCACAAACCGCCCCTGTTTCATCATCGTATTCGCCGAGATAAATCGAAGCTGCCCCTTCGGTTTCACCCAGCTTCCCAAGAGCAGCAGCAAGATCCACACCCCCTGGGGCCGTGTAAACAGGATTGTCACCGAGGATCAACAAGTTTTTGACCTGACCACCGTTGATCTTCTCAACCAACCCAGCAAGAGACTCGCCTGTACTCAACCCGTCGTCGACCCGAGGTGTAAATTTCTGCAATTTCCCAAACGAGCCAAGCTTCTGGTTCATCTGAATACCGGCCCTAATGGCCTCAGCACCCAAATGATCGCCAACAACCACTACAGCCTTGCCGCCGGCGGCTGCAAGATCGTGAGAGAGCACATCCAAGAATCGCTCGAGGCGATCTACAGTTGATATTTTATCAAATGCCTTTTCATCTACCCCATGCTCATGAGTCTCACCGGCAACCAGCTTCTCCACTCGCCGCCCGAGCTCGGCCAGAAACTTTGGAATCTCGCTGGGACGCAGAGCGAGCCGCGAATCGGCTGCAGCCCCTGTGGGTGTGAAGCCACCCTCAACCACATAAAGGCGATTCATCCCGGCTTTATTATCCGGCCCTGGATCGCGGCGGTTTCCAAACCCAACCGCATTGGACAACATGCCACGATCAGTACCAAGAATATCAGCCTGAAGAGCAACAATCACCTCAGCCTGCTCAAGATCAAGTGTTTGCTGAGCCTGTTTACCGAAAGCGGCTTTTGTCGCGCGGCCCATGACATCACCTGCCACACCGTCGTACTGACAGACAGTCGCTTCAGGCAGACGCTCCTTCAGAGCTTTTACCATGCGAACCAGCGAAGGCGAGCTCGTAGGAGCCATTAACAAAGCGAACCCAGAACCATCACCGGATGCTTCGACAACAGACTTGCCGACCGGATCAAACTCAGACCAATCGACTTCAAACCTGCGGCCATTATCTTCTTTGAGTCTACTTTTCCGCAGCAGAAAACCGTCATCACCTCGAGCACGATCCGGGTCGTACAACTGCAACACCGAGGCCTGGGCGTAGGCATCTGTACCGGCACCACTCGGATGCGACTTATTGGGCTCAACCTTCAACGGGCGCCCATCAACGCACGTCACAAGGAGATTATACACGCGCCCGGCGAGCTCGAAGTTTGTCGCCCGCTCGTAATTTTCGCCTGGCACGCGACCCTCTGGCCTGATCACAAAAGGCTCGATGGTCTCTTTCGGGTAGCGGCAACCAGCAGCACCCGCAACAGCGAGAGAAGCCCCCATCAGCTGCATCCAGCGACGACGAGAAACGCCCTCCGGAAACTCCGAGGCAGCGACAGGAAACTCACGATCCAAGTATTCGTTGAACTCTTCCTCGCCTCGCAGCTCAGTGATGCTACGCCAGTAATTGGCTTTGGAAGAACCGCCTCCAGCAGATGAGCTGGTGAGATTCTCGGTTGCAGATGAGTCCGATTCGTTGGAGATCATATCAGGATGATTGTCGAAAGGTCGTAGATGGTTTATTTGCAGAACGCTGCCGTGCCTAGCGGTGGCAGACAGCGCAATTAATGAGCGGGTGGATATTGCTTTCACCGATGTGTTTCGCGGCCCAGTCCGCTTGATCACCCAGCGGATTGCCATCCGCGTCGAGTTCATTCGGATCCCATTCCCAATCGAGCTTGGTAACACGATTCACTGGCCGCAGATGTTCGTTGGGCTTACGATGGCAACTGATACACCAAGCCATGGAAAGTTGCTTCGCCTGGTAAACCGTCTCCATTTGGTCGATTCGACCGTGGCAGGTCACGCAACTGACGCCGGAATTCACGTGGGCAGCATGATTGAAGTAGACAAACGACGGCAGGTTATGGACACGCGTCCACGCGACACTACGGCCCAGGCTCCAACTCTCGCGTATTGGCCCGAGCTTTTCGCTGGTAGGGTGTATCGCAGCTAACGCGGTCACACCGTCTTTACCCTTGGGGCTGTGGCAATTGATGCACGTCGCAGTCGGAGGCACTGCCGCGTGGGCGGCGTCAAAAACCGTATTGTGGCAATAACGACAGTCCAGCTTCAGTTGCCCAGCGTGAATCGCGTGGCTGAAGGGGACGGGCTGTATCGGCTCATAGCCAACATTCAGAGTCACGGGGTCAGTAATCAATCCGCCCATGGCACCTGCAAAAACAACGCCCGCAGCCGTTGCTACCGCAAAAATACCGAGAAGTGGATTGACCCAACGAGGAAACAAAAACCGTTGCATGATTTATTTGGCCAGCGATCAACTCGCAGCCCAGTTCCACACTGAAAAAGAGGGAAAATATGGCATAGGTGCCTGATTGCACACAGTATGGGGACAGCCCCCATCAGCTGGCAATGGCAGCGAGGAATCGAGCGACATTGTGTCGCATAAATCGGCCAACTTTCCCCCCTTTGCGACATTGTGCCGCACAAGCCGAAGAGCAAATCAGCCCGTAACAACCACTCGAAGCGCCCATTCCACCAGACTCAGGTCGGGGGTTATCGACCAGCCAACAGCCAAACCATCAGACTAAATCTCGGTTCATTCGACACCAAAGGCCCCGACGCTGGCTGCATCCACACAAGCGGGGGCAAATGGGCAAGAGAGGCACGCATTGTTATCGGCGAGACGCCTACCTCGATACCACCAAGCAACTACCACCAAGCAACTACCACCAAGCAACTACCACCAAGCAACTACCACCAAGCACCGTCATCAGTCACAGGCTCCACAGGGCACCTCATGGAGGACAAAGCGGATGCCAACTCACTGACAGCCCAATCTAAATCATCGATTTCAAGGCGGTACTCCGGCCAACGCCATCCGGCGGGCCACATTTGGTGCGGTGCTGGCCATCGTGTCTGGACGGTCGCCGACTGCATTCGGACGACCAATCTTGGGACGCTAGCAGAATTCGTCTCGGGGGATGCCAGAGGCGGCAAGGGCGGTAGAAAAGCCGAAACCCAAGGGCCGCTCTCTGCCTTGACGCCGCAGATGTCGCTGCCCAACTGCCCAGCCACCGATTCCTGAACCTGTGGCTCGGGCATTTGCCCCGGGACCGGCTCAGGCCCGACCGCCTGATGGGGACTCGACACTTCGCTCGGTGTTGGACGATCATCGCTCACGCGTGCAGGGGCGTTCCCGACAACCTTCATGCGTTGCGAAAATGCTCTAGCAGCAAAGGTAGTGACCCCAAACTGAGCCGCTAAGCGGGTGCAAAGCTCTTCTCGAATAGCACGATCACCCCCAACCAATGCCAACGAGGGCGTTCCTTGGTCGATATGCTTCGCGAGACGCTCCAATGTCCAACCGAAGCGTGGATCCCTGTAATGAGCAGCAACATCGCAGGCAGGCTGCAAAACAAATTGACGTGCTGTGTAGCGTGGGTGGGGAACGATCAAACCGGTGCCACCACCGACCAATTCGCCATGCAGCACCACGTCCAAGTCGATCGCTCGTGCCCCCCACCGCTGCCGCCGCTTCCGCCCCAAATCCGTCTCTATCGCTTGCAAGCAGCCCAAGATTTCTCTTGCCGAAGCTTCCGTGTCGAACGCCGCAACCGCATTTAAAAATGGCTCTTGCCCGGTAGGTCCGCCAATGGGTGGAGTTTCAAACAGACGACTTGCCTGTAATCCATTGACAATCGGAAGGCGAGCCACGGCCTTTGCAGCATCAGCAATCAAAGCGTGCCGGTCGCCCAGATTGCTACCGAAACTGATCAAACATTGGGACTTCACGATGCCTATTCACCTGCGTTTACGAAACCGTGGCCGTCCATGACTGGGCTCAAGAACGTCAAAGCATAGACGATGCGGCCGGAAAACCTTGCAGCGATGCTAGTTCCCATGGCGGAAGACAGGTAATTACTTCATCACCCGTACCATGTACTGCCTGCCGCAGATCGTCCGCACTCAGTCATATCATCCCCATTAATTTACGCAGGTGATTGATCGCCGACCAGAGATTAAACACAGGCCCATTGCGTTGCCTTATCGGTACTATTGCCCGCAGAGGTGTGCGTTCACTGTGTTTTGTGCAAGAATCGAGTACTGCGTGCCCGTCTTGAACTTTCTCAAAGAGTCGACAACTTCGTTGCCTGCCAGAACAGCACACCTATGCCCTCAGAAGATCAAGAAAACGCTGAACAGACTCCGGATCAGGTATTTCTATCCGCTGCTTTATTTGAGCTCGCCCTCGCCGCTCTGGCACTTTTCTTGGGCTGGGCAATTGGTCCATCCGCACGAGAAACGATCCCTGAGTTTGCCGTTGACGAGCTTTGGCCCATCCTGCGCAGCGTCTTACTGGGCTGCGTTGCCGCTGGCCCGATCCTTCTGTTGGTCGAAATCATCCGTCGCATTCCGTGGGAACCGATTCGAGCACTTGAGCGTCTGACGGATGACGGGATGCTTCGAAGCTTGCTGCAATTACGCCCACCCGAGCTGATCATGATTAGTTTGTGCGCTGGAATTGGCGAGGAACTTCTCTTTCGAGGCTGGCTAATGTACTGGCTCGCAGATCTGATTGGACTTGCAGATTTTTCGGGCGGTGCCACTTCTTCGCTAACGGTTGGAATCGCATTGGTCGCATCATCTTTGGTGTTCGGCCTTTTCCATCCCATCACCAAACTTTACATCTTTCTGGCTGCCTTGATGGGCCTCTACTTTGGAGGCTTGGTGCTCTACACAGGAAATCTCTTGGTCCCAATTGCCGCACATGCAACCTATGACGCGGTGCAACTGATCCTCACTGCTCGTAACGACCGCCGTGAATTGACCGAGGCGGCATAGCATGCCAAAAGGGCCGCAACATCGAAATCTCTGCCGAACGCAGAGTCCTTGCTGAGAGGACACAACTCAAACTGGGGCAACGTAACTGCAACAATACGAAAATGTTCGTTATCTCCCAATGAAATATCAAGTATCATGGGGGGGAGTGAATCACAGAGCAATCAAGCAACTCAGTGATTCAGGTTTTCGTCGCGGTTACAGCAATCCGTCCTAGCGAAAATCATTTCCTGCCCGCCTTCAAATCCCATCTCAGGTCTCTCGATGCTGAGCATGCATTTGCAATCTGCTATGACCCGCATTCACGCCGCACCACCGCCAGTGAGTGAAAGTACCTGCATCGCCAAGATGCGGACTCACCAAAGACACAGGTGTGGGCTTCATATTTTTTCCCTAGCAAGCTTTGTTGCGCTGCAGATGGCGTCAGCGGCTTTTGGAGCAAACGATGCGGACAAGCTGCGTTTTTTTGAAACCAAAGTGCGTCCACTGCTGGCGGCCGAATGTTTTGAGTGCCACTCAGCTGATAAAGCGGAAGGAGGCTTAAGACTTGATACTGCCACGACCACCCGAGCAGGAGGTGATAGTGGGCCAGTCGTTGTGCCAGGCAACCCAGAACAAAGCCAGTTGGTCAATGCAATCCGGTACGAGGATCTTGAGATGCCTCCCAAAGCTCCATTGACGGCACCGCAGCAGGAAATACTGATCAAGTGGATTCGTGACGGCGCGGTATGGCCCGAGGAAAGCTTGCCAATGAGCAGTGAAAAAGCAGAGTCAGAAAAATCATGGTGGGCAGCTCAGCCGCTGGCAACTGGCACCGTACCCAATGCGGTTGAAGAACTCAGGTCCCGCAATCCTATCGACCGCTATGTGGACAGAGCGTTGAACGAAGTTGGCTTGAGGCGTGCAGATGCAGCAGACCGTCGCATTCTGATCCGCCGGCTGTCGTTGGACTTACTAGGCCTACCTCCTGCACCTGAACAGATCAAAGAATTCGTTGAGGACGTGCACCCCGATGCCTATGGCCGACTCATTGATCGCATGTTCGCCGACCCGGCTTACGGCGAGCGAATGGCACGCCGATGGCTTGATCTCGTTCGCTTCGCGGAATCTGACGGATGGCGTGCTGATGCGTTTCGCCCCCAAGCATGGCGTTATCGGCAATTTGTTTCCGACGCCTTCAACGATGGCATGACCTACGACGACTTTGTTGCCTTGCAACTTGCTGGGGATGAGATAGCCCCCCATGACAAAACCGCGTTAGCTGCGGTTGGCTTGCTGCGACTTGGCATCTACGAGTTCAACCAACGTGACGCCGAGGGGCAATGGCAGAACATCGTGGATGAGATCACTGACGTGACCGCGGACATTTTCATGGCCACAGGACTGGCTTGCGCAAAATGCCACGATCACAAATTTGATCCCATTCCACGCGGTGACTACTTTCGTTTCCGCAGCGTCTTCGAACCCATGCTGTTTGTCGATCAGAAACCTACACGCAAGATAAAGACGGGTGAACAAGAACGTGTTCAAATGCTCCTGAATGAACTTACCGAGGTGGAAGCTGATGACATAAAGTCTCTTGCTGACGGTGCCATTGACCGCTTCCCACTCAATGTGCAGGAGATGTTCCGAAAGCCATCCAGCCAGCGAACGACCTACGAACACCAAATTGCCTACCTTGTTCAACGGCAGGTAGTTGACGAAGGAATCACGACTGCGAAAGTCACGAAAGCAATCGGGAAAGAACGGAACGAAAAACGCAACAGCATTCTGAAGCAACTATCAGAACTCAATGCCAACCCCTACGAAGTGGCTGAGCTGATCACTGTCGCTGACGCCGATGGCATGATTCGCCCAACACGCTTACCAGGACGCACCAAGGGCAATTCTTTTCAACCTGGTGCCCCAACCGTTTTGGGGGGACAGTCGTTCTCAGAACAAAGAGAATCTCCTACGAAATCAAGTGGACGGCGAACAGCTTTAGCAGCATGGATCACGTCTCCACAAAACCCGATCTCAGCCCGAGTATTTGCGAATAGGATTTGGCAATATCACTTTGGAACCGGGCTGGTAGAAAGCCCAAACGATTTCGGACTGCTGGGTCTCCCACCCTCTCATCCGGAACTGCTTGATTACTTAGCAAAATCACTCATCGATTCGAACTGGAACATTCAGCAACTACAAAGGGAAATTGTTAGTAGCAAGACATATCAGCAGGCAACGCAGCACGCCCAGCATGCCAAGGCGATGGAAATTGATCCCGACAACCGATTGCACTGGCACCGCACCATCCAACGACTTGATGCTGAACAATATCGCGATGCACTGCTAATCGCCATGGGAGCATTGCAAAGGCAATATG
>Ga0315321_10003353_pt1 | contig 12466 bp, 9 predicted proteins | sample M180m21515metaG_FD_203464 | JGI IMG/M metagenome (GOLD analysis project Ga0315321, IMG submission 203464) | Ammonia-oxidizing marine archaeal communities from Monterey Bay, California, United States - M1 80m 21515 | ecosystem: Environmental > Aquatic > Marine > Intertidal zone | place: USA... | reverse complement strand
TGGCGAAACGATCTTGACGCTACCCGCCGCTCAAGACCACAAGCCAGCCCACGATGGTGATACTGGGCCCAACACGGGTGGCATGGGAGCCTACTGCCCAACGCCTGTTGTAGACGAAGACTTGATGAGGAAGATTGAGTCGGATGTCCTCGTGCCAGTCGTTCACGCAATGAAACGTGCCCGCCGACCATTCAAGGGGATACTCTACGCTGGTTTGATGCTCACCCCTGCTGGCCCCAAAGTTCTTGAGTTCAATGTCCGATTCGGTGACCCCGAATGCCAGCCACTTTTAATGAGGCTTAAATCAGATTTGTTCGAGGTATTAGAAGCTGCTGCTGACGGTCGCTTAGGAGAAATTGGCCCACTCGAATGGGATGAACGGCCCTGCACCTGCGTTGTGATGGCTAGCGAAGGCTACCCTGGTGACTACGAAAAAGGCCGTGAAATCAGCGGCTTGGCCAACGCAGATGCATTGGAAGATGTCAAAGTATTTCATGCGGGAACAGAGATCAGCGAAGGTCAGGTTGTGACCAACGGTGGCCGTGTCCTCGGCGTCACCGCCATGGGAAACACCATCAGTCAGGCAAAACTGAATGCCTATTCTGGCGTCAAAGAGATTCGTTGGCGTGGAGCTTGGTGCCGGAAAGACATCAGCGACAAAGCACTCGAGAGCCGCTAGCCTACATCAAGCGTGATTCAAGGCGCAGCGTTGCTGCTCAGGTCAGTTGCAGCCTCAGGTGCGTTGCAGCGAAAGAATACGACGATGGCCGTCCAGGTCCTTAATGAAACGCAGGTCATCGAATGCAGGATTTGCCAGAGCTAACGCTTGGCAGGCATCAGCGATCATCGGGCTAAGCTCGATGATCAAACGGCCGCCAATATTCAGTCGATCCGGAGTTTGCTCGAGCAACCGTGCAATCACCTCTGTGCCGTCCGGACCCGAAACCAAGGCTCCTCGAGGTTCAAAGTCTCTGACCGTGGGAGACAATTCTTTGTATTCCGCCTCACTAACATAGGGTGGGTTGCTACAAATTACGTCAAAACGTTCTGGTTGTTCTACAGCCGACAACAGATCACTCTGCAGGAACTCAATGCGACCAGCCACCTCAAGCTTCTGTGCATTCCATGCCGCAATTTTCAACGCGGCCTCACTGATGTCCACCGCTGTCACTACCGCGTTCTCACAACTCTGGGCGACACTAATGGCGATGACTCCAGAGCCGGTTCCCACATCGATAACTTGGAGAGGACGATCGAGCGAAAACTGTTTTGCACAGTCAAGAGTTTCGACGACGAGGTGTTCCGTTTCTGGTCGCGGAATCAGCGTGGCATCACTGACTCGAAATCGGGAGGAATAGAATTCCCTGTAACCGACCAATTGTGCGACCGGCATGCCCTCTCCTCGGCGTCGCACCATTTCACGAAAAGCAACGCGTTGCTCCTCATTCGGCTCCTCGGCAAAAGCGGTGTAGAGTTCGATTCTCTCGCACTCACGAGCGTGTGCAAGGAGGACCTCGGCATCAAGACGTGGCGATCCGCTCCCTTTGCGTTTAAAAAATTCAGTTGTCCAATCCAGTAAACGCAGCACGGTCCAGGGCTGGTCTTGACTCTCGGACATGTTCTTTCCCTCATTCAAACGTACAGCGGGGGGTCGCTTTTGAGATTTGAAGAGCAACTCCGTTTTAGGTAGTCAGCTTTGTCAATCGATCATGTCACCGCGAAGTTGATCACGGTCATACTCAATCAAAGCATCGGTTACCGGTGTAAGATCGCCGGCAATCACCTGATCCAACTTGTAGAGAGTCAGGTTGATTCTGTGGTCGGTCAAACGGTTCTGAGGAAAATTATAAGTACGGATTCGCTGACTACGATCGCCCGATCCGATTAAACCTTTTCTTTGTTCCGCCTGCTTGGCGGCCTCTTCCTCGCGTTTCTTTTCATAAATCCTGGCCTTCAGGACACGCAAGGCTTTGGCCAAATTTTTGTGCTGGCTCTTCTCGTCCTGACATTGCACAACGATCCCGGTTTCATGATGAGTCAGGCGAATCGCGGACTCTGTTTTATTGACGTGCTGTCCACCCGGACCTGAAGCACCAAATTTATCCACCCGGTAGTCATCCGACTTCAATTCGACCTCGACATCTTCCGGCTCCGGCATCACTGCGACCGTTGCCGCGGAGGTATGAACTCTTCCCTGCGTCTCCGTTTCTGGCACGCGTTGCACACGATGTCCACCAGACTCGTACTGCAAATCACGATAGACCCCCTCACCCTCGAGAGTCAAAGTGACTTCCTTGAAACCACCCATCTCAGTTGCACTGGCATCCATCACCTCTGTCTTCCATCCGCGTTGCTCAGCATAACGGCGGTACATTTCGTACAAATCACGCGCGAATAGGGCCGCTTCGTCACCCCCGGTCCCAGCACGGACTTCCATAACACAGCGTGTTCGGTGACTGTCATCACCTCCTACTGTGAGTGAAAGCAAATCTTCCCAGATTTCTTCCCTCTTACCACGCAAGGTCTCCATTTCACCTTCAGCCATTTCCCGCTCTTCAGCATCGTCTGCTGCTTCGGCCATTTCTTTGCAGTCATGGATTTCATCAGTAAGCCGCTTGAATTCACGATACTTATTAGCAAGCTTGGCCAATCCACCATGCTCACGTGCGGTAGCACTCATCCGCGCTCCGTTCCCCAAAACTTCAGGGTCGGACATATCACGCTCCAACTGCTCAAAGCGAGACAGCTTGTCTTCCAACGTGTCGCGTATTGATCCACTCATGGTGTTTTTTTCATGCGATAGAGAGCGATCGTGATCACATCAGCCTCGATTTCGGGGCCTCCGATACCAATCCACCATCCACTTGGTAAATCGATTATGGATTTTGATCACACGCTACGAATACTTCTAAAAAAAAAGCCGCGACGGTCGCTGTTGCGATACCCGCGCGGCTGTGATCGTGCTTCGTGCCAATAGCAGTAAGTTACTTCTTGCCCTTGGACGCAAGACTGCCGTAAGTGCCTGCTGCAAACTTCTTCTGGAACTTATCGATACGTCCAGCAGTATCAACGTACTTCAGCTTTCCGGTGTAGAACGGGTGACATTCATTACAAATGTCGATCTTCAACTCAGGCCGCACGCTGCGAGTCTGGAAACTGTTTCCGCAACCGCAGGTAACAGTCGTATCTTGGTAATTTGGATGAATGCCGTCTTTCATGGCGTCTTTCAGATGGTTTGAGGTAGTTGGCGCTGGCTTTCGTACAGAGCCAATGAGCCCCGCATCGTAGGGTAATTACCCCATTTTGTTCAAGGCCTTTGAGGCGGAAAGCGAGATTCAGCCCCACGATTTGCCGCAATAGCCTGCCACCCTGCCCCATTTGTGGGCCAAGGTTCCTCGTCTTGCCTGCAATCTGACCCCTCATCAGGTAAAACAACGCGAAAGGGGCCCCGCCCAGTGAGGGCAACCCGAGAAAAGACATGGCTGAGATAGCGCTGCAAGCGGCACAACAAGCTGGCATGGCGCTACCAATGACGTTGAAATCGCTGAATCGTGCTAAATTCCTCGGCCAGCAGCAGGGTCGTCAACCAAGCTGCAAGCGATTCACCAGCCAAATTGCTTGCTATCTACGGCTTGGACTGCGTTCTGCTGTGCCACTACTCCTGCACCGGTTGAGACTCCGAAAATGCGTTCAAGAGGCTAACGACCCGAATCTCTCGAAAGGGCTGCACCGCCCAAAGCGTCTGCCTTAGTCGAAGCGTCTGCCTTAGTCGAAGCGTCTGTATCGCCTGAAGAGTTTGTGTCGCTCGAAGAGTTTCCGGAATCAAAGTCTTCAGCAGGAGCGTCTATCTCACCAGATCGTGCAGGTTTGCTCTCAGGCACGAGCACCGCAGCTAGAAAATCACAAGCTTTCTTCAGAGCTCCGGGATTCATGGCCGCCTGCATGTGCCCCGCATTTGCAATGCTATAAAACTCGGTCTTCACCCCTGCCGACTTCAACGCAAAAAAACATGCCTTGGTCCAAGCCTCCGGAACAAGCATGTCAGCGGAACCGTTGAAAAAGAAAAGCGGTGCATCCGCTGCATCAACGAACGCAGCTGTGGATGCCTCCAAGAACAACTCTTTCTTACTGGTCAGATCCCCACCCATCCAGAACTCGGCCCAACGTCCGTTATCGGGAAACCAGCGAAAATCAGTTGGAGCTCCCCCCGCAGCGGCTACCTGAATCCGTGTGTCGATGTTTCCATTGGCGTCGCTCGGCGGCTCTCCTGTCGTCGCCAACAACGAAACCAAATGACCACCGGCCGAATATCCAATCGCGCCAAGTCGATCAGGGTCGACTTTGTATTGTGAGGCATTTTCACGAATCCATCGGACCGCCATCCGACAGTCCTCGATTTGTGCGGGGAACTTATGCTGGGGAGCCAGCCGATAGTCGATCGCAAAACAAACAAATCCACGCTCGGCAAGCTCCGTTGCATAAGCTCTCAACTGCCTGCGATTTCCACTTCGCCAAGCTCCACCATGCACAACCAGCACCGCCGGATGTTGTCCGCCTGCCTTCGGGATGAAGGCATCCAGCAACAGCGCGCGATCACCAACCGTCGAATACGTTATTTTTTCCTGAATATCAAACGAAGGCTCGCCGAGTGCTACCCCGGCAAACATCAACAAACAACAGAAAGCCGACACGCGTAGCATCATCCCTAGATCTCTTGCCCGAGTAGCGAAACACTTCATCACAAATTTGTAGTGACATTCTATGACAGGCAGTGAACCTTCCCTGTGTCGATCTGTAACCGACAACAAAAAGCTCAGAAAGTCACAAGGTCAGAAATGTACTTTGGCAATTCCAACCGGCCAACTTTCCTTAAACTCCCATCGCTGGCAATTTCATACCCCAACAGCGATTCACCCTCAAAACAACTCACCAGTAAGTACCGCCCATTTGGTGAAAGTGACATACCCCAAGGGACTCCCTCGGTCTCAGTTAACCCCAACACCTTGAGTTTCCCATCCTCTTGCACCTGGTACCCCACAAGTCGATCAAAGTTCTGACGACGTCCACGAATTGCCGAAAAGAGGAACTTGGCGTCGGGTGTGATCACGAGATCAGAAGCAGACAGACCATCTTTTGATTTACTGCGGGGAAGCACGTCGCAGAGCTGATTGAACGTAAGTTGGCCGGTCGTTTGTTGGTCGTAAACGGATACACCCACATGTTGTTCATTGCTGAAGTAAACAATTGGCAACGAAGGGTGGTAGGCAATGTGCCGTGGTCCTGTGCCTTCTGGTGGCCCAGCGTTCTTGGGCGTCATTGCTAAGACCTGGCCGGTCTCACTGTTGAACGTATATTGAAATAGCGCATTGGTCTGCTTCACGTAGGGGACGTACAGGAAACGGTTGTTTGGTGAGGTCAAGATACAGTGAGCATTTCGACGACCTTCATCCACCGTCACAACATGTTCACCGATCGAACCATCAGGCTTTAATCGATAAACATCAAGCTGACCCTCGTGATAGTTTAAACCCAGCAGAAACATGCCGGTCCTATCAACGCTCATGTACGCATACCCGTGTTCGAAGGTCACCGCACTCACGTTTTCACAAGCACCGGATTCATCCAAGCGAACCATTACTCCGGGAGTGATACTCTTCGAACCATCCCACTGAGTTTTGGGGGGTGCAACATACAGGGCTGCCTTTGTCGGATGGCGACAAATAGTGGCTGCCGCGAATCCAAGTGGCACCCGTTCAGACATTTTGAACTCGAATCCCGCCTTCCCCATTTCCGCCCTTATGACAAGCAATTCCTGAGTCGATCGACTTGGGGCGTAAACGTGAAATGAATCCTGCGCGACAACTGGGTCAGCCCCAATCACCACAACAAAAAAAGTCGCCAGCAGACCGTACATGCAATGCCTTTTCATTTCCCTGATTTCCAAACATTAGGTTGGACCAATACTATCGAGCAAACACGTGGACGAAATTCTACAACAATCTCGACCAACCCAAGGCTTTTCGCAAACCTTCTCTTTAGAATGCAACACCGCGAGATGCCTTCAACTTACAAGAAGCGATTCCACAACTTGAACTTGTTTGTGCCAAGCCTCACCCGAACAGATCGAATGACACACCACAGGCGGTATAATTTAGACCAACCGGGCACTAAACAGCCGAACCAAGAAGAATGCACATCCCCTGGTGTACTAAAATTCGGCATAGACAACTTCCGAGATGCTTTTAATGCGGGCCACCATGCAACACTTCAAATACAAAGCCACTGTGGGCAGCTTGCTAACCTGCTTCGCAATTGTGTTTGCGATTCCCTCCCTGCACGCTGACAGCGAGAACACCTTCGAGGCCGTCGCCCCTGTGCTCATCCGTCACTGCTTGCAATGCCACCAAGGCAGTGAGCCCGGCGGAGGCCTGAACCTGACGACTGCAGAACACTTCGTGGCTGGTGGTGACAGTGGAAAACCGACGAACAACGGCACTCTCAAGAACAGCCTATTATGGGATCGCGTCTCAAACGGTGAGATGCCACCGGAATCAACATTATCTGAGGCCGAGTTAGAAAGCATCAGAGCTTGGATCCACGCCGGGGCACCATGGCAAGATCGGAAACTACACCTGTTTGACATGACCACCGAGCAAAGGGCAGGAACGGATTGGTGGTCGCTGCAACCATTGAAGCAGAGTACCATCCCCGCGGATTTCCGTAATGAACCGAATCCTATCGATGCATTTGTCAAAGCGAGGCTACACAGCTGCGAACTTGAACTTTCACCAGAAGCCGATTCCGCAACGCTGTTTCGTCGCCTGTCATTGCATTTACATGGCATGAACCCCTCACAGAAAGCCTACATCGACCTTACTGATTTTGACCACCACTACAACGAACGCGTTGAAATCTTCCTTAACTCACCTAGATATGGAGAACGCTGGGCAAGGCACTGGCTGGACCTCGCTCGCTTCGGGGAAAGCAACGGATTTGAACGTGATAAAGCTCGCCCTGACGCTTGGCGTTATCGCGACTGGGTAATCGAAGCGTTTAACAACAACATGCCCTACGATGAGTTTTGTCGAATGCAGATCGCAGGTGATTGCCTTCCCAAAGCAGGAACGGATGGAACGATAGCCACAGGATTCCTGGTTGCGGGAGCTTACGACGATGTAGGCCAAAGTCAGCAAAGTGCTGCCATGCGAGCAGTCGTCCGCCAAGATGAATTAGAAGATTATGTCGGCACGGTTAGCCAAGCTTTCCTGGGCCTGACAACAAATTGCGCACGTTGCCACGACCATAAATTCGATCCCATTCTGCAATCAGAATACTACTCTTTGTGCGCGGCTTTAGATGGTGTGAAACCCGGACGACGGAACGTTACACCTGCTGCTGTCCTTGCAGAGACGGAAAAAGAGATCAGCAATCTCAAGCGTCAGATTGACGAAACCGTAACACGCCTGAAAGAATTGGAAAGCAGCATTCGACAAGAGGTAAACAAAAAACTCTTCAAAAACCGCAAACATCAAACTGTCGTCCTGCAGCCCATCGCTCATTGGGATTTCGACCGGGGCTTCAATGACACACTGGGAACGCTTCACGGTAAAGCAGAAGGTGGAGCATTTTCAAAAGACGGAAAACTTATCCTCGATGGCAAGAAGGCCCATGTCCTAACCGAGGCATTGGAACAACCCCTTCTGGAAAAAACATTAGTCGCAACGGTTTACCTTCAGAACCTTGAACAAGGCGGAGGTGCAGCAATCTCCCTGCTCTCAGATGCTCCCAAGCGTTTCGATGCCATCGTGTTCGGAGAACGCCAAACGGGAAAGTGGATTGCAGGAAGTGAAAACTTTGTACGCACCACAGATCTATCAGCACCGGCTGAATCGAGGGGAAGTGAATCCCGACAGCCAATTCATATGGCGATCAGCTACGCAGCGGATGGCACCATTTCCGTTTATCGAAACGGCGATGCTTACGGGGCGTCCTACAAGAGAGCCAATCCAGTTTACTATCCTGAAAAAACCAGAGTTGGATTTGGAATTCGTTTGCTACCTGTTGGTGGAAACCGAATGCTAACCGGACAGATCGAAGACGCGAGCCTCTATGACCGTGTACTCACTGCAGAAGAAATCAGAAGTTTAGCGATGGGCCAAAAATTCATCCGCAATGAAGAACTTTCAGCGATGATCCCGAAAGAACAGAATGCTTTACGGGGACGGCTTCGAGATGAGCGAAATCGGTTATTAAAGAAAAACATCCAAGTGCGCAAACAGTACGCCTACGCTGTTCAACCGAGGCAACCCCGACCGACTCACCGACTCATTCGCGGCAACACAAATGAACCAGCAGAGCTTGTGATGCCAGCAGGGCTCGCAAGTATTCAGGGGGTCAACCCATCCTTTGAACTGCCAGCCAATGCGACGGACCAAGAACGGAGGAAGAAGTTGGCCGAATGGATCACAAATGAAAAGAATCCTCTCTTTTCGCGGGTCATTGCGAATCGGATTTGGCAACACCATTTCGGTACGGGAATCGTGCGTACCCCAAGCGACTTTGGATTCACCGGTGGTAAACCCTCACACCCAGAATTACTGGATTTTCTCGCCAATCATCTGATTGAATCGGGATGGAACCTGAAGGAATTGCATCGCCTCATCGTGACATCCAAGACATGGAAACAGGCAGTAACCGAAAACACCCTCGGCAACCAAATCGACGTCGGCAATCGTCTGCTGTGGCGGGGCAACCGTAGCCGTCTGGATGCAGAATCCATTCGCGACTCGATTTTGCAGATGGCTGGACAACTGAATGAATCGGGCGGTGGACCATCTTATCAGGACTTCCGGACATTCAACTTCAACAGCCAGTTCTACGAAGTGCTTGATCGTGAGGGACCACAATATAATCGTCGTACAATCTATCGCATGATCATTCGTTCCGGACGGCATCGTTTGCTTGATGTATTCGATTGCCCCGATCCCTCGGCGACAGCACCAAAACGAAGTCGCACGACAACACCCTTGCAATCACTGTCGCTGTTGAATCACCCGTTTACCATTCGCATGTCGGGTCATTTCGCCCACCGAGTACGGAACGAAATGGGCCAAGATCTGACTGATCAAGTGACGCGTGCAGTGCAATTGGCGTGGTTTCGATTACCAACCCTGGAGGAACGGGAAACTTTCACAACCTTCGTAAAAGAGCATGACCTCGAAGCACTTTGCCGAGCCCTCATTAATAGCAACGAGTTTCTCTATGTTGACTGAAACCAAACAGAATCGTCGGTCGTGGCTATCATTCGCATCCAGTGGCGTGGGTAGCCTTGCCTTGGCAGATTTACTGAGCCGAGAATCACGCCTGTGCGCAGGAAATGTTCCACCAGAAGCATCTGATCCCGCACCACACCATGTCCCACGGGCCAAGCGGGTGATTCACATTTGCATGTTTGGCGGGCTCAGTCAGGTTGACTCCTTTGACCACAAACCGGAGCTCTCAAAGTTGCATGGCAAGTCACTTGCAAGCGAAGAGAAGCCTGATGTGTTCTTTGGCAAAGTTGGCTTGCTGAGGAAGAGTGATTGGAACTTCAAACAACATGGGCAGAGTGGACTCTGGATATCTGACCTGTTCCCAAATCTGGGTGAGGTTGCCGACGAGTTGACCGTGGTCAACTCAATGTACGCCGAAACTTCGAATCACACCCCTGCAACATTCCAGGAAAACACCGGCTTTCGACTCAATGGCTTTCCTACGTTTGGCGCTTGGATGTCTTATGGTATGGGAAGCGAGACAGACGAACTGCCGTCCTACCTCGTGATTCCAGATACACGTGGTCTCCCGGCTGGTGGATCAATCAACTGGAGCAATGGGTTTCTACCTGCGAGGCACCAGGGCGTGCTCATGCGCAGCAAGGGCAAACCTGTCGACGACCTGTTTCCGCCCCAAAGTATCTCGGCTGACCGCGACCTTGAGACACGCCGCTTGCTGAATGACCTCAATCGCAGACATTTCAGCACCCGCAGCACCGACGACGAACTCGCTGCCAGAATTGGAAGCTATGGTTTGGCCGCAAAGATGCAGATGGCAGTACCCGAAGTGACCGACCTCAGTAAAGAAACAGCTGCAACACAGCGACTTTATGGTCTTGGGAATCCAGAAACTGAAGATTTTGGACGTAGTTGCCTGCTAGCACGCCGACTGTTGGAAAAAGGGGTGCGATTCGTCCAACTCTATTCTGGGGGTGCATTCGGTTCCCCCAGAATCAATTGGGATGGACACGAAAACATGAAGCAGAACCATGGACGAGAAGCGGGTCGGGCAGACAAGCCTTTAGCAGGTCTGATTCAAGATTTGCGTCAACGCGGAATGCTGGATGACACCCTTGTGATCTGTACTTCAGAATTTGGACGCACCCCTTTCACGCAATCGGCGTCCGACCAACTCGGAATAGGTCGCGACCATAACCAAAATGGATTTTCGATCTGGATGGCAGGAGCCAAAATGCCCGGTGGACGGACCTATGGGTCCACGGATGATATCGGTTGGAAAGCTACCGAAAAACGCACCAGTTGGCCTGACCTGCACGCAAACCTGCTGCACCTGCTAGGCATCGATCACGAACGCCTTTCTTACTACCACAATGGGATCCAACGGCGTCTTACCAATGTGCATGGATCAGTGCTGCCCGAGTTGATCGGCTAATTCACAATTGGATGCTAAATATGGCTGCCCTCAGACGACGGTTCACTGCGTGAAATCGTCGTCAGGCATTGCAAACAAACCCACAAAATCCCCATTCCGATTGATAGCAAAGCTAATGTCGATTGGTATTCACATCGATTAACAAGCTGGGCCTTGGCAGCACCCTCGAGGTGAAATTGCTCCGACAAATGATTGCAAAGCCACAAGCGACCGCTGAATACACCCTTAATCACGGGTTTTAGACGATATCGGTGTCGAGTTCGCTCGTAAGGCAAGTGAATGCACAAGGATTCCAAAATCGAAGCTTCGTCGACCTGTTGAGCGATCATTCACCGCTTAAAACGACCTATCGGTAGTTCCGCCCGTGGATCTAAGATCGGCATGCACTGCGGGAACGGCGATTGCCTTCCCTCTGGCCTCTACCATTCCGCGCGCACAGGGCTACACCTGACGGATTGGGCGATTCGCCAACAGGACGAACCATGCACGAACGAACTCAACGAACGACCGCAAGATTGCTGTTCGTGTTCTGCTGCGCGGTTCCGACTTGCTTTACCTGCCTGTGCATATTGATGACTTGGACGCCATGGTATCACCACCGTGCCCTGCAGAGGCTTGAGTCTGAGCTCTCCCTAACGACAGGCCTTGCGATCGAAATTGAAGATTTTGAAAAGGCAACACCTTCGAGTTTCCGTTTACTCGGTGTCACGATCAGAGAACCAGAAACGACACACGAAATCGCACGAATCCGAAAAATTGAACATGTTACCGAGGGCGGTCAAGTAACGATTCTTCTGCAACAGCCAGAGATCCAGGCAGCAGAACTCAAGGGGATCTGGCAATTACTTCATCAACGTTTCCTCTGCCGCCCCGATTTAACGGCGATGCCCGTGCGAGCATCCGCCAATGACTTGACGCTGCACAGTCGCACAGGAGCGATAACGTTGAAGGACGTGGACGCATGGATCGTCCCTCGCGAGGATGCAGTGGAGGCGACCTTGGCCTGCCTTCCTGCAAATTCCATTTATGATACGCCCATCAATATCATGGTCCGCCGTGATCGCAGTGGCAAACGTCCCGCAACCAGATGGTCACTGGACACCCGGGGCACTGCCCTGCCCTGCTCTGCGATCGCAGACTTCCTGCCCGAAATGGAAAAGCTTGGCGTCAATGCTGAATTCGCTGGCACCATGACATGGCAGATCGAAAAAAACCACTGGTGGATTGATCTTGGTGGATCAAGATTCACCGATGTTGCGCTCGATCGAATATTCGAACGGAACTCTCATCGCCTTAGTGGCACCGCAACATTCGAGTTTGATCGCTGCCGCATTGATCCGCACTCCAAACGAAGCGACATCTCTGGTTCCATCATTGCCAAAAATGGCCAGATGGGTCGTAGTCTGTTAATGGCTGCTAATCAGAATTGTGGATTCGAGATACGACTCCAGGATCGCCTGATCGATCAACATGGTGACATCCCCTTCGACCTTCTGGGACTCGGATTCAACGTGAACAACGCCCAGATCAATCTGACTGGAATTTGTCGTAACGAAGTGGGCTACGAGGGATTCCCAACTGACGTAGCGTTATGCCTTGATGGATTTCCAATCGTCTTTTCAACACCACGCAATCTGGACTCGTTGAGTGTCCTAAAAGTTGTAGCACCCAACTACAGTGTCGCAGTTCCCATGTCTGATCAAACTGACTGGTTGATGAATATCCTGATTCCTCCCAGTCGACCGATGCCAACGAATGAGCC
>Ga0315321_10003344_pt1 | contig 12490 bp, 10 predicted proteins | sample M180m21515metaG_FD_203464 | JGI IMG/M metagenome (GOLD analysis project Ga0315321, IMG submission 203464) | Ammonia-oxidizing marine archaeal communities from Monterey Bay, California, United States - M1 80m 21515 | ecosystem: Environmental > Aquatic > Marine > Intertidal zone | place: USA... | reverse complement strand
ATTTTCTCTCGGGATACTAAGTCGGCTCGCTTACTTGCATCGTTAAAAGCTATAACTAAAAGATCCTGAAACATTTCTAAGTCTTCGGTAACGACCTTTGACTCTATCTGGACTGATAACACATCTTTACGCCCATTCATTCGCACCTTCACCATACCGCCCCCTGCCTCACCGATAACTTCTAAAGCAGAAATTTCTTCCTGCATTTTTGCAACTTCTCCCTGCATCGCTTGAGCTTGCTTCATTAGATCGGTCAAACCATCTTTCAACACATCACTTCTCCTAGTAACACCAGTTAATACTACTGTTCTTCTTCGTTGCCACCCCGTGACACTTTTTCTAAGGTGGCGCCAAACTCATTCATCAATAACATGACATTTGGATCTTCATGTATATTTTGCTCCGCAATTCTTTGGGCCTCTTCTTCATTAGCCATTGTTTGCTCAGCGAGAGACAGCTTGGGATGACCAGGCAAATTCACCAAAGATATTTTTAAAACCTCACCCGTTAGCAAAGAGACTTTCTCTTCCAACAACTCCAGTGCATTAGCTTGCGCCAATTTCTCATGATTAGGGGCTAGGTATAAATTAAGTGACCCACCATCCCGCCCTACAAAAACCGTATTGCGATACAATTCGCGTGTGAGGCCTGACACCTCGAGCAGCTCTGAGAGTGCATGCCATTCATCATTTGAATTTAGACTCACGCTCTGTAAGGACGAACTTTTAGCTGATTCCTTGACCAGTTTTGCGGTATCGACGATGTCTTGGTCGCAAACATGATCAGGTATGATGAGGTTAGTTAATTCTTTTTTTTTTTCGCGGATTTTTCCATCGGAAGCATCATCCGAGTGTAATGCTGTATCAGCCAAGTGATCGTCGGACAGCCTAAAAGACAACATGCGCAAGAGGACCATTTCAAATGCCGACTCAGTATCTGGACTGATCATCAAATCACTTCGCCCAACCAGCGCTATTTGATAAAACAATTGACAATCTTCTTGGCCGATTAAATCAGCCAGCATACCAATGTCGGGATCATCCTCGAAAGACTCCGCATCATCGCCTAATGCTTTTACAGTTGCAATACGTACTAAAATTGACAAGATTTCGGATAATACATCACTGTAATCTGGCCCCACTGTCCGTAACTCTCTCGCCGCTGACATAAGCTTTTTCGAATCGTTAAGCGCTACAGATTTAAGAATACTTACAATAGTGTCTCTATCTATCACCCCAAGCATGTCAACAACAGACGACTCGGTTACCAAGCCGCCGCCGTGAGAGACACTCTGATCCAACAGACTTAGCGCATCTCGAACACTACCGAGCGCACTTTTTGCAAGTAGCTCCACGCCACGCTGCTCAAACTGTATCCCCTCGCACGTGAGTAAGTCAGTAAGATGTAACGATATCTCACTCTTTTCAACTTTTAAAAGATTAAACTGAAGGCAGCGTGACAACACCGTAACTGGCAATTTCTTCGGGTCTGTAGTCGCCAACAAAAATTTCACATGCTCGGGCGGTTCCTCCAGTGTTTTCAACAATGCGTTAAAAGAATGGTTAGAAAACATGTGAACCTCATCAATAAGGTATATCTTGAATCGACCGACACTGGGCAAGTACTGTACGTTATCTAAAAGCTCGCGTGTTTCTTCCACCTTGGTCCTAGAAGCTGCGTCGACCTCAATCAGATCTACAAACTGTCCTTTTTCAAAACCCAAACATGACCCACATTTGCCGCATGGCTCACTTGTGATACCGGCATCACAATTAAGTGCTTTAGCTAACACTCTAGCCAAAGTGGTCTTCCCGACGCCTCTCGTACCTGTGAATAAATACGCGTGATGTATTCGCTGAGAATCAAGTCCATTTATTAGTGCTTTCAAGACATGCTTCTGACCTATAACGTCAGAGAAAGTTTGAGGGCGCCATTTGCGCGCAAACACTTGGTAACTCATAACACCTAACCTAATAGAGGAAGAACTAATACTCTCATAAAAACTAGCGGCGACCACCCTGATCAAGCTTCTCGCATACAGAAACTGCTTCCGCTGCTCCTTTTCAGGCCTGACGGGTTTCACAGCGGTGTACCGCTAAGAGACCAGGGTGCTCACCATTGATTCTTTAATTCTACTTGAAAAATACGCAAACTTCGTAGGTTTTTTATAAAACCGACTGTTATAATCCGAAGAATACTGCAAAATTAAAAACGAAGAACATCAAAATTCCTACTAAAGCGGCAATGTGCTCTTCTTAACTACCTTTCGTAAAGTGAAATTACTTTTAACTCTCGCCACACCGGGTAATTTAGTTAATTGATCATGGTGTATCCGCTCATAATCAGCCGAATCACTAACTACCAGCGACAGGAGGTAATCAAATTCACCAGCTAGTAAATAGCACTCAATCACCGCCGGCACTTCTTTAACAGCCCTCTCGAAAATATCTAACTCCTCCTGCTTCTGACTTACCAATGATATCTCAGCGAAAACAATCCCTGTCTTTCCAACCAAAACTGGATTAATTCGTGCGAAATAACCCTCTATCACACCGGTATCCTCTAGTAATTTCACGCGTCGAAGAGTCGCAGACTCAGACAAACAAACTTTTTGGGCTAACTCCTTATTAGAGAGTCGGCCATCTCGCTGAAGTTCCTCGAGAATAAGATAATTCTTACGATCAATTTCCATGTTTTAGCATCCAAAATCTTGACGTCCGTTCACTAAATCTGCACGCGCACAAAAAATTTAGCGATCTAACTCGCTATCCCGAAGGGCGCGCGAACAGAAGTATCAGGACGACAACTGATACAGGTTGCACGCGATATCACTATCCAATACATTACAACCATAATTGAATCTGTTTATCTAACGAACCGACACTATAACGAGGAGCCATAATGAAGTATAGAATTTCCGTGGACACTGGAGGAACTTTCACGGACGTGGTTGTCACTGATGAAGGCGGACAATTCACAGTCGGTAAAGCCTTGACCGATAAGAAAAGAGCCTTCTCCAGTATCGCGGCAGGGTTGGAAGTTGCCTGTGAAGAGTTAAAGATATCTGTTGCAGAGTTAGTGGCAAGCACCTCGGTATTTATATACGGCACGACCAGAGCTACTAACGGAATAGTAGAGAGGAAAATAGCGCGAACAGCTTTTCTGAGTACGGAAGGCTTCCCAGATACCCTGTTATTAAAAGAAGGAGGTAAGGCAGAAACACACAATCTAAGAATGGAGTATCCCGACCCTTATATCCCAAGAAGTCTGACGTTTGAGATACCAGAAAGAATTAGTGCCGAAGGAACAATCGAGCACCCGCTCGATGAACAGGCAGTGCGCCGGTTATTGACAGAATTTAAAACAAAAAAAATAGAAGCGATCGCTGTTTGTCTCTTGTGGTCGATAGCTAACCCCGTTCATGAAAAACGTATCGGAGAGTTAATTGAAGAGTTCTTACCAGGCGTGCCTTATACGTTGTCGAGTGAAATCAATCCCATTCTGCGTGAGTATCGGAGAGCATCTTCAACAGCGATAGACGCATCTCTAAAACCGTTGATGCAAGAGTACCTCCTGACATTAGAGAAAGACCTGAGAAACGCGGGTTATGAAAATGACATACTAGTCAGCACTTCTTTTGGCGGTGTCATGCACCTCTCAGATGTGGTTCTAAAACCAATATTTTTAGTTAAATCTGGGCCTGCAATGGCGCCTATAGCTGGCTTAGCGTATGTGGCTGCGGAAGAATTAGCTGAAGACGTAATCGTATGTGATGCTGGAGGCACGACATTTGATGTAAGCCTTGTGCGAGACGGTCAAGTAGAATTCACACGAGATACGTGGCTAGGCCCACAATGGACCGGCGATAATCTAGGGATGGCATCAGTAGCGGTGCATAGCATCGGTGCCGGCGGTGGCTCTATCGCTTGGGTCGATACTGGGGGCCTATTACAAGTCGGGCCAAGATCGGCGGGCTCTGAGCCGGGACCAGCATGCTATGGCCTCGGAGGATTAGAACCAACCGTCACTGATGCAGCGGTAGCTTTGGGCTATATTGATCCTAAACATTTTCTTGGCGGAAGAATGCATTTAGACGAAAGCGCGGCCCGAAAAGCTATAAAGCCACTTGCTGAGGTGTTAAATGAGTCGATCGAACATACCGCCTTCGCTATCATAGCTGTGGCCAACGAAAATATGATACAAGCAATTAAAGAGTTGACTGTAAACGAAGGAATCAACCCTGCAGACTCTACACTCGTCGCAGGAGGTGGAGCTGGCGGGTTAGGAATCGCACCAATCGCGGCAGAATTAGGCTGTCGTAATGTGCTAATACCGCGAACAGCCGGGGCACTTAGCGCATCTGGGATGCAATTCTCCGATATCATAACTGAGACCGGTGCCAGTAAAATAACGGTCACAGATGCCTTTGATTTTGATGGCGTGAACGCGGCGTTGAGTACGATTAATGAACAATTAGATCAATTTGCCAGTAACTTAATGTCGCGCGGTATTTCTGAAATAAAGAAACGTTATTTCGTAGAAGCACGTTATCGATTTCAAGTGTGGGAATTGGAAGTAGAGATTGAGACTGGTGTTTTTAACGGCCCGGAGGATGTTGATGCTCTAGTTGAAGCCTTCCATAACATGCATGAAAGAGTTTTTGCGATCACCGATATAGGCCAGGCGGTGGAGTGTTTAAATTGGCGTGGCAGGCTTATCGCTGACGTGAAGGCCCCCTCTCTGGAACCACCAAGATCTGATACTGAGAATCGAGCGACGGCAGACAGAATACGGAAAGCATATTTTGGTAAAGAGCCTATCGATACATCCATCTATCTGGGAAGTGATCTAAATATCGGCGTGTCTATCGACGGTCCGGCTATAATAGAAGAGCCTACATCAACCCTAGTCGTAAACCCCGGAGCCAATGTAAAAGTGAGCTCTGGGGGAAGATATATTTTAACACCATCGGAGCACGGTTTAGTATGAATAAGAATACAGCTAGAACTACCTATGAAATGGATCCTGTTCATATGGCAGTTTTGTCTAATCGAATCAACGCCATTGTGGCTGAAATGACTAACACATTACTCAGAACCGCGCGTTCTGCTGTGCTTGCAGTAGTTCGCGATTTCTCCTGCTCAATTATTACGGCGGATAACGAACTCCTTTGCCCCGGCGACGGACTCCCAATACATATCTTCGGAAGTCCTTTGCAAGGAGAGACAATGACGGAATTGCACAAAGACCTAACTCCGGGTGATGCGTTCCTGCATAATGATCCATACCTAGGCAACACTCACGCTGCTGACCATATGATTATGGCCCCTGTCTTTGTTGATGGCGTTCACCTGTTCACGACTTGTGCTAAAGCGCACATGGCTGACTGTGGCAACTCTATACCAAGCACTTATCATGCCTATGCGAGGGATGTTTACGAAGAAGGCGCGCTAATCTTCCCATGCGTACGAATACAGAAAGACTATAAAGATGTTGATGACATAATACGGATGTGTCAACGCCGTATACGCGTGCCAGAACAATGGTACGGCGACTATTTAGCTCAAATAGGCGCAGCTCGAATTGGTGAAAGACGGTTAATCGCACTGGTTGAGAGATATGGTATCGAGACAATCCAACAATTCATGCGTGACTGGTTCGCTTATTCGGCGACGCGCACCACTGAAGCCATTAAAAAAATGCCTAGCGGTAAACTGACGAGTATGGGACATCATGACCCTTTAGGAACGGTGCTTCCTAAAGGTTTAGATATCCGGGTAGATGTCGATATCAATTCTGAAGAAGGCATGATCGAAGTTGATTTAACAAAAAATGAAGATAATAAAGATTTTGGTTTAAACATGACCGTAGCGACAGCCACAAGTACAGCTATGGCAGGGGTGTTTAATTGTCTAGAGGAAGTACCCGTGAACGGGGGAAGCTTTTCCAGAGTTAACGTTAAACTCCGAGACGGCTGTATTACCGGTAATCCAAAATTCCCCCACAGTGCCTCTATGGCCACAACTAATATGTCTGATAGAGTTTTAAATGCAACCCAAGCAGCATTTTCGCAATTAGGAGAAAACTATGGCCTAGCGGAAGGTGGCGTTGGTATGGGGGCTGCGGCAGGCGTGATCTCAGGTAAAGACTGGAGATCGGGTAATAGTGACTATATTAATCAAGAGTGGCTAATTGTGAATGGAGGCCCTGCGAGTCCCGAAAGTGATGGATGGCTAAATTTTGGGTTGCCCGTAGCTGCCGGTAGGATGTATCGGGGAAGCGTGGAAGTTGACGAATCTAAATACCCAATAATGTTTAAATCTCTCAAAGTTATAGCCGGCGGAGGTGGCGCTGGAAAATTTAGAGGCGCACCCGGCGCCGAAGTAATTTATGGTCCTCGCAAAGATAAAATGACTGTAGTTATAGCGTGTGATGGACAACATTTTCCGCCGAAAGGTGTAAACGGTGGCGAACCAGGCCCTTTAGCGACTACCTGGCGTGTAAAGAAAGATGGTACAGAAGAACAATTGGCAGGAGTCATCGAGTGTGAACTGGCGCCAGGAGAATTTATAAGGGGAACCGATACTGGAGGCGGTGGGTATGGGAAGCCGAGACACCGAGATCCGGCTCGGGTTCTAAAAGATGTTCGAGAAAAATGGGAAACTATGGAGCGAGCTAAAGAAACCTACGGAGTTGTGCTGAAAGGTAGCATCGAGGACGAGAGTCTAAACATCGATAATACTGCTACAGAAAAACTGCGGAATGCAAGCTAGGATCTACGCTCTTCCTGTAGCCCCTCCATCGACAGCGAGCACTGAGCCTGTGCAGTAGGACGACTCTTCGGATGCGAAGAATAAGCTCGCGTAGGCTACCTCTTGTGGTGTCGCGGGTCGTCCCATTGGAGAGATAAGCTTAGGGTTCTCTTCGGAAAATAAATCTGGAATCACACTTTCGACCATCTGTGTTTCAACGAATCCAGGTGCCACTACGTTACATCGTATTCCATCGTCCACATAAGCCACTGCCATCGATTTTGAGAGATTAATAATGGCACCTTTCGTAGCTGTGTATGTGTGGGCATCCGGCGCACCGCCCATACCAAAAATACTCGAAATATTTACGATAGAACCAGATTTCTGTCGCTTCATTTGAGGTATAACTAGCCTAGACACATAGAATAAACTGTCCAAGTTAGAGGCCATTACTTCTTTCCATTTCGCTATCGGGGTCGTGTCGATAGGATCCATAGACCCTTGACTACTTTCTCTCAAATTATAGCCGACACCAGCGGCGTTAAGTAGGATATCAATTTTACCATTCTTGGAAATACAGTTTTCAACAACTGTCTTGACTTGCGAGGCATCCGAAAGATCCGCGCTGAATACAGAGCCACGTCCTCCTCCCGCGGTAACCAAACTCAGAGTTTCATCAAGATTAGACTGCGTCCGAGAGACACCAAATACGAAAGCTCCCTCTTTGGCAAAAAGCTGCATACATGCGCGCCCAATACCGGTTCCGGCCCCAGTTATTAAAGCGATTTTTCCGTTTAGTCTAGACATTAATTTAAACCTTCCTAACTTTATTCTGGGCGTTCTCGCCCTACTATCCTTAACAAATCTTCATGCATCTCAAACCACACAGTATGATAACTTTCTATTTTAGCATCACTGACCCATTCAATCTTTCCATCCTCCGCTGACTCTAGCGCTGCCAAAAGCTTTTCCTGGTAAAACACAAACCTAGGAACGAATTTAGTTATGCCATCTAAAATAGATTCGAATCGCTCATGCAGCCCTCCTAAGCGATCGATAATTTCCGAGTCGTAGGACTCGTCGGTGTGATCATTCGCAACTAATGCACCAGCAACTTCAATCATTTGCCAAGAAGTGATCACAGATTTTAACTCAATATTGATGATTTCGAATTTTTCGTACTCATCCAAGAACTTCGAGTCGGCACGGAGACCATCGTAATAGCGGGAATACTCTGCCCCAACTATCATATGGCCTACTGCAGTCAGAAAGTATTTGCCCTCAACCTCAGAAACTTTGTCGGCCAGTAAAGCATGTTCCAAGGCTAGGCTAAAAGGTTCTTCTGGCAATCGCGTAAGTGCACGAACAATCTCTTTTTCAGCGCCTTTTTTAACTGCCACAGCATGCAAGACCGCGTGAATATCAGAAACTTGAGTCATATTAATTCCTTCAACACTCATTTTTATTTATTACGTAAAGCTTCTATGTCATCGCGAGATAAAGAGGCCCCCTTACCTTTCAAAAGACGAGAATGCTTCTGCTCAATCGCAAACAAGTGGTCAGCCTTATCTTCGCGAAAATGGTACTTCACCCAATCTGAACACAGCAAGCGGAACTCCTCGGTGCACGCAGTCATAGTAAATTCCTTACAACGCTCATTAAGTTCGGATTCCGACAAAACACCCTCGGACGTTCTATATCGATCTTGTTTAGGCTCTAGATTAGTGACCCCACCAGTAATCGGTCCCACTCCGAAGGTATACTGCTCATCCTGCAAAATAGAGTAAGGAATGAAACTCAACCCCTTGGTGGCCTTGTCTGTGTGTTGTGCCATAGTGTATGCGTGCGCTTGTTGGCTGGGTTGAGTGATCATCCCCACCAACTCCCCGAGAAACAGATTCCCATACTCGTCGTTTAACAGTGGACGAAAACGTTCAGCACGGTCATCTATCATCATCCAGTCACTTGATTCATAGCAGCCCGCAATATGTGCCAACTCTTTTGGCACAGCGAAGTAATTCAACGCGCCTGCATCCATTTGTTGGTCTCTGCTCCAACCAGCCATCTGCTCCCACAACTTCGTTGTAGCTATTTTAATTTGGGCGGTTAATTCTATAAAAGTTTGAGTTAATTGCTCCGGAGTATCCATGCCTATTGGCTGATGCCCATCAGTAAGATTATCCGCCGTCCATAGACCAACAGCTCGAATATGTTCAGACTTTAATTCAGGCTCAGCTTCGAAAGATCCCCAATCATCAAGTAATGTGATGTGGGTATCCTCAACTATCATTGCTACAGTCAAATTGTTGTATAGCAGGTCTTTGGCTACGCCATCCAACCAAGGGAAGTCATATTCCGCTAACTCACGAAAGTCTCTGACCAACATCTCCCGGTTTTCAGAAACTTTGTACGGACCATGGTTATGAATGGTCAACCGACTTTCACACGACACCAAAAAGCCATACTGCGCAATTGTTGCCATAAATTCTTGTGCAGAATTGTGTAACTCATCTCCAGGGACACATTCAAAAGCATCCGCATGAAAAACTTGTAACTTCTGTTCTGGAAAAATTTGTGCTCGATGACCATTCTGACGATTTGTTAGGCCACCGTTATTGCGATGCCACGACAATTGGAATCGTTTCCAAAAATCCATCACGTAAACAACATCTTCAACAGCGTCTGTCGGCTTAATAACTCCCCAGTTTATCAGCATCTCTCGACCAAGAAGATAAAAACAAGGAATGGTCCACGCTAATATTTTCACTCCCGTACTTCTCGCTCTATCCCCCACTTCTTCAGCTGACATATTAGCTTCTATTTTTTTTAGGAGCTCAGGATATCGATAAAAGCAATTTAAGTAAGAAAATAATATATAGGCCGAGACAGGAAATATTTTTGACTCTTGAACAGTCCGAGTGGCGCAAAGCCAGTATGTTTCATCAGAGTTCTGTTGGATAAGATTATTAGTCTCAAGTAATTGAGCATAACTAATTTCATTTTTAATCATTCCGATTTTTCCCTAAGTTCATCCAGTGTGATACAGATTAGTTGTGTAAGCGCCATATTCTAGCTGTCACATCGGTGCCACTGGAATAATCGTCGGCGGTCTTGGATGGAGCCGTCACCTCCACCTCGATTAACTCGCCCGTTTTGATCCCATTTAAGTTTACGTTCATCAAACAAGGAATATTATATTCTCGAGTCAAGATCGCCAAGTGAGAACGAGTAGTTCCTCCAGCACACAACACGCCCTTAAACTGTTCAAGTATCGGCGCCGTCAGGGTACCACCCGAGTCATCAACTATTGCAATAGTCTCCTCAGGAACACCATCTTTTAGATATTCTAGTACTTTATCACTGGTTCTCACGTAACGGGCAATTCCGTTCAAATTTGCAACATGATTTACCACGTTGTCTCCCGAACCTCTTAACTCCCGTCCGTTGGTCTCGATCTCCCCGACAGGTGCTTCCTTATGCTCAAAACAAAAGTCTTCATTCGATAAGCCCGAGTCTTTATATGCATCCGGTCTCTCCAGTGGAGAAGACATCGCGGAAGGTTCGAAACGATAACCCAACGCAAGCAATTTATCCTCAATAGCCTGCATGTCATCCTTTGAGATCAACTGCTCACCCACCCCAAAGACAAACTCGTTCCATCCAACGCCGGATTCTTCAAAGCGTTTTCTGACTACATCTTTGATGGCACAATTGTACGCTTCAACCGAAGCGAACTCGGATAAATATCCATATTTATCGGTATCGACATAAAGCTTAGACATCGGCTTCCCCCTTATTAATCTGTATATTTATTTTGCAGCCTGACGAAATCGACATCGTCTAAACCTAAACATTGCTTAGCAAACGCCTTGGTACAGCCGTAATATTTGTCGATATAATCAAATGCTGCATTTAAATATGACTCACGTGTTTCAAGCAGCGGCATAATAATCTTAACACCCTCTCCATTTTCATTCGAGACCCCGTATTTTTGCAACACTCGGTCAATTTCGTCCTCGACGGGGAAATATTTCTTTGAAAGCATAAAGTCATATAGCACGGTTTCACGCGGCACTCCCAAACACTCAAGAAGAAGTGCGACGCCGAACCCAGTTCGTTCTTTACCCGCAGAACAATTGAGCAAAACTTCTGAGTTATCGGAGTGCAACAACAATTGAAATAGTTGGCCGTACACATCAATATTATCAGTTACCAGATACCTCATCATCTCGTGCATCGCCTCCACTACATCAATTTCACTCGGCTTTGTTGCGAACAAGTCATGAAAGTAATGTGCAGTTCCTACGCCAGGAATTATCCCAAGTTGACAAACGTTAGGGTCTCCTGGAAGTTGCGCGTTTTCATTAGCTTTTTCCTCTAAGAGACGGAAATCGATAACCAAACCAACATCGAGCTTGGCAAAAACTATTTTGCCAAGCGCAGTGAGGTTAGATAAATGGCCGGACCGAAAAATCTTGCCCCACGCAATCCGCGTCCCACTCTCAGTCAGGTATCCACCTATATCTCTAAAATTGACACTGCCGTGTAAAAGAACGTTTCTTTGCGCACACACAAGCGATTCACCAGACGCCGATTCAAGAAAAAAATATTGACGACCGTTGTCCAGGTTATCAAATGCAATACTAAATTTTCCATTGACAATACGACCAACGATGTCATCACCAAAATTCTTCGGATCGACACTACACCTTACCGTGGCGTCATAAAAATTCGAGCTCGGCCCACAGGTAATCTGATGTCGTCTATTTGCAAGTAAATTTACCGCAACGCTACATATTTGATCCACGGCTCAACTCCTCCGACTAACAATCTCAACGGACAGTTTTATAATTTGACTTCGGTAGAAAATTTAAACACCCTTCGTATATGATAATACAATTAATTGTGACATGGAGACCTTCTTCCAAATGTTTTCATCTATAGCAATTCAGCGCGAGTTACCTCAAGAAGGCGACAAGATCCACGATATCGAAATTGAATCGGACAACCAAAGGTGCGCCAGAGCAACCATCTACCTCCCTGAAGAGAATAAGCTTAAACAGCAGCCAGCACTGATTTTCATATTACATTATGCGGGGCAACCTACACGCTTTTATGGAAGGCCACTTTTAGAAAGTATGTTTCTCCCAGTCTTCCGAAAATATAACGCGATACTAGTAGCCCCTGAGTCAATCAACGGGCAGTGGCATACTGAAGAGAATGAATCATTTGTTATGACTCTCATAGAATCAATACAAGAAGTCTATAAAATCAACCCTGCGAAAATTGTGATCGGCGGCTACAGTATGGGGGCATTAGGTGCCTTTCACTTTTTGAACAGCTACCCAGATATATTCTCTGGCGGAATAGCATTAGCAGGCTTTCCGTCTGGCGAAATGAACCCAACTTCTCCAGTACACTTACTTCTCTCAAAAAATGATGAAGTGTTCGAGTATAAATGCTTTGTACCCAAGTATGATGATGCGAAAGATAAAGGCTATAAAATTAGTTTTTCAAATGTGCCAGCGGCAAGTCACTATGATGTCCAAACTTTTTCAGAGCATTTTTCAAGTATAGAAAGCTGGCTTCATGACATGTGGGACTAAGGTTGCTTTGGAGTGAGGGGACATAGTCGGCCCAATTTCAGCATCACTTACCCATTGCGACTTGCCAAAAGAAGTCCTCCGACTACGAGACTACCCCCTACTAGTAAATCAGCTCCCGGAATTTCGCCCAAA
>Ga0315321_10003343_pt1 | contig 12490 bp, 11 predicted proteins | sample M180m21515metaG_FD_203464 | JGI IMG/M metagenome (GOLD analysis project Ga0315321, IMG submission 203464) | Ammonia-oxidizing marine archaeal communities from Monterey Bay, California, United States - M1 80m 21515 | ecosystem: Environmental > Aquatic > Marine > Intertidal zone | place: USA... | reverse complement strand
ACAGACAATAAAAACAGATCGGCGTCGGAAGTCAGAAGCACCCTAGGAAAGGGAGGGGGGAACCTCGCTGGAGCGGGTGCTCTTTCGTATAACTTCAAGCGGAAGGGCCAATTCCTAATTGCTAAAGACAAAGTCGATGAAGATACTCTCACCGAATTGGCTCTGGAGAACGATGCTAATGATATTGTTTCTGAAGAGGAGCATTTCGAAGTCCTTTCCGAGGTGAGTGAATTCGATAAATTGACTCAAGCACTGAATGCCTCGGAAATTGAAGCGGATTCTGCAGAACTCGTCTACCTCCCGGAAAACCTTGTAGCCGTTTCGGACGAAAACATCGCTCGCCAAGTTTTGCGTCTAATTGAGAACCTCGAGGATCTAGAAGACGTAAAGGCCGTTCACAGCAATTATGACATAGATCAAGCTTTGCTTGAAGCCTACCAGTCACAAGGATAAAGGGCTCATTCTGTTGTGCTAATATATAATTAAGCACAGCAAGCTAAAACAATGGAGTTTCCCATAACGTGATTGGAAGCAAATTAGATACCGATTACCTAAACGGAATAGGAGAAGTTGGTCTAGTAAAACCAAAGGTATTTCGTGACGCCTCACCTTTTCAATTTGAGAGAGGAGGGGAAATCGCATCCATAAATTTACAATATGAAACATATGGAGAGCTTGCCGCGAACAAAGCAAATGCAATTCTTATATGCCATGCGTTGACTGGCGACCATCACTGCGCTGGAGTTCATTCGCCAGAGGACACAAAGCCAGGTTGGTGGAATCAAATGATAGGCCCAGGTAAGCCCATCGATACAAAACGATTCTTTGTAATTTGCTCTAATTGCCTTGGTGCATGCCAAGGATCAACTGGTCCATCCTCGATCAATGAAGCTACTGGAAAACCGTACGGCATCACATTTCCAGAATTGACGATAGGCGATATGGTTATCGCACAAAAACGTCTGGTCGTACATCTAGGAATTGAAACGCTATATGCCGTAGTCGGAGGCAGTATGGGTGGGATGCAGGCGTTGCAATGGGCAGTGTCCTGCCCTGAGTTTGTCGCAAGGACAGTAGTAATCGCCGCAACCACACGACACAACGCCCAAACAATTGCCTTTAACGATGTCGGCAGAGCAGCTATTCAGGGCGACCCAGAGTGGAACGGAGGAAACTATCCATCTGGGGGCGGTCCGGAAGTCGGCCTCGCAATCGCCAGAATGATGGCCCACATCACTTACCTTTCGGGTAAAGGCATGGAGCAAAAATTTGGTAGATCTCGCCGTGAGGAAAAAGTAGGAGATGCCTCGAAGTCCATAGAAGCTCATTTTGGGGTTGAATTCGAGGTTGAAAGCTACCTACGCCATCAAGGAAAGACTTTCGTGAATCGTTTTGACGCGAATACCTACCTCCACCTTACTAAGGCTCTCGACCGATTCGATCTGCATGCGGAGGAAGGTGGGCTCAAAGAATCTCTCAGTCGAGTTAATTCCCGCACACTTGCTGTAGGTTTCACGTCAGACTGGTTATACACGCCCCAGCAAAACCGTGAAATGGTGGAAACTCTTCAATGCCTAGGCAAGGATGCTTCATATGCTGAGATCGATCAAGATTTCGGTCACGATTCCTTCCTGCTCAAATCCGAGCGATTCCATCGCCTTATACAAGTTTTTCTAGAAGGAGCCGACCAACAAGAACTAGACAGACAAAGTTCTAAACCCGATTCGATCACTCGCACCGAAGCAAAAAAAGAGGCTGATTTTCGGGTAATAGATAAGTGGGTCGAACAAGGCGAAAGCGTTCTTGACCTAGGGTGCGGCCGCGGAATTCTCCTAGAACACTTGGCAAAAACCAAAAAGGTTCGAGGTTTAGGGGTGGACATTGATATTGAGAAAGTCATTGGTTGCGTATCGCGAGCGGCTCCTGTCTATCAAGGTGATGTTCGCAAAACGCTTGCTGGATTTCCTGATAATTCTTTCGACTGGATCGTATTCTCACGAACGATGGAAGAATTAAACAACCCATGTGAAGTTATTGAAAAAGCACTACAAGTCGCAAAGCGAGTAGTGGTAAGCTTTGTAAATCACGGTTATTGGAGAAATAGGCTGCACTATTTTCTTAAGGGAAGTCGGATTATCAACGACGTGTACGATAAGGCTTGGCATGAACGTACCCCAATAAATCCAATAGCAATCCACGATTTCGAAAACTTTTGCCGAAGCCGCAACCTAATCCTTAGAAAAAGAGTGTGCCTTGCGGGGGACTGGAAAACCTATTGTAAAACTCTTCCCAACCTACTTGCCGGCGTGGCGATATATGAAGTAGGAAGAACCTAGGGAATGCGATAGGGAAGAAAGCTATATTTTCCCTTAAACCATACATAGAAACGATTTAATCCTTTTCGAAGGTAAGCTCGGACATCTTTTTCAGCACGAGCTGATTGACCATTGATCTCCACAATAACAACACCCTTACGGATGGTTTTCTCCTCACCAGAAGAATCCATGACCACTAAACCTTCAACCTCATCAGGAATGTCAAATCGTTGCCTAAGATCACCATCAAGTTGTGCAACGGTAACCCCGGGAATGCTCAAGCCGCCTACAATAGGGCGCATCGTATCATCGAGGCTACCTAAGGTAACTCTTATATTTTTTCGATTGGATTCTCGAATAATAACCAAAGGTACGCTTGCCCCGGGAGGTGTTTGAGAAATGGCGAGGCGCAATTCAGCTACGGAAGTAATCTCCTTACCCTTAGCCTCAACAATAATATCATTGGTCTGAATCTCTGCTCGATCTGCCGGAGATCCTTTCACCACCCCCATAATACGAGCTCCATCTTCAGTGGCCAAGTCCTCAAGCTGGACTCCAAGAAAACCACGCTGAACTCCTCCTTTCTCAATGAGCCCCGTCATGACGCTACGGGCAAGATTTACAGGAATGGCAAAACCAATTCCTATGCTTCCCCCGGTACGAGAGTAAATGGCCGTGTTAATACCAACGAGGCGTCCTTTGGCATCGATAAGAGCACCACCAGAGTTACCTTGATTGATTGCGGCATCAGTCTGGATGAAATTTTCATAAGCACCTGGATCCTTTAGGATACCGAGATCGGTTCGACCCGTGGCCGAAACAATCCCCATGGTTACGGTAAGACCGACGCCAAGAGGGTTGCCTGCCGCAAAAACAATGTTGCCGACCCTTAACTTCGCACTGTCTGCGAGCGTGATGGCAGGGAGAGCATTAGGAGCGTTAATCTTGAGAACGGCAATGTCTGTGGCTTTGTCAAAACCAACGATTTCGGCAGGGAATTCGCGCTTGTCAGAGAGTTTGACAGAGACTTCGTCCACCAGTTTTCCCGTACGTTGGTCTGTAATGACATGAGCGTTAGTAATTGCATAACCCTCGGGAGAAATTATGACACCTGATCCCATGCCCGTAGGTACCTTTTGCTCTTCCACTCGAGAACGGCCGGGACCTCCAGAAAGTCCATAATAGCGTCTAAGAAAATCCTCTAGTGGATTGGATGAGTTTGGAAAATTTCGGCGGACTACTTGAGCGGTATAAACTCCAACAACGGCAGGCGTAGCCTTACTTAGTACATCGGCAAAACCTGTAACTCTTGGAGCATCAGTCTGGGGTAAAGGGGTATCATCAAACTTTAAGGTGAAACGATCCGCATAACCATAGAGAAGATTTTCTCGATCCACCGATGGGATTAGGAGAAAAGGTGCTAAAACTATGGGAAAAAGAAGAACATTGAATTTTTCGAATACTTTCATTCGATACAAAGAGCGAGCAAAGGAGTCCAGTTTGTTTATCCTTCATTAAAAAAAAGCCAATCAAGCAGTCAGAAACCCTTTATTTGGAAAAGACTGGATATACTACTATCTGTATGAGTACGGTGAATCGCTTCGCCAAGGAGAGGGGCCACACTAAGAGTTCGAATGGGAAGATCGCCCTTGTCAAGTTGAACAGTATTTGTAGTAAGCAACTCATCCAGAACGCCTTGACGAAGACGTTCACGACCGACATCATTAAGAACGCCGTGACTTACGATTGCCCTAACAGTGCTGGCTCCACGTTCCTTAAGTAGGGTGGCTGCGGCAACAAGAGTACCGGCAGTTTCGGTCATATCGTCTATAATTAAAATATCACGGCCTTCGACTTCTCCGACTAGGTTCATGGCTTCAACGGTAGTAGCCCCTGTTCGACGCTTGGCGACAAAACCGAGAGGGCAACCCAGCATTTCAGCATAAGCATTAGCCATTTTCATGCCGCCGACATCGGGTGAAAACACTGTTAGGTTCTCTGTATTTTCTTCTTTAAGAGCTTCAAAGAAGACAGGTGAGGCATACAAGTGATCAACGGGAATATCGAAAAAACCTTGGATCTGCTGGGCATGCAGGTCCATGGTAAGGATACGATTGGCTCCAGCCGCAACAAGTAGGTTGGCTACAAGTTTCGAGGTAATTGGAACACGAGGCTGGTCTTTGCGGTCCTGCCGAGCATAACCAAAGAAAGGAAGCACGGCAGTCACTCGGGAAGCAGAGGCGCGCCTTGCTGCATCTATCATAATAAGCAACTCCATCACATTGTGATTAGCTGGAGAACAAGTGGACTGAACCAGAAAGACATCAGCTCCACGGATATTCTCGTTAAACCTCACAAAGGATTCGCTATCAGGGAATGCGGTTACGAGTGCATCTCCGAGTGGAACATCCAAGTAATTACATATTTCCTTTGCAAGATCAGGATTTGAAGATCCAGTGAAAATTTTAAGGCTAGCTTCTTTCATTCCCATAAATAAAAATACCTAAGAGCTCTCATCGAACTCGGCAAACCTTTTGAATAGATCAGGTAACTTCCTATTTAAAACCGCAATACGCAGAGCTAAAGAATAGGGTAATGCAGGGTTGCCTTTCAGAAACGCTCCTGCCTCGACATTTTTTGTGATACCAGCCTGAGCCGCAATTTTTGCTCCTTTGCCTACGTTTAAGTGGCCTGCAAAACCAGCTTGCCCACCGACAATTACATCGTCTTCGAATGAAACACTGCCGCTAATGCCTACTTGAGCCACCACTAAGCAACGTTTTCCAATTATAACATTATGGCCTATTTGTACGAGATTATCGATTTTAGTTCCCTCGCCGATACGAGTTGCGGCAAAACGAGATCGATCGATACAGGTGTTGGCCCCAATTTCAACATCATCTTCGATAACAACTGTTCCAAGATGCGGTATTTTTTCATGTTTTTCCGCTACATTATCAAACCCGTAACCGTCGGAGCCCACTACGACTCCAGCATTCAGGATAACTCGTTCGCCAAGCTCACAGCGACTAAGTAATTTAACGCCATTACAAAGTCGACTGTCGGCACCGACCTTTGCAAACGCTCCGACATATACATGAGATGCGAGACGGACGTTCGCACCGATTTCCGCTCCGTTTTCGATATAACAAAAAGGACCAATTGTCACAGAATCATCGACCAATGCCTCATTTTCAATGCAGGAGGAAGAATGAATTCCTATAGGAGGGGGGGGGAACAGTCGCTCCTCTATGGCACGGCACACTAGAGCAAGTGCGTACGAGGGGTTTTCTACTCGTAGATAACACTGACCATCTTTAGGAAATCCAATGAAGTCCTTGGGAAGAATTACCACTGAGGCGGCAGTGAAGGCAACTTGGTCTTTATATTTCGGATTACCGAGAAAAGCGATGTCTCCCAGCTGTGCTTTATCCAATGAAGCCACGCCAACCAAAGGCAATAAATCCATCTCGCCATCAACATCACAGTTAGGGACGGCTTTGAGGATTTCGTCGAGAGTTATTTCAATCGACATACAATTCTGCCGCAAGAATCTTGGTATTCTACGTGTCTACTTTTTCGGGGAAGAGGCGTTAAGAACGGAGATGACATCTCCTGTCACGTCGAATGTGGGCTTTACATAAAAAACTCCGAGTTGCGTTTCAGAGGAATTGATAACGAGATCAAGCTTCTTAACGGAAGAAACTTTACCGACTGCCTCTCTAATATCGGCAATATGTTCCACTAGCAGATTTCTTTGCCTTTGAGAAATAGTCGCTTTAGTGCGTTTGTCATATTGAATAAGATCATCTTGCTTTTCTTTAGCCTTTTTGACCTGCTCCTGATACTTTGTTCTGAGGGCAGAGCTATCAATATTAGGGTTTTTCAGCTTTTCCTCAGTTTCCTTGAGTTCTTTAACGATAGAACCAAGTTCTTGACGGAAGATTCCAATTTCTTCGTTGGCAATCTTGCGAGATTTTTCGAGACGTTCCCTCGCGTCTTTAACTTTGTGGTATCCATCAAAAACTTTTTGAACGTCTACTACTCCGATCGTTTGTCCTTGCACCGTTGAAGAAACAAGGCAAATCGATGCCAAGATAAATAAGTTTTGTAGAAATAATTTATTCATTAATGTCTATAACTGAAGAGAAAGATGATAAATGTCAAAAGCGAGTTCCACCTGAAAAATGGAATTGTGGTGAACCGCCTGTATCGGTCGGATCAGTCATGGGAAAGCCGAGATCGAGTCGGAGGGGCATACCCATTACCATAATTCGGGCTCCAAGACCCCAGTTGTCGTACCATTGCGAGGGATCAAAATCAAAGTCTCCCTTATTTAAATAACCACCATCATAAAAGAGTGCCAAACGTAATGGGTCGGCAATCCTAAAAGTGTACTCGGCGCCAAGGTAAGCAAAGGAGTTTCCACCCGTAGGTTCTTTAACTTCACCTGAAATATTATTTTGAGGTCCAGCATCTCTGTAATCCCATCCCCTTAAGTTGTAAGGTCCTCCCAAGAAAAACTTTTCAAAGAAAGGTACATCATTATCATCTCCGTTGTATCGCCCTAAAGTCCCTGCCCTGGCGACAAAAGACAATACCTGCTCCAAAGTTTCGGAAGTTTTAAAGAACTGCGCACCTTGAAATTCGAGGCGACCGTACTCTGCTTCACCACCAAAGGGGCCACCAGCAAATTCCTTTCGGAGAGAGAGAATACTGCCCTCAGTAGGAAATAATATACTGTCGCGGGTATCGCGTGTCAGAGTTAAGCCAACCTTAGAAATAATTAAGTCCTCGTTCTTTATAAATGATGGAGCAGTGAGAGCTACATCATCAATAACGACATCCTCGTAACTGTAGAAGAGACGACCTTCGACCAATTCGAACAAGCGTCGACGAGCATATAATTCGAATCCTGCACGCATCTCGTCATAGTAGGAACTGTAGTAATCTGATTTTTCCCGAAAGACCTCGAAACCTGCGGCAAGACGACGGTTGAGGAACCAAGGCTCTTCAAATGCAAGACGAGCCTCGCTACTGCGAGAACCAAGTTTTAAGCGTAAACGGAACTTTTGACCGTCCCCCTGCAACTTATGAGGACCACGCCAACGAAAGAGATCAAAGTTACCTTGGCGAAATTCGGCAAACATCATTGCTTTTTCCAATGTGCTAAAACCAACCCCAAAAGAAACATGTCCCGTGCGACCCTCTTTTACATTCACTACGAGATTCCGCCTAGATCGCTGAATTTCAGGATCGTCCGTAGCAATAGGTTCGTCGTCGAGAGTAACTCTTTCAAAAAACCGGGTATTTCTCAAGCGCGCTTCGCTAGTCTCCATGCGACGCAGGTCGAATATTTCGCTGGGGGCAAGAGCCAATTCTCGGACTATCGCAATGGTGCGAGTCTTGTCGTTGCCCCGCACCAATATAGAATTCACGGTAAACTTATTGTTTTCCGTTACGTCAAAGGTAACGTCTATACGTCCTGTTTCGAGATTAGGTTTGCGAATTGCGACAACTCGAGCATCAAGATAGCCATCTTCTCCGTAGCGCTTCCTAATGCGACTGCGATCCTCTCCTAAGAGGCTAGGAGAGTAGACGTCACCTTGGCGCATCCGGACTTCCTTCAATATGTCTTCAGAAGATAATATCGCATTGCCCGTAACATTTATCTTTCCTGCATACGACCTTTCACCTTCAACCAAGTTTATGACAAGGTCTAAAGCGGAATCACCACGCCTTAAAATCTCAACACCACCTTCTACTATAACAATATCTAAAAATCCTTCGTCTCTATAAAGCTTGCGCAAAACTTCAAGATCTTCCTCTAAAACCGAAGGCCTATATTTGGAACGTTTCGACCAGAAACGCCAGAAACGCCAAGGAGCAGTTTCCATTTGCTTGCGAAGATACCGACTCGAAAGATGGGTGTTGCCTGCAAATATAATCTTTCGGATTTTGCGACTTTCGTTTTCAACTATACGGAAAACAACCGTGGCCGAACGAGCACCTTCGTCACGAAGAATTTCAGACTCCACGCGAGAATTCCAAAAGCCTTTTTCCAAATAGAGTTCCCGGACGGCTCGTTCGTCGGATTTAATAATGGCTTCGTCTAGAAGTTCGCCCGCTTCCGATTCAATTGCTTTTTCAAGTTTTCGACGAGAAAGCGAATCATTACCCTCGAATCGAATTTCTCCGATGCGAGATTTTGTAGTAACACGGAAAACCAGCGCAATGGATGATGGGTCTGGCTGCACGGTATCCAAAAAAACGCGGACGTCATCAACAGTACCAGTGGCCATGAGATTGCGAATGGATTTGTCGATAGCAGTGGAATGATACTCTGCACCTACTTCTACTTGAAGGTTTTCGCGTACAAAAGATTCACCAATAGTACGGGGTCCATTAATAGTGATCTTGATTTCCGAAATATTCTTACCAGCAGGATCAACTTGAGCTAAGGAAAACGTTCCGCACCCCATCGCTATAAAAAATACTAGAACTAAAATGTGAATATTTAGGGGCATTGATTCTTAATTCATGCGGGAACCGCCATGCATACTGGTAAAGCGAGTAAACTGTCGTCGAAACGCTAACTGGAAATTACCAGTGGGACCATTACGTTGCTTAGCCAAAATTAGCTTTATCGTTTCAAAATCTTCACCATCTACACAGCTTGCATTGGGATCATCCATTTCTCGAACATCAGAGCCTGATTTGTCCTTGGCAAGGAGCAATACAATGTCAGCATCCTGCTCAATAGACCCAGACTCGCGGAGATCTGAAAGCCTCGGTTCCCGACGATCCTTGTCAGACTCACGGTTAAGTTGACTCAAAACAATCACTGGAACATTTAACTCTTTCGCCATAGCTTTGAGTCCACGAGAGATATCTGCAACACCAGCTTCTCTAGACTGAATGCGAGAATCTGTACCTATAAGTTGGAGGTAATCAACAACAATGAGGGAAAGAGGTTGGCGGGAATGAGTACGGCGAGCTTTTGCCCGGAGTTGATGAATTGTTAACCCCCCCGAATCATCAACCCATATAGGCGCCTGACGAAATTCACGGGCGGTCGCGGCAAGCTTTGCCTGTGCATCGCGAGGCGCAAACCCTCTTTGAAGATCGCTTTGATTAACTTCAGCCCTGCCACAAATCAATCGCATGGCAAGAGACACTGCACTCATCTCTAAACTGAAAACCAATACACTAGGAGGAGAATCCTGCACCGATGGAGATAAAACAATGTTCTCTACAATGTTCATGGCAAGAGTGGTCTTTCCCACAGAAGGTCGAGCAGCCAAAACAATCATTTCGGTTGGACTTAGACCGTTGGTCAAATTATCTAGATCAGGATAGCCAGTTTTTACACCAGCTGCATCATCACCAGCTATCAACCTGTTAATCTGTTCTTCGGCACTAGTTACTGGTTCTCTAAATCTCTTTGCGGCATCGGAGGCACGATCTTGACTTAGCTCAAAAACATCTTTTTCGATTTCACCTAGAAATGCACCAAGATCACCTTCCTGCTTGTTTGCACGGTCAATAATATCATGAGCGACCCGAATACATTGTCTGAGAATTTGCTTTTCCCTTACAATCTCCAACCAAAAAGGAGCGTGAGCAGGAGTTTCTATGCGAGAAGTCAGAGTCGCCAAGGAAGCATGACCTCCGACTTCGTCCAACTGATCTCGTTGGGAAAGTTTTTCTGCAAGAAGGATTTCATCGGCAGGCTCACCCTCTCGCTGCAGGTCAAGCAACGCAGAGTATATAAATTGATGATTTGGCGAATAAAAATGCTCCGGAAGGAGACCGGATTCCGCACACAGGGAAGTAGTTTCTCCTGTTTGATCGAGAATGCATGCGGCGAGAAGTCCTTGCTCGGCATCACCGTTGCTCGGGAGGGCGGGTCCTGACATAAAGTCAACTGTGCCCGAGGATAAATTTTTCCCTCCGAAATTTCGAGTACTTTTCAGTTTCCTCCCATCTTGGGTGCCTATTTCGGGCGATGGCATGAAAACGGGAAATTAATAATTATCAGAAAACAAAAAAGAGAAACAACTATTCCTCGTCTACCTCGATAGGGTTTTCCGAAACAATTTCAAATTCGACATCGGCCTGAACCTCCGGGTGTAAAATAAAAGTGGCAGTAAGTTTACCTAGCTCCTTAACTGGTCGGAAGGGAGCGAGATGGCGCTTGTCCAAGTGAAAGCCTTGCTCTTCAAGCTTGGCAAGTAACTGAGCAGAGGTCACCGAACCAAATAATTTGCCACCCGCACCAGTCTTGACAGCGATCGCGACACGAGTCTTTCGTAATTTAACGGCTATTTCTTCAGCTTGACTCTGTTCATCGGCTTCTCTGTGGGCACGAGCTCGCATGAGGGACTCCATGCGTTTCTTGTTAGAATGATTAAGGGAAACCGCTTTCTTTCTGGGAAGCAACCAGTTGCGAGCATAACCCGCTTTGACTTTAACAATATCTCCCTCTGCTCCGAGGTTATCAACTTTGTCGACTAGAAGTATTTCGGTTGTAGCCATAATAGTAAGATTTATATGTTAGAAATAAATGTTGAATGAATTAGTTTCAAAAAGGAACATCTTCGTTTAAATCGGATTCGCTGGCAGATGAGGGCGAACTATCAGGTGCAGCATTTGCCTCAAAAGAAGGGGTTGGAGTAATTTGGGACGCATTACTAGAATTTGTTTCGCGAGGTTGACCATCATAGTTGTCTTGCTTCGATCCAACAAACTCCCAATTTTCCAAATCTACACGTAACTTACTGCGTTTCTCACCTGTTTGAGATTCCCACTGGTCAAGCTTGAGGCGACCTTCAACAAAAATCGGCTTACCCTTTGAAAAAAACCTCGCGAGAGCCTCTCCCCGCGGACCAAAAGATTCAACATCGATAAATGTAGTCTCGTCACGGTTGTTCCCTTCGGAATCCTTAAAACTTCGGTTAATAGCCAATCCAAATTTACAGACGGACCGACCGCTGGGAAGCATTCGAACTTCCGGATCGCGTGTAAGGTTTCCGATGAGAAGCACTTTATTGAGAGAGGCCATGGAGGGAAAGAGTTGAGGTGTCTGATTGAAAAAAGTCAAAGACGTTCGACAACGATGCGATCGACTTTTTTATCCAAGGAAACTTTTTCGAGCAAGCGAGAGGGAAGTTCAGGCGCCGCCTCTATATCGAATTGAAAATATACACCATTGGAGAGATTGCTACTCGACTTGCGGGCAAATTCCTGAGACCCGAGATTTTCAACTTTTGTGACTTCTCCATCAACTGACCGAATTACATCACTCATCTGAGAGATAAATTCATCAGAACCTCCTTCGTTCCCCCGCGGGTCAAAAACTATCGTAGCTTTATAATTTCGTTTGCTCATCTGATTTGATTAGTTATTAAGTTGTTTGGTTAACAGAGTTCATGGCATGAGCGCAACCCTTGTCAAGTAAAGCGCGCAAAGTGGATAAAAAAAAGTCAAGTTTGTTAGTCAAAGTTCGGATCTCAGGGGTAGTTAATCGACTTAGCACATGATCGGCTAAATCCATCCGGGAATCATTTCTAGCTCCAACCCCAATACGAAGCCGGATAAAGTCCGTACCGATTGTGCGTATGATGTCTTTCACGCCATTGTGACCGCCGTGACCACGATTCCGAGATAACCTTATTTGGCCTGTCGCAAAAGCAATGTCGTCGTGAATCACTATGGTCTCCGAGGAAATGCATTTGTGGTAATCGAGAAGAGGTTTCAAATACTCACCGCTACAATTAATGAAATTGTTCGGTTTGACGAGAATCAATGATTTTGCAGAGCTCAAAGCGAAGCCCATTTCGCAATGAAAACGCGGTTTTTGCTTCCAAGTAACATTCAGTTTTTCGGCAAACTCGTCCAAAAGCCAAAATCCAGCATTGTGGCGGGTTCCAGAATATTCCAGACCAGGATTTCCAAGACCAACGATAGCTATCGGAGACACGAGTCATACTGAATGAAATGATGACATAAACCCAAGATCGCAAGTATCATCCCTCGGAGTCATCGGCCTTCTCCACTTCGCCTTCACCAGAAGAAGCCTCCGATTCCTCGCCCTCAGCAACGTCGGTTTCATCATCGAGACCATCATCGTCCGCAGAAGCACGCCCACTGGCACTTGCCACGCAAGCGACGAG